>Ga0070741_10013723_pt1 | contig 14210 bp, 12 predicted proteins | sample Coa_R1_4_FD_66440 | JGI IMG/M metagenome (GOLD analysis project Ga0070741, IMG submission 66440) | Surface soil microbial communities from Centralia Pennsylvania, which are recovering from an underground coalmine fire - Coalmine... | ecosystem: Environmental > Terrestrial > Soil > Unclassified ... | reverse complement strand
CGTCAACAAAGCAGCATTCCGCCATTACCGGGAAACTCCTGTCCGGATCGGCTCCAGCAGAACCGAATCAATAGTTATTGAGGCGGGCGAGGCGATCGGCGTGGAAATTGGAATCGCCGAACAGTTCCTGCGCGACGCGAACCCGCTTCATGAAGAGTCCGATGTCGAATTCGTCGGTCATGCCGATTCCGCCGTGCATCTGGACCCCTTCCTGCACCGCCATCGTCGCGACCGTGCCGGCCTTCGCCTTGGCCATCGACACCACCGGGCCGGCGCTGTCGAACGATTCATCGAGAGTCTGAAGCGCCTTCAGCACCGCCGATCTGGCAACTTCCAGTTCGCAGTAGAGGATGGCGGCGCGATGCTGCAGGGCCTGGAACTCGCCGATCAGTTTTCCAAACTGCCTGCGCTCCCGGAGGTAGGTCACGGTACGGGCGAAGGCTTCGTCCGCCGCGCCGAGCATTTCGGCGGCGACTCCGGCTCGTCCGACGTTGAGGGCCGCCTCCAGAGCATTCCATCCGTCGTCGACATTTCCAACGACCGCGTCGGGCGAGAGTGCAACGTTGTCGAAATTAAGGCGGGCCGAGTTGTGCGCATCAACCATCCAGGTCCTTTCCACTGCGAGCCCTTTTGCGCCGCGCTCGACGGCGAACATCGTGAGCCCGCGGCGCTCGCCGGGACTTCCCGAGGTGCGGGCGGCAACGATTACAAGGTCCGCGACATGGCCGTCGATGACAAGGGTCTTGCTGCCGTTGAGCACGAAGCCCGCGCCTTTGCGAGTCGCCGGGAGGGAAATATTTTGGGGTCGATGCTTGGCGCCTTCATCGACCGCCAGCGTTGCGATCAAGTCGCCCGCGACAATCCGCGGCAGACAGGCTTGCTTCTGTGCCTGGCTGCCCGCGCGGATCAGGGCGGTTGCCGCGACCAGCGAGGTTGAGAGAAGGGGCGACGGCGTCAGGGTATGCCCGATCTCTTCCATCACGATGCCGGCCTCGACATGGCCGAGGCCGAGCCCGTCGTAATCGGGCGGGACCAGAACGCCCGCCCATCCCATTTGCGCGAACTCCTTCCACAACTCGCGCGAGAAGCCTATGGGATCGCGCGAGTCGCGAAGCCGGCGCAGATGAGCCACCGGGGCATTTTTTGCGAGGAAGCTCCGCGCGTTGTCGCGGAGCATGGTTTGTTCAGAACTGAGGACGAGTGCCATTTTCCTTCCGTGTAGAGGATTTCTGAATCACGCGCCGGGGAGATTCAGGATGCGCTTGGCGATGATGTTGAGCTGGATCTCGCTGGTGCCGCCCTCGATCGAGTTGGCCTTCGACCTTAGCCAGGAGCGCACGGTGAAGCCGTCGCGCGACCGGGGCCCCTCCCATTCGAGAGCATCCGAGCCCTCCGCCGCGACCATCAGCTCGAGCCTTCGCTTGTTGAGTTCAGCCCCGTAGTACTTGAGCATCGAGGAGACCGCCGGATGAGCCTGCCCGCTCTTGAACAGGTCGCCGACGCGATCGAGCGTCAGCGCGAACGCCCACGAATCGATCTCGAACGAGGCTATCTGGGCGCGGAGCAGCGGGTCGGCGAGGACGCCGTTGTCTTTTCCGATGGTCTCGGCCGCGGTTTCGCCGAGCGAGCGGCTGCGCCCGCCGGTCATGCCCATCCCGCCGATCATTTCGCGCTCGTGGGTGAGCAGAAACTTCGCGATCTCCCATCCCTTGTTGAGCTTACCAACGAGGTTGGCCTTGGGAACCTGAACGTCCTCGAAGAAAGTCTGGCAGAACGGGGACTTCCCGGAGATAAGCGTGATGGGAGAGGTCGATACGCCGGGACTTTCCATGTCGAACAGGACGAAGCTGATCCCTTCGTGCTTGGAAGCCGACGGATCGGTCCGCACGAGACAGAAGATCCAATCCGCCTTGTTCGCATATGAAGTCCAAATCTTGGAGCCGTTGACGACGAAGTAGTCGCCGCGGTCTTCCGCGCGGGTCTGGAGCGAGGCGAGGTCGGAACCGGAGCCCGGCTCGGAATATCCCTGGCACCAGCGGATCTCGCCGCGGGCGATTTTGGGCAGATGCTCGCGCTTTTGCTCTTCGGTGCCGTACTTGAGAAGGGCAGGACCGAGCATCCAGATGCCGAAGCTGTCGAGGGGTGAGCGACATCCGAGGGCGCGCATCTCCTCGCGGAGGATTTTGGCTTCTTCGCGGGAGAGCCCGCCGCCGCCGTATTCCCTGGGCCATTCGGGAACAGTCCATCCCTTCGCCGCCATCCGCTCAAGCCACAAGCGCTGCGCGTCGGACTTGAACACCCACTTGCGGCCGCCCCAGCAGGTGTCTTCTTCGCCCTCGGGCGGCGTGCGCATCTCGGGCGGACAGTTTGCCTCGAGCCATGCGCGTGTTTCCTTGCGAAAGGTTTCCAGATCGGCCATTTCCTCGATTCCGCTCCTGTGAAGGATTTTCCGTGCGGTTCGCTAAGTCTGCCAGTACCGTGCGTATATTTCCACGGGGAGCGTGCGGGGCTTTGACGGCCGGTATCCCGCTCCGGTTATAGTCGGGCCGTAAGCGTCCGCCATCGACTGGGCGTGACGCCGACGGAGGGAGCAATGGAATTCGGAACGCTGATATTCACCAAGCCGGAGCGCGCGATGCGCGACGTGCCGTATGCCGAGGAGCGCGGTTTCACGCACGCCTGGATTCCCGATTCGCACATGATCTGGGGCGACACCTATGCATGCATGGCGCTTGCGGCGATCAACTCCAAACGCATCAAGCTCGGCACCGGCGTCGCGATCGCGACCAATCGAATTCCGCCGGTGACGGTGCATTCCATAGCCACGATCAATCAGCTCGCGCCGGGCCGCACGATCCTGGGCTTCGGAACCGGGCATACGGGCCGCCGCGTGATGGGCCTGCCGCCAGTCAAGCACGGCGTGTTCCGCGAGGAAGTAAGAGTCATCCACGATCTGCTCAAAGGCGGCGAGGCGATGTATCGGACCGAAGGGATGGAGCGAAAGATTCGATTCCTGCATCGCGACCTTCGCTTCATCAACCTCGACGACAAGATTCCCTTTTACGTGGCGGCGAACGGACCGAAGACGCTCGAGCTTGCGGGAGAGTTCGGCGACGGCGTGATCACCACCGGGGTTGCGACTCCCGAGCGGGTTGCGACGGTGCGCAAGCATATCCAGGATGGCGCGGCTCGCGCGGGCCGTTCGGTAGAGAATCTTCCGCTCGTTTCGCTCACTCACGTATGCGTGCTGAAACCCGGAGAAGCGGTGGATTCGCCGCGGGTAAAGGCGATGACGGGGCCGTGGGTGATGGCATCGCTGCATGCGATCGCGGCGGGATATGCGCGTCCCACCTCGCTGCCGCCCGAGGTCTCAAAGATATACGACGAGTATGCGGCGCATGTGGCGCGGATGCCGGAGCGGGAGCGCTACCTGCACGTTCATCTCGGGCACTGCACCTTCGTCGCTCCGGAGGAGCGCCGCTTCGTGACGGCGGAAACCATCCGAGCGACAACCATCGTGGGCGAGCGCGAAGCGGTGATCGATCAACTGCGCGCGCTCGACAAAGCCGGGTTGAACCAGGTTTTCCTTAACCCGCCGATGGACGGATTCAACGAGTGTATCGACGAGATATCCCGGGAGTTGATCGGGCGGGTATAGGCCGCGGGCGGCCGGCGGCAGAAAGGCTAGAAGGGGTAGTTGATTCCCGAGAAGATCGCCGCCCCTTCTCCGCCGTAGCCGATATCTACGTAGCCGACCACGAACGGCTCGGCGATTCCGCGAAAGCCGATGCCGCCGACGGGATGAAGCTGGCTTAGGGGATTGTAGTTGAGATCGTGGGCGACCCGTCCGGCTTCGGCGAACGGCGCTATCTCGAGCGTTCCGTGGGTTCCGAACAGGTTCGCGTCGAACACCCGCGTGCGCATCTCGATGTTCGCCACGACGAGGTTGTTGTCAACGAAGCGACCCGCGCCGTAGCCGCGCAGGGTCTCCTGATCGGTCAGCATGCTCTCGTCGCCGCCGAGGCGCGCCTGCGCCCAGAAGGGCATCTCGTTGCCGGCGGGCTCGTACTCCATGAATAGGTGGCCCGCGAACGTGACGCGCGGATTGACGGTGAAGTACTTGTGCAGGTCATATCCGAAGCGCGTGTAGGACGATGAGCTGCCGAGGGCGCGGTCCGCGATGCCCCCGTAGATGCGATAGAGCCCACCGCTCCTTGGGATGTCGATCGAGTCGCGGTTGTCGTACTGGAGCATCACCTGAGTCAGGACCTCGCTGCCGCCATCCACGCCTTTCTGGTTGGGAAAGAGCTGAAAGATGGAAGGAAGCGAGTAAGCGCCGTTGGAGATCCTAATCCATCGCGGCCGTTCCATCAGTTGAAGCTGGAGGTTCTGCGTGATGTTGAGGCCGACCGAGCCCATGCCGTAGAGCTGCTGGGTGGTGTAGTTGGTCTGGTTGCCTTCGGACGACTGGTTGCCGATTCCGTAAAAGCGGTCGGTGGGATCGCGTTCGAAGAAGAATCGCCCCTCGAAGGTGAAAAGGTCCTGATGAGTTCGCCCGGTCTGGTAATCGAGGTCCACCTTGCGCGCAATCTCCTGCTGCGCGCCGAAGACCGCGTACCAGGTCGTATCTTCCGAAGGATAGGAGATGTAGCGGAAAGTGCCGCCCGCTCCGAGCGTCGTGTTCCAGTTGACGTCGGGCGCGAAGATGTCGCGGATCTGGTTCTTGGTGTCTGTGAACAGGAAGACCGGAAGGATTCCGGCGGTGGTGCCGCCGTTCGGATCGGTGGCGACTTCGGGCACGGGAATGAAGGGCCACGATCCGGGATCCATCAGGTCGAAGGCGCGCGCGGTGGTGCTGCAAACTAACCCGAGCAGCACCAGCCCGAGCATCACGACGCCCCGCTTCTTCCCTATCCACATAGCAGCAGGCCCACCGCTCCGGATCGGGTCTTCACAGCAGCAGGGCGGCAGGATTGATTCAAACTGACAGGCTTCGCCCGCTGGATCAATACACTGCGGCGAAACCTGGAACGCCGTCCTTCTCCGGCTTTTCGCTGATGCCCGAATTGTGTAAGGATTCGTTTCAATAAGGGACCCGCTCTTGTTGCCCTGAAACTCGCATCCCTGGCGAGCCGGCTGCGCGCGGGTCGCGCAGCTTGCGGCACGGCGAGGCGGGCATTACCGACGGAGGATTCTTAGATGGCAAAAGCAGACGGCGGCGAGTTGATCGCGCGCGTAATGCGGGAAAATCGAGTTCGTTACTGTTTCGCAATCAACGGCGGACATCTTTTTCCGATCCTCGCCCAACTGCGCGCCCATGACATCAAACTGATTCACATGCGTCACGAGCAGGCCACCGCCTATGCCGCCGACGCGTATGCGCGCGTGAGCGGCGAGCCCGGCGTATGCATGGTGACGGCGGGATGCGGCCTGACCAACGCGGTCACGGGGCTGTGCGTGGCAGGGCTCACCAACTCAGCGGTCGTCTGCATCTCCGGGCAGCATCCGAACACCGAGGATCATCTAGGGTCTTTCCAGGAGGCGTACGGTTCGGAGGTGGTGCGCAGTTTCGCCAAGTTCACCAAGCGCGTCACCGACTGGACCACCATCCAGTTCGATCTTCGCTCGGCGTTTCGCGAGGCGATTTCACCGCCGCAAGGCGTCGCTCTTTTCGAGATCCCGCAGAACATCCTCTACCATCACGAAGACGATGCGCGGCAGCGCAAGGGCGCCCGCGGCTTTACGGTGGAAGACGTGCGATGCGAGGGTGATCCGGCGAAGATCGATCGTGCGGTAGAGATGCTGCACGCGGCCGAGCGGCCGCTGATCGCGGGAGGCGACGGCCTGTTCTGGTCGCAGGCGGGTCCGGAGATGAAGGAATTCGTCGAGTTGACCGGAATTCCGATCTACGCGCGGCGGGCAGGCCAGGGCGCCGTCTCCGAAGAGCATCCCCTCGCGATCAGGGGCGCGTTCAAGAAGCCGTTCACCGGCCGCGCCGACGTGGTGCTCGCGGTCGGCTTCCGGTTCTGGAGCGGGGAGCATTTCGGGCAGCCTCCGACCTGGACCGACAAGGCCAAGTACATCCAGGTGGATCCCACGCCGACGCGCATCGGATGGCAGGTCAACGCCGACCTTCCGATCGTCGGCGATCCCAAGCTCGTCCTGCGCCAGATGATCAATCGGATCAAGGAACTGAAGCTGGATTTCTCGAAGAACAGGACTTCCGAATGGGTGAAGGAAGTCGCGGCGACGCGGGAGCGCTTCGAGCAGCAGATCCGCGAGCAGAACGCCAAGGTCATCGGCAACCGCCCCATTCATCCCGCCCGCCTGTGCGACGATCTGATCAAGGTGATGGACAAGAACGCGACCGCGATCATCGACAGCTTCACGCTCTCGGGATGGATGAGCAGGGCGTTCACCTGCCGCTTCATGGGGCAGGTGGTCGATGCGGGTCCGCTCGCACCGGTCGGCCACGGAGTGGGCATGGCCATCGGCGTGCAGCTCGCGCGTCCGGGCGCGCAGGTCGTCAACATCTCGGGCGACGGCGGGCTTGGGATCGGCGGCTTCGACATGGAGACCGCCGCCCGCTACAAGCTGCCCATCGTCACAATCGTATGGAACAACAGCTCCTGGGGACCGAACTTCGATCAGATGCCGGGGCTCAAGGGGCGCACCGATCCGTTCAACATGCTGCCGGAGATTCGCTACGACCGGATTTTCGAGGAGATGGGTTGTCACGGTGAACACGTCGAGACGCCGGACCAGATAGTTCCGGCGCTCGAGCGCGCCTTCAAATCTGGCAAGCCAGCGGTGATCAACGTTATCGGTGACACCAGCGTCGGAAACGCGACCTTGGGCGGCAACCTGCTCGGATCGACGGGGTCGAACTGAAACAGCCCGAAACGCGGCGGGGAGTGCGACGGCGCTCCCCGCCGTGCAAACCGACCCGCTCCATGCATCCATCGAAAGTCCGCGACCGGAGCCATTATCACCCGGCCGCCCCACCCTGCCCCTGTTCCCTCAGCTTCACCCCCATGCGCATCCGACATCAAATATTACTTTCGATTTTGATCTTCCTCTGTGTGGCCGCCTGCAACTCCGGAGCTCCCTCGACCCCATCGTGCCCTCCCGGCACGCAGGCAATGGGCGAACCTCCTCCGAACGGCCAGGAGATGTGGTGTCAGAAGACAGTCAACGGACTGCCGGTCAAGGAGGGTCCCTTCGTCCTCTACCGTCCGGACGGGTCGTTGATGATGCGCGGCGAGTACCGCGACGGGAAGCAGAACGGCGAATGGACGATGTGGTACGACAACGGCCAGAAGGCATCGATCGACCATTACAAGGACGGCGTTCAGGACGGGGAGCACATAGGCTGGTACACGAACGGCAAGATCTCCGCCATCGGGCAATACCGCAACGGCAAGCGCGAAGGCGTATGGAAGCGGTGGGACCCGCAGGGATTCAGGAACTGGGAAGAAGTTTACAAGGACGACAAGCAGGTTTCGTAGCGCCAGGATGCACCGCCCGCGCACGGAACCGATCCCGTGAGCGATCGAATCGAAATCATCAAAGCCGACCTTTCCGACCCGAACCGCGGCGCCGCGCTCATCGAGATGCTAGACCATTACATGCGCGATCCGATGGAAGGCGGAGAACCTCCTTCGGAGCGGGTGAAGCGCGATCTCGTACCGGCTCTCAGCGCGCATCCCGCGTGCTGGGTACTGTTCGCACTAAGGGAGGGTCGCCCGGCAGGGTTTGCAATCTGTTTCGTGGCTTTCTCGACCTTCAATGCGCGTCCGATCGTCAATATCCACGATCTATTCGTTGAATCGTCCCTGCGCGGATCGGGAATCGGAAAGCGGCTGATCGAAGGGGTTCTTTCGAGAGCGCGCGAAATCAACGCGTGCGCCCTGACGCTGGAAGTGCGCGAGGACAACCATCGCGCCCGCGGTCTCTACCGCCGCTACGGTTTTGCGCGCGCCGAGGTCGCCGGCCGAGTACCGATGGAATTCTGGCGCAAACCTCTTTTGTAAGTCTCTGTTCTTACGGAACCTTGCCAATCTCGGCCAGAGAGATCGCGTCCGCCGCAAGTGCCGGCACGAAATAGGTCTCGGGAGCCCCCCAGACCGTCTGCGCGACCACCCGGGAGCCGACGGCGATCGGATGGTCGAAGATTTCGGAGAGGTTGGCGTTGATGCGCAGGCAGTTAGGCGCAATTGCTCCGGCGATTCTGCCATTGCGAACCAGGTATGAATCGCCCGTCACGGTGCAGGTGAAATCTCCCGCACGCTGCCCGTTGATCGGGTAGGTGTACCAGATCCGGCCGATGTAGATGCCGTCGCCGACCTTGCGCAGCATCGATTGCATCGTGTCTCCCGACCGCGCCCTGAGAACCACGTTGGTCGCGACCGAGCCGGGGTCGGCGTCGAATCGCCTTCCGCCGCCCTCCCCCAGCCTGTAGCCGGCCGATGCCGGAAACCGCGCATCGCAGCCCGCCACGCCCAGCTTTTCCGCACGTCTTTCGTCCGTCTGGAGGCGATGAGAATCGTAAACATTGGAAAGCAGGCCGACCAGCCGCCCCTTGCGAATCAAAACGGTTGCGCGGGCCGGCAATCCCTCACAGGTGACTCTCCTTCGAATCGGTCCGCTCAAAAGAAGCGGATTGTCCGCAAGGTCGATCCTCTCGTCCATCACGCGCTCGCCGAAGCGCCCCTGATAGGCGGAACTCGCCGCATAGAAGGCGCCCGTCGTCAGCGAGCCCATCACCATGTAGTTGAGGATCTCCGCTATCGGCTGCGGCCCGAGCACGATGCGATAGCGGCCCGACGGCGGATGCTCTCCACGGCCGAGACCGAGCGCGCGTCTGACCGCATCGCGTCCGAGCGTTTCGGCGGCCGCGCGCATCGCCGCCGCCTCGGCGCCGACTGCGGACTCCGACGCTTTGGCATCGAGTGACTCTACGATCGCGGTCACCGAGGCGTGAAAGTGGACGCTCTGATCGGTGCGAATGCCGCGCAGTCTGGAACCCGCAATCGTTATGCGATCCTGGATGATCGAGACGTCGCCGCCCAGCACCAGGCCGGGACCCTCGCTGCGCGGCACGGGGCCGGTCTTGAAGGCGGCAAGCGCGCCGCCGATCACCCGCCATGCTGCCGATGCCAGCGTGGCATCGGAAGCGCGCCCAAGGTCTCCTGTGCGAACGGATTGCGGCGGTGGCTGCGGGTCCGAGGGAAGGCCTGGAAAGTGCGGATCGACGATTGCGGCGCGGCGCGCCCTTTGGAGTGCGCGGCGCACGGCATCCCTGCTCATGTCGGTGGCCTCGGTCGCGGTGCCCACCTCGTGCTCATTGCGGCGCATCACGATTCTTATCTGAAATCCGTCCGCGCCGAGCGTCTTTATTTCTTCAACGCCGCTGCATGGGATGTCCGAGGTATAGGAGAGGCGTGCGACGCGATGGGCGGATGATGCGGCGTAGACTTCGTACTGTGAGAGATCGCCGTCGCGCGCAAGTTCCTCCATCGCCATCCGCACGAATTCCTTCATTTCGTCCCCCCGCAGCATCATCCGCCTCCAAGCCGCGCGCGCGAGCGCAGCGTCGGGCCTCCGTTAGACATTCGCTTCACCTGCATCGGCTGTCCTTTGCCGCAGTTGGGAATGGCGATGAGTCTGAGATCGTTCCCGACCGCATCGATGTTCATGAAGAAGCTCTTCGAGTCGGCGATCACGCTGCCCGCGCGATACAGGCGCGCAAGCCTTCCGCGTTCGATCTCGTAAATGCGGCGGGCGGAGATTCGAAAATTCTCGCGCGACTCGGCGATCGAAGGCACGAGGTTTCCGCAAACGTAGTAGCCGTGCTCGACTTCGGCGATGATCTTTTCGGGCGGCGTCTCGCCCGGCATGAAAAACGTGTTCGACATGCGGATAAGAGGCACATGCCATGCCTCGCTCGCTCGCGCCGATCCGTTTGGCTCGGCGCCCATCACCGCCGCCGTCGCCCGCGAATTCAGGAAGTCCGTGAAGATGCCGCGGGTTATGTGCATCACGCGCCGCCCCGGCGTGCCTTCGTGGTCGTAGCGATAGTGCCCGTAGCCGTCGAGGGATGGATCCGAACAGGCCGACAAGAGCTGCGAGCCCACCTGCCTGCCGATCTCGTTGTCCACAAGCGAACGGAGAAACCAACTGCGGCCCGCGTACGCCGCCTCCATCTTGAGCGCCCGATCCGCCTCGCTCGGATGGCCGACGATTTCGTGCGCGATCAGCGCATTGAAGTGAGGATCAGTCACCACCACGACTTCGCCGTCGGGCGGCTTGAACGCGGGCGCAGCGGCCAGTTCGCGGGCTTCGCCGGCAAGCCCGCTTGCGAATTCGAGCAAACTCGGATTAGGCATCAGCTCCCCACGCCATCCCTCTTCGAGGCACTCGAGCCCGCGCTGCTGCCCGATGGTGTCGTAAGTCTCCTGATGACCGGAGTCGGACTCGGCAACCACGTAGCAGTCGCCCTGCGAGAACGCGAAAGCCTGGCTGATCAGGCTGCCGCTTGAGTTGATGAAGATCTCGCGCCGCAGCTCGGTCATCGCCGCTGCGACATTGAAGACGATGGTTCGATCGACGCCGGCGGCCGCCCGAGACGCATCCAGGGCAAGCCGCTTGAGGTCATCGATCGGCACCGATCGCGGATCCTTCCGGTACACGGCCTCGACGTCATCACGGATAGCGGCGGGAGGCGGCAGCGATGCGGCATCGAGGCTTCGCCCGGCCGCGCCGGAGGACTTGAGGACGAGAGCTTTCTCACGGGCGGATGCTCGGGCCCGCTCGTAGGCGCCGTCGAAGGCCTCCCTGAGCACCGCGATGAGCTTGTCGGGACGGCGAGCCAAACCGCCAACTTCGGCTCCGGATTGGCCGCGTCCGGATACTCCGGAGGGATGGACTACGTGGACCGAGATGCCGAAGGAGGCGTTTTCGCTTTCGGCGCTGTCGCGCGGCTCGCCGTTGGTGGCCGCCGCGGATCGCGTTGCGACGGTCTCAAAGCGCATCTCCGCGTATGAGAATCCCTGCTTTCCGCGCGCGAACCGGCGCATCAGACCCGCGGCCTCGCGCTTCAGGAATTCGATACTCTCAAAGATGTCCTTGCCGCTCATCTGCCGATGCACGGGCTAACCATAGCGCACCCCGTTCCTTCGCCGCGACCAACCTGCGCTTCGCGGCCGGTCCGCCGAAAGCCATCCAGTCACTGAACGGTAATGGGTATGGTCAGATCGAATTCGGAGTCGATCGGGACGCCATCCTTCGTCGCGGGAAAGAACCGCCATTGTCCGAGCGTATCGAGGAGAATCCGGTTAAGCCGCGGGCTGTCCGTCTTCGATACCAGCGAAACCGAGACCTGGCCGTCGGATGAAACCTTGAAATGGGCGATGGCGACCGCGTGAATCACGTTTTCGCGCAGGTCGTCGGGAATTTCGGGAGCAGGCGCGTAGATCGCATGAGCGCCGAGGTCGTCGCTTCCAGGACCGCCGCTTCCCCCGGGACCGCCGCCGGTGGTCACGCTCCCCTCCGCGCCCGCGCCAGCGCCTCCGGCCGCGCCCGTTGTCGTGGACGCTGTGCCGGCGGGTGGAGCCGGCGAAGACCCAGCAGGTGCGGTGCCTTCAGGAAAGGCGGGAGCAGGCGGCATCTCGGCGTGTTTTGGAATCGATCGGACCGGGGGAGCGGCCGGTCCTGTCGCGCGAGGTCTCGCCGGCGCGCGATGAGCCGGAGGAGGTGCGGGCGTTCCGCCGCCTGCCGAAAGTCCTCCGACCTCCGGGGGAATCTCGACAATTCGCGCCTCCAGGGGTTTGATCGCGGCCGGAGGCGATTCGGAAAGTTCGAGAACCATCGAGAAAGGGGCGAGCAGCGCGATCCACAACGCCAGCCCGGCGATAGCCACGAGCGGAAATCGCCGCCATGGCTGGTCGAATTCACCGAGACGCCGGGCGTCCGCAAGATGGTTCATTGACGCTTGACCGCGATAAGGAAGTGTTCGACTCCGGCACGGCGCGCCTGCAGCATCGCCTCCACGACCACTCCTTCGGGCGCCTCGCTGTCGGCATTGACGACGACCCCCGGATCGCCCCTGGCGAGCAGCGATTTCAGGGTCGAGGCCATCGTCGCCATCTCAACCGGCGTCTTGTCCACGAAGATTCGGCGGTCGCGGGTGATGGTCAGGGTGACGGGTTCCTTGTGCTGAAGGTTCTCGGCACTCCCCTGCGGGAGATTCACCGTGATCGAGTTGAGGCTCTGCATCGACAGCGATGCGAGCATGAACGTGACGAGAAGAAAGAACATCACATCGATCATCGGAATGATCTCGATGCGGCCGTGGCGGTAGGCACGCGAGCGTCGAAGCTTCATAGTGCGGCCCTCCCCTTGCCGATGGTGGCGGCGGATATCTCCGCGGGCGGTTTGCCCGCCTCCTGGTCGAGGCGTATATGGTCGGCAAGCTTGGAACCGAGCCGCTCCATCTGGTCCATCGCCTGCGACTGGGCGCGGGAAAAGAAATTGAACCCGAACAATGCGAGCAGCGCGATCAGCAATCCGAGCGCGGTCGCGATGAGAGCCTGCGCGACGCCCGAGGTTACCTGCGTGGGCGCCACCAGACCGGAGCCTCCGATGACCTTGAAGGCCTGCATCATGCCCGTAATCGTTCCGAGCAGGCCCATCAGCGGAGCGGCGGTCACGATAGTCTCGAGAATCCAGAGGCCTCGCGCCAGCGACTTTTCGATACGCCCCGCTTCATCGCCCGCGCGCGACTCCACCCACCATGCGGGATGGTGCCGGTTGGCGGAGATCACACCGAGGAATCTCCCGTAGGCGTTGCGCGGGCCGAGGGACTCGATATGGCGGTCGAGGTCGGCCCATTGGAAGCCGTACGTCTCTATCAACTCGGCAAGGTCGTCAGGAAGCCTGAGCGAACGCCAGTATGCGACCGCGCGATCGAGCATGATTACCATCGCGATGGCTCCGAGCAGGAGCAGCGGATAAACCATCGCGCCGCCGTAACTGAGCGCCTCCCATGCGGTTCTGAGTTCATTCATATCAAGACACCTCCGGACTCTCCGCCGGTGTTCGCGTTCACTGCGACGGCGGCCGAGTGAAGGGCAACTCCCATTTGATTCCTCCGTAGATTGCGCGGCGCGGTCCGTATTGCGTCGCGAACACGCCGATGCCGGTTCCGTTGCGGATCTGATAGGTGCGATCGAACAGGTTCACCACCGCGCCGCGGAACACGAGCGCGCCGACGCCGGGAAGCTCGACTCGTTTGTTCAGGCCCAGGTTGACCTGGATGTAGTACGGCATGTTGCCGGTGTTGGCGAATCCGCGCCTGAGCCCGCTCCCGTAAAGCCCGTCCATCGTCAGCATCCAGCCCTTCCACGTGTACGCAAAGCCCGCGGACGAGGTGAAAGTCTGATCGTGGTCGAGCGCGATATAGCGATTGGCGATGTAGTGGAGTTCGTCCTTGTCGAAGTTGAACTGGCCGGAGCTCACCTGTGTGCCCTGGGCCACGCTGTATGTGAAGTTGGCATAGGTGGAAAGGTTCTCGGTGCTGTAGGACGAGGTCACCTCGACGCCGTAGTTGCGCCCCTTGTTGTAGTTGAAGTTCTCGAAGATAAGCGCGGGGCCGAACTGGCCCTCGTCGATAATCTGGCTCGCCTTGCGATAGTAGGCATCGACTCCGACGTTGAAGCGCGGCAGCACCTCCTGTGTAACGCCCGCATCGAAGTAATGGTCGCGCTCGACGGTGGGCGTGCTGTTGCCACCGCTCGGCGGCGCGCCCGTCGTGTTCTCGAAGAGCTTTATCGAGGTGATTGGAACGAATTCGGTCGAGGGAGGAGTGAAGTAACGGGCGTATCCGGCATGAAAAGCAGTGCGTTTGAAGGGCGTGTACACGATGCCCACGCGGGGGCTTGCCTGATCGGCCCGCACCAGACCGTCGTACAGGTCGAACCGCACTCCGTAGTTGACGATGACCTCCTCGACGGGTTTCCACTCGTCCTGCAGGTATCCGCTGTAATACCAGGCGGTCAGACCGATATTGTCGGTAATCGAGAACGGCACATCGCTGGTCTGATGGCCTCCGCTGGCCGGAAACACCGACTCGTGATTGTCGATCTCCGCCCTCTCGCCCCAGAACGAACCGCCCGCGCGGATCGTGTGGCCGCGAATCCCGCGGAAGGCGG
>Ga0070741_10013722_pt1 | contig 14210 bp, 9 predicted proteins | sample Coa_R1_4_FD_66440 | JGI IMG/M metagenome (GOLD analysis project Ga0070741, IMG submission 66440) | Surface soil microbial communities from Centralia Pennsylvania, which are recovering from an underground coalmine fire - Coalmine... | ecosystem: Environmental > Terrestrial > Soil > Unclassified ... | reverse complement strand
GGGTATTCTCCCGATCCTGGCAAGGATTGTGGAATGCGATTAGGCTGAAACTGTTGTGGCACAATTTGCGTCACGTAAACATCATTTCCGCCTAATCAACTCAAGACTGGGGTTTAGTTACACAACAACCACTCCCGTTGTTACTCGGACCTCAACGCAACAAGAGGATCGACCTTGGCCGCCTTGCGCGCCGGAAAATAACTTGCGAGAAGTGCGGTCGCCATTAGAGCGAGCGCGGTCAGTCCGAATGTCGCCGGATCTGTTGCTTTCACTTCATACAGCAAGCTGGAAAAACTCGACAATAGCTTTCCAAGCACATATGCGCCTGACAGACCTATTCCTACACCGATCGCGGCAAGCGTAAGAGCTTGCATAACCACCAGCATTATTGTTTCGCTCTGCCTGGCGCCCAAGGCCATTCGAATTCCGATCTCCTGGGTCCTCTGAGCAACCGAATACGCCATCACGCCATAGATGCCGACGGCCGCAAGTATCAATGCGATGCCCGCAAAAATTGCCAGCAGTTGAGCGTTAAATCTCGGCTGAGCTACGGAATCGGTTAGCCAATCTTCCATTGGCTTAACGTCCGCCAGGGGCAAATCAGGATCCAGAATTTTTACCTGATCTTTAACCGCCGCAACGAATGACATAGGGAGTCCGCTTGTCCTGATTACCAGGGACATTGCGTTATAAGGGTACCTTGCGGACGGCCAATAAATTGCAGGGCTGGTACTGTTGCCGAGTCCTTCGTGCTTCACGTCGCCGACAACGCCGACTATCTCTTCTGCTCCGTCCTTCCTGTCCCATGAAATTTTTAAGCGCTTCCCTATCGGATCTTCGTTTGGAAAATAGGTCGCCGCCAGGGTTTCGTTGATGATTATTACTCGCGATGCATCGCCTGTATCGCTGTCTGTAAACTCACGCCCCCTGAGCAGCGGTATCCCCATCGCTTTGAAATAATGGGGCTCAATAACGGAGACATCGGTTGCGGGAGCTTCACCTGGCGCAGGTTCTGGCAATCCCACAACTGAAAAGCCGGTGTTAGAGCGATTTCCCGAAAACGGAAGAAAACTAATTGCCCCCGCGGATTTGATGCCCGGCACAGCTTCAATGCGATGACAAACCTCATTGAAGAATCTATCGATACGTTCGTTCGATCCGTACTTTGATCTTGGCAAAGATATGTTCGCTGTCAAAACATTCGCGGGGTCGATTCCTGATTTTACAGATTGCAACCGAGCGAAGCTCTTGATCATTAATCCGGAGCAGATTAACAAAACAAGAGAGATTGCAATTTCTGATACGACAAAAGCGTTTCTGATCCTGCGCCCTCTTACTCCAGAGGTTGATCCGCGCCCGCCGTCGCGTAGTATTTCGGTTATGTTCGTTCTGGAATTTTCGAGCGCTGGTGCAAGTCCAAACACCAAACCGGTCAGAATCGAAACTGCTAATGTGAACAAGAGTACTCGCAGATCTATGCCGACATTTTGTAATCTGGGCACATTTGTCGGACTGATCGCAACCAGAAATTTGACTCCCCACGATGCGAGAAGCAATCCGGCGATTCCACCAGTCAGCGCAAGAACCAGGCTTTCGGTGAGCAGCTGACGCAATATTCGTGTTCGGCCCGCACCGAGCGCCGTCCGAACCGCTATCTCTTTTTGTCTTACCGCCGCGCGCGCCAGCAGCAAATTAGCGACGTTTGCGCAGGCTATTAGCAACACCAGAAGAACTGTACCCAGCAACACCATCAATGCGGGCCTGACATTGCCTACAATTTGATCATAAAGCGGGACCAGATTGACTCCCCATCGTGCATTGAATTGCGGGTACTCCTGTTCCAGCTTCTGTGCAATAGCGGTCATCTGGGTCTGAGCTTGCGAAATACTTGCGCCGGCTTTCAGGCGGCCGATTACGATCATATAGCGGCCGGTAACCTGCCTATAATTAATACCTGGGTTGAATCCGATTGGAAGCCAGAGATCGGCCTTGGTTTCGCCGAATTGAAAACTGGCTGGCATAACACCAACGATTGTGTAATCGCTTCCGTTTAATTGTAGTGGCTTCCCTATGGCAGCAGGGTCGGCATTAAAGAGCCGTACCCACATCCTATGGGTTAAGACAACTGCGTTTGGTCCGTTCTGCGCAGCTTCGTCTGGATTGAACGTTCTGCCGATTTCGGCATTCACGCCCAGGACGTCAAAGAGTTCAGGAGTAGCATATTGAATCTGAACATTTTGCGGTTCGCCAAAGCCCGTAAGGTTCACCTTCAGGCTTTCGAAATCCACGGCTCCGCCCATATTGCTGAAAACGGTATTCTGAGCTCGCCAATCAAGATAGTTCGCCGGTGACACAACGTTCCTGTCATGTTTTGTTTTAAAAGAGTTTTCCCAGATCATCACCAGCCGGTCAGGTTCTTTGTATGGAAGAGGGCGCAACAGAATTGCGTTAACCACACTGAAAATGGCCGTGTTCGCGCCAATTCCCAGCGCCAGCGCTATTACAGAGACGCTGGTAAATACTGGGTTTTTAAAGAGCATCTTGATTGCAAACCGCAGGTCTTGAACGAGGGTTTCCATAGCTTCTCCTTGCGATTTATAATTGAATGACCGTCTGAGAACGTCGGTTGTGCAGCATCAATTTTGATACCATCCTGCTAAATTTTTAGCAGCGCGCTTAACTCTGTGTTACGAGTTAATTTACTGACTTGGACCGGAAGGGCAGATGTTAAAAAGGTGCCCGTTTACGGGATTAGGGTTTCCCATATCGGAACAATTTTGTTGACCCTGGTTTTTAAGAGCCGAATCAGAATAGGGTTCATATATTCAAATTCGTCGGGAATATCCAGACAAACGACGCGTTTGTTTTTCAAGTATTGCCTGAATTTTTTTGTGAGCTTGTTTCGGTGAGTCTTTTCCATTACGAAGATAATATCCGCCCATTCCACTAATTCTGTTGACAGTGGAATTGTGGCATCATGATTAAGACCGCCGAGCGAGCAATGATTCCCGCTCGGCCTGAAAAGATAGCTTCCGCGGTTGGGCTTCTGAGCTTATTTTGACCGCACACGAAAAGAAGCTTCCGCATCAAATGACCAAATCCGAGAGCGGATTATCTAGCGCGCGGATCTGGCTTTAAAATCAGCGGCTGCATGTAACTCTTGCCTCCGACCGTAAGCCTGACTGTATATGGTCCCGGCAGAACCGTGCCACCGCCCCGGCCAAATCCACCGCCGCCTCCGCCACCACCGCCTCCACGACGTCCGCCACCTCCCATTGTTTGGGCGCGCAGATCCCATACCCAGCGATGCATCCCAGATGCAGCGGACAATGGTTCTGGGGTTGGCCTCCAGAATGCAGGAATGTTCAGTGTATTCGGATCGACTGGCTGCGGTCGGTCTTCGCTTGAATAGCGTCGAATGACATCGCCAGCAGGATCAAGGATCTCAAGAGTCACCGGACCAGATGACGATTTGATGTAATAATCGATCATCGCGCCATTTGGAGGGTTATCCGCCAATGGCTCGTCGCGGGGTTGTGGGGTTCCGTTTTCGCTGCCCGCAGGCATACTGATCGTTTCGGCGGGTCTGAAAAGAAATGCATCTGACCTTGCAACTTCATCGGAAATCTGTCGCAATGCAGTTATGTTGTCCAGCACCCAGAATCCGCGGCCATGCGTTGCCACTATCAAATCGTCTCCGTGAATTGCGAGGTCACGCATCGACGTGGCAGGCAGGTTCAATTGCAGCGATTGCCAATGATCGCCATCATCGAAGGACACATACACGCCAAGCTCCGTCCCTGCAAACAATAGCCCCCGACGTTCAGGGTCTTCTTTAACCGTTTGCATGTAGACGCCGGCTGGAAGACCAGTGGTGATCTTTTGCCAGGTTTTGCCACTATCGCGAGTACGGTAGATATAAGGTTCGTTATCTTCCAAACGGTGACGGTCGACGGCGGCGAAAGCTTCCTTAACATCGAAATGTGAAGCTTCCATCATCACCAGTTTGCTCCAGGGCGTCAACTCCGGAGGCGTGACGTTCTGCCAGTTCTTCCCATCATCATTCGTCATCTGAATCTGGCCGTCATCAGTGCCGATCCAAATCAACGATGTCTTTAGAGGTGATGGAGCGATTGTGTATATTACGCCGCGGCTCTTCCCTTCCGGCGCATCTGCTGCCGTGGCCGCATCCAAGTTTGGTGGGTTGCCCGGATCTTCGCGAGTCAAATCAGGGCTTATTTGTGTCCAGCTTTCGCCGCCATTATTTGTTTTGAACAGAAATTGATTGCTGAAATAAAGCACATGAGGATCGGCCTGGGAAAATACCAACGGTAGCGTCCAGGTATGTCTCGGCTTTTCCTTCATGGTTCTTTCCGGCGAGACATCCTTGGTTTCTCCAGTAATGACATTGCAACGGGAAACGGTTCCGCCAAAGAGTATTTCCGGATGAAGCGGATCAGGTGCGGTATAGCCCGATTCGCCGCCGGCGCATAAACCCGTCCATTCGTGCATGGAGATTTCAGAATGCGGGCTTCGCGTCGGAGTACCAACAGCGCCGCTGTCCTGCTGAGCGCCGGTTACCCAATACGGGAACCGGTTATCTGGCGCTACGTGATATAGCTGCGCAGTCGGTTGGTTGTACCACGAGCTCCACGTCATCGCCCCATCTTCGCTGACGACAGTTCCCTGATCGCTGGCCAAAATCATACGGTTCGGATCGTCGGGATAAATCCACAGCTGGTGATAATCATCGCCGCCGGGGGCGCCTTTTATGGCAGTCAGACTCTTTCCGCCATCGGTAGATTTATAGACGGAAGTGTCCGACACATAAACCACGTCTGGGTTTTTCGGATCGACGACGACGTTGCTGAAATACCATCCACGGTCATGAATACGATTGTCGTTCGAAGTTTGTGTCCAGGTAGCACCAGCGTCGTCTGAACGATAGAGACCCCCTTGTGCCTTATCTTCAGCTAGACCAGTATCAATAACAGCATAAAGTCGATTGCGGTTTGATGGCGCAACTGCAATACCTATGCGGCCTACAGTCTTGGTGGGAAGACCGCCGGTGAGTTGCTGCCAGTTACTACCACCATCCGTAGATTTGAAGATGCCGCCGCCCGGTCCATATGACGGAGGATAGATGCTCCACGGTGGACGACGCGTATTCCACAGTGTTGCGTAAACTGTCTGCGAATTTGTCGGATCGAATGCGAGATCAATCGCACCGACGTTGTCGTTCTTGAACAGAACCTTCTGCCAGGTTGCTCCACCATCCTTCGACCGATAAACACCTCGATCAGGATTAGCTCCATAAGCATGTCCTAGCGCCGCAACAAACACGATGTTGGCGTTTTTTGGATCGACGATGATCCTTCCGATCTGACGAGTGTTGTCTAGCCCTGTGTGTGACCATGTCTTTCCGGCGTCAGTCGATTTGTACATCCCGTTGCCGAACGAGATTTGTGACCGCATATCGGCCTCGCCCGTTCCAACATACACCACGTTCGTGTTTGAGGGGGCAACAGCTATCGCGCCAATCGAGGCAACAGGCTGGGAATCGAAGATCGGAATCCATGTTCGGCCGGAGTTGTTGGACTTCCATACTCCACCGCCTACAGATCCGAAATAGAATGTACTTGGTTGCCCGGGTACTCCAGTTACGGCGTTCGAGCGTCCACCGCGAAAAGGTCCGATCATTCGCCAGTGCAAACCAGAATACATACTGACGTCATATTGTTGTTGCGCAAAGGACAACGTTAATCCGCCACTGATGAGCATACAAGCAATGCTTATCGCGGCAATAAAGCGAATATTGATTCGTCGAAGACCAAACATATGGAGATTCTCCTTGCCTGAAAAAGGACGCATTTGACTCCCTGCTTACTGTGGATAGAGAGAATTGATGACGACTAAAGATAACACCAAGACCGTGGTTGAGAAAATAGCGAATCAGTCAAACGCCCAGTTCGCGTATAGGCTTGTCTCTGCTCATTTCAGGACGACTGTAACAGTACATCGGCCACAATGATTCAGCTTGCAACGATTCAGGACGCCTGGCCTCAAACGTCTCCTAACAAAGGAAATACGTTGTCCGGTAAGCGCAGACTATTATCGGCACGGTCATTGCGATACTTCACAACGTGAGCAGCGGTCTATTGTTGAGACTGAGCCATGGTGGATTTAGTCTCACGGAATGGACTCCTGAAAAGACTCTTATGGAGGAGAGAAAAGATGTTTAAGAAATTCAGTATACTAGTATTACTGGCCACTTTCCTTGGCATTGGCACAGCCAGCACTTTCGCTCAGGACAGAGACTATCACAGACACGATCGCACTGTGGTTGTGCGCACAGAGCGGGACCACGGTCGACGTCATCATCGTTTCTGGCGTCGTCATCACTATCGCAGATACTAGAAACATTTGATTGCTCGTGCAGTAGCGCGGGAACACATTACAGGAATGGATCTCTTTATTGAGCGCCATTCCTGTATTTAATTTAACCAGCCTGCAAATTCTCAGTTTCATTTTTAGTTTCCACTCTTAGGGCGGTAAATTACTCATTTTATTCATCAAACTGGCACGGACATTGCGACATAATAAGGCGGTAAACGGTTCATCTGAGCCGCACAAAATTGCGACTCAGGAGCATGAGGCGATGGACCGGAAAAAGGATTTGAAGGAGAGAAAATCATGATCAAGAAATTTTCCGTTCTATTTATGCTGGTGCTGTTTTTAAGCTTTGGCTCTGTCGGTTTTTCGAAACCCGCACCGCAGTTCAGAATTGTTATAGGACATCATCGTCGTTATCATCATCGCTATTGGCGTGATCGTTACGATAATCCTTATTACAATAACGGTTATCGCCATGGTTATTGGCGTGACGGCCGTTGGTATCCATATCACCGCTAGGATTATCCAGGTTGCAGGTGGTACCTGTGGGATAAAGAAGTGGAAAGAAGAACTCAGATCAATGTCTTCTTTCCACTTCTCACTTTATGGCGTTATTGTTTTACCTTCTCTACCTTAATCGGCTCGAGTTTCTTTTCATCGAGCTTTTGATTAAACCCCGGAATATATGTCTTAACCTCATCGTCGAGCCGGCCTAACAGAACATCAAGCTCGGCCGACAATTCTTTGAAAACTACGTAAGATTGATCTGTCGGCGGAGCATCTGCGCTTTCGACGACTCTTTCAAGCGCCGCTATCAGATTATTGAGTTTGATCGGGAAATTTAAAGGATCCTGACCGCTACGATTTTTGACCTGATAAAGATCCTCTTCAATGGCGCTTAAGCGTTTTTTAAGATCGTCTCCAGCGCTGGTGAGTTTGGGATCGTTAGCCTTGGTTGTTCGATCATCGATCTGTTTTTTGATATCGCGAATCATTATCACGGCCGAATTTGCTTCGCTCTCTCGGTCGCGAATCTTGATTGCCAGGTCGAATTGAGCCTGCAAATCAGCCTGTGTGACATCGGTTGAACGTGGATCCTTGCGAACCGTAAAACCTTTTGTGATTGTCTGGCCGTTTGCTGTCAGTCTGACCTGATATGTACCCGGAACTGCCACGGGACCCGATTCAGCGCGAGCGCTCCACAAAATCATTCCTGGAAATACGACTGAACCAGGATATCGCAAGTCCCAGGTGAAGCGATTAAGGCCCGCTTTCTTTTCCAGTCCTCTTGGTTGCGGAGGACCGAATTCCGAATCCTGATTGTCTCCGCCGCGTCTTCTGTTATTTGCGGCCGCATCTTCGCTACTGAACGAGCGAACCAGTTGCCCTTTCTCGTCAAGGATATCGATGGTTACTTTATCGGCGGCGTCTTTCAGGTAATAATCGATCACTGCCTGATCTACCGAACGGGTAGCGACTTTTGGCTGGAACAGAAAAGCGCTTGACGCAATCGCCTGCGATGTAAGCTGACGCAATGGCGAAATATCGTCCAGTACATAGAACGACCTGCCGTGCGTTGCTATCACCAGATCATTTTCTTCAACAACAATATCCGATACCTGGGTGTCGGGAAGGTTCAACGACAGTGATTGCCAATCGCTGCCGTTATCAAACGAAACAAAAATTCCATGTTCAGTGCCGGCATAAAGAAGTCCTGGTCGTTTGGGATCTTCGCGTACTGCGTGAACGTAATCGCCGGAGGGAATTCCATTAACGATCTTCGTCCATGACTTGCCATAATCATCAGTGCGGTAAATATACGGTGCTCTGTCGTCTGCCTGGTAATTCTTTGCGGCCATGTATGCCGTACCAGGTTTGCTTGGCGAGGCTTCTATCAAACTTATTCGAATGAAATCCGGCAGACCCTTTGGAGTGATGTTGTCCCAATGCTTGCCGCCGTCTCTGGTTATGTAAGCAAGCCCGTCATCAGAGCCAGTCCAGATCGTGTTCTCTTCTAATCGAGACGGAGCGATAGTGAAGATCGTTCCGTAAATTTCAGGCCCATTTTGATCCTTGGTTATCGGTCCGCCAGAATCGCCGAGTGTCTTTGGATCGGCTCTCGTTAAATCCGGGCTTATCTGCTCCCAGCTTTGTCCATCATTTGTAGTCCGCCACAGATGTTGTGACGAGGTGTACATCACTTTCGGATTCATCGGCGAAAAGACTATCGGGAATGTCCATTGCCATCGCTCTTTCAATGAGCTCGCAGGCTGCCCCGAGAAAAATCGCGGGTAAACCTGAATATCTCGAGTCTGCCCGGTAGTGCGATCAAATCTCGTCAGCAAAGCGCCCTGACTTCCAGCGTAAAAGAGATTCGGATTGGTTGGATGCGGAGCGATATAGCCGCTTTCACCGCCGCCAACAGCGTACATCGATTCGCCGCCTCGACGTCCGCGCGCTTCGCTGGGAACGCAAACAGTAGAATTGTCCTGTTGTGCTCCGCAAACCTGATACGGATAGTCCTTTGTCGTCGCGACATGGTAGAGCTGAGCGGTCGGGAAATCCTGTCGCGTCCAGGTCTGACCGCCATTGATCGACACATTTGCACCGCCGTCATTGCTGTTGATCATCCGCAATGGGTTGTTTGGATCGATCCACAGATCGTGATTATCGCCGTGAGGTTCACGCAAAGTGCGAAAAGTTTTTCCTCCATCGGTCGATTTGTGGAAGTTTACGTTCAGAACATAAATTGTATCTTTGTTTTTCGGATCAGCATAAATTCGGCTGTAATAAAAAGCGCGTTGTCGTACGTTTCGATCCTCGCTTACTTTCGTCCAGGTGCTGCCGGCATCATCTGATTTGAAGACTCCGCCATCTTCGGCCTCGACTATGGCATAGACTCGATTTGAGTCCGCGCCTGATACTGTAACACCGATCTTTCCGATGATCCCTTTTGGCAGACCGGGATTCCGCGTTATTTCAGTCCAATTGTCACCACCGTCGGTCGATTTAAACAAACCGCTTCCTGGACCACCACTGGAAAGCGTCCACGAAGTTCTGTAAGCATCCCACAATGCGGCATATAAAGTGTTTGGATTGTTGCGATCAATAGTCAGATCGACGGCGCCGACTCGATTATTTCGATAAAGCACCTTCTGCCATGTCTTGCCACCGTCCTTCGAGCGGAAAACACCGCGCTCTTCGTTTGGTCCGTACGGATGACCGAATGCAGCGACATATACCAGGTCGGGATTAGATGGATTGACGCGGATTCGAGCGATGGCTTGCGTGTTATCAAGTCCCAGGTGTGTCCAGGTCTTGCCGCCATCTGTAGTCTTGTAAACACCGTCGCCCTGCATGATATTGCCGCGCAGTTCGGTCTCGCCCATTCCGATATAGACGATATCCGGATTTGATTCAGCGACCGCAACGGCGCCGACCGAAGAGCTTTTGATCTGTCCATCAGTCACAGGTCTCCACGTTAAGCCACCATCGTCGGTCTTCCACAATCCGCCGCCGACAGCGCCGAAATAGTATTCGTTAGGTCGACTGGGACTTCCCGAAGAGGCAATCGAGCGTCCGCCTCTATCCGGACCGATGTTACGCCAGCGGAGTGCGCTGAACATCTTCGAATCGAATTTGACGTTTTCGCCTGAAGAAGATTGAGCGTGGGACACGGTACCTGAATTGAGCCCGGCGATAATTAAAGCCGTCAAAACCACAAGGGCGTGAATCTTATTACGAATTCTTCGCATCATCTAACCTCCACAACCGGTGCTATTGCACCGTTGTAACGAAACTGACAACGTGCGGGTTTCCCCTGGTACTGAATTTTGATTGCACGAGAGAGTTAATCATTGAGATATTTGAAGAATGAAATGATGTGCCCCGCAAAACAAGATGTCAAGAATTAATGGTCGACAGCCTCACAGCTTCAATTCGATCAGACGGTCACACCTTCGTAATCGGCAATTTCAGCAAACGTTCAGTATTTCTGAACTTTGAATTTCTGTCATTCGTAACCGTTACTTACGCCATCAATTCTAATCCCACGGTTCCGGAGAAAAGCATGACGCGCTTGGCAAAGCTCGATTGGACGATTGTAGCCGGGAGCATTCTGTTCATTGTCATTTTGCTTATCAGTGCATATTGGGACAGAACGATATTATGGCTGCATATCTTCCAGTCCGGAATCTATCTGGCCATTATATTGTTGAGCGTTCGACACAGTCGATGGGGTTATTTCATTGGGATTGCAATCTCGGCTTTTTGGAATATGGGCAGTTTATGCGTAACGAGCTTCTTTCACTCTGGGCGCGTTAATCTTCAGGCTTCGCTTGCGACGGGTCATTTGGTTCGGCCGGACCAGATCATAGCTGTTCCGGCCGTATTGATAAGTTTTCTGCTGATTATTTGCTGTATTTGGGCTTATGCCCGGATACGCAATAAACGATTTTCAGATGTAGTGCGATTTCTGACCGCGGCCGTTGTCACAGTCGGATACTTTGCTCTAATCATGTTCCTGTTTCAGCCAAGATACCTGGGAATGTTCCCGAGGATGCTTCATCCGCACCTGAATTATTAAGTGCAATCATTCGTACTTTAGAGCTCTGATCGGATCAACCTTTGCTGCTCGGCTTGCGGGGAAATAACAGGCGGCTAGTGCCACCAGACTTAACAACAATGCGACACCCGCAAAGGTTGCGACATCCGTCGTAGAGACCCCATATAAAAGAGTCGCCATCAACCGCGTGGTTGCGTATGATCCGATAAGTCCCACCGTGACGCCTATCGAGACAAGAGTCATCGCCTGTCCCAAAACGAGCTTTAACACCCCAGTCTTCTGCAATCCGAGTGCGATCCGTATGCCGATTTCCTGATAACGCTGTGTTACCGAGTATGAAATAACGCCATAAATACCAACTGCAGCCAGTATTAATGCAGTTGCTGCAAATAAACCCATCATAAACATCGAGAACCGGCGCACCGCTGTGGAACTCGCAAGCAGCTGATCCATGGTTGCCGGACTGTATATCGCCAAATCTTTATCAACCGCGTGGATTTCTGTTTCAGCGGTTTCGAGCATAGGTGCTGGATCAGTCGTCGTGCGAATGGCTACAAACATGAAATTTGTCGGATCCTGCGCTTCTGGCAAATAAAATTGTGGAGGAACAGATTGATCCAAGCCGTATTGACGAACATCGGCTACTATTCCGACCACGGTTCGCCAGATGTTCGGTTGTCCGCTGTAACGGAGTCGTTTTCCGATTGGATCCTGTCCCGGCCACATTGTATTAGCCATACTTTGGCTGATTAGTGCGACAAACGGGGCGTTCTCGTTGTCCTGCGATGTTAGCCCTCGTCCCTTCAAAACAGGTATAGCCATTGTTTGAAGATAATCCGGCGTAACTTCATAAAGGTCAGCACTGGGGTCGTCGCCTAACGCTCGTTGTTGACCCTCGATAACTATCGTTCTGCCATCAAAGTTACCACCCAACGGCAATACACTAACCTCTGCTACTGAGAGTACTCCTGGAAGTGCTTTTAGTTTTTCATTCAATCGATCATATACCGGCGTCCAGCTCGATTCTTCAGGATATTCACGATTGAGAAGACCTATCTGCAATGTGGCAAGATTCCTCGTTTCAAAGCCCGGATTCACATCGTAGAGGTGCACGATACTTTTGATTACAAGTCCGGCGCTTATCAACAGTATCATTGCCATGCTGAATTCCGTCACGACGAGTAGACTGCGCAGTCGGTTATGGCCTGATCCTGAACCGGAGCCTTTTCCCCCTTCTCTTAACGCCTGATTCAGATCCAGTTTCGTCCCGTGAAGTGCAGGAGCAAGTCCAAAAACAATCCCAGTGATCAGACTGACACTCATCGCAAAAAGCAAAACGCGGGTGTCTATTTCGACGTTTTTTAACAAAGGCGAGACCTGTCCGCCGACCGATCTCAACAGATTTACAGTTGTCGAGGCCAATACAACGCCAATGATTCCACCGATTGCGGCCAGCAGCATGCTTTCTGTCAGCATCTGTCGGATCAGTCTTGAGCGGGATGCCCCGAGCGACGCGCGGACCGCGATCTCCTTTTTGCGCGTTGATGCGCGGCTGAGAAGCAGGTTTCCCACGTTAGAGCACGCAATCAACAACACGAAAGTAACTGCCCCAAGCAACATCAAAAGGGCCGGCCGCAAATTACCAACTGTATCGTCGCCAATGGTAACTAACCGAATTCCGTAGCCTCTATTGTGATCCAAATGGTCCTGCTCAAGCTGGTGTGCTATCACATTCATATCCGCTTGAGCCTGAGCGAAAGTGACTCCGGGCTTTAGACGCGCGATTGCCCTTAAGTGCCGGTTACCACGTCTTGTGTCACCCGACTTTTCAGCTATGGGCCCGTAAATCTCAGCCACGCCTCCTATAAGGGAAACTGGCAACGAGGCTAGACTCGCGGGCAGTACCCCGACCACGGTCACTGGTTTCAGGTCGAGCAGGATAGTCTTACCGATAATATTTGGGTCTCCCCCAAACCGGCGCTGCCAAAGACCGTTGCTCAAAATAACCACATCGCCTTTTCCTGGTTCATGATCCTCCGGAAGAAATGCCCGCCCAAGAATAGGAGTTGCTCGCATCAACGAGAAGTATCCATCGCCGACCTTCATTCCGAATACTGACTCGGCGGCGTCCACACCTGAGAGGGTCGGCTGCCAGGCGCCATAGGTAACAACGTCCTCGAAGACATGATTCTGCGCTCGCCAGTCTAGGGCATCGGTAAGTGAAACCTGATTTCGGTGATTATTTTGTGCAGGAGTATCTCCCCAAACCAAAATCAATTTGTCAGGTTGATAAAAGGGGGAGTGACTTCAGCAAGACGGCATTCACCGCGCTGAATATTGCTGTGTTCGCGCCGATACCCAAAGCCAAAGTTATTGTCGCCACCAGAGTGAAGACAGGGGTCTTCCATAACATTCGGATTCCGTATCGCAGGTCCTTCACGGACTCTTCAATCCATAGCGTGCCTCTTGCGCTGCGACATTCCTCTTTTTTCTGCTCAATACCTCCGAACCCGCGTCGAGCATCCTGGTAGGCCTCTTTCAGAGTCATCCCCTCTGCCAGATTTTGATCAATCTGCCTGCGCAGGTGATAGTTCATCTCTTCGTTGAGGTCGTTTTCCACCTTATTCCGACGAAACAGTGCATTAAATTTTACTCGAAGTCTGTCAATCAGCATTTGAACCTCGCGCTGACAATCAGGAAACGATCCCTCAAGCTTTTTTAAGAATCAGATCGACTGCGTTGGACACAGTCTCCCACGATTCTCTCTCAGCGTTCAGTCGTTTCCGTCCTGAATTTGTCAGTTTATAGAATTTTGCGCGGCGATTGTTTTCCGAAGCTCCCCATTCCGATGTGATCCATCCCTGCGCCTCTAATCTGTGCAGCGCAGGATAGAGCGACCCATAATTGACCTGTAGGATGTCCTGCGAAATAAGTTTGATCTTCTGTGTAATATCCCATCCGTTGGCCGCACCAGATTGCAGCACCCGAAGCACAATCAGATCGAGCGTCCCCTGCAATAAATCTGCTTTATTCTTCTTCATTGATTCCTCTTGATATTCTAGAGGTCGACTATATGCCCGTTCCTCTAGATTGTCAAGAGAAAGGATTCTAACCGGGATCAGCTTTGCTAAAACTGTCCGTAGCAAATTAAAATGACCGCTTTTCGTAGCAAATGAAATGTCCGGTTGTTAACAGCAAAGCTACCACTGAAATTGCATTCAATTCAACAATGGCAGCAGCTTCACTTGCCTGA
>Ga0070741_10013721_pt1 | contig 14211 bp, 8 predicted proteins | sample Coa_R1_4_FD_66440 | JGI IMG/M metagenome (GOLD analysis project Ga0070741, IMG submission 66440) | Surface soil microbial communities from Centralia Pennsylvania, which are recovering from an underground coalmine fire - Coalmine... | ecosystem: Environmental > Terrestrial > Soil > Unclassified ... | reverse complement strand
AACGGCAACAAGGGCGGGCTGCTGACCGTCGGCGTGCTCGGCGCGATCTGGAGCAGCTCCTCGGCGATCACGGCGATCGTGTCGGCGTTCAACGACGCGTACGACATCCAGGAAAGCCGGCCCTGGTGGAAGGTCCGGCTGCTCGCGATCGGCCTCACGATCGCCTTGACCATCTTCATCGTCGTCGCCACGGCGCTCGTGCTCGTCGGGCCGACGCTGGCGGAGAAGGTCGCCGCGTGGTTCCATCTCGGCGGCGCCTTCGAGTGGACGTGGAAGATCGTGCAGTGGCCGATCGTGTTCGGGCTGGTCAGCATCGCGGTCGCGATCGTCTACTACTATGCGCCGGACGCCGTGCAGGAGTTCGTCTGGATCACGCCGGGTTCGGTGTTCGCGACGGCGCTGTGGCTGTTGATTTCGCTCGGCTTCAAGTTCTACGTCCAGAACTTCACGTCGTACAACGCCACCTACGGTGCCATCGGCGGCGTCATCGTGCTGATGCTGTGGTTCTACGTGTCGAGCCTCGCGCTGCTGGTCGGCGCCGAGCTCAATTCGGAAATCGAGCACGCGTCGCCCTACGGAAAGGATCCGGGCGAGAAAGTGCCCGGCGAAAAGGCGAAGCTCGGCGTCGTGGCCGAGCGCGAATACGAAAAACAGAAGGCCGCGGGCACGCTGAAGCCCGCGATCGCCGCGGCGAACTGCGACGTCGACGACGAGCTGCCGCCGGCGGTGCCGGCTGCGCCGCCCCCGCCGCGCGCGAGCGACTGGATCCTGAGCGGCGTCATTCTCGGCCAGGCCGCGACGCTCGCGTGGTTCAAGCTGCGGTCTCGCTTCAAGCGAATCAGCGCGTGATGCCGCGCGCGGCCGCCGTCAACTGCCGGTCGTAAAGCTCCATACCGCGCTCGTCGCCGTCTTCCCTGCGGCGGTCCGCGACACGACCTTCCAGTAGTAGGTCGTGTGCGCGGCCAGCCCCGACACGCTGAACTGCTTCAGATCCGACGTCGACTCGCTCGGCCCGAGATGCACGTCGGCGGCGATCTTCGTCGTGGGCGACGACGACGTGCCGAGATAGACGTCGTAATAGTGCGCCCACGGCCCCGCGTACCACTGCAGGGTGATCGGCCGTGCGTATCCGCTGCCGCCGTTCTTCGGATGCGCCGGCTTCGGCGTGTCGGGCGGCAGCGGCGCGAACGCCTTCGTCTCCGCGTTGCCCGTCGCGTTGGTCCACTTGCGCGTGAACTGATCGACGAACCACGTGAACATCGCCGGCTTGTCCGCGACGAAGTAGTTGTGCTCCTGCTGCGCGTCGTCGGACGGCGACGTCCAGTTCGACGACCCGAAGATCACCGTGTGCTGCGCGTGCAGGACGACGCTCTTCTGGTGGTTGAGGCCCGCGTGCGCGCGGATGCGCACCTTCACGCCGGCGGCCCACATCCGATCCACGTTCCACGCGTCCCACAGCCGCGCGGGGTTGCGGTATTCGGTCGGCTCGGTGATGAGGCGCACCGGCACGCCGCGCTTCACCGCCGCGATCATCGCGTCCGCGTGCGTCTGCTGCGTGATGCGGAACATGATCGCGTCGATCGCGGACGTCTCCGCGTCGTACCGGCCGGTCGCGCGCGCCGCGTAGCTCTGGCCCGGCGGGAAATTCAGATCGGCGTCGATCGCGTACTGCGGGTAGCTGCGCACGAGCGGGTTGACGACGTTCGCGTAGTCCGCGAAGCTGCTCGTGTCGATCCACGAGTCGTCGAACTTCCGCATGAAGCTGTCGACGATCGCGGGGTCGTCGGTGTAGTAGATCGACTCGTCGACGTAGTTCTGGTAGGGCGCCACCGGCACCCACGCGTTGTCGCTGTAGTTCGCGCCGCTGAATTCGACGACGTGCTGCCCCGCGAACACCATGGTCTTCCAGTGCAGGATGGCCGACGCGACGCGCTTGCGCATCGGGATGCCCGCGTTCGCGAACGCGTCGAGGATCCCCTGGTTGAACGCCGACGACTCGTCGCCGCGCGGGTCGACCAGCAGCCGCACGCGCACGCCCGCGTTGTGGCGCGCGACGATGTGCTGGACGTACCGGTTGTCCTCCATGAACCAGAAGCCGACGTCGATCTCCTGCGTCTCCGCGTCGATCAGGCTCAACAATTTGGTCCGGCAGTTCTCGAACGAGGGGTCGCACAGCTGGTCCATGGCGCCGGCGGCGCGCGGCCGGAGAAAACACGTGACAATCAGCGTGACGAAGACGGCGTAGCGCATACGCGCGGCGATGGAGCGAAGTCGATGCCGAAACGCGGCGGGCGAATCGGCCCGTTTCGACCGGCCCGCTGTCGGGCGCCGCGACGAATATGAAAAAAGTGCGCGGGGGATCCCGACTCCGGCTGCCGTGAGTAGAATGCGATCGGTGGAAAACGTTTTCCGTTTCTTGTTCAAGTATCCGCCGCTGATGTTCCATCAGGGGGACGTCGCGTGGAGCGTCTCGCGATCGATGGTGGCGGCGTGCGTGGCCGCCGCGCTGGTCGGCGCGCTCGCGCTCGTGACCTATCGCGGCCTCGCCGCCGCGTCCCGCCCGCGCGACCGGATCGTGCTCGTGACGCTGCGCCTCGGCGCGCTCGCGGTGCTGCTCGTGTGCCTCTTCCGGCCGACGCTGGTCCTCAAGGCGGCGGTGCCGCAGCAGAATTTCCTCGCCGTGCTCGTCGACGACTCGCGCAGCATGGCGATTGCCGACACCGACGGCCAGCCGCGCAGCGCGTTCGTGCAGCAGCAGCTCGCCGCGCCGCGCGCGAAGCTGCTCGACGCGCTGTCGCGGCGGTTCGTCGTCCGCTTCTTCCGCTTCGCCTCGACCGCCGATCGCGCCGCGTCGGCGGCCGACCTGAAGTACGACGGGACGGCGACGCGGGTCGGCGCCGCGCTCGATCGCGCGCGCGACGAGCTGTCGGGCCTGCCGCTCGCCGGGATCGTGATGGTCACCGACGGCGCCGACACGTCCGACGCCGCGATCGACGAATCGCTGGCGAGCCTCAAGGCGCGATCGATTCCGGTCTTCACCGTCGGCGTCGGCCAGGAGCGCTTCGCGCGCGACGTCCAGGTGACGCGCGTCGAGACGCCGCGCAGCGTGCTGAAGGGCACGTCGCTCGTCGTCGACGTCGTGCTGTCGCAGACCGGCTACGGCGGCCAATCGGTGCCGCTCACGGTCGAGGACGCCGGCCGCATCGTCAGCTCGCAGACGGTGAAGCTGCCCGCCGACGGCGAGTCGGCGACGGTCCGCGTGCGCTTCACGGCCGCGGAAGCGGGCGCGCGGCTCTTCAGCTTCAAGGTGGCGCCGCAGGACGGCGAGCAGGTGACGCAGAACAACGTGCGCGACGCCCTGATCCAGGTGAACGACCGCGTCGAGAAGGTGCTGTACTACGAGGGCGAGCCGCGCTTCGAGTACAAGTTCATCCGGCGCGCGGTCGGCGACGATTCGGTGCTGAAGCTCGCGGCCGACAAGAACCTGCAGGTCGTCTCGCTCGTGCGCACCGCGGAGAACAAGTACTACCGCCAGAGCGTGTCGAACCCCGACGAGGTGATCGCCGGCTTCCCGAAGACGCGCGAAGAGCTGTTCCAGTACCGCGCGCTGATACTCGGCAGCGTCGAAGCGGCGTCGTTCACGCCCGAGCAGCTGCGGATGATCGCCGACTTCGTCAGCAAGCGCGGCGGCAGCCTGATGATGCTCGGCGGCCGGCGCGCGTTCGCCGAAGGCGGCTGGGGCGGCACGCCGGTCGGCGACGTGCTGCCCGTCGTCATGGGCGCGGCCAACGCGAAGTACTTCGCGCCCGATATCAGCGTCCGGCCCACGCGCGCCGGCGCGACGTTCCCCGTCACGCAGCTCGCCGACACCGAGGACGCCTCGGCGAAGAAGTGGGACGAGATGCCGGAGCTGTCGGCGACGAACCAGATTCGCGAGGTGAAGCCGGGCGCCACCGTGCTGCTGACCGGCACCGACAAGTCGCGCCAGGATCACGTCATCCTCGCCTACCAGCGCTACGGCCGCGGGAAGGCGGTCGCGATGCCGGTGCAGGACGTGTGGCTGTGGCGCATGTCCGCGAAGATGGGCGTCACCGACACGACGCACGCGATGTTCTGGCGCCGCATGATCCGGTGGCTCGTCGACGGCGTGCCGGATCAGGTGAACGTCACGACCACGAGCGACCGCGTGGAACCGGGCGAGCCGATCAGGATCGCCGCCGAGGTGCTCGACACCGCGTACGCCGAGGTCAACGACGGCCGCGTCGTCGCGCACGTCACCGCCCCCTCGGGGAAGACCACCGACGTGCCGGTGGACTGGACGGTGACGCGCGACGGCGACTACCGCGCCAACGTGGTGCCCGACGAGACCGGCATCTACGACATCAAGGTGACCGCCGAGCGCGACCAGAAGACGCTGGGCACCGGCTCGATGCACGTGCGGGTGTCGGCGGGCGACGCGGAATACTACGACGCCGCGATGCGCGCGCCGCTGCTCAAGCGGATCGCGGACGAGACCGGCGGGCGCTTCTTCACCCCGTCGAACGTCGCCTCGCTGCCCGAAGCGATCAGCTACAGCGGCCGCGGCGTGACGGTCGTCGAGGAGCGCGAGCTCTGGGACATGCCGGCGCTCTTCGTGCTGCTCATCGCCCTCGTCTCGGCTGAATGGGGATACAGAAGGGCGCGCGGGCTCGCATGAACGCGGTTCGCGCGCTTCGCGTCTTCGCCGTCCTGGTGGCGATCGCGGGCGTCGCGCCGCTGCGCTCCGCGTCCGCGCAGACGACGCGCATCCTCGTCGTCGCGGGCGTGCCGGGCGACGCCGAGCACGCGCAGAAATTCGACGCGTGGGCGAAGACGTTCATCGACGCCGCGAAGAAGAAGGACGCCGTCCCCGACGCGAACATCGTCTACCTGGCCGACAAGCAGGCGACGAAGGCGGCCGTCGAGAAAACGCTGGCGGAGTTCGCGTCGGCATCGAAACCGAACGACACCGTGGTCGTTCTGCTGATCGGGCACGGCAGCTTCGACGGCAGCACCGCCGCCTTTAACCTGATGGGCCCCGACCTCACCGCCGCCGACTACGGGAAATTGCTCGGCCGCTTCGCGTCGCAGAAGGTGGTGTTCGTCAACACCGCGAGCTCGAGCGGCGCCTTCCTGCCGGCGGTCGCCGCGCCCGGCCGGATCGTGATCACCGCGACGAAGACGGGCGGCGAACGCAACGAGACCGAGTTCGGACAGTATTTCACCGCCGCCTTCGGCGACGAAGCCGCCGACCGCGACCGCAACGGCCACGTCTCGATGCAGGAAGCGTTCGATTACGCCCGGACGAAAGTGACCGAGGCCTTCAAGCAGAAAGGGCTCATCCTGACCGAGCACGCCGTGCTGGACGACGGCGCCGAGGGGCGGCTGGCGTCGAGCGCCTATCTCGGGATCGGACGCGCCGACGCCGCGTTGAATGCCGACCTCGCCGACCCCGCGGTCAAGGCGCTGGTCGACGAGCGCGACGCGATCCAGCGGCAGATCGAAGCGCTCCAGCTGCAGAAGGCGTCGATGGACCCGGCGAAGTACGATACGGCGATGGAGCGGCTGCTGACCGATCTCGCGCTGAAGACGAAAGCCATTCGCGATCGGCAGGCGAAAAAATGACCCGCGCCGTCGTCGCCACGCTGCTCGTCGTCGGCCTCGGCGCCGGCACCGCGCTCGCGCAGCGCCGGGGCGGCTACGGCGGCGGCATGCGGTTCGGCGGCGGCAGCGGCGCGCCGATTGCGCCGAACCTCCCCTACGACGGGCGCTTCACGTTCATCCGGCTCCGGTACGGTCCGCCGATTCCGTACCAGACGCAGCGCGTCGGATGGTCGCACGACTACCCCGAGGGCGAGCAGCACTTCACGAAGATCCTCAACGAGCTGTCCTATCTCGGCGCGCGCGTCGAGCAATCGAACGTCATGGCGCTCGACGACCCGGAGCTCTCCCGCTACCCCGTCGCGTACATGTGCGAGCCGGGCCGCTGGCAGATGACCGACGACGAGGCCGCCAAATTCCGGGCGTACCTGCTCAAGGGCGGCTTCGTGTTCTTCGACGACTACCGCGGGCCGTACGACTGGAACAACTTCGAGCTGCAGATGCGGCGCGTGCTGCCCGAGGGGCAGTGGCTGGATCTGGAGCTCTCGAACCCCGTCTACCACGTGTTCTTCGAGATCAAGACGCTCGACGTGCCGCAGTATTACGATCGGGGGGCCGCGTCGTTCCGCGCCATCTACGAGGACAACGATCCGACGAAGCGCATCGTCGCGCTGGCAAACTTCAACACCGACATCTCGGAATACTGGGAGTGGTCCGACACGGGCCTGAAACCGATCGACGAGTCCAACGAAGCGTACAAAATCGGCGTCAACTACATCATCTACGGGATGACTCACTGATGGCTCTCGATACTGTGGAATTCGAATCGGCCGACGACATCGCGCTCGCGGATCGCATGAAGGCGGGACGCCAGGCCATCATCGCCGAGCTGAGCAAGCGCATCATCGGCCAGTCCGACGTCATCGAGCTCGTGCTGCTGACGCTGTTCGTCGGCGGCAACAGCCTGATCGTCGGCGTCCCCGGGCTGGCGAAGACGCTCCTCATCGCGACGCTCGCGCGCGTCCTCGACCTGAAGTTCAACCGCATCCAGTTCACGCCGGACCTGATGCCGTCCGACATCACCGGCACCGACATCATCCAGGAGGACGTGACGACCGGCCGGCGCCAGATGGTGTTCTCGCCGGGGCCGGTGTTCGCGAACATCGTCCTCGCCGACGAGATCAACCGCACGCCGCCGAAGACGCAGGCGGCGCTGCTCGAGGCGATGCAGGAGCATCGCGTGACGATCCAGGGGCGCACCTACGACCTGGCCGAGCCGTTCTACGTCTTCGCGACGCAGAACCCGATCGAGCTGGAGGGCACCTATCCCCTGCCCGAAGCGCAGCTCGATCGGTTCATGTTCCACATCGTCATCGAGCACCCGCCCGAGGACGAGGAGCTGGGGGTCGTGCGCGCGACGACGGCGATCATCGATCCGCATTTCGAGCGGACGGTGAACGGCGACGATCTGATGGCGTTCCAGCGCCTCGTGCGGCGCGTGCCCGTGGCCGACCCGGTGCTGCGCTACGCGCTGAGCCTGGTGCGCACCAGCCGGCCCAAGTCGAAGCAGGCGCCCGACAGCGTGAAGAAGTACGTGGCGTTCGGCGCGAGCGTCCGCGCGGCGCAGTTCCTCGTGCTCGGCGCGAAGGCGCGCGCGCTGACCAGCGGCCGCTACCACGTCAGCTTCGACGACGTGCGCGCGATGGCGCATCCGGTGCTGCGGCACCGCGTGCTGACCAACTTCCGCGCCGAATCGGAGGGGGTCACGACCGACTCGATCATCGACGAACTGCTCTCGACCGTGGCGGTACCGAAGTCCGGGATGTAAATGTCGTCGCAGTCCATTCCCGGCGCGCGCTTCGTCGATCCGAAGATCCTGTCGCGGATCGGCAACCTCGAGCTGATGGCGCGAACCGTCGTGGAGGGGTTCATCAACGGCCTCCATCGCGCGCCCTTCTTCGGCGCGTCGATCGACTTCGCGGAGCACCGCGGCTACGTCGCCGGCGACGACATCCGCCGCGTCGACTGGCGGCTGTTCGCGCGGACCGACCGCTTCTACGTCAAGCAGTACGAAGCCGACACGAACACCAACCTGACGATCCTGATGGACGTGTCGAAGTCGATGGCGTTCGCGAGCCGCGGCATCCCGAAGCTCGAATACGGATCGTTCGTCGCCGCGTGCCTGGGGTACCTCGCCCAGCGGCAGCGCGATCGCGTCGGCATCATCACGTTCGATCAGGACATCGTCACCCACGTGCCGCCGTCGGCGAAGCACTTCAACGTCGTGCTGCACACGCTCGACCGCGCGAAACCCGAGCGGGCCGGCAATCTGCCGATCCCGCTGAACAAGATGGCCGAGCACTTCAAGCGCCGCGGCATCGTCGTGCTGATCTCCGATTTCTACGAGGAGCCCGACGCCGTGCTCGACGCCATCAAGCCGCTCAAGTTCCTGGGCAACGATCTGATCGTGTTCCACGTGCTCGACCCGGCCGAGATCGATTTCGGCTACGACGATGCGTCGAGCTTCGAGGACCTCGAGAGCGGCGAGCAGATCCCGGTGGTGCCGCAGTCGCTCGCGAAGGAGTACCGCGAGCTGGTCCGCGCGCACATCGACGCGCTGCAGACGAAGTTCTCGGAGCACCGCATCGACTACACGCTGCTCAACACCGGCGAGCCGCTCGACCGCGCGCTGTTCTCGTACCTCTCGAGCCGTGAGCGGCTGATGAGGGTGCGATGACCTTCCTCACGCCGCTGTTCCTGGTGGGCCTCGGCGCCATCGCCATTCCGGTGCTCGTGCACCTGATCCAGCGCGAGAAGAAGCGCGTGGTCCAGTTCCCGTCGCTGATGTTCGTGCGGCGGATTCCGTACCAGTCGGTCAGGCGGCGCCGGATCCGGCACTGGTTCCTGCTGCTGCTGCGCACCGCGGCGATCGCGCTGATCGTGCTGGCCTTCGCGCGGCCGTTCGTCAACCGCAGCGCGGCCACCGCCGTCGCCGCGCAGGGCGCGCGCGACATCGTCATCCTGCTCGATCAGTCGGCGAGCATGGGCTACGGCGACCATTTCGAGAAAGCGAAGGACGCCGCCCGCAAGATCGTGCGCGGCATGGCCGCCGACGATCGGGCGACGCTCGTGCTGTTCGCCAAGAACGCCGAGGAGAACATGCGCGCGACCTCGGATCGCGCGCGGCTCGAGGGCGCGATCGACGCGGCGAAGGTCACGTCCGGCGCGACGCGCTACGGGCCGGCGCTGAAGCTGGCCGACAGCATCCTGAGCCGCTCGCCGATGAAGCGGCGCGAAGCGGTGCTGGTCAGCGATTTCCAGAAGAGCGGCTGGAGCGGCTCGGAGGACGCGAAGTTCCCCGAGGGCATGTCGCTCGCCACCGTGTCGGTCGCCTCGCCCGACACCGCGAACCTCGCGGTGCCGTCGCTGACCTTCGGCCGCACGCATTTCGCCAGCCAGGAACGCGTGGTCGTCACCGCCGGGCTGACCAACAAAGGCGACGCGCCGATGAAGGACGTCCCGGTGTCGCTGACCGTCGACGGCCACGAACTCGAAACCGTCAAGGCCACCGTGCCGCCGCGCACGTCGACATCGGTGAGCTTCCAGGCCTTCACGCTGGCCGGACCGAACGTCCAGGGCTTCGTGACGGCCGGCAGCGATCCGATGCCGGCGGACAACACGTTCCACTTCGTCCTGACGCCGAGCGAGCCCGTGTCGATACTCGTCGTCGACAACGGGAATCCCGACTCGAGCCTCTATCTGTCGAAGGCACTGTCGATCGGCACGGCGCCGACCTTCCAGGTGGACGTGATGCCCGCGGCGCGGGTCGCATCGGGATCGTTCGACAAGCGCGCGGTCGTCGTGCTGAACGACACGATGTTTCCGCCGGCCGCGGCGGGCGGCGTGCTGAAGCGGTACGTCGAGCGCGGCGGCGGCCTGCTGGTCGTGACGGGCGATCACACGACGTGGCCGACGCAGGAAATGGATCTGCTGCCGGGGCGCCTCGGGCCGGCCGTGGATCGGACCGACGGCCTGCCGGGATCGCTCGGATATCTCGACTACAGCCACCAGGTGTTCGAGCTGTTCAAGGCGCCGCGCAGCGGCGACTTCTCGGCGGCGCATGTCTTCCGCTATCGCACGGTCGACGTCACCGAGGGCGATCGCGTGCTCGCGCGCTACGACGACGGCGCGGTGGCGGCGGCCGAGCGCAAGGTCGGGCAGGGCCGCGTCGTCGTGTGGACGTCGACGCTCGACGATTCGTTCACCGACATCGGCGTCAAGCCGGTGTTCCTGCCGCTCGTTCACCAGATGGTCCGCTATCTTGCGCGGTACGAGCAGCCGGCGTCGTGGTACACGGTCGGACAGGTCCTCGACGTCGCGCAGCGCGCGAAGGGTCGCACCGACCGCATCGTCGTGACCCCCTCGGGCGCGCGTGTGGCGCAGGGCGGCAAGGGGCTCGTCGAGCTCAGCGAGCAGGGCGTGTACGAATTGCGGTCGGTGTCCGGCGGCGCGACGGCACGGCCGGAATCGATCGCCGTCAACATCGATCCGGTCGAATCCGACCTGGCGCCGCTCGACACGCGCGAGCTGGTGGCCGCGGTGACCGGCCACGCGAATCCCGAGTCGGCCGAGCCGGCGATGGCCGAGCAGCTGACGCGCGAAGAGATCGAGAAGCGGCAGGGGCTCTGGTGGTATCTGCTGCTCGGCGGCGTCGGGCTGCTGGCGGTCGAGACGCTGATCGCGAACCGGTTGTCGCGCGGGGAACGGTTCCTGTAGTGCAGGCCGGGCCTGCCGAGCGCAGGCGGCGGCCCGAAACGGCCGCACTGCGGCGGCTGCGCGTCTGCTAATCTGAGGGCACGCGGGAGGGCGCGCCATGGACCATCGCTCGGAGCTCGTCGACGTCATCAGGCGCGTGCGCAATCGCTGGCGCCTGCGGCTTGCGCTGCGCGGCGCGGTGGTCGTCGCCGCCGGCACCGTGCTCGCGTTGCTGCTGTCGGCATCGACGCTCGAATCGCTGCGCTTCAGCGCGCCCGCGATCATCGCGTTCCGCATCGTGTCGGTGGCGGTGTTCGTCGCGCTGCTCCTCTACGGCCTGGTCTGGCCGCTGCGGCGGCGCGTCAGCGATCATCAGGTAGCGCTCTACCTCGAAGAAAAGGATCCGACGCTCGAGGCGGCAATCATGACCGCCGTCGAAGCGACGGCCAACGGCCCCTCGAAGGATCATTCGCCGCATCTCGTCGACAAGCTCGTCGAGCAGGCGACCGAACGCTGCCGCGCGCTCGAGCACGGCGCGATGGTCGAGCGCGAGTCGGTGCGGCGGCATGCGCTGTCGCTCGCGGCAATCGCGGCGGCGACGGCGCTGATCGTCGCGCTCGGTCCGGCGTACCTGCGGCACGGCCTGTCGGCGCTGCTCGTCATCTCGCGCAGCGCGGAAGCGGCGAGCCCCTATCGCATCGAGGTGACGCCCGGCACGACGAAGGTGCCGCGCGGCGCGGATCAGGCGATCCGCGCGAAGCTCGTGGGCTTCTCCGCGAAAGACGCGGCGATTCTGATGAAGACGCCGGCCGACGCGCAGTTCCAGCGGCTGCCCCTCGTCGGCGCCGCCGGCGATCCGAACGCGTTCGAGGGGATGCTCTTCCACCTCGACAGACAGACCGAGTACCTGGTCGAGGCCAACGGCGTCCGCTCGCCGCACTTCCTGCTGAGCGTCGTCGATCTCCCGACCGTGTCGCAGATGGATCTCGAGTACCGCTTCCCCGCCTACACCGCGCTGCCGCCGCGCAAGGTGGACAACGCGGGCGACGTCGCCGCAATCCGCGGCACCGGCGTGTTCCTGCACGTCACGCCGACGATGAAGACGCCGGGCGGCCGCATCCTGCTCAACGACGGCACGTCGGCGCCGCTGACGGCCGAAGCGGACGGCACGCTGACCGGCAGCTTCGCGATCAAGGCTCAGGGCTTCTACAAGATCGAGCTCACCGGACCGCACGGCGAACACGTGGACGCGTCGCCGCAGTACACGATCGACGTCATCGACGATCAGCTGCCGAGCGTGCGCTTCACGAAACCGGGCCGCGATTCGCAGGCGACGCCGGTGGAGGAACTGTTCCTCGAAGCGCGCGCCGACGACGACTACGGCGTCAAGTCGATGCAGCTGTTCTACTCGGTGAACGGCGCCAAGGAGAAGTCGGTCAACCTGTTCAGCGGCCGCCCGCTGGCGGAAGTGAGCGGCAGCCACACGATCTACCTCGAGGAGCTCGGGCTGCAGCCGGGCGACTTCGTGAGCTACTACGCGAAGGCGACCGACACCGATACCGTGGCCGGCCCGAAGACCGCGACGAGCGACATCTACTTCGTGCAGATCCGGCCGTTCAAGAAGGACTACCGGCAGGCGCAGTCGCAGGCGATGGCCGGCGGCGGCGGGATGCAGGGCGGACAGCAGGTCGGTCAGCTCTCGCAGCAGCAGCGCGAGATCGTCGCCGCCACCTTCAACATCGTCAGGGACAAGGCGAAGACGAAGGCCGACAAGTACCGCGAGAACGTCGTCTTCATGAATCTGGCGCAGGCGAAGCTGCGCGAGCAGGTCGAAGAGCTCGTGCAGAAGCTGAAGGCGCGCCTCGGCGCCGTCGATCCGACGTTCAACAAGATTGCGGAAGCGCTGCCGAAGGCGGTCGACGAGATGAAGTCGGCCGAAGCCGACCTCAAGTCGCTGAAGGCCGAAGAAGCGCTGCAGCCGGAACAGCGCGCGCTGAAGCTGCTGCAGGACGCCGAGCAGGAATACGAAGTCCAGGTGGCGATGCAGCAGGGCGGCGGCGGTGGCGGCGGCCAGAACCAGATGGCCGAGGACCTTGCCGATCTCTTCGAGCTCGAGCTCGACAAGCTGGCGAACCAGTACGAAATGCAGCAGCGCGCGGAGCAGCAGCAGGGCGACCAGCAGGTCGATCAGCTCGTCGAGAAGCTGAAGGAGCTGGCGAGGCGCCAGCAGCAGGAGCTCGAACGTCAGCGCCGCGCGCTGCAGGCGGGTCAGCAGCAGAGCGGCAGCGGCGGCGGCAGCGCGCAGCGGCAGCTCGCCGAGGAGCTGGAGAAGGCGGCGCGGCAGCTCCAGCAGCTGACGCGCGATCAGCAGCGTCCCGAAGTCCGCGATGCGATGAAGCAGCTGCAGGACGCGGCCGACGCCGCGCGCCGCGCCGCGGCCAACGGATCGCGCGACGGCGGCGCGCAGGCGACCGAGGCGCTGAACCGTCTGCGCGACGCCCAGCAGAAGCTCGAACGCAATCAGGGCGGGCGCGGCGAGCGCGACCTGCAGCGCGCGCAGCGCGACGCCGATGCGCTCGCGAACGAGCAGAAGGACATCGCCAAGGACGTCAACGCGCTGGACGGCGCGTCAGGCGCCGCGCGCGACCAGAAAGCGCAGGAGCTCGCGCAGCGGAAGGAGGCGATGGACGCGAAGGTCGCCGACCTCCAGAACCAGCTCGAGAAGCTCGCCAACGACATGCGGCGCGACGAAAAGGATGCCGCGCGCAAGCTGGACGAGGCCTCGGGCAGCATCCGCGACAAGCGCATCCGCGAGATGATCCGCTACTCGCGCGCCGCGCTGAACGGATCGCCGAACCAGTACGCGCGCGCCATGGAAGAGAGCATCGGCAGCAACCTCGACGCGCTCTCGAAGAAGATCGGCGAAGCGGCCGGCGCGATGGGCAAGCAGGCGAAGCAGGATTCGCTGTCGCGCGCGGCCGACAAGGCGCGCGACATCGCACGCGGGCTCGAGTCGCTCGATCAGCGGATGCGCGATCAGGCGAAGCAGCGCGGCCAGAACGGCGCCAACGGCCAGCCGAACGGCAATCAGCAGAACGGCCGTCAGCAGAACGGCAGTCCACAGAACGGCAGTCCACAGAACGGCAATCAGCAGGCGGGCAATCAGTCCGGCCAGCAGTCGGGCAGCCAGCCGTCGGGTCAGTCGTCGCAGTCCGGCCAGCAGAACGCGCAGGGCGGCCTGAACGGCGGCGCGCGCGGCGACAACGCGCAGGACGGCGCGTACGGCGGCGGCGCGTGGCGCGGCGATGCGCGCAACTGGGGCGGCTACTACGGCGGGCGGTGGGATCCGAACGACGTCCGTCAGTTCCGGCGCGACTTCCGCGAGTGGGCGAACGACGCCGAAGCGCTGCGCCGCCAGCTGCAGCAGGCGGGCGTCAACCCGCGCGACCTCGACGACATCATCAAGGACCTGACGCGGTTCGACAACGATCGCCTCTACGCCGACCCGAACGGGCTGGCGCAGCTCCAGGCGCAGGTGATGGACAAGATGAAGAAGTTCGAGTTCAGCCTGCGGCGCAAGGTGGACGGCGCCGGCAACGAGGCGCTCGGGTTGTCGGGCGCCGACCAGGTGCCGGAAGGATTCCGTCAGGCGATCGAAGAGTATTACCGCTCGCTCGCGAAGAAAACGCCGGGCGCGCAGCCGCAGAAGTAGGCTAGCGCAGGAGCCGCAGGATTTCGGCCACGCGGTGGTGGAAGACCACCACCGCCGTGGCGGCGCCGAGCACGAACCCGCACGCCATCCAGACGATCCGCTCTCGCGGCTCGACGCCCGACAGG
>Ga0070741_10013720_pt1 | contig 14212 bp, 11 predicted proteins | sample Coa_R1_4_FD_66440 | JGI IMG/M metagenome (GOLD analysis project Ga0070741, IMG submission 66440) | Surface soil microbial communities from Centralia Pennsylvania, which are recovering from an underground coalmine fire - Coalmine... | ecosystem: Environmental > Terrestrial > Soil > Unclassified ... | reverse complement strand
GAGGCGCTCGACATGCTGCAGGCGATGAACACCGGGCACGACGGCTCGATCAGCACGCTGCACGCGAACAGCCCCCGGGACTGTCTCCGGCGGCTCGAGATGATGGTGCTGATGGCGGGCATCGAGATGCCGATCAAGGCGGTGCGCCAGCAGGTGAGCTCCGCGATCAACGCGATGCTCCACGTCTCCCGGATGCCCGACGGCAGCCGGAAGCTGACGCGCGTCACCGAGATCGTCGGGATGGAAGAGGAAGCCGTGCAGACGCAGGACCTCTTCATCTACGAGCAGACCGGCGTCGACGCCGACAACCGCGTCCGGGGCCACTTCCGGCCGACCGGACTTCGCAGCCGCTACTACGAGCGCATGGTCGCCGCGGGCGTCGATCCCACCGACATCCGCGTCGGCTAGGGGGAGGGAGGAGTTTTCGCATGGAGGCAAGAAGGAAGCCGCGCATCCTGATCGTCGAGGATCACCCGTTGATCGCGGAGCTGGTCGAGACCCGGCTCCGGATCGAGGGCATGCATCCGATCAAGGCGCCGGGAGGCCGCGAGGCGCTCGCGCTGATCGAGAAGGAGCAGCTCGACGCCGTGATCTGCGACATCATGATGCCCGACGTCGACGGCTACGAGGTGCTGCAGCGGATCCGCGCCAACAAGGCGACGGCGACGCTGCCGGTGATCTTCCTCACGGCGAAGTCGACGCCGGCGGACATCGAGAAGGGCCTCGCGCTCGGCGCGAACCACTACATCACGAAGCCGTTCAGCGGTCTCGACCTCGTGCGGAAGGTCCGCCTCTGCCTCGGCGAGACTCCCCCCGCCGAAGCTCCGGCCCCGGCACCGGCGCGATGATCCGCGTCGCGTTGCTCGCGCTCGCCCTGGTCACCGGGGCGGCGCGGGTCGACGCCGACTGGGCCGGCAACAACGAGGTCCCGCTCGACGGCGGCGGCTCGGCGTGGCTCGTCCACGCCATGATCGACGGGACCCGGGGCACCTTCCTCCTCGACACGGGCGCGAGCGTCTGCGTCGTCTCCCCCGCGACCGCGGCACGCGTCGGCGTCCGCAACGGCACCGAACGCATCGAGCTCCACACCGCCAACGGCACGTTCCAGGCGCCCCTCGTCACGCTCCGCACCGTCGAGATCGGCGCGACGCGTGCCCGGGACGTCCAGGCCGTCGTCCACCAGGCCGTCCCTCCCCCGCTCGACGGCATCATCGGATTGTCGTTCCTGAACCGCTTCAGCTACGCGATCGATCCGCGGCGCCGGATGCTGCGGCTCCACTGACCGCCGCGCGGCGGACCTACGTCCCGAGAATATTGATCGTGCACGCCGATCCGAGGCCGATCACGTGCGCGAGCCCGACCTTCGCGTCCGGCACCTGACGATCTCCCGCGCGTCCCCGGAGGTGCTGCACGACCTCGAAGATGTTCGCGACGCCCGTCGCGCCGAGCGGATGCCCCTTCGACAGGAGGCCGCCCGAGACGTTCACGGGAATCCGGCCGCCGTGGGTGGTCTCGTCCTCGTCGATCATGCGGCCGGCTTCGCCGTCGCCGCAGAGGCCGAGATTCTCGTAGTGGAGGAGCTCGGCGGTCGCGAAGCAGTCGTGCAGCTCGACGAGATCCAGATCCTCCGGGCCGACGCCGGCGCGCTCGTAGGCGCGCTTCGCGGCGTCGCGCGTGAGCGTGTTGATGTCGGGGAACGTGAGATCGCGGTCGCTCCAGGGATCGGACGTCAGGACCGACGCGAGGACCTTCACCGTCGCGCCGAGCTGGCGTGCCTTCTCGGGGGAGACGAGGACGGCCGCCGCGGCGCCGTCGCCGGTCGGGCAGCACATGTAGAGCGTGTTCGGGTACGCGACGACGCGCGCCGCGAGCACGTCGTCGAGGGCGACCTCCGTCTGGTACTGCGACAGCGGGTTCCTGGTCGAATGCCGGTGGTTCTTGACCGCGACCTTGGCGAACTGCGCCTGCGTCGTGCCGTACTTTCGCATGTGCTCCATGCCGGCCTGACCGAACACCGCGGGCATCAGGCCACTGCCGACCACGCCCTCGGTCCGGACACCGGAGCCGCCGCCCGCGGCTCCGAGGAGGCCCATCTTTCCCATCTGCTCGACGCCGACCGCCATCGCGACGTCGTGCTCGCCCGACGCGACGGCGAGCCACGCGTCGCGGAACGCCGTCGAGCCCGTGGCGCACGCGTTGGCGACGTTGACGACCGGGATGCCGGTCTGTCCGATCTGCTGGAGGATGCGCTGCCCGACCATCGCATTCGCCTGGAACAGCGACCCGCACGCGAGGAACTCGACGTCCTTCACGCCGAGACCCGCGTCGTCGAGCGCCTGCAGGGCGGCTTCGCCGCCGAGGTCGGGCACGTCGCGGTCCTTGTAGCGACCGAAGCGGATCATCCCGGCGCCGGCGACCCACACGTCTCGCATCACGACCTCGCGCCTTCCGCCGCGGGGCGGAAGTAGAAGGCGATCACGTCGTTCCCGTCGCGGTCCTGCTGGCTCGTGCCGGTCGTCATCTCGAGCGGCATGCCGAAGCGGATCGCCTCCGGCTTCGGCTCGACGTCGACCAGGTTGCAGCGCACCGCGACGCCCTCGGGAAGGTCGACGATCGCGGCGACGTACGGCACCGGGATCCCCGGCGCCGACTGGTGGACGATCGAGTAGACCCAGAGCGTCCCGCGCCCGGAGAGCGGGATCTCGTCGAACCCGTCGCGCGACGCGCAGCGCGCACACGCGAGCCGGCGTCCGAGCGCGACCGCGCCGCACCCGCGGCAGCGCTGCCCGGCGAGATAGGGCGCGCGCCCGTCGTCGGGCAGGCGGAGAAACGGGACGATCGGGCGGCGGGCGCGAGTCTCGGTCACGCGTGCGACGTACACCGGCCGCGCCGCGCAGTCGAGCCGCTCACGGCTGGCAGGTCTCGCTGACCGGGTCGCAGGTGCCGCCGACGGTCGGCACGCAGACCGGACCGCACGACGAGCTGCTGCTCTCGAAGCAGTACTGCTGGTGCGGGAACGGCGGCGACTGCGCCGGGCACTGGCAGCAGCGCGCCCCGTGGTTCTTCACCGCCCCGCACGTCCCCTGCGACGCGTCGCACACCTGCCCCGCGGGGGCGAGCGTTCCCTTGAGCGCCTGCTGCGAGCAGAGGGCGGTCGCGTCCGACGCGGCGACGTCGATGCAGGCACCGACGGCCTGGCAGCAGAGCGTCGCCCCAGCGGGCAGCGTCGTCGTGGTCGTGACCGGCGTTCCGCCGACAGTGCACGCATCGCATTGCGCGTCGCACGTCTCGCCCGCGGCGCACCCGGCCGTCCCGTCGCACACCTCGCCGCCCGTCGCGTCGACGAAGCCGTCGCCGCAGCGCGACACGGCGCCGTCGACCTTCCGCTTGATGTGCGCCTTCCGCGCGATCGCGTTCCCACCGATCTTCGTGCAGGTTTCCGTGATCGTCGCCTGGAGCTTCAGCCGGCCGGCCACGCCGGTGCAGGCGCCCGCGGGCCACACGACGCGAACGATCGTCGCCTTCGGCTTCGCCTTCCGCTTCGCCGCGGCCGGCGTGCAGACGCCTTCGAGCGACGCCTGCGCGCCGACGACCAGCACCTGCGACGCGCCCGTCGTGGCGCCGACGACGGGACCGACGATGAAGCGCGCGTCGGGGCACAACACCGGCGGCGTCTTCTTCGCCGCCGCCGGAAGGACGAGCGCGAGCAGGATGAGCGCGAGCGCGCGAGCCGGGATCACGAGCAGGTCTGGGTCCCTGCGTCGCACGTGCCGCCGTCGACCCGCGTGCAGACGCCGCCGCACGTCGACGTCGCCGACTCGAAGCAGTAGTTCGGATGCGGGAACGGCGGCGACGACGCCGGGCACTGGCAGCAGCGGAGCCCGTGATCCTTCACCGCGCCGCACGTCCCGTGCGTCGCGTCGCACACCTGCCCGCCCGGCGCGACGGTGCCGTGGAACTGCGCGCAGATGGTCGGCAGATCGGCCGAGTCCGCGTCGATGCACGCCCCGACGACCTGGCAGCAGAGCGTCGTCACGGGAAGCGTCGTCGTGGTGGTGGTCGTCACGGGCTGCGTGGTCGTCGTCACGCCGGTCGGGAGCGCTCCCGCCACCGCCGTCACGAACGCGTCGATCTTCCCTTCGACCGTAGCCGCGTCGCCCGTCGTGTGGCAATCGGGCTTCAGCTCCGCCTTGGTCACCGCCTTCGTGAACCCGTCGGTGCACTTCTGGAGGCAGGCGGCGATCTTCGGGTCGCTCAGCGGGACGCCCTTTTTCTGCGACGTCGCGTGGCAGCCGAGGAGACACGCCGCCTTCTTCGCCGCCGCCTTGAACTTCGCCGCCGTGCACTTGCTCGCCGCGCCGGTGAGCTGGAGCGTCGACTCGATGTCGCCGACGTGCGCGGTCACGTCACCGTCGATCGTCGTCTTGTCGCTGGTCGTGAAGCAGCCGCCCTTGGCCTCGGCCTTGTCCCAGGCGGCGCCGAACGCGTCGTGCGCCTTCTGCGTGCACGTCCCGTCGACCGCCTGTCCCTTCCCGACGGCCTTCGCGTCGCAGCCCTCGAGGCTCTGCACTTCCTTGCCGGCGATCTTCTTCTTCGCCGCGGCACAGACCTGCCCGGGGGCGGCGCCGGCGCCGGCGCGACCGGGCACGAGAAGCACGGAGGCGCCGAGCGCCGCGAGGAGGAGAATGCGAGCAGTCGTGGATTTCACCGGGTCTCCTTGGGCTGCGGGGGGAGAATCCGCGCCGCGTCGTTAACGTGGCGCGGCGCTCCCGGTCAACGAAAAAACGCGTCCCCGCTTCGTCGTTTCTTCGCCTGCCGGCCGTCGCACGCCGGTCGGGGCCGTGGTAGGCGCGCCGGATGGACGACTTTCGCGATCGGGTGGCGGTCATCACGGGAGGCGGCGCCGGCATCGGCGCCGCGCTCGCGGAGGCCTTCGCGGCGCGCGGCGCGCGTCTGGTGCTCGCCGACCTCGACGAGGCCGCGATGGCCCGCGTCGCGGAGCCGCTCCGCGCCCGCGGCGCGGACGTCCTCGCCGTCCGCACCGACGTCGGCGACCTGGCGAGCGTCCGGGCGCTCGCCGACGCCGCGAAGAGCCGCTTCGGCGCCGTGCATCTCGTCTGCAACAACGCCGGCATCGCCGTCCCCGGCGAGCTCGCGAGCGCGACGCACGCCGATTGGGAGTACACGATGCGCGTCAACTTCTGGGGCGTCGTGCACGGCGTCGAGACGTTCGTCCCCCTCCTCCTCGCGCAGGGCGCGGGCGGCCATGTCGTCAACACCGCGTCGATGGCGGGCCTCGTCGGCATGCAGTGGCTCGGCGTCTACTGTGCGTCGAAGTTCGCCGTCGTCGGGCTCACGGAGGCGCTCGCCCGGGAGCTGAAGCCGCGCGGGATCGGCGTGAGCGTCCTCTGTCCGATGGTCGTCGAGACGAACATCAACGAGAACACGATGCGGAACCGGCCGGCGGGGCTCCGGAACCCCGGCGAGGCGGTCGGCTTGCCGCCCGTCGGCGCCATGCAGGGGAGCGTGATCCAGCCGGCGGAGGTCGCGCGGCGCGTCGTCGGCGCGATCGAGCGGAAGGAGCTGTACGTCTTCACGCACCCCGAGCAGCGCGAGATCCTGCGCCGCCGCGCCGCGCGGCAGGATTCGGTCTTCGAGACGTTCTGAGACGGATCGCCCGCGGACGGCGGGGGCGCTATCCTCCCGTCCATGGCGGTGGCGACGGTCGTCGGCGTGCTGTCCGATACGCACGGCCTCGTCCGGCCGGCGGCGCTCGACGCGCTTCGCGGCGTCGACGCGATCGTCCACGCGGGAGACGTCGGCGGGCCCGAGGTGCTCGCCGCGCTCGCCGCGATCGCGCCCGTCACCGCGGTCCGCGGCAACAACGACCGCGGCGCCTGGGCCGCCCGGCTCCCGGCGACGGCCGCCGTGGAGCTCGGCGGGGCATGGCTCTACTGCCTCCACGACGTGCACGAGCTCGACGTCGACCCGCGCGTCGCGGGCTTCGCCGCGGTGATCGCCGGCCATTCGCACCGGCCGGCGGCCGAGTGGCGCGACGGCGTCCTCTTCCTGAACCCGGGCAGCGCCGGTCCGCGGCGATTCCGCCTGCCGATCGCGCTCGCGCGGCTCCGCATCCCCGCGGCCGGACGGCTCGAGCCCGAGATCCTGACGCTGGAGACGCCGCCCGCGGGTTGATAAGCACCGCGCATGCCCGGCGTCATGCAGCTCGCCGACGACCTCTGGACCGGGCGCGTCACGCCGCGCGAGCACCATCCCTGGGTCGCCCTCCAGACGCTCGAGGAGATCGCCCCCGGGGTCGCGTTCGTCTCGAGCTTCGCGAACGTCACCGCGCTCGCAACCGGCGACGGCCTCGTGCTGGTCGACACCGGAGGATTCCCGTTCGCGGCGCTCGTCCGCGACGCGATCCGCGGCTGGTCGCCGGCCCGGCTCCACACGGCCGTCTACACGCACGGGCACGTCGACCACGTCTTCGGCGTGCCCGCGTTCGAGGAGGAGGCGCGCGCCGCCGGCTGGCCCGCGCCGCGCGTCGTCGCGCACGAGGCGCTCCCGGCGCGCTTCGACCGCTACCGGAAGACGGCGGGGCTGAACGCGGCGATCAATTCGCGCCAGTTCCAGGTGCCGGCGATGAAGTGGCCCGTCGACTACCGGTATCCCGACGTCACGTACCGGAGCGTGGTGTCGTTCGACGTCGGCGGCCTCCGCATCCGGCTGACGCACGGCCGCGGCGAGACGGACGACGCGACGTGGGTCTGGCTCCCCGACCGCCGGACGCTCTGCACCGGCGATTTCTTCATCTGGGCCACGCCGAACGCCGGCAATCCGCAGAAGGTGCAGCGCTACCCGCTCGAGTGGGCCGGCGTGCTGCGGGCCATGGCGGCGCTGGACGCGGAGCTCCTCTGCCCCGGCCACGGCTTCCCGATCGCCGGTGCGACGCGGGTCCGGCAGGCGCTCGAGGACGGCGCCGCGCTGCTCGAGTCGCTCCACGACCAGACGCTCGCGCTGCTGAACGAGGGCGCCTCGCTCGACACGGTCGTCCACGCCGTCCACCCGCCCGCGCAGCTCCTCGAGCGGCCCTATCTCCAGCCGATCTACGACGAGCCCGCGTTCATCGTCCGGAACGTCTGGCGCTTCTACGCTGGCTGGTGGGACGGGAACCCGGCGTCGCTCAAGCCGGCGCCGGACGCCGCCGTCGCAGCCGAGCTCGCCGCGCTCGCCGGCGGCGCGAGCCGGCTCGCCGATCGCGCCGCGGCGCTCGCCGAGAGCGGCGATCTCCCGCTCGCCTGCCACCTCGCCGCGCTGGCCGCCCTCGCCGCGCCCGACGATCCCGCCGTGCGCGACGTCCGGAGCGCCGTCTTCCAGCGCCGCGCCGAGCAGGAGCGGTCGCTGATGGCGCGCGCGATCTACCGCTCCGTCTAGGCCCGACCCGAGACCACGTCTCGGGTCGGATCGGACGCGAGCGTGAGGCGTCGCGTCACGCCCGACCGCGTCCGGGATCAGGACCGTCCCCGGGCGCTCGCACGAGGCGGGCGCCCGGAGCCGAGTCCTACTGCTTGCACTTCAGCGTGCCGCCGTTCGACGAGAAGCTGCACTGGCCGGCAGTGTACGCGGTCTCGCCGCACTGGCCGGTCTGCGCGGTCGGCGAGTCGATGACGATCGTACCCTTCACCGGCACGCCGCTCGGAAGCGTCGTGTAGTCGCCCTTCTGGCCGGTCACGACGAACTTCACGTGGCCCGGCGCCCTCGGGTTGATGCGCAGCTGGACGCGGTAGATGCCATCGATCAGCGGCACCGCGCCGCGCGACGCGTTCTTGTACTGGAACTCGGTCCCCGGGCCGTTCTGCTTCCAGCCGGCGAGGGACGGGACGAACGGACCGCCCGGGATCGTCGCGTCGATGACGTCGTGGCCGTTCGCATCCGTCAGCACGACGCGGACGCCCTTGTTGATGGGATCGAGCGCGGGGCTGTACGGGTACGGGAGCACGATCTCGCCCGAGAACTTGAACTTGTCGTCGCCGGGCGCGGTGTTCAGCCGGGTGAGGGTGATCTTCGGCTTCACCGCGATCACCGGGATGATGTTGTTGCACGGATCGCAGACGTCGCCCTTGCCGTCGCCGTCCGCGTCCTCCTGACCCGGGTTCGAGACGGTCTTGCAGTTGTCGAGGCCGTCGCACACCCCGTCGCTGTCCTGATCGAGGATGCCCGTATCCGCCGGGCAGCTCGGGCTCGACCCGCTGCATTGCTCGGCGACGTCGCAGGGCGCCACGGAGGCCCGGCAGACGAAGCCCGCCGGCTCGAGGACGTCGCTCGGACAGTCGATGGACGATCCGTCGCACGTCTCCGCGATGTCGCACGACCCCGCGATCGGGCGGCAGACGAAGCCGTTCGGCTCGCGCTGGTCCGCCGGGCAGTCGTTCCCGACACCGTCGCAGCTGTCGGGGATGTCGCACGCGCCCGCCGCCGGACGGCAGACCGCGGTGCTCTTGGCATCGGCCGGGCATGCCGCGCCCGTCCCGGTGCAATTCTCGGCCAGGTCGCACGCACCCGCCGACGGACGGCAGACCGTCGACGACGGCTTAAACGCGTCCGCCGGGCAGCTCGCGCTCGAGCCCGTGCAGTTCTCCGCGACGTCGCAGCTGCCCGCCACCGCACGGCACTCCGTCGAGGAAGGCTTGAAGCTGTCGGCCGGGCACGCGGCACTCGACCCCGTGCAGTTCTCGGCCACGTCGCAGTCACCGGCCGCGGCGCGACACTCGGTCGACGCCGACTGGAAGGCGTCGGCCGGGCAGTTCGCGCTGCTTCCGGTGCAATTCTCGGCGACGTCGCAGATGCCTGCCGACGCGCGGCAGACGGTCGACGACGGCTTGAAGCTGTCGGCCGGGCACGCCGTGTTCGTGCCGTCGCAATGCTCGTCGACGTCGCAGGTGCCGGCGGCCGCGCGGCAGAGCGCGCCCGCGTTACCGGCCGGATGCGTACACGCATCCGAGCTGCCGTCGCACTGATCGAGGCTGCACGGATTCCCGTCGCTCGTGCACGCCGTGCCGGCGGACTTCTTCGTGTCGCCCGGGCAGCTCGGACCCGTCCCGGTGCAGTTCTCGGCCTGGTCGCACTCGCCCGCCGCCGCGCGGCAGATGGTGAACGGCGACTCGAACGTGTCGGCCGGGCAATTGTTGGACGAGCCGTTGCAGTTCTCCGCGACGTCGCAGTCGCCCGCCGCCGGCCGGCAGGTGAACGTCGGCGGCTGCTTCACGTCCGGCGGGCACACCGTGCTGACACCCGTGCACGTCTCGGCGATGTCGCATACGCCGCCGGATGCACGGCAGGTCGCCCCGGCGTTGCCGGCGGGATGCTGGCAGGCGTCGGAGCTCCCGTTGCACTGATCGAGGCTGCACGGATTCCCGTCGTCGGTGCACGCGGTGCCGGCCGGCTGCTTCGCGTCGGTCGGGCAGCTCGCGGTGCTGCCGGTGCAGAAGTCGTCCGCGTCGCATTCGTCCACGGCGGCGCGGCAGAGCGTGGTGCTCGGCTTGAAGTCGTCCGCCGGGCACGTGGTGCTCGTCCCGTCGCAGACCTCGTCGACGTCGCAGTCGCCCGCCGACGGCCGGCAGAGGGCGCCCGCGTTGCCGGCGGGATGCTGGCAGTCGTCGGAGCTCCCGTCGCACTGATCCGTGCTGCACGGGTTCCCGTCGTCGGTGCAGGACGTCCCGGCCGCGACCTTGTCGTCGGCGGGGCAATCCGGCCCGTTCCCGGGGCAGTTCTCGGTGAGATCGCACTCGCCCGCCGACGGCCGGCAGACGGTGAGGCTCGGCTCGAAGACGTCCGCCGGGCAGTCGTCCGTCGAGCCGTCGCAGAACTCGGCGTCGTCGCAGATGCCGGCCGCCGGGCGGCACGTCGTGGTGTTCGGCTTCTTCGCATCGGCCGGGCACGTCGTGCTCGTGCCGGTGCAGGTCTCGGCCTCGTCGCAGACGCCCGCCGCCGCACGGCAGGTCGCGCCCGCATTGCCCGCCGGGTGCTGGCAGGCGTCGAAGGTTCCGTTGCACTCGTCCCTGCTGCACGGGTTGCCGTCGTCGGTGCACGCGGTACCGCTCGGCACCTTCGCGTCGGCCGGGCAGTTCGCGCTCGAGCCCGTGCAGTTCTCCGTCGCATCGCACTCGTCGACCGAGGCGCGGCAGACGGTCGTGGACGACTTGAACGAATCCACCGGACACGTGGTGCTCGTGCCGGTGCAGACTTCGGCGACGTCGCAGACGCCCGCCGACGGCCGGCACGTGGTCCCGGCGTTACCGGCCGGGTGGGTGCAGGCGTTGCTCGACCCGTCGCACACGTCGGTGCTGCACGGGTTGCCGTCATCGGTGCAGGTCGTGCCCGCCGGGACCTTGTCGTCCGTCGGACACGCCGCGCTCGACCCGGTGCAGTTCTCGGTCAGATCGCACTCGCCGCCGGACGCCCGGCAGATCGTCGTGCTCGGCTCGAACCCGTCGGCCGGGCACGCGCCGCTGGTGCCGGTGCAGCTCTCCGCCACGTCGCAGATGCCCGCGACCGGGCGGCACACCGTGGTGCTCGGCTGGAAAACGTCCACGCACGAGTCGTCCGTCCCCGTGCAGTGGTCGGCGGCATCGTCGTCGCACCCGCCGCCTTGCGAGCTGCCGGTGCAGCTCGTCGACGACGACGCAAAGACGTCGGCCGGGCAGCTACCGCTCGTGCCGGTGCAGGTCTCGTCGACGTCGCACTGGCCGGCGGACGGCCGGCACACCGTGCTGCTCGACTTGAAGGCGTCGACGCACGTGTCGCTCGTTCCCGTGCAGTGATCCGCCGGATCGTCGTCGCACGCCCCGCCCTGCGAGGCGCCCGTGCAGGTCGTCGTCGACGACTTGAAGGCGTCGACCGGACACGTGCCGCTCGATCCGGTGCAGCTCTCCGCCACGTCGCACTGACCGGTGGAAGGCCGGCAGACGGTCGTGTTCGGCTTGAAGACGTCGACGCACGTGTTCGCGGTGCCGGAGCAATGGTCGCCCGCGTCGTTGTCACACGCACCGCCCTGCGACGTGCCGGTGCAGCTCGTCGACGACGACTTGAAGACGTCCACCGGGCAGCTACCGCTCGACCCGGTGCAGTTCTCGGCGACGTCGCACTGGCCGGCCGAGCCGCGGCAGACGACCGTGCTCGGCTGGAAGACGTCGATGCACGTGTTCGCGGTGCCCGAGCAATGATCGGAGGCGTCGTCGTCGCAGGACCCGCCTTGCGAGGCGCCGGTGCACGTCGTCGCGGACGACTTGAAGGCGTCGACGCACACGTTGCTGGTTCCGGTGCAGTGATCGCCGGCGTCGTTGTCGCACTGGCCGCCCTGTGACGACCCCGTGCAGCTCGTTGCCGACGACTTGAAGACGTCGGCCGGACACGAGCCGCTCGATCCCGTGCAGGTTTCGGCCAGGTCGCATTGGCCCGCCGATGCGCGGCACACCGTGCTGCTCGACTGGAAGACGTCTACGCAGGTGTTCGCCGTCCCCGAGCAGTGGTCGGCCGCATCGTTGTCGCACACGCCGCCCTGCGACGTGCCCGTGCAGCTCGTCGCCGAAGACTTGAAGACGTCCGCCGGGCAGCTGCCGCTAGATCCCGTGCAGTTCTCGGCGACGTCGCACTGGCCCGCCGAGCCGCGGCAGACCGTCGCGCTCGACTTGAATGCATCGACGCACGTGTTCGCGGTCCCCAGGCAATGGTCGCCTGGATCGTTGTCACAGGCGCCGCCCTGGGAGCTGCCCGTACACGTCGTCGACGACGACGCGAAGCCGTCCGTCGGGCAGGAGCCGCTCGTTCCGGTGCAGTTCTCCGCGACGTCGCACTGACCCGCCGAGGCGCGGCACACCGTCGCGCTCGACAGGAAGACGTCGACGCACGTGTTGCTGGTCCCCGAGCAGTGATCCGCCGGGTCGTTGTCGCATGCGCCGCCCTGCGACGTGCCCGTGCAGCTCGTCGCCGACGACTTGAAGACGTCCGCCGGGCAGGCGCCGCTCGTGCCGGTGCAGTTCTCGGCGACGTCGCACTGGCCGGCCGAGCCGCGGCAGACCGTCGCGCTCGACTTGAAGGCATCGACGCAGGTGTTCGCGGTCCCCAGGCAGTGGTCGGCAGGATCGTTGTCGCACGCGCCGCCGTTCGACGCGCCCGTGCACGTCGTCGACGACGGCGCGAAGGTGTCGGCCGGACACGCGCCGCTCGAGCCGGTGCAGGTCTCCGCCAGGTCGCACTGACCCGCCGAGCCACGGCAGACCGTCGCGCTCGACTTGAAGGAGTCGACGCACGTGTTCGCGGTCCCGAGGCAGTGGTCGCCCGGGTCGTTGTCGCACACGCCGCCCTGCGACGCGCCGGTGCAGGTCGTCGCCGAGCTGGCGAAGCCGTCCGCGGGGCAGGTGGCGCTCGATCCGGTGCACGTCTCGGCGACGTCGCACTGGCCGGCCGACGCACGGCAGGTGATGCCGGCTCCCTTGAACTGGCAGCTCGAGGTGCAGCAGGAGCCCGCCGTGCCGTTCACCGCCGAGCCCTGATCGCACTGCTCGCGGCTGAAATTCGTATCCGGGGTGCCGTCACCGCAGCTCGACGTATAGAAGGCGAGATCCACGTGCGACTTGTCCTGGTCGGTGCTCCCGGTGCCCGACCGGTGGGTCGACGTCGTGCCGAAGAACACGTCGGCGGGCGAGAACGGCCCGCCGGCCGCCGTACTCGCTTCGATGAGGACGTTGACGGTGAGGCTGCTGACGGTCGGGTCGATACGCCAGAGCGCGTGCACCGAGCCGTTGATGTTCGTCCCCGTGAGCGCTTGCGTCGTCGCGTCGTCGACGATGCTGCCGGTGCCGGAGAAGGTGAGCGTCACGCGCGTGAAGACCGTGGCGGGGCCGCCGCTCGACATCGCGGTCTGCCCCGTGTACCGGATCGTGTTCGTACCGTTCACCGACCACACGAACCGCTCGGCGCCGCTCGGCTCCGAGCCGGCCGCGCTGTTCATCTTGTCGCCGAACGGCAACCCCGTGTTGCTGTTGATGCCGAGATAGAGGTTCGAGAAGGCCCCCGCGGTCCCGCTGCAGGTGTAGTTGCCCCCGCCCGCGAGCTTCTCGGAGCCCGCCGCGGGCGCCGTGCAGCTCCAGCTGCCGGCCGGCGCCGAGGGGCCGCCGGTGATGACGATCGCCGCCGACGCCGGTAGCGCCGGCATGAGTAGTCCGAGAACGGCGAATAACGCCGCACTGGCCACAGTCCAACCACCGTGACGCGCCCCGCGTCCCGGTGCCGCCGTAGCGAGCACCGCGCGGGTCCGCGCAGCTGAGATTCCCCCCTGTGGCCGAGTCAACGTCATCGCGACGCCTCCGTTCACGCTGCGGTGGATAGTGTCGTCTGTGGCACCCGGATTCTCACCAGGATCCGTGCGACCCGTGGCTGCCATGCGACCCGTGGCTGCCATGCGATCCGTGGCTGCCGTGCGAGCCGTGGCTCCCGTGCGACCCGTGCGACCCGTGGCTGCCGTGCGAGCCGTGGCTTCCATGGCTGCCGTGCGACGCGTGGGACAGGTGCTGGGCGAGGATGATGTTCTCGTCGTTCGGATCGGCGCGCAGCGCGCGCGCCGCCTCGGATGCATCCAGCGCGACGTCGGGCTTCAGCGCCTGGCGCGCCTCTTCCGGACTCAGGAAATCCACCGGCGTCTTGCGCAGCAGCGGCAGCCCCTTCTCCTTGTCGCTCATGTCGGCTCCTTCAGCTCGTTCGCCCGCCGGTCAGCGGAGCTTCCCGTCCATCGAAGGCCCATCCACCGACGCGAAGCGACGCACACGCTCGGCATGGGGGACCAGCTCGGTGAGGCAGCCGTCCGCCGCGGCCTCGTTCGCGGCGATGACGTGCGCCAGCTCGGCGACCGCCTGCGCCAGGCCCTCATCGGTGGGCAGGTCGCCGTAGCCCTCGTTCATGACGACCAGGTCCACGCGGCGCGTGTAGACGATACCCTGCGGAGCCCCGTCGTTGCGGCAGAGGTGAACGCGCTGCGACCGCCCGCGCTCGTTCGCGAGCGTCGCGACCGACGCCCCGTGTTCCACCGGTCCGAGCTCGGTGAGACGCCACCCGTGGGCGATCACCGACCCGGCGGCGAGCGGCTTTACGAGCGCCCACGGCGGCGGCGACGCGGCCGCCTCGAACGTTTCCGGGGCGTCCTTCGCGTCGCGCT
>Ga0070741_10013719_pt1 | contig 14212 bp, 11 predicted proteins | sample Coa_R1_4_FD_66440 | JGI IMG/M metagenome (GOLD analysis project Ga0070741, IMG submission 66440) | Surface soil microbial communities from Centralia Pennsylvania, which are recovering from an underground coalmine fire - Coalmine... | ecosystem: Environmental > Terrestrial > Soil > Unclassified ... | reverse complement strand
CGGTCGAGATCGAGAAGCTCCTGATCTCCACCCAGCACGCCGAGGGCGCTGAAGCGATGATCAAGGACGACCTCTGGGAGCACGTCGTCGAGCCGATTCTGCCCGACGACCTCTACGACGGGGCCAAGCTCCGCCGCAACTTCCTCGTGAACCCGACCGGTCGCTTCGTGATCGGGGGGCCTGTCGGGGACTGCGGCCTGACCGGGCGCAAGATCATCGTCGACACCTATGGCGGCATGGCCCGCCACGGTGGCGGCGCGTTCTCCGGAAAGGACCCGTCGAAGGTGGACCGCTCCGCGGCCTACGCCGCGCGCTGGGTCGCGAAGAACATCGTCGCCGCCGAGCTGGCCGACCGGGCCGAGGTCCAGGTCGCCTACGCGATCGGCGTCGCGCACCCCGTATCGGTGATGGTCGAGACCTTCGGGACCGAGAAGATCGGGCGGGGGCAGATCGCCAAGGCGGTCGACGAGGTGTTCGACCTGCGGCCGGGCGCCTTCCGCGAGGAGCTCAAGCTGCACAGGCCGATCTACCAGAAGACCGCAGCCTACGGGCACTTCGGACGCGACGATCACGACTTCACCTGGGAGCGGACCGACAAGGCGCAGGCGCTTCGCTCGGCCGCCGGTCTCTGATCTAGTGTCGGGGCGGTGGGAGCCGCCGCCCCGACCGACGCGCATCTGACGCAGCCAGCGGCCCCGCCGGAACCGGCGGAGGCGATCCGCGTACGCCGCGCGGGGGCCGTGACGGTCGCCCGCGTCGAGCCGATCACGACCTCCAGGGCACTGCGCGGCCCGTTCGACTACCTGCTCACGGACGAGCTGGCGGCGCGTGTGGGCGTCGGCTCGACACTCGTGGTCCCGTTCGCGCGCCGCCAGCTGCTCGGCGTCGTGGTGGAGCTCGCGTCCGAGAGCGAGTTGCCCGCCGAGCGCCTGCTCGAGCCGGTGCGCGTGCTCGAGCCCGGGATCGGCCCCGAGCTGGTGGAGCTGGCGCGGTTCGTCGCCGCCGAGTACTGCTCGACCCTCGCCCGGGCGCTGAACCTGGTGCTGGCCCCCGGGGCGGCCAAGCGCCTCAGCGGCCGCAGGCGCCGGGTCAGCCGGCCGCCGAGCCACCGCACGGTCGGGGCGGCGGCTGCGCATGCGCCGGCGCTCTCTGCAGACCAGCGCGCCGCGCTGGAGCCGCTGCTCGCTGCGCTCGGCGCCGAGGACGGCGCGCCCGCGGGCCACATGCTGCTGCACGGCGTCACCGGCTCGGGCAAGACCGAGGTCTACCTGCGCGCGGCAGATGAGGCCCTCGCCCGGGGGCGCGGCGTGATCGTGATGGTCCCCGAGATCGCGCTGACGCCGCAGATCGTCGCGCGCTTCCGTGCGCGCTTCGGCGACACCGTCGCGGTTCTGCACTCCCGGATGACGCCCGGGCAGCGCTATGAGCAGTGGCGGCGGCTGCGTGAGGGCGAGGCGCGCGTGTGCGTGGGGCCGCGCTCGGCGGTGTTCGCGCCCGTCGCGGAGCTGGGCCTGATCGTGGTCGACGAGGAGCACGACTCCTCCTACAAGCACGAGGGCGACCCTCGCTACGACGCGCGCGAGGTCGCCGCCGAGCGCGCCGCCCGCAGCGGCGCGCTGCTGATCGCCGGCAGCGCGACGCCGCGCCCGGAGAGCGTGCACCGAATGCCGCTCGTGAGCCTGCCGCGCCGTGTGGACGGGCGCCCGCTCCCGCCCGTCGAGGTGCTCGACATGCGCGGCCAGCGGACGGGGCTTCACCCCGACACCGCCGCGGGGCTCGCGGCGGTGCGCGAGAAGGGCGGGAAGGCGATCGTGCTGCTGAACAGGCGCGGCTGGTCGAACTTCGTCTCCTGCCGCTCCTGCGGGCGCGTCTGGTCGTGCCCGGAATGCGACGTGGCGCTGGTCCTCCACCGCGCGGGCGGGTATCTCGCCTGCCACCACTGCGGGCACCGCGAGGCGGCGCCGGACTGCTGCCCGGACTGCCGCTCGACCGCGGTCGCGCGCCATGGCGCCGGCACCGAGCGGCTGGCCCACGACCTCGCCGCTGTGCTCGACGACGGGGGCTTTCCCGTGTTCAGGCTCGACGCAGACGTGCTCGGCAACGGGCTCGGCGCGGAGCCGGGCGCGGTGCTGGCCGACTTCGAGGCGTCGCCGAGCGGAGTCCTGATCGGTACCCAGATGGTCGCCAAGGGCCATGACTTCCCTGACGTCTCGCTCGGGGTCGTGCTCGACGCAGACGCCACGCTGCGGTTCCCCGACTTCCGCGCCGAGGAGCGGACGTTCGCGCTGATCTCGCAGCTCGCGGGACGGGCGGGGCGGGGCGGTGAGGGGCGGGTGCTCGTGCAGACGCTCGCGCCCGAGGCGCGCGCGATCCGCTACGCCGCCCGGCACGACAGCTCGGGCTTCGCCGCCGAGGAGCTCGAGCGTCGCAGGGCGCTGGCCTATCCGCCGTTCTCACATCTGATCCGCATCGTGCTGGGCGCCGAGCAGGTGCTGCCGGCGCGGAGCGCGGCGCTCGAGCTGCGCGAGCGGCTGCTCGCCGCCGGCGCCGCGCACGAGGGCGAGGCGCCCGCGCTGCTCGGCCCCGCGCCGCTCTTCAGGCTGCGCGGCCGCGAGCGCCAGGTGCTCGTTCTCAAGGCGCGCGAGCGCCGCGGCGCCGTCGCCGCCGCGGGCGAGGCCGTGGCCGCGCTGGCCGCCGAGCGCAGCCATGCGGGGGTCAGCTTCAGCGTCGATGTCGATCCGCAGTGAGCTGACGCGGCGCCGCGCCCGGGTTGCCGGGCGTCGTTCCGATTGCTACTTTCCCTCGTCAGCCGCGGGCGCCGCGGATGCCGGAGGGGACTGGAGAATGGACCGTTTCACACAGCGCCGCGGCGCGGCGCGCGCGAGTCTGGCTGCGGCGCTCGTCGCACTCGTCTGCCTGGGCTGCGCCGCTTCGGCGCTCGCCGCGGGGACGCGCAGCTACGCGCGGGCCGAGCCCGTCTGCCGGGCGCCCGGGCCCGGCGAAGCGAGCTGCTTCGCGATGGCGTCGGTGCCGGTTCCGGCCGGCGAGGCCGGTCAGCCGGGGGTGCGCCCGCTCGCTGCGCGTCCAGCCGACGTCGAATTCGGGCCGAGCGGCGGGCTGACCCCGGAACTGCTCGAAAGCGCATACGGCTTCGACGCGAGAACCCGTGGGAGCGGCGCCACGGTGGCGATCGTGGACGCGTACGACGATCCCACGATCGAAGCGGACCTGGCCGAATTCACCCGGCAGTACGGCCTGCCCGAGTGCACCAGCGCCAAACACTGCTTCGAGAAGGTCGGGCAGAACGGCTCCGGATCGAGCCTGCCCACCCCGGACCCCAACACCGGCTGGTCGGTGGAGATCGCGCTCGACGTGGAGGCGGTCCACGCCGCGTGCCAGAGCTGCCACATCCTGCTGGTCGAGGCCAAGGACAACGAAATGAAGGATCTCGGCCTGGCCGTGGCCCGAGCGGCGGACATGGGCGCAGAAGTCATCTCGAACTCCTACGGAGGTCCCGAGCAGGGTGCCGCCGGCGCGGCCGAACGCGCCCTCTACGAACACCCGGGGACGGTGATCGCGGCGGCGACCGGCGACGTCGGCTACTACAGGTGGGCGGGAGTGACGCCCGAACCCGGGCAGCCGGACGCGCCCGCCTCCTATCCGGGTGTCGTCTCGGTGGGCGGCACGACGCTGACGCTGGACAGCGAAGGCAGGCGCTCGAACGAGACGGTGTGGAACGGCAACGGTCCCCTGGACGAACAGGACTTCCACCAGGGCGCCAGCGGGGGCGGCTGCAGCATCAGCTTCGAAGCCCCGTTCTGGCAGCACTACGTTCCCGGCTTCGGCGCAACCGGATGCGGCGACAAACGCCTGAGCGCAGACGTCTCCGCGGTCGCCGACCCCAACACCGGCTTCGCCATCTACGACAGCTACGACTGCGGCTCGCGATGCGAGCAGTCCCTCGGCTGGAGCAAGATCGGCGGCACCTCGCTCTCGACGCCGCTGATCAGCTCGATGTACGCGCTCGCCGGCGGCGCGGACGGCATCGTCTACCCGGCGATGACGCTCTACGCCCACCTCGGCGATGCCACCTCGCTGTTCGACGTCACCCAGGGCGGAAACGGCTACTGCGATTTCGAAGGCCGACCGTGCGGGGTGAATGCGGTGTTCGAAGAACAGCTCGATTGCGAAGGCACGACGGCATGCAACGCGAGCGCCGGCTACGACGGGCCCTCGGGCGTCGGCGCCCCCACCTCCATCAGCGCCTTCGAACCTGTTGCGGGCGAGGAAGCGGCGCTGCGGGCGCGGGCCGAAGAAACGATCGCAGCCGAAGCTCGCCGCAAAGCCGAAGAAGAAGCGGCCCGCCAGCCGAAAGCCCCGCCGGCGAGCAGCGGACAGGGAGGCACGGCCGGCTTCAAGGCCACGAAGGCGGCGGTGGCGCCGGCCGCGGTCCTGCAGGGGTCGCGGCTGCACGCCGCGCGCGGGGACGTCGTCGCCCTGAAGGTCGCATGCCCCGCCGGTGCGACGAGGTGCGAAGGCACGATCACCGTCCGCACGCTCGGCGCCGGGGTCGCGCGGGCCGGCACCGCCGCGAGCGCGCTGACGCTCGCCAGCGGGAGGTTCAAGGTCGCGGGCGGGCATGTCGTATCGGTGCGGCTGCACCTGACGCGGCGCGGCGCGGCGCTCCTGCGCAGGAAGGGGAAGATCAGAGTGCGCGTGACGATCGCCGCGCACGACCCCGCCGGCGTCAGGCACTCGAGCCGTGCCACGGTGACGCTGTTCGCGCCGGGGCGCCGCTGAGAGCGGCAGGCGCCCGGCGCTCCGCACCCGCCTCGGGGCGTCCTAGACTCAGGCTCGATGAGCGAGGACGAGCGCGCGAGAAGCGACGAGGACGAGCCCCATTCGCGGCCGGATGACGTCGAGGTAGAGGCCGAGGGCGACGCGCCCGCGGTCGAAGAGCTCGATCCCGAGACGCGAGCCAGGCGCGACGCGGCTCTGCGCCTGGTGCGGAAGTTCGGCGATCCCGTGCTGCGGGCGGTCGCAGTCCCGGTCGAGCGCTTCGACGCGGCTCTGGAACGGGAGGCCGAGCGGATGGGGCAGCTGATGCACGATGCCCTGGGCGTCGGCCTCGCGGCCACCCAGCTCGGCGTGCTGCACCGCATGCTCGTCTACAAAGCGTACGTCGACGACCCCCTCACGGTGCTCGTCAACCCGGAGATCGAGTGGCAGAGCGAGGAGCGCGAGACGGCCGAGGAGGGCTGCCTCAGCCTGCCCGGCGTGCACGTCGAGGTCGAGCGTGCGCTCGCCCTGCGCGTGCGCGGGAACGACGCCTCGGGCGCTGCGCTCGAGATCGAGGCCGAGGGGCTCGAGGCCCGGGTGATCCAGCACGAGATCGACCATCTCGACGGGACGCTCGTCCTCGACCGCATCTCCAGGCAGGCACGCAAGGAGGCGATGCGCGCGATGCGCGAGGCGCAGCAGACGCCGAGCGCGGCCTGAGAAGCTCGCCTGCCGATGAGCGTCGTCTATCTCGGCACCTCCGGGTTCGCCGCCGCGGTGCTCGAACGGCTGGCCGCGCAGGAGCGCCACCGGCCTGCGCTCGTGGTGACGCGACCGGATCGCAAAGGCGGGCGCGGCAGGCACCCTCGCAGCCCGCCGGTCGCGGACGCCGCGCGCCGCCTCGGGCTCGCGCTCGCCCAGCCCGAACGGGTGAACGAGCCAGATGCCGCCGGGCAGATCATCGCCACGGCGGACGAGGCGCCCGGGCCTGCGACCGTGATCGTCTGCGCGTTCGGCGCGCTGATCGGAGAGGGCCTGCTGGCGGCGCAGCCGATCATCAACGTGCACCCGTCGCTGCTGCCGCGCTGGCGCGGGGCCGCGCCGGTCGAGCGCGCGATCATGGCCGGCGACGAGCGCACCGGCGTGAGCATCATGCGCCTGACGGCGGGCCTCGACGAGGGCCCTGTCTGCCTCGCCGCCGAGGAGCCGATTCGCCCCGAGGACACCTACGGCAGCCTCGCCGAACGGCTGCAGGCGCTGAGCGGCGAGCTGCTCGTGCGGGCGCTCGACGAGCAGCCGCCGTTCCGCGAGCAGCCGGGGGAGGGGGTCACCTATGCCGAGAAGATCTCCCCTGAGGACCGCCTGCTCGAGCCGGCGCGTCCCGCAGCAGAGCTGGAGCGCACGGTGCGGGCGCTGGCGCCGCACATCGGCGCGCGCCTGGTGATGCCGGACGGGGCGACGATCGGCGTCTTGCGGGCGCGCCTGGCCGGCGAGGAGGTCGAGGCCGGCCGCTTCGAGAACCGTGACGGTCGCCTGCTGCTCGGCGCCGGCCCCGGCACGCTCGAGCTTCTGGAGGTCCAGCCGCCGGGCGGCAAGCCGATGGAGGCGGCCGCCTACCTGCGCGGCCACCCGCTGACGTAGCCGGGCACCGGCACGCCGTCGGGCAGGCGCGCATCGGCACGGGCCGGGCCCGCCTGCATCGAGAGCGGGATCACGCCCGCCCACGCGGGCAGCGCGTAGTCCTCCTCGTCGTCCACCGGGCCACCGCTCCGGACCTTCGCCGAGGCCTCGTCTATCGGCAGCGCGACCAGGGCGGTCGCCCGCAGCTCCTGCTCGGTCGGGGGACGCACGTCGCTCCACCGGCCGGGCACGAGCCGTTCGACGACCGCCTCGAAGCCCGCGAGCAGCTCCTCGGGATCGGTGACCGGGCGCCCCCGGCCGAGCAGGACGGCCGAGCGGTAGTTGGCGGAGTGGTGCATCGCCGAGCGGGCCAGCACCAGCCCGTCGATCAGCGACACGGTCAGGCACATCGGCGCGCCACCGGCCATCGCGCGGATCGTGCGGCTCGCGACCGAGCCGTGGAGGTAGACGACGTCGCCCGCACGCGCGTGCAGCGTCGGGATCACGAACGGCTGGCCGTCCTGCACGATCCCCACGTGCGCGATCAGGGCCTCGTCGAGGATCGCGTCGATCGTCTCGCGGTCATGACTTCCGCGGTCGCGTCTGCGCCGCAGTCGCACACGATCGGAGCTGGGTCCACCGGCCGCTACGCGCTGAGCTCCCACGGGCCAATCCTCCAAATCAAAAAAAATCTGTAATAGTACAGATGAATGGCTGAATCAATACAGTATACGATCACGGCTGCCGGCGCTTCCGCGCTCGTCGCGCAGCTCGAAGCCGACGTCGCCTCCGGGCGGCTTGCGCCCGGGCAGCGGCTGCCCTCTGTCCGCCGCCTCGCCGCCGGGGCCGGCCTCAGCCCCGCCACCGTCGCCGCCGGGCTCGCCGAGCTGCGCCGCCGCGGCGTCGTCGTCTCCGAGCCTCGCCGCGGCACCCGGGTCGGCGAGCATCCGCCGCTGCCGGCGCCGCTCGCGATCGTCCTTCCCGACGGGGTGCGCGACCTGTCGAGCGGCAACCCCGATCCAGCGCTGCTCCCCGACCTCGCCGCCGCGCTAGGACGCTGCCCGCTCCCCATGCGGCTCTACGGCGAGGCCCCCGAGCTCCCCGAGCTGGTCGACGCCGCCTGCTCGACCCTGCTCGCCGACGGCGTTCCCGCCGGCGAGCTGGGCATCCTCGGCGGTGCGCTCGACGGCATCGAGCGCGCCCTCGCAGCCTGGCTGCGTCCCGGCGACCGCGTCGCCGTCGAGAGCCCCGGCTACGCGCCCCTGTTCGACCTCCTGCGAGCTCAGGGTCTCGGCTTCGAGCCGGTGCCGGTCGACGAGCGGGGGATGCTCCCCGACCCTCTGCAGGCGGCGCTCCACCGTGGCGCGCGCGCCGTCGTCGTGACGCCGCGCGGGCAGAACCCGACCGGCGCCGCGCTCGACGAGGCCCGCGCCGGCGAGCTGCGCGCGATCCTCGCCTCCCATCCCCAGGCCCTGCTCCTGGAGGACGACCATCTCGGCGCCGTCGCCGGCACGGCGCTGCACACGCTCGCCGGGGCGGGCGAACGCTGGGTCTCCACGCGCTCGGTCTCGAAGTCGCTCGGGCCCGACCTGCGGCTCGCGGTGATGGCCGGCGACCAGGCCACCGTCGCGCGCGTGCGCGGCCGCCAGGCCTGCGGCACCGGGTGGGTCAGCCACGTGATCCAGCGGCTCGTCGCAAGCCTCTGGGCCGATCCTGAGGTGACCGCTTTGGTGCGCCGCGCCGCCGGCGTCTACGCCGGGCGCCGCGAGGCGCTCCTGGCCGCGCTCCACGCCAACGGGGTCCAGGCGCAGGGCGCATCCGGGTTGAACGTGTGGCTCCCCGTCCGTGAGGAGGCCGCGACGGCCGCCGCGCTGCTGGCCCGCGGCTGGGCCGTCGCTCCCGGCAGCCGCTACGCGCTGTCCGGCCGGGAAGGGGCGATCCGGGTCACGACCGCGGCGCTCGACCCGGGCGATGCCGAACTGCTCGCGGACGACCTCGCCGCGGTGCTGGCCCCGGCTACAGCGATCCGCAGCGGCTAGACCGCCATGGAGCGCCGGTCCAGCTTTCCGGTGAAGACCGGCATGGAGCGCCGGTCCAGCTTTCCAGGTGAAGGCCGGCATGGAGCGCCGGTCCAGCTTCCAGGTGAAGGCCGGCATGGAGCGCCGGTCCAGCTTTCCGGTGAAGACCGGCATGGAGCGGGGGAATACCGGCATCGCCCGGCTTCGCCGCGGCTGGACGCCATGATGGGCTCGTGAGCAGCGCATCGACAACCGTCGCGCCCGCCCGCGCGTGCGCCCATCGCGTCCTGCGCCGCGTCTTCGAGGACGGCGCCTACGCCGAGAAGGCCCTGCAAGCCGAGGCGGGCGGCCTCGATGCGCGCGACCGCGCGCTCGCGATGCGGCTCGCCTACGGCGCGATCCAGCGCGCCGGCACGACCGACCATCTTCTCGAGCGGCTCGCCGGGCGGCCCGCCGCGCGGATCGACCCGCCGCTGCTGGCCTCGCTGCGGCTCGGCCTCTACGAGCTGCTCTACCTCGACGGCTCTCCCGACTACGCGGTGGTCGCGGACGCGGTCGAGCTCGCCAAGGCGCGCGGCGGACGCGGTCACGGCCTCGTCAACGCGGTGCTCCGCCGCGCCGCCCGCGAAGGGAGGCCGGCGCTGCTCGGGCAGCTCTCCGATCGCGACCCTCGCGCCGCCGCCGTCGCCCACTCGCACCCCGAGTGGATCGCCCATCTGTGGTGGGAGGCCCTCGGGCCCGAGCAGGCGCGCGCGCTGATGGCACGCGACAACGAGCCGGCCGAGCTCGCGCTGCGCGCGAACGCGCTTGTGTGCGAGGCCGGGGAGCTGGCGGCACGGCTCGGGGTGGCGACGCATCGCGACGAGCGCATCCCCGAGGCGCTGGTGCTCGATGAGCCCCTCGACCTACACGGCTCGCCGCTCTGGAGCGAAGGTGCGTTCACGGCGCAGTCGCGTGCCGCGATGCTGGTCGCCCGCACGGTCGCACCGCAGCCCGGGGAGGCGGTGCTCGACCTCTGCGCGGCTCCGGGTGGCAAGAGCACCCATCTCGCCGCGCTGATGGGCGACGAGGGCAGCGTCGTCGCCGTCGAGGCCAACCCCCGCCGCGCCCGGGCGCTCGAGCTGACCGCGCGACGCATGCGCGCCCGCTCGATCCGCGTCGAGGTGGGGGATGCGCGCCTGCCCCGTACCGGCGAGCGCTACGACCGTGTGCTCGTGGACCCTCCGTGCTCGGGCCTCGGCACGCTGCAGGCGCGGCCGGACCTGCGCTGGCGCGCGAGCCTCACCGCTATCGAGGAGATGAACCAGACACAGTTCCGAATATTGGACTCTGGCGCACAGGCGCTGCGTCCGGGGGGTGTGCTTGTCTACTCTACGTGCACGATCTCGCCGATCGAGAACGAGCGGCTGGTCGCATCGTTCCTCGCCCGCCACCCCGATTTCCAGCTCGACGACTTGGCCTCTGAGATGCCCGACCTCGCGCTCCTCCCGAACGGCGCCGGCGAGCCGGCGCAGCTGCCCGCCGGCGGTTCCGCTGTGATGACGCTGCCCCACAGGGACGGCACCGCCGGGTTCTTCATCGCGCGGATGCGGAGGACATGAGCGTGGAGGGAAGCGCGCCGCAAGGGGGCACCCCCCAAGTCAGGGGGCAGGCAGGCGAGCAGCAGCCCGCCCCGGCGGCCAGGGCCCCGGTCGACCTCGGCCCGCAGTGCCCGAACTGCGGCGAGCCGTGGCTGCGCCCGACGAACCTGCCGGGCCGCTACCGCTGCGTCTACTGCCTGCACCGCTTCGAGCTGACGTCGGTGTGTCCCAACTGCGGCGAGCACTCCACGATCGTGCGCATGTCCAGCACCGCGATCCTCAAGTGCAACAACTGTGGTGATTCGATGCTCCAAGCCGTCTGAGCGGCGCGTATGCCGGCGCTGGCCGGCGTCCCTCGGTCGCTCGTGTGCCGGGCGCACACTTCGCTTCCTCGCTCCTTGGCCAGCTTGGCCTACGCGCCGCTCAGAGCCGTCGTACGTATGCCGGCGCTGGCCGGCGTCCCTCGGTCGCTCGTGTGCCGGGCGCACACTTCGCTTCCTCGCTCCTTGGCCAGCTTGGCCTACGCGCCGCTCAGAGTCGTCGTACGTCTGCCGGCGCTGGCCGGCGTCCCTCGGTCGCTCGTGTGCCGGCGCACACTTCGCTTCCTCGCTCCTTGGCCAGCTTGGCCTACGCGCCGCTCAGAGTCGCCGTACGTATGCCGGCGCTGGCCGGCGTGCCTCGGTCGCTCGTGTGCCGGGCGCACACTTCGCTTCCTCGCTCCTTGGCCAGCTTGGCCTACGCGCCGCTCAGAGTCGCCGTACGTATGCCGGCGCTTCGTGCCGCTCAGAGTCGCCGTACGGGGAGGTTTTGGGCTCCACGTCGTAGAAGCAGGTTCGGTCGCCGGGCGACGCGCCGGCGCTCTCCCGCGAAGGCACGCGCCCAGCCGGCTCTGATCCGAGTACCCCGCCCGCTAGCGTCTGACGCCGTGCCCGGTCTCGACACAGCGCGCGAGCTGTTCGCTGAGGTGCAGGTCGCGCCGTCGATCCTCTCCGCGGACTTCGGGCGCCTGCGCGAGCAGGTCGCCGACGTCCTGGCCGCGGGCGCGCGCGTGATCCACGTGGACGTGATGGACGGTCATTTCGTGCCGCCGATCACGGTCGGGCCGAACGTCGTCGGCGCCCTCGCCGACACTGTGCACGACGCCGGAGGGATCGTCGAGGCGCATCTGATGATCGAGCGCCCGGAGCGCAGCGCCGAGGAGTACGTGCGCGCCGGCGCCGACTCGGTGACCGTCCATGCAGAGGCGACGCCGCACCTGGCCCGGGCTGTGGCGATGCTCCACGAGGCGGGTGCCGCCGCCGGTGTGGCGATCAATCCCGGTACCGAGGTCGGTGCGCTCGCCGAGGTGGGCGGCGAGATCGACCTCGCGCTGTGCATGACCGTCAACCCCGGCTGGGGCGGCCAGCCGTTCATCGCGCACTCGCTCGACAAGCTCCCCCGCGTGCGGGCGATCGTCGGCGCAGACGCTGCGGTCGAGGTGGACGGCGGCATCGACCCTGCCACGGCGCCGGGGTGCAGAAGCGCCGGCGCGGGCGTGTTCGTCGCGGGCTCGGCGATCTTCTCCGAGCCCGACCCGGCCGCCGCCTACGCGGCGATAGTCGCTGCGCTCGGCGACGCTCCGCGCCTGTAGAGCAGCGTCAGCGCCGCGGCCAGCAGCGCGGTGGCGCCCGCGTAGCCGACCTCGACGCGCAGCACCTGGTCGGAGATCGCGGGCAGGAACATCCAGCCGACGAAGAGGACCGCGGCCAGCAGCCAGCAGCCGGCGGCGGCGCGTGCGCGGTCCCGTGCGAGCGCCGCCTGGTTCAGGGCGCCCGAGGTCAGGTGCAGGCCCATGCCGACGCCGATCAGGGCAAGCCCCCAGCGCCCGTAGTCGTAGTCCTGCCCGAAGAGGACGTGCTCCATCACGAACGGGCCGATCGCCAGCAGCGCGAGCGAGACCGCGGCCGCGAAGGCCGCGATCGCGAGCACCGTGATGCGAATCGCGCGGCCGAACGCCTCGTGGCCGGCCGTCGCCTCCAGCCCGGTGAGGTGCGGGAGCAGCGACGTCTGGATCGCCTGGAAGAGCTGAAGGGGGGCGCGCGCGATCAGCAGGATGTTGAACACGATGCCCGCGAGGGCGACGTCTTTCGCGGTCGCATCGACCGTCAGCACGGCCGCGTTCAGGAGCGCCTGCTCGGAGAGCATGATCGCCGAGACGAAGATGGCGAAGCGACCGCCCCGCCGCAGCGAGAGGTCCTCGTGGGCGGCCGCCTCCTGCACGCCCTCGGTGCCGGGCCCCGCGAGCGCGGCGTCCGCCTCGTCGACGGTGATCGGAGCGTCCTCGGCGATCGGGATCGGAATGCGGCGAGCGAACGCGGCCGGCACGACGACGAGGGAGACGACCGGCGCCGCCGCGATCCCCAGCGCGACCGCGCTCTGGCCGCTCGCGATGCCCACCGCCACGGCGAGGGCGAAGCACAGCCGCGAGGTCGACTCCATCAACACCAGTCCCCCGAACAGCCCGAAGCGTTCGTGGCCCGCGAGCCATCCGCGGGCGAAGTAGCTGGCCGCGTAGGCGAGCGTGCCCACCACGAGGATCCAGTACAGCGGTTCGTACTGGTCGAACGCCTTCATCAGCTCCGGCTTGAGCGCCAGCGCGAGGATCAGGAACAGGGTCGCGAAGGCGGCCTGGATCAGCATCGGCACCCGCAGCGAGTGCTGCGCGTGCCCGCGGGCGCGGCGTCCGGCGATCGTTCTCGAGAGAAGCTGTTCGATCGGCCTGTAGATCACCGAGATGATCACGAACATGATCGACCACAGCAGATCGACGCGCTTCGCTTCCCCTTCGCCCAGGATGTGACTGGCGATCGAGAAGTAAGCGAACGTCAGCAGGCCGGTGGAGGCGATCCCGATCGAGAGGATGCGCGCCCCGCTCGCATAGGAGCGCTTCGCGGCCGGCTCCGTCGGCGGCTTCGCCGCTGAGGGGGTCCTAGAGACGGACAAGCAGCATCGTCCAGGGGAACGGCGAGCGGACCTCGAGCACCTCCCCGTGGGCGGAGAGCGCCCGCACGAAGGAGCGCTTGGACCAGTGGTTGAGGTGGCCGGGCGTGTTGCCCAAATCGCTCCAGTAGGCCCCGCGCGCCATGTTGAGCATCCGCCACAGCGGCTCGCGCGGCACCGACACGAGCAGGTGCCGGCTCGCGCATCGCGCCATCTCGGCGAGCGTGTGCCCTGGATCAGGGACGTGCTCGAGCACCTCGATCGCGGTCGCGAGCTCGAACTCGCCGTCGCCGAAGGGCAGGTTCTCGGCGGGCATCACGCGGTATTCGAGGTTCGGCGCGCGGCGCTGCTCCCAGCCGGCCTGGATCGAGTCCTCCTCGAGGTCGATCCCCACCAGCCGCGCCTGCGGGTGGGCCTGGGCCCAGCGATGGACGAGCACCCCCTCGCCGCAGCCCACGTCGAGCACCGACGACGCTGCCGCGCGCTCGTAGAGCTCGTCGAGCGAGGTCTCGAACCCGGCCATCAGCCGCTTGACGAAGGGGTTCGTCGAGCCGTACTTGTCGTAGGTGTTGCCGGTCACGATCCCGTCCTGGGAGACCGTCACCTCCGTCACAGGCGGACCACCTCGTGCCCCTCGCGCTCGTCGCCGTCGGAGGGAGAGATCCGAGCCCGCCCGGGGACCTCGTGTGTGCCGCCGGCGGCGGCCGGGGCCCCTGCGCCGCGGCCGGGTTCGTAATGGGAGGGCTCGATGCCGAGCTGCAGCTCGATCCGGCGCACGCGCTCGAAGGTGCGCTGGGTCATCACCCGCTGAGCCGCCAGGAGATCGCCGATCACGCCCAGCGCCCAGAGCACGACGGCGGCGATGAACAGCACCGCGCCGAGGATCAGGGACTGGACGTGGCCCTTGCCGTTGCCTTCGGCGTAGGCGACGGCGAAGCGGATCCAGACCGCGATCGATGCGAGCCCGATCACCAGTGCGAGGCTCCAGAAGACGCGGAGCGGCTCGTACTGCGCGTAGACCCGGAAGATCGAGACGGCGTTGCGGCGCACGTAGGACCCCATCGAGGGGAACAGGCGCGACTCGCGCGTCTTGGGGTTGGTGCGGATCGGGACGTGGTCCACCGCGACCAGCAGCTTGCCCGCCTGGATGATCGTCTCGAGCGTGTACGTGAACTTCGAGACCACCATGATCTGGATCGCGGCCTCGCGGTTGTAGGCGCGGAAGCCGGAGGTCGT
>Ga0070741_10013718_pt1 | contig 14213 bp, 8 predicted proteins | sample Coa_R1_4_FD_66440 | JGI IMG/M metagenome (GOLD analysis project Ga0070741, IMG submission 66440) | Surface soil microbial communities from Centralia Pennsylvania, which are recovering from an underground coalmine fire - Coalmine... | ecosystem: Environmental > Terrestrial > Soil > Unclassified ... | reverse complement strand
CGACCTACGACAAGGCCGGCCGCCTGACGACCGAGGTGGTGGATCCGGCCAACCTGAAGATCACCACACAGTATTTTTACGACAAGAACGGCAACCTCACCCGAAAGATCGACGCCAACCTGCAAACGTGGCGCTATGCCTACGATGCTGCCAACCGGCTGCGTTACGCTTTCGACCCGCTGGGGGGCGTGACGCAAACCGACTACGACGGGGAAGGGCGCAAGATTTACCAGGTGCAGTACGCCACCGCCTACGCCAGCCTCGGCTCGCTCACCGACACCACTACCGCTGCCAGCCTGACCACGGCAATCAATGCGCTGAGCAACACGGCGCAGGACCGCTGCTCCTGGTGGGTCTATGACCGCGACGGCAACCTGGACTATACCGTCGATGCGGTGGGCGACGTCACAGGATACAAGCAGGACGGGGATGGGCGGGTCACCCAGACCACTCGTTTCGCGACGCAGATCACCAGTCAGCTGGCCACCCTGGGTAACAACCCGACCAGCGCCACCATTCAGAGCTATGTCGGCACCGGTAACCCGGCGGTGGATGAAATCAGTCACATCGTCTACGACGCTGCCGGCCGCGCAGTGGCGACGGTGGATGCGCTCAACAATCTGGTCGTCAACGGTTACGACGGCAACGGCAACCTGGTGCGCAGCACGGCCTATGCCAATCCGTATACCTATGGGGTGTATACCGCCTCCGCAGTAATGGGGCATCTGCCGGCAGCAGATAGCGCCCATGACCGCGTTACCGCGTATGCCTACGACAATGCCAATCGGCTGCGCTTCAAGGTCGACGCTGTCGGTAGCATTACCGAGACGCTCTACGACAACGATGGACGCGTCGTGCAAACCATCAAGCACGCCGTGCCGATCAACACTGCTGGCCTGCCGGCGGTACCCAAGCCTTCGGACGTGCTCAAGGCGCTTTACTCCGCGACCTTTGCCGACGACTTCGGCAGCGGCAATCTCAGCACCAATTATCTGCTGCAGGGCGGCGGCATACAAGAAGCCAATAACAGCCTCGTGTTTACCGCCATGAGCGGCGTGACCAGCTACGCTTACGGCGCCAGCTCTCGTATCGCCACCATCGGCTCGAGCGGAGCGCAGCTCTACCGCGCAGAGATCACTCCGACCAGCACCTCCGATACCTATTATTTTGGCGCATCCAACAGCGGCAACACGGTCGCGCAGATGGCGTACTTCGGCGGCAATGGGGCCATTCAGAACTATACCTACAATGGGGGCGGCGCTTACACCAACACGGGGCTGACCTATCAGCCTGGCGTCACTTACATCGTGGAGGTGGTGGTCAGTGCTGCCGGTAGCACGCTGTACGTCTACCAGAAGGGACAGCCGCGAAGCAGTGGCTATCAGTCGCCTATGCTTACCGCGAGCTGGGGCAATGCGCGCACGCGCACGCAAGTCAATGCCGGCACCGGACAGGTCACTTACGTCGACAACTTAGTCGAGGCTAATCTCAGCAGCGCCACCGCGCTGCCCGACGATGGCAGCCAGGACCAGATTACCACCAATACTTACGATGCGGCCGGACGGTTGAGCGGCGTCACTGACGCCATGGATGGCGTCCAGACTTATACCTACGACGGGCTTGGCAACAAGAAGAGCTACACCAATCCGATCGGAAACCAGAACGCCACCCAGACGGCCTGGGCGCAGGCGCATACCTGGAACTATGTATACGACTCGGCAGGACGGCAGAGTCTGGAAGTTGACCCGGCTACGAGCATTGCCAGTTTGACCGCGTCGGGCTCGCCTGTTGTTACCTCTGCAAGCCAGCAATTGGCGACTGCATATACCTACGATGGGCTCGGCAACGTTAAGACCGAATCCAGAGGGATCGCCACCGGCGCCGGCCCATACACCTTTGTCGTTGCCGTCGACGCCAGCGGGAACCCTGCTACCACCTCGTTTAGCTATGACGCTCTTGGGCGTCAATTGCAGGCGGTTTCCGCGAAGGTCTCCAACTACGACTACCTGAAGGATGCCTCAGGCAATAGTGGAGCCACGACCCCTTACGGCAACATGCGCGGTCAATTCGAAGACCAGAATGTCGCACCGACCGACACGACGCTATTCGATGTTCTCGGCAATGCCATTGCCAGCCGAGACGCGATGGGCGTCTACAGCTACAAGATCTACGATCAACTCGGCAGGGTCATATATGACGTGGATGGCAATCACTACGTCACACATTACGTCTACGACGTCTTTGGGAATCAGACGGCCATAACCCGCTATGCCGCCAGCCTAGACAGCTACGATTCCGAGACAAACGACATAGCCAGCTTCGAGGGCACACTGACTCAGGCGCTGGTTGCCGCGCCGTGGAATCAATCCGCCATCGAAGCCGGTGCGATAGCGGCGCAGGCAAAGGTGGTTTCGCTGATTTCGAATCTCACCACAAATCGTACGATCAATACCAGCTACGATTTACTGAATCGGAAGCAGCGGGTGACCGAGCCCCAGGTCTACTATTACATCCCCACTGTCAATGCCGATGGATCGGCGGGGACGACCTACTCCAATCCGCGGGCTGCGCAGTATAGCCCGACCACAACCTACGCTTACGACGCCTTCGGCGATCTGACAACGCAAAGCGTTCTGCGCAACCCGCAGACCGGGGAGCTGGTCTCGACCTATTACGGCTATGATCGCAATGGGCGCCAGACGGACATGGTCGACGGCTTGGGCTACTACACCAAGACGACGTACGATGCGTTCGGCAACGTCGCTTCCACGGACCAGTATGCGCGGGTGCTATCCACAATACCCGCTTCCCTGCCGAATTTCGCCAGCTTTACGCCGCCGACAGCGTTGGCTGCCAATGCCGCCACCCCCAATTCCTCGGGATATGACCGCGTCGTGAAGTTTGCTTACGACGGGCTCAACCGGCGGGTAAGCCAAACGCGCAAGGGGGTGCTGTATGACACGCTAAGTGCCGCCGACGTTTTGACGCCGACAGTAGGCGACGTCACTGCGCTCACAGGCTACGATGCTCTAGGGAACGTTATTTCGCAGACTGACGCTCAAACAAATGTCACTTACAACTATTACAACGCATTGGGCCAGTTGATCGCCGTTCAATCTCCAGCTCGAAGCGCCCTGGTCAACGGAGTTGCGCAAACGGGCACTATGCTCACAGCCTATCAATATGATCAGTTGGGCAATCAGATCGTTCAGATCAAGTATGCGACGCTCAACCTAGCCATGCCTTCGGGAGGAGCAGCTCCGACAGGCCAGGATCCGAACGATCAATACACCTATACCCGCTACGACAACCTGGGACGAGCCCTCGAGACGATCGATGCCGGCGGAAATCTGGATGATCGATCGTATGACGCTCTGGGAAGGGTGGCGCGCGAGTGGCAGCAGCAAACCAGCGTCGCGGGAGTATCTGGAGCCAACGGAATATCCGAAACCAAAGTCGCAATCTACGGATATGACCAAGTCGGACAGCAGACGGTCCAGACTGAAGTTGTCAGTAACCCGATTGTCAGTGGCTATACCGTCATCACCACAAGCGCAGCGTTCGATGCGTTTGGAGAGGAGATCTTCAAGTCGGTTACCGGTTACGGCGGCGGAGGCGAATACTACAGCTATGACAACAATGGACGTCTGTGGCAGACGGACAAGGACGGTGTGGAAACCGTCTACCGTTATGATCTGCAGGGCAACGTAACGGCGCAGATCCAGGTCGCCAATTCAGCAGGGACGTATCCGATTAATGTGTACTCTCCGCAGGCCGTCGGTTCATCATCGGCTGCCGTGTTATCGGTGTCCGGTGTTGAAGCCGATACTGCCTATGACCGACTAGGTCGGGTTATACAAAAGCGTGATCCCTATTTCACGCAGGCGGCTCCGGGCCTGAACGACGGTGGCACTGCCGGCGTTACGGTCACGGCGGTTAATTCGATCACGGTGAGCGGGTTCAGCTCAATCGCCGACACGCCGCGGCATACAGGCGACTCGGCAGGCGACTACACACTTAGCGTCGCCAATTCCGTGACCCTGAGCTGGTCGTCTCTGGGCTCTTTGGGGTCGGATCAGATCAAGGTGGTCGTGCAGGGTGATAAGTCCACGGGCTCATATTTCTCGACGGCGAATCAGGCTGTTACTGGCGTTTCCAAATCGCCATTGTGGACGGACAGCGACGACTACAACCCCAATAACGGCGTCGCATATTACGAAAATACAGAAGTCGTCGATGCCAGCGTCTACGCCATGGAGGGGGGCAACTGGGTTTTGGTCAGGGACTCGAATGCTTCCGGTCCCGGATTGTCCATCAAATTGCCTAACGGAACAGCTCCCGGCAGCGGTGGATTCACATACAGCAATGTGAGCACCGGTAGCGGCGGCACGGTGGCGCTGACCGCGGACGGCAGCGGCTACTTCATCCCACTTAACCCGGCGAACTTCACGGTTGGAGCAACCTATCAGTATTCTCTCGCCACCGAAGTCGCCGGTGGGTCCGATATCGGTGGAACCATGTTTCAGGGAACCTTTATGCTGGGCAGCAATGGCCAATTCATGTTCTCGACCCTCAATGTCCAGCAAACGCCGATCCACAGCCAGAGCGTGGACCGTTGGGGCAATGTGATTTCAAGCGTCGATGCCAGAAATTCGGCCTGGGTGACCAAGTCGTACTACGACGATAAGAACAATCTGATTAAGATAGTTGCGCCCAGCGTCACTGAATGGAATTCGACCAATACGTCGTCGACGTCCGGCACGCCCACCACCACCAGCGCGTACGATAGCCTGGGGCGCAAAGTAGCCAGCACTGATGCCAACGGCAAAACGACATACGACCATTATGACCAAGTCGGCAATCTGGTTAAGGAGGACCGTCCCGACATCAGTATTTGGACTTGGGGCTTTGATGTGCTGGGTCGGCAAATCCAGGCCGTCGACGGGGATCTGAACGCAACTACGTCCACGTACGACCACCTCGACCAGCTCATCGCCGTCCAGGTTGCCTCCGCTTCGGGGCTCGTAGCCTCATCGGATAGCTATGCTTATGATCAGCTCGGAAACCGAATCTCCAGCACCGATGGAGCGAACGATCAGACCCGTGATGTCTACGATACGCGCGGTATGCTGGTCGAGGAACTTTCGCCTCTAAGCCTCGATGGCGCCAGCGGTCCATCCGGAAATACGGATGCCTATTATGTCACGACTTATCAATACGACACCCTCGGCCGAAAGATCGGTCAAACCGATCATGCCGTAGGAAGTGGAGTTGTATCGGAGGCTTGGGTCTACGATTATTTTGGCAGACTCCAGCAGCATACCGATCTTGCGGGGAGCGTCTACACTTATAAATACGACAACCTCGGTCGCCTGGCCTTGCAGACGAGTTCGGCGACTGAATCTGGCGCCAGCAATGAAAAGCTGAGCTACGCTTATTACAACAACGGTTGGCTTCAACAGGTGGTGGATAGCTCAACTGGTGGTGCCCCACGCACCAGCAGTTATGGTTACGACATGGATGGCAATCGCACCCTCGAAAGGGTGACGGATAGCGCCCATGTCTACCAGGACACTTTGATCACCTATGATGCGCTGGGGCGCATGGAAACGGTAGAAGGCTCCGGGGCACAGGATTTCTCCTATGATGCTAACGGCAACCGGATCCACGATGCTGGAGGATGGTTCCACTACGATTCTGAAAACCGGATGACGCTGGCCGAGGGGATCGTGGAATCCGACGGCAGCATTGGCATTGCAAATAACCGCGGGCACCAACTTGGTTACGACTTGGCGGGCAATCGCGCTTCGGAGGTCGACCAGGTTGGCGCGGCCGACCAGACCACGACCTACAGCTACAACGCAGCTAATGAGTTGACGGGCAGCAAGATCAGCTTCAACGGCGGCAGTCCGTTTATCGCGACGCAGCGCGTTTACGACGCTGCAGGCCGGATGATCGAGTACGACGACTACGGCGTGACCATCTACGGCCAGCCTAGTGTGCTCGGCATAACGCGCCAGCAGATGACCTATAACGCCAACGGCTGGGTGCTGACTCAGCTCACCACGTTCAAGGCGAGCAACAGCAGTACATGGACGCCGGTGTCGGAAGCCAAGTACACCTCCAACAGCGATGCGAGCAGCGCTGCCGCTGCCGCGGATCCTGGCAACTACGATGGCTTTGGCCAGGCCAGCGGCTATACCTTTCACGCCGACGTCACCAGCGGCGTTCCGCAGCCAAACTCTGTTGACTACACCAATACCTACAGCTCGACGTATCTGTATCTTGGAGATTCTGAGAAATCGAGGACGGAGACGGCAAGCTCGTCACTGAATGGCTCCCAGGCGGAAACCACGACTTGGACCTACGATGGGCAAGGCAATGCCATCGATATATCCAATCCGCAGGCTCCAGCGAATACTCCAAAGGATCAGGCACTCATCTACAACGAGCAAGGCGAAATCCTGCAGGACATCACGACCGAATTCGTCCAATACAACGACGGCTACTCCTTTACAAGTACGACGCCCAGTCAGTACAGCTACATCAGCGGTAACCCACTGTCTGGCCCCCCGGGCACTGACTACAACTACCAGCCAGTGTCTTCGGACTACTCAGCAGGCAACGCCGGCATACATGTGGTGGGCTATGGGGATACCGTGCAGAGCATTGCCCAGTCGGCGTACGGAGATGCCAGCCTCTGGTACCTGATCGTGGACACCAATGGATTGGTGGCCAATAGTGACGGCAGCTATACGCTCACTGTCGGGCAGACTCTGACGCTGCCAAGCGTCGTCAGCAGCCACAACAACAGCCAGACCTCTGCCCCGTACAGCGCCAGTAAGATCGTTGGCGACAATACTCCGACGCCGAAGCCGCCGCCGCCGCCGAAGTGCACGACGGGTTCGATAATCGCCGGGGTCATCGCCGGGCTGTTGTATGGCGCGGAGATTGGTGACATTGTTCGGCAAGACACATACCTGGTCGCTAACGGTGAGGCCGATGGCAGTGAGCTTATCGCCAGCGGTATTGCATTTGGTCCTGCCTCGGCACCACAGATGTTGGCAGCCAAGTACGCCAGCAAGGGCAAGTACAGCGCTGGCGATACGGTGGCAGTGGGAGCCGCTGCGGCGGTTACAGCGGTTGTGACCGTAGCCTCAGCGGGAACGCTGGGGCCGGTTCTTGCGGGTGCGCTCGGTGCAGCAGCTGGGTCTGTTGCTCAGCAAAGTGTCGAGATCGCCGACGATCATCAGCACGGATTCAATTGGACCGCCGTAGCCGATGCGGCAATTGTCGGTGCCGTCAGTGCGGGAGTGACTTACGGTGCGGGCCCAGCTGGATTGCAGCTGGGGCAGATCGCCTCCCACGCGCTGGGAAGCGTGGCGGGCACGGTAGCCGGGGCCATGCTGCAAGGAAAAGAGAACGAAGGCGTTTTTATCGCCAGTATCTTGAGTGCAGCGGTCAGCGGGGCTGTTGGCGGACTGAGCGGTGGCGCAGATGCGAATGGTCAGCCGAAACCTCTGTCTGAAATGACGGGCCTAGATTGGACCCGCCTGCTGCTGGGGTCAATGGGGGGTATCGCGGGAGATTATGCGGCCGGGCAGATTGGGGAAAAGCTGGCGGCACAGCCGGTCGATCCCACGAACGGCCTGGGGCCGACGGCCCAAGGCATCTACAACCAAGCCATCCAGGCGGGTTACTCGGACAGTTTCGCCCAGGGCGCCGCCGTGATGGCAGAACTAAATGCGGAGTCTGCCGGCGAGGGGACCGTCGCTGTCACTGACGGCTACGGCAATTCGCTCGATGCTCAGAGCGTCGATGGGGTCTATCGAGGCGGCGGCAGCTATACCAACGCGGACCTTCCGGTAAATCCGGACGGAAGCATAACGGTCACGAACCCGAACGGCGAGACTGTCACCATTGGGCCGAACATAAAGTCGTGGCAGGTCGGGAAGGACACTTTGTACGTCGGCCAGCTACCGCCTGGTGTCACGGAATCCGATCAACCATCGGCCGGATCGTCGATCGGCGGTGATTCAAACAGCGGCAGCGGTGGCGCTCCGAACACTACGGATATCAACCTCGACCCAGGGAGCTACAGTGGGGTCAGTTCTTCCACCATGTTTGATCTGGTCAATGCTCCGCAAGCGCCGTCGAGTAGCGGTTCGGGTCCATCCGAAGCCGCACGAGAGTTCCTGCCTGATGTTTGGAACAACTTCGCTGACCTGGCGTTACCGCAAATCCGCGCGTGGGGTGACCATGGGGAATTGGGCAATTGGAAAGACAACACCATTGGAGCGGGCAAACAAGCTGCCAACACGTTGATCAATCTCGCCGCCATGGCCGGGACTGCGGCGAACCCAGCAAACATGATGCTCAATTTACTTGAGCACGGTAGCCCATTCCCGAAAGTACCGCAGTTCAGCATCAGCAATAAGCAATTGGGCGGTGCGGCGTTCGTTGAGGGGACGACATTCGGACTTAGCGCAGTGCTGCCAGGGTTGGCGGGCGTGGGGCGCACCAATCAAGCTGCGACCGCTGCCACGCGCCTACTCTCGGGCACGGAAGGCGTCGTCACTGGTGGCAGCTCACGGGTGCTTGGCCAGAACCTTCTCCGTGAGATGGGCGTTAATCCAAGCCTTAGATGGCCGGGTTATCAGGCACAGCATGTTTTCCCCCTGGAGCTTGCGGACAATCCAATACTCCAGAAGGTGGGCATCAATCTCGATGATGCTTCCAACGGAATCTTCCTGCGTGTGCCTAAAGAGGGCACTATTAGCCCGATGGCGCGGCATCTCGGTCCCCATGATGGCTACACCGATGCGGTAGAAGCACAACTAAATGCTATGGACATCAACCAGCCGACTCAGCAGCTACAGGCGCAGGTCTTTAATCTTCAGCAGCGGCTGCGTATCCTGCAGCAGCAGGGTTTGCCGATACGTCCCAGGGACGGCGGTACTTATGAACTGTGGACGCGCTGGCTCAACGGAAACTGATAGAGAGAACGATGCGTTTTGGACCTCACACACCTCTGGTCGAAGAAGTCATCGACTATGCGCGTAACGGAGAACTCTTCGTCGGCCCGTATCGCGGTGACACGAGCGCCGTGTTAATCGAGGCGGATTTCGCCAAGGCCAAGGAACGTGCCTGGACGCAAGACCCCGAGAATGACAATGCGATCTGGGCTGACTTGCGCGGGCTAGTGATGAGCAAGGTGCGCGGGCAGCGTAACAAGCTTGTCGGCTTCGACGCGGCTAGCAAAGAGCTGCCGAAACTCGGCGATGAGCTGAGCGCTATCTTCAAGAAACGTCTGATCCGCGGCCCCTACGACGAAATATTGGATGACATAGCTTCCGACTTTTATCACTGTGCCTACAAGCGCGCTGTCTTCGGCAGTGGGCCGCATTTTTTTGAGACGTTGTACGAGTGCTATCGTGCTGGTGCGTGGCCATGCGGCTGGAAGGGGGAATATCCTGCTGGCACGTTAGTCGTGTATTTGCCGAGCGCATAACCCAGGACAGCGGGATAAGGAGTCGGCCCGCATCCGGTCAGCTTGCCGCACCGCTTCCCGCCGTCTCTGACGCCTGCGCCTGGCCGCGGTGATACGCCACCAGCAGAGCCGCCACCTGGTCACCCGTCAGCTCCCCGTCGATCCAGCGCTGGTACAGCGCCTGGGCCATCGCCGACGGCGGCGGCAAGCCTTCCTGCTCGCATGAGCGTCCCGCCGCGGCCAGCGCTTCACGCCTGGCGGCACGCTCCAAGGCATCCAAAACCGGCGGCGCTTTCATGCCTTCAGCGCAATGCACGACGCCGGCGCCGTGCCTGCTGACGCTCATCAAACCGCAGCCACAAGCCCAGCGCAGCCAGCCCGCCGAGCACCACCGCCAGCGTCACTACCGACACCCAGGGCGAGTCCATTTCGTAGCCTCCGTCACGCTCGAAACGCCGGCGCCTATTATCTCATCCGCGCACCTGGCCCACACCCCCGAGAAGCTGTGTCCGCCGGTGCAATCCGCCGACCCAAACAGGTCCGCCGGCGCCACCCGATTTCGGCTCGCCCGTCGCCGCATTGCGCATTTCGGTAATTGGCCCAACGCCGTCGCGCCAGCACAATGCCCGCATGCAAAACCGCATGCGATTCGACCGACGCGCTGCTGACCAGAAAGCCACCCCCACGCTGACGCGCGGGTCCCCGTTACCGCTCACACCTGACGCACAGGGGATGTGCAGTCCAGCGTGCGCCCAAGCCTCTGCCTGCGCGCGAGAAATCCGGCAGCCAGGCCGCCGCGCACGTGGCAGCCACTTGGCTGCCGCTCCCGCTGCTCCGCGCATTTGGCGCGTACTCACGCGACGAAGCGGAATCGGCGCGGCTGCCGCGCCCCGATGCGGTATTTGTATTGGGCGAGATCCTCTGCTAGAGGAACTCGCCCCCGGCAGCCTGCCGGTACCGCCCGGTGTCAACCGGAGCGGTTTACATCCCGGCCCGTGTGCTACCGCTCGTCGGCCCGAAGGCTGAAAACCAGCGCAAAACGCGCAATGGGATTGAAGTGTGTTTAGCTTGTATAGCCATCCAGCAACCGAGATTTCGGCATGGGTGGCACCCCGCAGCAGCTCCATTTTCTCGCCGCGCACACGCGGCGCGGGGAGCTGCGCGCCTCTGATCCTGCTGCCCCCTTAGCGGCCGAGCTGCGGCGGCCTGGTGGCCGCCAGGGGTGGCGCCTGGCGAGTGCGGAACGCCGGGACATGCTCACGCATGCCCCGGATGCCGGGCGTGCGCTGGCGCCCGCCGGCGGCGCGTGGCGGTGCTGTCGCTGGCGCTCTGAAAGGTCGGTGCCGGCGGGCAGGGCGCCCCGTCGCTTTGCGCCGGAAGCAAGCACACGCGAGTCCCCTGCGGGGCCTCGCGGGCTTGGTCAGGGAGCTGCGCTCCCCGACACCCCACGGGCGGCTATCTGACGATGGCCGCCGAAGAGCCGCGCGAGCGTGAGGTCAAGGTCCGCTTCACGGAAACCCGGCCGACCCCGATGGCCTGTTTGCCCACATGAAGCGCTACCTGGAGTACCGCGCCGTGCGCGGCTCCACCCCGCAAGGCCTGTGGAACGTGGAGCGCTACCTGCGCGATTTCATCGCCTGGTGCGACGCCCGCGGCATCGAGCGGCCGCACGAAGTGACCCGGCCGATCATCGAGACCTATCAGCGCTACCTCTACCACTACCGCAAGAAGGACGGCCAGCCGCTGTCCTTCACCAGCCAGCGCGGCAAGATCGTGCCGCTCAAGGGCTATTTCAAATGGCTGGCCCGCAACAACCACATCCTGCACAACCCGGCATCCGAGATCGAGCTGCCGAAGATGACGCGGCGCTTGCCCAAGCACGTGCTCAGCGTCGAGGATGTGGAAGCGGTGATGCGCCAGGCCGACGCCGGCGACCCGCTGGGCCTGCGCGACCGGGCGGTGATGGAGGTCTTGTACTCCACCGGCATGCGCCGCATGGAAATCGCCCAGCTCAAAGTGTCCGACATCGACGCCCCGCGCGGCACGGTGCTGATCCGCCAGGGCAAGGGAAGAAAGGACCGGCTCATCCCGATCGGGCAGCGGGCGCTGTACTGGGTGGACCGCTACCTCGCCCAGGTGCGGCTGCACCTGGTGGCCGGCCAGGATGACGGCACGCTCTTTTTGACCCAGCTGGGCGAGCCTTTCAACCACGGCTGGCTGTCGCGCATGGTCAGCCGCTACGTCGCCGCCGCGGCGATCGGCAAGACCGGCGCCTGCCATCTTTTTCGCCACACCATGGCCACGCAGATGCTGGAGAACGGCTGCGACATCCGCTTCATCCAGGCCATGCTCGGCCACTCGGAGCTGTCCACCACCGAGATTTACACCCAGGTGGCGATCCGCATGCTCAAGCAGGTGCACGCCGCCACGCACCCGGCCGACGCGGCCTTGCGCGAGCGCGACGCCCAGGCGCGCCAGGTGGTGAGCGACGAGGCGCAGCAGATCGCGGCGCTGCTGGCCGTCCTGGACGCCGAGGCGGAAGAAGAGCGGCGCGAGGCGACCCTGCAGTGAGGCGGGCAAGCGCTGTTTGCCGGGGGAAGGGTAGCGCCGTGCTCGGCGCGTCAAGGGTGAAATGCACGGCGCTGCGCGCCGCCCTTGACCCGCCTGCGACTCGGCGCTGCTGGTTTTCCGCAAACAGCGCTCGCGGCGAGTGCTGTCCCCAAGGAGACCTCAACCCATGAAACGCAACCTCACTCTCAAGCTGCCGGACGAATTTCTGGACCTGTGCCGGCGGGACGGCACCGACCCCGAGACGGTGCTGCGGGGCTTTATCGCCGACCTGTGCGAGATCACCAGCTGGGCCAGCAGCCCGCGCACCGACGGCTACAGCACCAACGGCTCGGATGAGCGCATGTATGCCCGGCAGTACTACGAGCGGGTCGGCTACCCCTACTGGAAGGAGTACCGACAGGACGAAGAATCGCAGCGGTAAGCGGCACCCTGGGCCGGCTCATCGCCGGCCCTTTTTTTGCAGGCACCCGAAATACACTTAACCCCAGCGCCTGCGCGGCTTTGCGGGCGCGCTGCACTACAACCGGGGCCGACCCGAACTACAGGCAAAGGCGCGCCCCGCGCGGCTTTGGCTGGCAATCGGCGATTGCGTGCTGTGTCAGGGCTTTGGTGAGCGCAGCGAACGGCGTCACACCCTTCAGCGCGACGGAGTCGCAAACCCTGCCCGACGCCCTCGCTCCCTGCCCGACGCCCTCGCTCCGGGCGCGCAGCGCGCGGACGGTGTGGCCTGCACCCAACCCCGCGCCGCGCAAAAACGCATCGCCCAGGCCCGCGCAGCGGGGCAGGCGGCCAGGTGAAACATGCACCGGCCGGCACCCGCCGCCGCGGTCGCCCGATCGCGCAAAATGCAGCGGCCGGCGCCGGCGCCCGCATCGGCCACCTGGTGCAAAACCACGCCGGACCCCCTCCAGGGCCGCGCACCCGCAAGCCAAAAACCGCACATCGGGGGTCTGACCATCCCCAGGTCGCAGCTCGTGCCCCGCGCGTGCTGTAAGCCCTTGAAGGTGCGCCAGGAAAAGTGCTGCGCCTACGATTTTCGCGTCTGGGTCACTGCTTGGGGAAAAGCAGGCGCAGGCGAACTCCAACGCCGCGAACGGCGGCGCTGGAGCCGCCGTGCGAGCCCCTGATGGAAGCGCGATCACGGCCGGTCCGGATTCGGGATACGAGTACTACACCAACCAAAGCGGGCAGCCTGTCACGCTGACCGATATGCGAGGGAATCCTGTCCCGGTACGAGTAGAAACGGACGGGCTCGGCAATCCGCTGCCGACACAGCCAGGCGCTGGGGATGTGGGGATTCAGACATTCCCGGCCCCCGCGCCTCAGCCAGAATCGTTCACGTTCGGAGTCATCCCCTACTCAAGCTGGCTGTTGCAGACGTCCGATCACGACTATCACGTCCGGCAAGAGGCCCAAGCAAATTTGCGGGAACTGGGAGCAGACTGGAACAAGATCCCTGGCGATGCCCGGCAGTATTTGCAAGATCGGGCGGCGGACGCCGGTGCCGTGGCCCAGAGGCTGATGAAGAGCAAGAATCCGCTGCTCAACTATGCCGGGCAGAAGCTTGATGCTTATAGCGCCGCAGCGTATGTGGGAGCGGCGCTAATACCGGATACCACGGTCGGTGTGGCGATTGGAGTTGCTGGTGGGGAAGTGTTCGAAGCAGCCGCGGAGATTCCAGCGGTCTCCAAGGTGCTCAACACGGATCTTATCCCGGGGTCAGTACGCAGCTTCTTTAGCTCAGATGCAGAAGCAGTTGTGGAGTTGACCCGCTTCGACGGACACCTGATCTTTAGCCAAACAGGAGTCCGAGATGCCCAAGAGCAGACCGCCGTACCCGGCGGAGTTTCGCCAACAAATGATCGAGTTGGTTCGCGCCGGCCGTACACCGGCCGAGTTGGCGCGCGAGTTTGAGTGCACCGCGCAGACCATTTCCAACTGGGTGGCGCAGGCTGACCGGGATGCCGGCAAGCCCCAACCCAGCAAGGACGGGCTGACCACGGCGGAGCGCGAAGAGCTTACGCGCCTGCGCCGCCAGGTGCGCCAATTGCAGACGGAGCGCGACATCTTGGCAAAGGCTACAGCCTGGTTCGCCGGAAGAGCCGAGAAGACGTCCACGCCGTCTTCGAGCTCGTGATGGCAAACCAGGCCA
>Ga0070741_10013717_pt1 | contig 14215 bp, 10 predicted proteins | sample Coa_R1_4_FD_66440 | JGI IMG/M metagenome (GOLD analysis project Ga0070741, IMG submission 66440) | Surface soil microbial communities from Centralia Pennsylvania, which are recovering from an underground coalmine fire - Coalmine... | ecosystem: Environmental > Terrestrial > Soil > Unclassified ... | reverse complement strand
CCGATCGACCGCGCGTACTTCACCGTGTCGGCGTTCTACAACGACTACGCCAACACCCTCGGCACCGATCTGCTCGGCTCGTTCGTCGAAACGTCGCCGCTGCCGCCGCACCTCGTCCTCCCCGTCGAGTTCACCAACAGCCTGCACGGCAGCAGCGCGGGTGTCGAGACGTCGGCCGACGTCCGGCCGAAGCCGTGGCTGCGCCTGACGACCAACTACTCGTACCTCGACGTCGCGTTCTCGCGGAACCCGGGCAGCCGCGACGTGTCGCAGGAGCGGCATTACGAGCAGGCCATCCCGCATCACCAGGTGCAGGCCGGCGCGTCCTTCGACGTGCGTCGCTGGTCGTTCGACTACTGGCTGCGCTACGTCTCGCAGCTCGCGGCCGGACCGGTGCCCGCCTACACGGCCTCGGACATCCGCATCGGATGGCGGCCGACGCGCGAGCTGGAGCTGTCGCTCGTCGGCCAGGATCTCTTCGACGATCACCACCTCGAGTGGTTCGCGGGCACCGGCGTCAACGTCGAGGTGCGGCGGAGCGTCTTCGCGCGTGTGACGTGGCGTCGCTGAATGTCAGGGCGATCGGCGCACTCGTCGCCGCCGCGGCGCTCGCGGCCTCGGCGACCGTGCGCGCGCAGGCCTCGCTCCAGGACAAACTGAAGGCGGCGATCGTCTCCAAATTCCCGCAGTTCGTCGAATGGCCGCCGGACGCGCTCGACGGCCGGACGAGCGTCGACGTGTGCGTCGCCACGCCCGATCCGTTCGGCAGCGATCTCGAGGAGCTCGTGGCCGGCGAGACGCTCGACAACCGCAAGGTGTCGGTCCGCCGCGTGGCGCGCGAACAGGACGTCGACGGCTGCCAGCTGCTCGTCATCCCGAGCGGCGCGACCGCACGGCGCGCGCTCCTGCAGCGCGCCGCGACGCAGCCCATCCTGACGATCGGCGACGACGCGCGCTTCCTCGACGAAGGAGGCATCGTGCGGCTGCGCCTCGTCGAGGGCCGCATGCGATTCGACGTCAACGCCGCCGCGGCCCGCCGCGTCGGCCTGCGGATCAGCGCACAGCTGCTCCAGTTGGCGGCCAGCGTGCAGGGAGCCGAACCGTGACCGGCTGGTTCGACGCGCTGCCGCTCCACCGGAAACTCATCACCATGGCGCTCGCCGTCAGCACGGCGGCGCTGTCGGCGGCGCTGATCGGCCTCGTCGCCTTCGACGTGCTCCGCTTCCGCCAGTCGGCGGCCGACGATGCGCTGGCGCTCGCGCAGGTGATCGCCGAGAACGCGGCGGCGACCATCGTGTTCAACGACGCGCAGAATGCGCGGCAGATGCTCGACAGCGTCCAGGTCCGGCCGTTCATCTCGCGTGCCTGCCTGTACCGCGCCGGCGGATCGCTGCTGGCCGGCTTCGAGCGCCCGGGCTCGGCGCCGTGCCCCGTCGTGCCGGCCGACGCGCGCACCTGGCGCGCGGTCGCCAGCCGCGTCGCCGTCGCCCGGAACGGACGCGTGGTCGGATCGATCTTCGTCGAGCGTCGCCTCGATGATCTGCCCGGTCGCGTCATCGCCACCGCGAGCGCGGGTCTGTTCATGCTGCTGGTGGCGGGCGTGGTCGCCTTCGGCGTCGCGCGGCGCCTGCAGGCCACGATCTCGCGGCCCATCGTGTCGCTCGCCAACGCGGCCCGCGCGATCGGACGCGACCAGCATGCGCCGATGCCGACCATCGAGGCGCCGCCCGACGAAACCGGCGCGCTCGTCGACGCCTTCTCGGAGATGGTGCGCCGCCTGCTCTCTTCCAACGAAGCGCTGACGATGGAGGTGGAGGAGCGCCGGCGGATGCAGGCGGAACGCGAGGCGCTGCTCGTCCGCGAGCGCGAGGCGAACCGCCTGAAGGACGAATTCCTGGCGGCGGTGTCCCACGAGCTCCGCACCCCGCTGAACGCCATCATGGGCTGGACGCAGGTGCTCGCGAACATGAAGCCGGAGGACCGCGGCGGGCCGACGCTGGCGAAGGCGATTGCGAGCCTCTCGCGCAACGCCCACGCCCAGAGCCGCGTCATCGAGGATCTGCTCGACGTCTCGCGCATCGTCACCGGCAAGCTGCAGCTGAAGGTGGCGGCGGTCGACCTGCGCGCCGTCATCGAGTCGGCGCTCGACGTCGTCGCGCCGATCGCGGCCGCGAAGCGCGTGCGGCTGGACGTCGATCTGCCGCCGGCGGCGTCGATGATCCGCGGCGACGTCGATCGCGTCCGCCAGGTGCTGTGGAACCTGCTCTCGAACGCGGTCAAGTTCACCCCGCCGGACGGCACCGTGTCGGTGCGCGTGTCGGGCGACGCGGCCCATTACACGCTGGTCGTGTCCGACTCGGGCATCGGCATCGCCCCGGCGTTCCTCCCGCACGTCTTCGAGCGTTTCCGCCAGGCCGACGGTTCGACGACGCGCGAGCACGGCGGGTTGGGCCTGGGGCTGGCGCTGGTGAAGGAGCTGACCGAGCTGCACGGCGGCACGGTGCGGGCCGACAGCCCCGGCGTGGGCCACGGCGCCACGTTCACGGTGACGCTGCCGGGGCTCGCCCGGACGTCGGCCGGGCAGCCGTTCGCCCCCGCGCCGCAGATCGCCGCGCCGCGGCTCGACGGCGTCGAGATCCTGGCGGTCGACGACAGCCCCGACGCGCTCGACGTCATCGCGGCGGCGCTCGGCGACGCCGGCGCCACGGTGCGGATCGCCTCGTCAGGGTCCGAGGCGATGGCGCAGGTGCGCCGGAGCCTGCCGCACGTGATCCTGTGTGATATCGCGATGCCGGGGATGGATGGGTTCGCACTGCTGGACGCGATCCGGCAGGACGCGCGCGCGAAGGCGATTCCGGTGCTCGCCGTCACCGCCTACGCGTCGGAGGATTCGCGCGAGACGTGCGCCCGCGCCGGGTTCCAGGGCTACATCTCGAAGCCGTTTGCGATCGCCGAGCTCGTGCGCGACGTCGCCGCGGCGCTGTCGCGGACGTGACCGCGTCGGACGTCAGTCGCGCGACTCGGTAATCGAGAGAAAGATCTCGCCGTCGAGGTCGCAGCGGATCGTCAGCTGTTCGCGGGGCGGCGGTCCGGCGATTTCGATCCGGAAGATCACGCTGCCGTCGACCGCGTCGATTTCGGGCAGCACGCCCGGCTTGAGATCGAGTTCTTTGCGAGTCACGCCGCCACCTCCGTCGGTCCGCCCGTCTGTCGCGCCGCCACCCAGCCGCTCTGGCGAAATCCCGTCGCGAGCTCCGCGTGCCGCCGCATGGCGTCCGCGGCGCGATCGTAGGTTTCGATGACCGCCGCCTTGACGTCCCACAGGGGCACGACGCACACGTCGAACTGGCGGCGATCGACGACGCGCACTTCGCACGTCAGCGCTCGTGTGCCGCGCAGGAAGACCCAGCGAACGAAGGATGCCGATTCGGCAGTGTGTAGCGGGCGCATCATGACCTTGCGACTAGGCAACATCCTTGCCAGGTCCGATTCGGCTGGAATCCCGGGGAAAACTGCCGGGCGGCCCGGTTGCGGCGACCTCGATGGGGGAATTCCCGTGAGGCCCGTGTCGAAATCCCGACCGGTCGATGCCCGATGGCCGGCGCGTGCGGAATCAATTGCAGCCACACACGATCCGGCACCACCGTGTGTCAGGAGCCGGTTGCGCGCGTGACGCTCGCCGCCCGCAGCACGAGGCCGGCGACGCCGATTGCCACCATGCGGGCGCCCACCCGTCGGCGCGACCGCCGCTGCCGCAGAATCGAGCCCGTCGTGGACTGGGCACGCCGATACACACGTGAGGCGCGCAGTGCACTCGGGCGTCCGAACCGCGAGGCGGTCCACCGGAATCCGCGAGGGGAGCACGAACAGGGTCCGGTTCGACGCGGTATGACGGCGGTCATAGGCGCCGACGGACGGCCGCGCGATGCTTCGTCCATGGAGCTGCGGGATTCTTCGCGCCGGCACGGACAACTCCCCGGTCGGTCCGACCCCGTCGGAACGAAAACGGACAAATACAGGCGTATTGCGTTCGGCATACCCGTTGCCATCGAGGACGGCTTATGAAACTGAAGTGGATCGCGTTTGTAAGCGTGATTGTGTTGTCGTTTGCCGTGCTGCTGGCGGTCGGCGCGCGGATTTATCAGCAGGCGCCGCCGATTCCCGCGGCGGTCGTGACGCCTGACGGCGACGTCGTCCTTTCCGGCACCGACATTCAGGAAGGACAAAACGTCTGGCGGTCGATGGGCGGCATGGAGATGGGTTCGATCTGGGGTCACGGCAGCTACGTGGCGCCCGACTGGACGGCCGACGCGCTGCACCGCGAGCTGACGACGATCCTCGACGAGTGGGCGCGGCGCGAGGGCGCCAGCGGCTACGACGCGCTCGGCGCCGAACGGCAGGCCGCGCTCCGCCAGCGGTTGACGACGAGCATTCGCACGAACACTTACGACGCGTCGACCGCGCGGCTGACGATCGCGCCCGAACGGGCGCGCGCGTTTGCGCAGAACGCCGCGTACTACACGGCGCTCTTCCGCGACGGGCGCACCGAGTACGCGATCCCCGCCGGGACGCTCACCGACGCCGCGCGCGCGCGGCAGCTCGCGTCGTTCTTCTTCTGGTCTGCGTGGGCCGCGAGCACGGATCGGCCCGGCGACACCGTCACCTACACCAGCAACTGGCCGCACGAGCCGCTCATCGCCAACCGGCCGACGGGCGATGCGGTCGTCTGGACCGGCGTCAGCGTCATCCTGCTGCTCGCGGGGATCGGCGTGATGGCGTGGTGGCATGCGTCGAAGAAAGACGACGAGCCGCTCGGCGAGGTGCCGGCCGACGATCCGCTGCTCCGGTCGACGCCGACACCGTCGCAGCGCGCGGTCGTGAAGTACTTCTGGACGGTCAGCGGCCTCATCCTCGCGCAGATCGCGATGGGGATCGTGACGGCGCACTACGGCGTGGAGGGCGGCGGGTTCTTCGGCATTCCGATCGCGACGATCCTGCCGTACGCGGTGTCGCGCACGTGGCATCTGCAGCTGGGGCTGTTCTGGATCGCGACCGCGTGGCTGGCGGCGGGGCTGTACATCGCGCCGGCCGTCGCGGGGTACGAGCCGAAGTTCCAGCGCGCGGGCGTCAACGTGCTGTTCGGCGCGCTGCTCCTCGTGGTCGTCGGCTCGATGACGGGGCAGTGGCTGAGCGTGAAGCAGATGCTGTCGGACACGATGTGGTTCTACTTCGGCCACAGCGGATACGAGTACATCGATCTCGGGCGCGCCTGGCAGATCGCGCTGCTCGTCGGCCTGTTCCTGTGGCTCGGCCTGATGGCGCGCGGCATCGTGCCGGCGATTCGGCGCCGCGACGAACAGCGGCCGATCCTGACGCTGTTCCTCGTCGCGAGCGTCGCGATCGCCGGGTTCTACGGCGCGGCGCTCGGCGCCGGACGCCACACCAACCTGGCGATGGCCGAGTACTGGCGCTGGTGGGTGGTCCATCTGTGGGTGGAGGGCTTCTTCGAAGTGTTCGCGACGGTGGTGATCGCGTTCCTCTTCGCGCGGCTGAAGCTGGTGCGGCTGCGGACCGCGGGCGCGGCGACGGTCGTGTCGTCGACGATCTTCCTCGGCGGCGGGATCATCGGCACGCTGCACCACCTGTACTTCGCCGGCACGCCGACGGTGGTCCTCGCGCTCGGATCGGTGTTCAGCGCGCTCGAGGTCGTGCCGCTGCTCTTCATCGGGTTCGAAGCGTGGGAGAACCTGCGGCTCTCGCACGCGACGCCGTGGGTGCAGCACTACCGCTGGCCGATCTACTTCTTCGTGGCCGTGGCGTTCTGGAACCTGCTCGGGGCCGGCGTGTTCGGGTTCATGATCAACCCGCCGGTGGCGCTCTACTACATGCAGGGCCTCAACACGACGCCGGTGCACGGCCACGCGGCGCTCTTCGGCGTCTACGGCATGCTCGGCATGGGGCTGATGCTGTTCGCGCTGCGGGCGATGCATCCGGGGCGCCAGTGGCGCGACGGGATGATCGGGTTCGCGTTCTGGGCGATCAACATCGGGCTGCTGGCGATGGTCACGTTGAGCCTGCTGCCGATCGGCCTCATCCAGACGTGGGCGTCGGTCGAGCACGGATACTGGTACGCGCGCAGCGCCGAATTCCTGCAGGGCGATCTCCTGCAGCGCCTCCGCTGGATGCGCGCGTTCGGCGACGTGATCTTCGCGACCGGATCGCTGACGTTCGTGCTCTTCGTGCTCGGCCTGTCGACCGGCCACTCCTACGAGTCGGCGGTGCCGCGCACCACGACGGCGGAGGGACCGCTGAAGGACACGCTGATCGCGTCGTAGTCGACGCGCACCTGCGGGGTGGACGCCGCGTTCGTCGCGAACGCGGCGTCCTCGGTCGTCATCACGAGCGCCCACTGGCGGCGGCCGCACGCCGCGGGGAAGGGGGCCGCCACCTCCGCGGGGCCGCCGGACAGGCGCGCGATGACCGCCAGCGGGCCCTCCGTCCCCGGCACCCGCCACAACGCGATCGTCGACGCATCGAGCGCCTCGACGACGACCTCCCTGCGCGATCGCGCGCGCATCGCCGGCGCGGTGCGGCGAAGGGCGAGCAGGGCGCGGTAGAGGCGCAGCAGCGAGCGATGCTCCTCGCCGCCGATCTCCGCCCACTTCAGCACGCTTCGACAGAAGGTCGCCTCCGCCTGCGGATCGGGGATGGTGTCGCGAACGGCGGGATCGCGGAACGCCTCGAACGCGGCGAACTCCTGGCGGCGTCCGCTCGTCACGGCGCGGCCGAGCTCCGCCGCGTGGTCGGTGAAGAAGAGGAACGGCGTCGACGCGCCCCACTCCTGCCCCATGAACAGCAGCGGCGTCTGCGGCGCGCACAGCAGCAGCGCCGAGACCGCGCGATAGGCGGCTGGCGACACGGTCGCCAGGAGGCGGTCGCCCATCGCGCGGTTGCCGACCTGATCGTGGTTCTGGATGCAGAAGACGAACTGCTCGAAGTCGAGCGGCTCGGGATCGGTGCCGCGGGCTTCGCCCGAATGCGGCGCGACCTGGCCGGTGTAGAACCAGCCGCGCCGCAGCGTCTCCGCGATGTCGGCGGCCTCGCCGGAGTAGCTGCGGAAGTAGCCGTCGCGATCGCCGGCGACGGCGCGGCGCACCTCGTGGTGGAAGTCGTCGGCCCACAGCGCATCGAGGCCGATGCCGCCGGCGAGCGGCGAGAGGGCGAGCCGCGCGCAGTTGCGGTCGTCTTCGGCGATGAGCAGCGGCCGCGTCGGAGCCGCCGCATGCACCGCCGAGGCGAGCTCGTGGAGGAACGGCCGGTCCCCTTCGTCGTGCAGGGCGTGCGTCGCATCGAGCCGCAGGCCGTCGATGTGGTACTCGTGGATCCAGTGCAGCGCGTTCTCCACGAAGAACGCGCGCACGTGCTCGGACCGCGGTCCGTGCAGGTTCACCGCGGGTCCCCACGGCGTGCGGCGCGCCTCGGTAAAGTAGGACGCGCTGAACGCCGAGAGGTACGCGCCCTCCGGGCCGAGGTGGTTGTACACGACGTCGAGGATCACGGCGACGCCGAGCGCGTGCGCCGCGTTGACGAGATGTCGCAGGTCGTCGGGGTGCCCGTAGTTCTGCGACGGCGCGAACAGATCGACGCCGTCGTACCCCCAGTTGCGCCTTCCGGCGAACGCGGCGATGGGCATCAGCTCGATCGCCGTGACGCCGAGGTCTTTCAGGTATCCGAGGCGTTCCTCCACGCCGCGGAAGGTGCCGGACGGCGTGAACGTGCCGACGTGCAGTTCGTAGATGATCGCGTCGGCGAGCGGCAGGCCCGGCCACCGCTCGTCGGTCCAGTCGAACGCCTCCGGGTCGACGACCAGCGACGGGCCGTGGACGCCGTCGGGCTGGAAGCGGGACGCGGGGTCGGGCACCAGCCGACCGTCGGGCAGGCGGTACTTGTACCGCGTGCCCGGCTCGATCGCCGGTACCCATCCCGAATGCGTGCCGTCGGCGCTCTTCTCGAGCCGCCGCGACGCTTCGGCGCCGTCGCGCCAGAACACCACGTCGACCGACGCGTGGTCGGGCGCCCACACGCGGAACCGGGTGCCGTCGAATTGCCGCCAGGCCCCGAGCGACGGGTGCCAGCGGTTCAGTCGCGCGGGATCACGCAAATGGTTCCGCTCCGCTCGACATGGGGTACCTGAGGTCCTCGTCGCGCATCACACGTTCCTGCGCGCCGGGGCCATACGTCGTAAACGTGCCGCCGCGCGCGCCGCACCGCGACGTGGTTCGAACCGTCGCTCGTGCGCATGCGAGCACGACGAGGCCGATGGTCCACATCGTTGTCTCGACGCGCCACCAGCGATTCTCGAACGGCTCGTCGAACCGATGAGCGCGCAATCGCGAGGAGAGACCGACACCACGGCGGGCAGTGGGTGCAAGCGATTTGCCCGTGCAGGGGGCCGCAATCGGGCATCCACCCGCTCAGCCGTGGTGCGGCGAGAGACGAGCGGCGTCGCGGTTCGCGACGTTTCTCAGCGACCGAGTGAGGACTGCAGCTGCCTGGCGTGCTCCAGGTGCGCCACGAACGCCGGCCGCACCTTCACGAGCAGCGCCTTCAGCTGCTCGTTCTTCGCGTTCGGAATCAGCGTCTTGTCCATCGCGTCGAGGACCTGCTGGTGATACGCGACCTCGTGATCGACGTACGCCTTGTCGAACGCGGCCCCCTTCAGCTGCTCGAGGTGCGCGACGTTCTCCTCGCCGCCTTTCTTCAGGCTTTGCGCCGTCGGGTTGTCCTCCGGCTTCACGCCCAGTTTCGTCACGAGCTCGGTTGCCTGCCTGTTGACGCCCGTGTGGTCCGTCACCATCTGCCGGCCGAAGTCCTCGACCTTCGGATTCGACGCGTGCGTTTCGGCGAGCCGGCCCGCGTCGATGTCCACCTGGTTGGCCGTCACGACGATCGCGGCAATCTGCGCGTCGTTGGGCCCCTGCGCCAGCATGGTCGCCGAGAGGGCGGCCGCCACGACGCCAGTCATCCACACCTTCGAATTCATCATCACTGCTCCTGTCGACGTTTACGGTTTGACGATCAGCGTGCCGTTCATCCCCGGATGCAGCGTGCACGCGTAGCGAAACGTGCCGGCGGTCGTGGCACGGAACGTCCACCCGCGATCCGGCTCGAGATCGCCCGAGCGGAAACCGCCGTCGGTGGACGCGACGTTGTGCGGAAACGGATCCTTGTTGATCCATTCGACCGTGTCGCCGACGTGCACCGTCGCGGCGTTCGGGTCGAACGAGGTGCCGTCCATCGCAATCGTCACGTCCGCATGGCCGACCCTCGCGTCGTCGTGGCCGTTCGCCGCGCGGCGAAGATCGCCGGCCGCGAGGTGCGGCACCTGCCGAAGGAACGAGACGAGCCGCCAGGTGTCGTCCTCGTCGTGTGAGGAGGCGAAGGCGGGCATGCCGGTCCAGCGGACGCCATGCTGGATGATCGCGAACAGCGCTCCGTCGCTCAGCTGCTGGACTGCGTCCGATGCCAGATCCGGCACCGGCGGATACATCGTCGACGCGAACGGCGTGCGGCCGCGTCCGTCGGCGCCGTGGCAGATCGCGCAGTGGTCGGCAAAGTGATCGGCGCCGCTCTTCCACGCGTTCGGATCGCCGGCATGCGGGTTCGTCCTCGACCGCGCGTCACGCGGGATCGACAGCGCGACGAGCCGCCGCGCGACCGCCGTCTCGACCGCACCGGGTCGCGCGTCGGCGGCCAGCCCGTTGCGCAATACGAAGACGTACGCGAGCGTCAGCGCCGCGACACCAAGCGCCGCGACGGCGACCGCGATGCGCCGCATGCTTCATTGGAGGCGGCGCGTCGAAATCGGTTGCAGGGCACGGCGTTTGTGTACAGCGACCTCAGCAGAGGAGGCCTATGGATCAGACAAACGTGCTCGCGACCGTGACGGATCAGCCGGCACTCGATCGAATTGCCGAACCGCTGAGCCGCGCCGTCAGGGACGTCTACGAAAGCGCCGGGCCGGCCGGGGCGCAGATGAAGAACGCGATGCACGGCGTGTGGCTCGGACACCCGCTGCATCCGGTGTTCACCGACATCCCGATTGGCGCCTGGACCACCGCGCTCGCCATCGATGCGTGCGCGAACGGCGACCGCGGCATGCGGCGCGCGGCGACGATGGCGTTCGGCGTCGGCCTGGCGGGGGCGGTCGCGTCCGCGGCGACGGGGCTGACCGACTGGAGCGAGACGTCAGGCCGCGCGCGCCGCGAGGGATTGCTCCACGGCCTGCTCAACGTCGCGGCCACGGCGCTGACGGCCATCGCCTACGTGCAGCGGCTCAACAGCGCGCGGGATCGGGGACGCGCCTGCGCGTGGGCCGGGTACGCGATCGCGCTCGGCTCTGCGTACCTCGGTGGCGATCTGGTCTACGGCCATCGCATCGGCGTGACGCACGCGGCGGTCGATCAGCCGGAACAGTTCACCGACGTCGCCGCGGTCGCCGACGTGCCGGACGGATCGATGCGGCGGGCGCGCCGCGACGACACCGACGTGCTGCTCGTGCGTCAGCGCGGGCGCTTGTGCGCGCTGGCGCATCCGTGCTCGCATCTCGGCGGACCGCTGTCGGAAGGCGAGTTGAAGAACGGATCCGTCGTCTGTCCGTGGCACGGCTCGGAATTCGGCCTCGACGACGGCCACGTGATCAACGGACCGGCGACGCAGCCGCAGCCGGTGTTCCGGGTGCAGGAACGCGACAAGCGGATCCTGGTCAAAGAACCGGACTGACGCGCCGCCGACGCGTTGCGGGGTGCGGCGGATCGAAAGGCGCCGCCGGATCGCCGGCGGCGCCTTTCGCGCGATCGCTGCTCACGCAATCCGGGCTTCGCGATCCTCCATCGCCATCGCGGCGCGCGATTCGTCGACGAAGGCCTGCAGCGCCGACTCGAGCGGCCGCATGATCCGCGCGCGGTCGCTGGCGAGCGGCGTACAGCGCGGCCGGATGGCGGGCGACCAGACGCGGCTCGTGTCGACCGGCTGGATCCGGTCCGTCGAGCGACCGCTTGCGACGGCGGCCTTGCACGCGAACTCGAACCAGGTCAGCGCGCCGTCGTTGGCCAGGTGCCAGATCCCGTCGGCGCCGTCGACGAGCAGGTCGAGCGAGGCGTGCACGAGGTCGGGCACGTAGGTCGGCGAGATGGTGCAGTCGTTCGGCGCGGGGAACACGGCGCCGGCGTCGAGCGCGCGGAACGCGCACACCGCGAAGTTGTAGTCGTCCCACGGACCGAAGAAACTGCTCGTGCGAACGACCATCGCGCCGGGGTGGGCGTCGAGGACGCGCGCTTCGGCCTCCGCCTTGGAAGCGCCGTAGACGTTCAGCGGCGACGGCGGATCGCTCTCGACGTACGGCGCCCCCTTGCGCCCGTCGAACACCAGGTCGGACGAAAAGGTGACGAGCGGCAGGCCGTGGCGGCGGCAGGCGTGCGCCAGCGTGAGCGGACCGACCACGTTCCCGCGGCGGCACGATTCGACGTCCGACTCGGCGCTGTCGACGCGGACGTAGCCGGCCGTGTTGATCACGGCCCACGGCGCGTGGCGATCGATCGCCGCCGCGACGGCCCGGGCGTCGGTCACGTCGACCTCCGGCCGGCCGACGAGGCGGTAGGCGAGCCCGCGCGCGGCGCACACGCGCGCGAACGCGCGGCCGAGCGTGCCGGTGGCGCCGGTGATCAGCAGCGGCTGGGCGCGGGTGGGTTGCGGCGGCGCGGCGCTCCCGCGGCTCGCGCGGCGCTCCGCCGTGCGCGAACTGACGAGCGAGCCGCAGGTGAGCCGGTCGGCCCGCCTCCACCACGGCGCGCCCGCGAGCACCGGGTGCGCCGGCTCTTCGCCGCGCGACAGCGCGGAAACGATCCCCGCCAGCGCCGTCGCGCGCGGCCGCGGCGCGCGCACGTCGAACACGCCCGGCTCGTAGTGGCCGGCATCGCACGTGACGAGCCGGTGCCAGTTGAACGATCCGAGCAGCGCCCAGGCGGTGATCGCGCGGACGTCGGCGCCGAGCGCGCGCGCGCACTGGGCCGCGCGCCAGCACTCGACGATCCAGTGCATCTGATCTTCGCGCGAGCCGCCGAGGTGCACTTCAGTGACTGCCACGGGCCGTCCGTAGCGACGCCACGCCGCCAGCAGGTGCGCGGCGTGACCGGCGATGCCGCGCGGGCGCGCCCGCACCGCCTCGACGTCGGCGTACGCGATCGACCCGTTGCCGCCGTGCGTCGACGGAGGGTACCGATCGACGCGTTCGTCGAGGAACCTGTCGCTCGTCAGGTAGTAGTTGAGCCCGATGACGTCGGGCGCGCATCGCGCGTTCAGAAAGAACGCTTCGTCGTCGGACGTCATGCCGGCATCGGTGAGGAAGCGGTGGAGCGGGTGACGATCGTCCACGCGCCCGGTGAGCAGGTCCCACGTGAGCTGCTGGCGTGCGCGCTCGTGCGCCGCCTGCGCGCGCGTGGCCATCGTGGCGAACGTGCGTCCGCAGTCCTCCGTCTGCACCAGCCGCGCCGCGGGCGCGACCTGGCGGATCGCGTCCATCGCGAGCACGACGCCGCGCAGCTGGTGGACGAGGGCGCGGACGAACGACCGGTCGCTGCGCGCGTGCGGATACCAGTGGCCGTACAGCGCGCTGAAACGCGCGGTCGTCATCGGCTCGTTCACCGGCGTCACGTCGGTGATCCACGGGTAGCGGCGCGCCACCGCCCCGGCGAACCGCGCGAGCTGTTCGGGGAACGCCGGATCCAGCAGCGACGTGCCGCGCGGCCCGCTGCCATGGTGGACGAGGCCGACGATCGGCCGGATGCCGTGCGCCCGCAGCGCGGCGAGCCGCGCGTCGGTCCAGCGCCAGTCGATGTCGTGGATGCCCGCCGGCGCGAGGCGCTCCCACAGCACCGGGTACCGGATGGCCGAGAGGCCGAGCGCGCCGAAGGCGCCGATGTCGCCGTCGCGCGCGTCGTGGCCCGACCAGGCGAGCTGGTCGAACCAGCGATCGCCGACGCGGTTGTGCGTGCACTCGACGCCGCCCCAGATCTCGAGCGGCGCCGCCGCCGTCATGCCGCGCTGACGACAACGTCGCGCCGTGTCGCCCCCGACAGCTTCCCGTAGAGCCGCAGCGCCTGCGCGACGACCTGATCCATGTTGTAGTACTTGTAGGTGCCGAGCCGCCCGATGAAGTGGACGCCCTCGGTCTGGTCCGCGAGCTCCTGATACGTCTTGTACAGCGCGGCGTTCTCCGGCTTCGGCACCGGGTAGTACGGATCGCCGGTGCTCCGCGCGAACTCGTACACCAGCGTCGTCTTCGGATGCTCCTGCCCGGTGAGGTACTTGAACTCGGTGACGCGCGTGTACGCGTTCTCGTTCGGATAGTTGACCACCGGCGCCGGCTGCGCCACCGCCGCGTTGTGCGTTTCGAAGGTGAACTCGAGCGATCGGTACGGCAGCCGGCCGAACCGGTAGCCGAAGTACTCGTCGACCGGACCGGTGTACACGACCGCGCGGTGCGGGATGCACGCCTGCACCTCGCGGTAGTCGGCGTTCAGCAGGATCTTGATGTTCGGGTGCGTCAGCATGCGCTCGAACATCCGCGTGTAGCCGTGTTTCGGCATCACCTGGTACGTGTCGGTGAAGTACCGGTCGTCGCGGTTCGTCCGCACCGGCACGCGGGCGGTGACGGACGCATCCAGCTCGGACGGGTCCAGCCCCCACTGCTTCCGCGTGTAGTTGCGGAAGAACTTCTCGTACAGCTCGCGGCCGACCTTGCTCACGATCACGTCCTCGGAGGTGCGCACCGCTTCCACCGGTTCCGCGACCGATCGGAAGAACTGCTCCAGCTCGAACGAGGTGTAGTTCGTGCCGTACATCCGGTTGACGGTGTCGAGGTTGATCGGGATCGGCAGCAGCTGGCCGTCGACGCACGCCAGGACGCGGTGCTGGTACGGCCGCCACTCCGTGAAGCGCGACAGGTAGTCGAACACGTCGCGCGAGTTGGTGTGGAAGATGTGCGGCCCGTACTTGTGGACGAGGATGCCGGCCTCGTCGTAGTGATCGTACGCGTTGCCGCCGATGTGCGGCCGCTTGTCGCAGACCAGCACGGTCTTCCGCCCGTGCGCGGCGAGCCGCTCGGCGATGGTGGCGCCGGCGAAACCGGCACCGACTACGAGGTAATCGAACATGG
>Ga0070741_10013716_pt1 | contig 14216 bp, 13 predicted proteins | sample Coa_R1_4_FD_66440 | JGI IMG/M metagenome (GOLD analysis project Ga0070741, IMG submission 66440) | Surface soil microbial communities from Centralia Pennsylvania, which are recovering from an underground coalmine fire - Coalmine... | ecosystem: Environmental > Terrestrial > Soil > Unclassified ... | reverse complement strand
GCGGCCGCCGCGTAGGCGCCGGCGCCGACCAGCACCCCCACGGCCGCGACCGCCCACGAGGACGCCGCGGTCGTGAGCCCCATCACCCCGCCGCTTGCCTCGCGGAAGATCAGCCCCGCGCCCAGGAACCCGACCCCGGCCACGACGCCCTGGATGACCCTCGTTGCTCCCGCGACGGACTCGGCCGCTCCGATCGAGGTGAACGCGGCGGCGCCGAGGCCGATCAGGGCGAACGTCCGCTCACCGGCGGGCTTGCCCCGCCACTCGCGCTCGAACCCGATCAGGTAGCCGAGGAAGGTCGCAAGCGCCATCCGCCCGACCAGCGCCCACTCCGAGAAGTGCAGCACGACTGAAAGGCTAGCCCGAACGGATCGGCCGCGCCCCGTTACCCTGGGAGCATGCGGGGGCACGGGAGGTTCATGCGCGTCGCGATTCCGGAGCAGGATCGGCGTCCGATTCGCAAGCAGACGGTCCGCCGTGTCGTTGGCGCCTTCCGGCCCTACCGCGGGAAGGTGGCCCTCGTCGGGCTCGCCATCGCCGTGACCTCCGGGTTGGGCGTGGTGAACCCGCTGATGATCCGGGCGGTGTTCAACAACGCGCTCTTCGGGGTCCCCGCCGGCAGCCCGACCTGCGGCGGACGGCAGTGCCCGAACCTCCACCTCCTCTATCTCTACGCCGGGATCATGATCCTGGTTCCCGTGGTCACGGGGCTGATCGGGATCGGGCAGACCTACCTGTCCAACCTGGTCGGGCTGCGCGTGATGCAGGACTTTCGCAACGCCCTCTACTCCCACCTGCAGTTCATGCCCCTGCGCTTCTTCACGACGACGCGCACGGGAGAGATCCAGTCGCGTCTGGCCAACGACGTCGGCGGCGTGCAGTCGGTGGTGACCGACACCGCGTCGAGCATCCTGTCCAACGTCGTCGTCATCGTCAGCTCGGTCGTCGCGATGTTGGTCATCTCGTGGCAGCTCACCGCGCTCTCGCTCTTCATGACGCCGCTCTTCATGTGGCTGACGTACAAGGTCGGCAAGGCGCGGCAGCGGGTGGCGACGGTCACCCAGCAGTCGATGGCCGATCTCACCACGATCACCGAGGAGACCCTTTCGGTCTCCGGCATCCTGCTCTCGAAGGCCTTCGGGCGGCAGCGGCACGAGATCGACCGGTTTCGGGGCGAGAACGAGCGACTGACCGGCCTTCAGATCAAGCAGACGATGATCGGCCGGTCGTTCTTCGCGCTGGTGGGCACATTCTTCTCGATCACGCCCGCGCTCGTGTATCTGGTGGCCGGGTGGGTGATCCGGGGCCATGCCGGGGCGATCAACTCGGGCGACCTCGTGTCGTTCACCACGCTGCAGTCGCGCCTGTTCTTCCCGATCGGGTCGATGCTGCAGGTCTCGAGCGACGTCCAGACCTCGATGGCGCTGTTCGACCGGATCTTCGAGTACCTGGACATGCACCACGAGATCGCCGACGCGCCCGACGCGATCGCGCTGCCGGCCGACCGGATTCGCGGGCGGGTGGAGTTCTCCGACGTGTGGTTCCGGTACGACCTGCCGGTCGAGGAGACGCCGCCCGAGCTCTCCGGGGACGGCGGGCCACCGCGGCACTCCCGCGAGTGGGCGCTCGAGGGGGTCACGCTGGAGATCGAGCCGGGGCAGCTCGCGGCCCTGGTGGGTCCGAGCGGTGCGGGCAAGACCACCATGACCTATCTGGTCCCGCGCTTCTACGACGTCCAGCGCGGCGCGGTCCTCATCGACGGGATCGACGTGCGGAGGCTGAGGCTCGAGTCGATCGGCGACCTGATCGGGATCGTGACCCAGGAGACCTACCTCTTCCACACCACGGTGCGGAGAAACCTGCTGTACGGCAAGCCCGACGCGTCCCAGGAGGAGCTCGAGGCGGCCGCGAGAGCGGCCTTCATCCACGACCGGATCATGGAGCTGCCCGAGGGCTACGACACGGTCGTGGGGGAGCGGGGCTACAAGCTCTCCGGCGGCGAGAAGCAGCGACTGGCCATCGCCCGGGTGATCCTCAAGGACCCGCGGATCCTGATCCTGGACGAGGCGACCTCGAGCCTGGACACCACCTCCGAGCGACTCGTGCAGGAGGCGCTCCGACCCCTGATGCGCGGTCGCACCACGATCGCGATCGCCCATCGCCTGTCGACGATCCTGTCGGCCGACGTGATCTTCGTCGTGGACCGCGGGCGGATCGTCGAGCGCGGGACCCACGGCGAGCTGGTGGCCCGCGGGGGCCTGTACGCGCGCCTGTACGAGCAGCAGTTCCGGAGCGGGACCGTCGAGGCCGTCACCGAGGACGGGCTCGTGCTTGCAAGTGGCGAGGTCCTCCGCCGGGCGGGCGCGCCCGAGGAGGGCTGAGCTCAGATCTCCTTCTCGTACCCGAGCAGCACGAACCCGTCGGGGAAGACGCGGTCGGGCGTGCGCCGGAACCCCAAGCGCTCGTACATCGCCTGAGCGGCGCGCATCCGCCGAGTGGTGTTGAGCGTCACGCGCCGCCTGCCGGCCGCCCGCGCGCGCTCGATGCACGCCTCCATGAGGGCGCGGGCCACGCCGCGGCGCCTGGCCTCGGGATGGACGCCCAGCATTCGCAGGTGCGCCTCGTCGGGGGCGAGGGGCTGACCGGCGTCCTCGTCCTCGGTGCGGCCGTCGAGCTCCAGCGTCACCGAGCCGAGGATCCGGCCCTCCTCGACGGCGACCAGGATCGTCGTCCGCTCCGCCCGCGAACGAACATCGGCGATTCGAGCCAGGTACTGCTCCCAGTCGGAATCGCCCGGCCGCGCGAACTCGCGATACGCGAGCGCCGTCACGCGCCCCACTTCCTCGTGCTCTTCGGGCGTCGCCTCACGGACCTCGATCGCCATGGCACGAGGGTACCGCGGCCGGCCGGACGCACTCGTCAATCTGATTGACTTGCCTCGTTCGTGCATCGAAGATGGCGATCGTGGCCGACACCGACCTCGTCCGGCTGCTGCTGGAAGCCCATCGGGCGCTCGCCTCGGAGCTGCGGTCCGGACTCGAGGAGCGGGGCTATCCGGACGCCCGGGCGGCCCACGCCGCGCTGTTCATGAACATCGACCGGCGCTCGGGGACCCGGCTCACCGACCTCGCGCGGCGGGCGCGCATGTCGAAGCAGGGTATGATGCTGGTCGTCGACGACCTTGAGAACCGCGGCTACGTGCGGCGCGTCCCGGATCCCGAGGACGCGAGGTCGAAGGTCGTTCGACTCACGGCCCGGGGCCGTCGCTACGTGGCCGAGGCCCGCCGGACCATGGCGGCCCTCGAGGCGCGAGTGAGGCGCGAGCTCGGGGAGCGCCGGTACGAGGCCCTGCGGAGCTCGCTCGACCAGCTGATCACCGGGGACGAGTGGTCGCAGGAGTGAGCCCCGGCGATCGCCGGGTGCCCGGTCCCCGGGCGGGTTCCCCGCGGCTACAGCCCCGTGCTCGCGTTCAGGAGCTTGCCCACCCCGAACGTGACGAGGGCGGCCGAGCCGCCGATCGCCATCATGCGCAGGCCCGAGGCGAGCGGCGAGCGAGCGGTGAGGACCGACATCCCGGCTCCCACGCCGGCGAGGGTGACGAGCGCGAGCGCGGCGGCGGCGATCACGGCGGCGTTGCCGCTTCCGATGGTGAAGGGGACGAGGGGGACGAGCGCACCGAGGCAGAACATGACGAACGAGGATCCGGCTGCCGCCCACGGGGAGCCGAGACCCTCGTGCGGATCCAGCCCGAGCTCCTCCCGAGCGTGCGTCTCGAGCGCCATCTCGGGATCGCGCATGACCTCGTCGGCGATGCGCCGGGCGAGCTCGGCCGAGATGCCCTTGCGCTCGTACAGGGACGCGAGCTCCCGACGTTCGGCCTCCAGGTCCGACCCGATCTCGTGCGCCTCGAGGTGGATGAGCCGCTCGAAGACCTCACGCTGGACCCGCATCGAGACGTACTCGCCTGCCGCCATCGAGAACGCCCCGGCCAGGAGTCCCGCGATGCCGGCGAGCACGATCACCCGGTTGGACTGCCCGGCCCCGGCCACGCCCATGATCAGCGCGGCGTTGGAGACCAGCCCGTCGTTCACGCCGAAGATCGCCGCCCGGAGCGCGCCCGACTTGCCCCCGACTCGCTGCCGGTCCACGACCGGTCCCGGGTGCGGAACGATCTTCCAGCGACGCCCCCGCGTGCGCCGAACGATCGAGGCCAGGAGCGGAAGGCGCGCCCTGGTCCGGCGATCCTCCGGCGAAAGCTGCGAGTCCACCTCGGCCACAGCCTACGTGGTCGGGCCACCGGTGCGGCGAGCTGCGCCCGAGGGCTCAGCGGGCGAGCGCGGGCCTGCTCGAGAGGAATCGCTCGATCGGTAGCGGTGCCGGCGTGGCCGTGGCGAGGTCGGCCAGGATCCGGCCGACCAGGGGCGCGAACTTGAACCCGTGGCCGCTGCACGCCGAGCCGATCACGATCGGCCCCCGCCGGTCCAGCACGAAGTCCTCGTCCGGCGCGTTCGTGTACAGGCAGGTCTCGCTGGCTCCCGTGGGCCGGGCCGCGGGAACGATGCCCTCCGCGAACGCCACGGCCCTGCGGACCCGCTCGGGGTCTGGGTCGAACGGGCGGGCGTCGGGGTCGACCGGCCGGCCGGAGCGGTGCAGGCCGACCTTGAACGCCCCCGGCTCCTCGGGGTTCGGCACGACGTAGTGCGGGACGGCGGGATCGGCGTTCCAGTCGATCACCGTGGGCATCGGCGTCGGATCGTCCAGCTCGAAGAACGTGACCTGCTCGAGCGTCGGCACCAGCGGAAGGTCCAGGCCGACCTGCGCCAGGAGCCCCGGGGTCCAGGCGCCCGCGGTCACCACACCGACGGGGGCCAGGTACGCGTCCGCGGGGGTTCGCGCCTCGACCCCGAAGCCCGTCGCGACCAGGTGGTCGACCGGGGTGTGCTCCAGGAGGACGACGCCTTCCTCGACCGCGATGCGCGCCTGGGCGCGAACGGTGCGCTCCGCGAGGCACACGCCGGCGTCCTGCTGGAAGACCACCTCGCGGCCTGGCGGAACCCGAAGCGCCGGCCAGCGCTCGACGACCTCCTCGGGGCGCAGGCGATCGGCTCGCTCGCCCGCGGCCCGGAGCGCCTTGGCCGCGACCCCGGCCCCTTCCCCGAGGTCGAGACCGCCGGTGGTGACGAGCAGGCGCTCGCCCGAGCGGGCCTCGAGCGCGCGCCACTCGCCGAGGGCGAACCGTGCCATCCGTACGTAATCGGGATGGCGGTAGGCCAAGCGGAACACCCGGGTCGCCCCGCCGGAGCTTCCCCGCCCGTGACCCACCTCGAACCGCTCCAGGAGCACCACGCTCCGGCCGCGCTCGGCGAGGGCGCGCGCGGCGGCCGTCCCAACGACCCCGGCCCCGATCACGATGACGTCGAAGCGCTGCGCCATGTCGAACTGGGCGGAGCCTACCGAAGCCCGGCCAGCCGCGAGCACCGAAGGCGCGACCGCGGCCGCCTCGGAAGCCGGTTCCCCGCCGCAGGCGCATGGGTCGACTCAGCCTTCGGAGGGGTCCCCCGGCCGGCCGAGGCGGATCGTCTCGATGCGCGCTGGGGCGAGCTCCACCCTGCGGCTCCCCACGGTTACCTCTGCCGGCGCGTCGACCCGAGGGTTCCACAGACGGACCTCGACCTCTCCGTCGCGTCGGCGGACGCTGGAGAGGATCGCGTCGCCCTCCAGCTCGAGCAGTCGACCCGTCGCGGGGAGGGTCCCGCCGCCCGCGGCGGGCGCCTCCGCCAGCGGGAGCGCAAAGCGCTCCCAGTCGAGGAACAGCTCCTCGCGGGAGGCGCTCGACCGCAGGCCGAGCGCGAACGAGGTCGCCCCGATCATCTGCGCCTCGGGTGTCGGGGTCCCGGGGCCCGCCGCCCAGGGCCGGGTGGGGATCGATTCCCGGCTGATCGTCCCGACGCAGCGGAGCAGCGTGATCCGGAGCTCGTCCCCCGACACCTCGTACTCGAACACGCCCTCGTGGTAGGCGGCCACGCCCCCGGCGGAGACCACGTGCCGCGCCGGCCACGTGCGGGAGGGAGCTTCGAGCTCGCCCCCCTCGCAGACGAGCGGGCGCTCGACGAGCTCGAAGGGCGAGCCGGCCAGCGATCCCTGCGCCCCCGACGGGAGCCGCACGTGCAGACGCAGGCGGTGATCGGGGCGTTCGTTTCGGACGACGCCCTCCAGGCGAAGGAAGGCCTCGTCGGGGCGTCGCCAGACGCGGAAGGCGACCTCGAGTCCCTCCCACGTTGCGCGAACGCGGCGCCCGCGGACCTCCAGTCGCTGAGGAGGGGAGGGCGTCTGACCCTCGCGAGCCCAGCAGAAGTTGTAGAGGTCTCCGACGTCCGGCTCGTCCCCGAAGGTGAACGCGAGCCCGTCGGCCACCACCCAGCCGTCGCGCGCCTCGAGCCGCGGCCGCGCCGCACGCGGCTCGCGCCCTGCCGGTTCCACGCGCCACCCGAGGCCGGGGACGCCCTCCCGCTCGAACGGCGACGGGTTGAACCGCAGCAGGCCCGCGTCCGAGACGAGCGACCCGAGCGAGCCGAGCGCCTGGTCCGCGACCCGCTCGCAGATCGCGCGGGCCTCGGCGTATCGCGCGTCGACGTCGCGGGCCACGCGGTCGTGCGAGCATCCGCAGACGGAGTCGTGGGCGCCGTTCCACAGCAGGAGGGTCCACGCGCGGTCCAGCGCCTCCTCGGGCCAGGGGAACCCCGGGACGAGGGCGGCGAGCGGCTCCGCGTACCGCTCGATCAGCGCCTCCACGCGCCCGCGCTCCCGCTTCTGGTGCGCGCGGGCGGAGGTGACGTTCGGCAGCAGGTGGGCTCGTGCGGAGGAGCGGAGCTCGCCACGCCAGGTCGGGAGCCCGTCGGGAACGGGGGCGTCGAGGTGCTCGGCGAGCGATCCGATGCGGACCGAGACGCCGGGCAGCAGGGGCTGGGCCCTCCCAAGGCGTTCGGGGAGCGTGGCGTCGGGGCCGGCGTGATCCGAGCCCACGGTGATCAGCATCCGGTCGGTCGCGAGGAACGGGCCGACGGTCTCGATCTTGCCCCGCAAGACGGCCGCGAGCTGTTCGGGCTCCGTGAATCGATACAGGTCCCCGCCGAGCGCGTAGCTGAACGCGAGGTACTCGGTCGCCACCCGGCTGCCGTCCGGCGCCTCCCACCAGAACGTCGTCGTCTCGATCTCGCGCGGCACGCCTCTCCAGACGACGGCGCGCTCGATACCCGCGAGCCGAAGGATCTGCGGCATCTGCCCGATGTGGCCGAACTGGTCGGGCAGGTAGCCCACCTCGAGCGCCCGGCCGAGTTGCCGGGCGCGTCGAAGCCCCATCTCGAGGTTGCGCATGTGGGACTCGCCGGAGGTCAGGAACTCGTCCATCTGGGTGACCCACGGTCCGGCCGAGAGCCTCCCGGCGGCGACGAGGCGCCGCACGTCGGGCTCCCGCTCGGGGCGGGAGGAGAGGTAGTCGTCGATCATCGCGGTCTGACCGTCCAGGTGGAAGTGGGGAAAGCCCGCGTCGGCGAGCTCGATCAGCGCATCCATCATCCGGACGAGTCGCTCTCGGAAGACGTCGAAGGGCTCGTACCACTCGCGGTCCCAATGCGTGTGCGGGACGAGCGTGATCCGCGAAGGGCGCATCGGTTGGAGTCTAATGACGGCACGGATCCGAGCGAAAGGACGGCACATGCTTCATCTCGGGACCCCGGTCTGGCAGATCGCGCTGAGGAGCGCGACCGTGTACGTGGCCGTGCTGGCGGGGCTCCGGCTGGCCGGCAAGCGGGAGATCGGTCAGCTCTCGGTCTCCGACCTCGTGCTGGTGCTCCTCATCGCCAACGCGGTGCAGAACGCGATGGTGGGCCCGGACACGTCGCTCACCGGCGGGCTGGTCTCGGCGGCCACCCTGCTCGCCCTCGCTGCCCTCGTCGCGGCCGTCGTGTTCCGCTCGCCGCTCCTCAGCGGCATCGTCGAGGGCACCCGCGTGCAGCTCGTCATGGACGGGCGGCCGGATCGGCGTGCCATGGCGCGGGCGGGCGTGACCAACGAGGAGCTGCTGACGGCGATCCACGAGAACCAGATCGCGGATCTCGCGGACGTGTACGAGGCGTTTCTCGAGCCCGACGGTCAGATCAGCGTGCTGCCGGTCGCCGCCAAGGAGCACCTGCGCATGCACGTCCGCCGAGGCCGCAAGCACCGGCGGGTCCGCCAGCTCCGAAAGCACTGACCCGACGGTCAGGGCGCGCGGGCGCCCTTGCGCCGCAGCCGGCCGACCAGGCGGTCGCGCCTGGTGGCGGCGCGCTCCTCGCGAGCCTCCGCCGGCGCGATCTCGCGCGTGAGCTCGGTCTCCACGACCTCGTGGCGCGTGAGATAGCTCGAGAGATAGCTCGAGATGATCGCCTGGATGATCGCCGCGGCCGGCAGCGCGAGGAAGGCGCCGACCACGCCGTTCAGGCTCCCGCCGGCAAGCGCGGAGAAGAACGCAACCGCGGGGTGCAGCTGCATCGTTCGGGCGGTGATGCGCGGGCTGAACAGGTAGTTCTCGATCTGCTGGTAGACGAGCACGTAGACGAGGAAGAACAGCGCCGACCACGGGTCGGACAGGAGCGCGACGAGCAGCGGCACGGCGGCCGCGATGTAGGTCCCGACGACCGGGATGAACTGGGAAACGAACCCCATCCACAGCGCGAGCGGGACGGCGAACGGCACTCCCAGGATCATCAGCACGACGAACGCGAAGAACGCGGAGAGCGCGGCGAGCAGCAGGCGCGAGTAGAGATAGCCGCCGGTCTTTTCGATGGCGATCTCCCACACGTCGAGCACCTCGCGCTGGCGCCGCGGGGTGAGGACCGAGCAGAGCGTGCGGCGAAAACGCGGCCCGTCGGCGACCAGGTAGAACGTGAACAGCAGGATCGTCAGCAGCTGGAACACGATCCCGAGGATCCGCGCGCCGATCGAGGCGACGTTCGAGGCGACGTTGCGGATGTCGATCTTCGCGTTGGCGATCCAGTCGAGGATCTCCCTCTTCGTGAGCGTGTAGTGGAACCAGCGCTGCGAGTAGGCGTTCGCCTTGTCCAGGAGTCCCGGGAGGTCGTTCACGAGCTGCTCCACCTGGTTCACGACGAGCGGCACCATGAGCCCGAGCAGGGTGAGGAACGCGAGCGCGACGCCGACGATCACCACCCCCGTGGCCAGTCCCCGACGCCAGCCGCGGCGGGCGAGCCAGTTCACGGCCGGCTCCAGCGCGAACGAGAGGAACAGCGCCGTGATGAGCCACACGACGAGGTCGCGGAGCTTGCGGAAGAGCGTGAGGGCGGCAAAGGCCGCGAACCCCGACAGGATGACGAGCAGGATCAAGCGCGGGATCCACGGCGGCATCCGCGCGGACTCGGGTGCCGCCGGCTCGGTCCGCGCCGCCTCGGCGCGCGCGGTCTGAGGCTCGGAAGGGGTGGGGAGGTCGGGCGTCGCCATGGCCGCAGGGTATCCGCCGGGAGGGGGCGGCGCCAGCGCGACCTCTCGAAGGATGATTCCCTGCGCCCCGGGTACGATGCCGCCATGCGTGAGGAGGCGGCGGGCAAGCGAGGCCGGCCAACGGAGCGACGGACCAAGCCCGAGCGCCCTCGCGACGAGCTCGGGCGGCCGCAGCCGTGGGGGGCGGAGAACCGGCTCCGTCTGGAGGACTTCGACTCCCTTCCGCTCGAGGAAAACGACCGGCTCGCGAGGGAGCACTTCAACGCGGGGCGGTTCTTCCCCGCGCACGAGGCGTGGGAGACGGCCTGGAAGCAGGCGCGGGACACCGAGGACGCAGAGCTGTTCAAGGGTCTGTCGCAGCTCGGCGCCGGGTACGTGCACCTGCTGCGCGGCAACCGCCACGGGGCGATCCGGCTCCTGCGGCGGGCCGCCTCGAGGATCGGCGGCTACCCGCCGGGTCACCGCGGCCTCGACACGCTGCGCGTGAGCGCCCTCGCACGCGAGGACGCCGACGCGATCGAGCGCGGCGAGGTCGTTCCGGGGCCGGATGCCGGCCACCGGGCGCCGAAGGTCTGACGCCGTTCCGGCCGGACGGCGGTTGACTGTTGCGGCCGCACCTGGGCACCATGGCGGCCACATGACCGGCCAGAGCACCGCGGAGCTCGAATGGAAGGGCCGAACCGGCCCGTTCGTGATCCGCGTGAACCCGGGGGTCTTCGCCCCAACCCACACCAGCCGCACGATCGCGGAGGCGCTGGAGATCGCGCCCGGCGATACCGTCATCGACGTGGGGTGCGGCAGCGGCGTTCTCTCCTTCGTCGCGGCGCGCCTCGGCGCGGCCCGCGTGATCGGGTGCGACATCTCGAGCGAGGCCGTCGAGGTCGCGCGCGGCAACGCCCGGTCGCTCGGACTCGAGGACCGGGTCGAGTTCCGGGTCGGCAGTCTGCTCGACCCCGTGCGGGGTGAACGGGCGAACGTGATCATCGGCGACGTCTCGGGCATCCCGGACGAGATCGCGGAGGTCTCGGGCTGGTTCCCGGACGGCCGAGCGGGCGGGCCGACCGGGGCCGAGCTGCCGGCGGCGATGCTCGAGAGCATTCGCGAGAACGACTGCCTGGCGCCCGGCGGCCGGCTCTACCTGCCGACGGGGACGATCCAAAACGAGGGCCGGATCCTCGAGGTCGCCCGCCGGATCTTCGGCGCCCCGAACCTCCACGCGCTGCTGTCGAGGGAGTTCCCGCTTCCCGACGTCGTGGCCAAGTCCAAGGCGGTGGCGCGAATGATGAAGGAGGGCGTCCTCGACCTGCACGCCCGGGGGAGCCGCCTGCTGTGGCGGCTCCAGGTCTGGCGCTGCGAGATGCCCCCGCCCGGGGCGCGCCAGCTCCCCGCCGTCTGAGGTCTCGAGACCCGGCCGCCCAGATCCGCGACTAGTCTGTAACAGACTAGTCCGGCGCCGGAACCTCCACGACCGACTTCACCCAGTAGCCCGCCTCGCGGAGGAACGCGCCGCCGCCCCGATCGATGGCGAGCAGCACGATCCCGATCCGGCATCCGTGCGCCTCGAGGGCCCTGGCCGCCCTCAGCACCTGCTGTCCGGTCGTGGAGACGTCCTCGATGAGGGCGACCTCGGCTCCGGCCGGCGCGTGCCCCTCGACCTGGGAGCGCGTTCCGTAGGCCTTCGGCTCCTTGCGCACGACCGCGATCGGCAGGGAGACCTCGAGCGCCACCGCGGCCACCAGCAGGGTGGCCGCGCCCTCTGGGGAGGCGAGGTGGGTGATCCCGCCGGGGATCAGGCCCGCCATGGCGGTCGCGAGGTCGCGCAGCAGCGCCGGGTCGGTCAGAAACCGGAACTTGTCGAAGTACACCGAGGAGCGCCGGCCGGAGGACAGCACGAAGTCGCCGTGGAGCTCCGAGGCGGCGAGGAGGCGCTCAGCGAGGTCGTCCCGCACGGCCGGTAGCATAGGCCCTCGATGGGCCTCTACCGATCGGTCCTGCGGCCGCTGCTCTTCGCCCTTCCGCCCGAGGCCGCCCACCGGCTCGCCCACGGCCTGCTCGCGTTGCCCCTTCCGTGGGAGCGGATCGGCGCCGTGCCCCACGATCCGCGGCTGCGGGTCTCGCTCTGCGGTATCGAGCTCCGAAACCCGGTCGGCCTGGCCGCGGGCTTCGACAAGGGCTGCCGCAGGCTGGATGCGCTCGGCCGGCTCGGGTTCGGCTACGTGGTGGGCGGCACGGTCACGCGGCAGCCCCGCCCCGGAAACCCCAAGCCCCGCATCGCGCGCTCCCCGAGGCACGAGTCGATGGTGAACGCGATGGGCCTTCCCAACCCCGGGGCGGACGCGGTCGCCCGAACGCTCGCCGCCCGCCCCCGGACCGCGCCGAGGTTCGCGAGCATCGCCGACGAGGACGTCCCGGACGCGGTGGCCGCGCACGCGCTCCTCGAGCCGCACGTCGACGCCGTCGAGCTCAACGCGAGTTGCCCGAACGTCTCCTGGGGCCGCGACCGCGACACCGAGGCCCACCTGCAGCGGCTGCTCCGGGAGCTCCGGGCGCGCCGCACGAAGCCGCTGTTCGTCAAGCTGCCCCCGTACCGGACGGCGGTGGGGCGCGAGGTCGTCTCGGCCCTCGCCCGGATCGCCCGGGACGCCGGCGCCGACGGGCTCACCTGCTCGAACACGCGTCCGGTGCGGGACCCGCGGCTCGCGACCGGCGCGGGCGGACTGTCCGGCCGGGTCCTGTTCTCCGACACGCCGAGGATCGTGGACGAGATCCGCCGCGCCACCGAGCGGGCGCTCCCGATCAACGCCTGCGGGGGCATCGCCACCGCCGCGGACGCCCTGGCCTGCTTCGAGGCTGGGGCCACGACCGTGCAGGTCTACACCGCCATGGTGTACCGGGGCCCGAGGATCGTCGCCGAGATCGCGTCGGGGCTGGCGGACGCCCTCCGGTTGCGTCGAACCGAGATGGGCGCGCTGGTCGGGTCGGCGTAAGCTTCTCGCTTCCGTGCGCCGTGCCGCTGTCTTGCCGGGCGGATCGATCCCGTTCAAGATGACGCGCACGCTGGAGAGATATCCGGAGGTGGGTTGGCCCAGTCGCAGGCGCAGGTAGCGGGGGTGCGCCCCCGGGACGAGACCCGGGTCGCCGTGCGCCTCGAGGGCGTGCACAAGCACTTCGGGGACGTGGTCGCCGTCGACGGCGTCGATCTCGAGGTGCGCGAGGGCGAGTTCTTCTCCATGCTCGGGCCCTCGGGCTCGGGCAAGACGACGTGCCTTCGCATGATCGCGGGCTTCGAGGCGCCGACGAGGGGCCGGATCCTGCTCGGCGGGAGCGACGTCACGCGCCTGGCACCGTACGAGCGCGACGTGAACACGGTGTTCCAGGACTACGCGCTCTTCCCGCACATGACCGTCGAGGAGAACGTCGACTACGGCCTGCGCGTGAAGAAGGTCCCCAAGGAAGAGCGCCGCGCCCGCGTGGAGGAGGCGCTCCGCATGGTGCGGCTGGAGGGGTTCGGGGCGCGGCGTCCGGGCCAGCTCTCGGGCGGTCAGCGGCAGCGGGTCGCGCTCGCCCGCGCGCTCGTCAACCGGCCGAAGGTCCTGCTGCTCGACGAGCCGCTCGGCGCGCTCGATCTGAAGCTCCGGCAGGAGATGCAGATCGAGCTCAAGCAGATCCAGCAGCGCGTCGGGCTGACGTTCATCTACGTGACGCACGACCAGGAGGAGGCGCTCACGATGAGCGATCGCCTTGCGGTCTTCAGCCAGGGCCGGGTCGAGCAGGTCGGCTCGCCCGCGGAGGTCTACGAGCGGCCGGCGACGGGGTTCGTGGCCGGCTTCGTCGGGATCTCCAACGTGCTCGAGGGGGAGGCCGCGCGCCTGATCGCGGGATCGCCGTCCGCGTTCACCATCCGGCCGGAGAAGATCCACCTCGCGGATCCGGAGGCCGAGGTGGGCCCCGATCAGTGCTCGGCCACCGGCCGGGTGGACGAGGTCGTGTATCTCGGCGCGCTCACCCGCTACATCGTCTCGCTCGACGTGGGGGCCGAGCTCGTCGTGGTGCAGCAGAACCTCAGCACCTCGTCCATGGAGGCGCTCCAGGTCCGGGGCCGGCCCGTGCGTCTGATCTGGAGCCGGCAGAACAACCGCCCGGTCGAGGCGGCCGGCGGGTCGGAGGGGCCGCAAGGTCCGTAGGGAGGAAGGGGAAGGGTATGAGGAACGTCCGTTGGGCCCTCGCGATCGTCGCGGTGCTCGCGCTGGTCGCCGCCGCGTGCGGCGGGAAGAGCTCGAACGCCGGCGGCGGGGGCGGCGGGGGCGGCGGCCAGGCGCCCAAGGCCTTCAGCTACGACCCCAGCGCGCAGGGCGAGGGGCAGCTCAGCTTGATCGCCTGGCCCGGATACACGCAGAAGTCGTGGGTGAAGCCGTTCGAGAGCGAGACCGGCTGCCAGGTGACGGTCAAGTACGGCAACACCTCCGACGAGATGGTCAACCTGATGCGGCAGCAGGGGGGCACCCTCTACGACGGCGTGTCGGCCTCCGGCGATGCGACGAACCGGCTGATCGCGAACGGTGACGTCGCACCGATCGACGTCAACTCGTTCCCCGAGTACAAGGACGTCATGCAGTCGCTTCAGGCGCCGGCTCACAACACCGTCGACGGCGTGCACTACGGCGTCCCGTACATGTGGGGTCCGAACATCCTCATGTACAACACCGACGTGGTGAAGCCGG
>Ga0070741_10013715_pt1 | contig 14216 bp, 13 predicted proteins | sample Coa_R1_4_FD_66440 | JGI IMG/M metagenome (GOLD analysis project Ga0070741, IMG submission 66440) | Surface soil microbial communities from Centralia Pennsylvania, which are recovering from an underground coalmine fire - Coalmine... | ecosystem: Environmental > Terrestrial > Soil > Unclassified ... | reverse complement strand
CTCGTGCTCGGTGTGACATTCAACGACGGGATCGAGGTCATCGCTAAACCGACTGACCGTCAGCCCATAACCGCCGCCGCCTGACCGGCCAGGCCGTCACCAAAATTTAGCGATAGCTCGGCCGCTCGCACCCAAGCAATTATCCCGCGAAAGCAATTGGCCGGCAGTCGCTCGCGTGCAACAGTCCGGCAGAATTGTCGCGTGATCTGCCTTCAGAGGGGCTGGTGCGGCTCGAGGTTAGATGCTTAAGGAAGCAGCCGAGCACTCGTGCCCTGGGGTCTTATGACAGAGGCGCGGCGCCCGGCCGCGCGGCCGGGCTCATTAGACCAGCGCCGACGTCAGAAAGCACTATCTGGCCGATTAACTATTAATTCGCGCTCCGGGATCAACCGCAAAACCCAAATACTCACGAACATAGGCGATTGACCTGTGTCCGAAATCCTGGAAGGTCAGAAGGGTCGCGTCCTGCGTTTTTCGGAGTTCGCCGACCGTCCTGATACCATTGAAGGTGAGAGCCTTGTGGATCCGCGTCGGCAGGTCGACATCGTCGAGACGAGTATCATCCGCGAGACTTGGTGATGGCTTTTGCTTGACCTTCAGTTCGACGGCGCCAACGATCTCGACTCCTTTCTTTATGGCAGCGGCGATAGTCACCTTCAGCTCGGGGTTACGCAGAAGTTCTTCGGCCGCGTTGAATTTGGTGTCGAGAACCCACTCAGAGCCTGGGACAGGGTCGGGTAAATCCAATTCCCGTAGGACATAGGCCGTCCGGCCGGTCCGGCGACCACGGGCCATCCATTCGACGAAGCTTTGCAGCTTGCTCACTTCTTACCAATTGCCCCAATCGATGAACAATATCTCTATCCGAATCGAGACGACAGCGGTGTGCATTACCCGCACGCCAGTGATGAGTTTTTCAAGCTCCGGCTCGCTACTTTGCCTTAACCGGTCTGAAGGACAGGCTCAACTTGCGAGCTCGTTGGCGAACAGCCTCGACAGTGCGGTGTAGCTTGACCGCGATTTGATGTGCCCCAAGGCGCGCCGAGATCATGGATTTCAGGCGCTCGTCTCTTGGGGAAGGCCGGAATAGGTAGTCGCTCTCCTGATCAGGCGGCCGCACTACGAAAGCCGGCCGGCAGACCGGCTGGCCTACAGAGAACGCGTGCGAGCGCGCCCCTACTTCATCCGAAGATTTTCCGCGGACTCCTTGCCCTCGTTCGGCACAATGTGTGTTTCGGCGTGGGGTCTCGACGATGATCGGCGTGGGGGTCCCGTTATCTCAATTCAATGAAGTCAATGGCCTGAAGGGGTCTCGACGATGCCGATGGGGGTCAATGTTCGATCAGCATTCACAATGGTGGGTGCGCGCGGCTCAGGCTCGTCGTGTCGCGACCATGTTGTCTCCGCGGGACGCGCAGTTGGCGGAAGCATATGCTGCGGAATGTGAAAATCGAGCGCGGCGTTCCGACAACGTTCAAGGCCCCATGACAAGCGGGCCGCGCATAGCCGATCCAATATTTAAATCCGCCGGAAGAAGGCCGCCAAGGCAGGCCGCGTAGCTCTGCTCTCAAGAGTGGTGACCGTTATTCCGAGGGAGAACTCCGACCCCTGGCCTGAGGCACTCAAAGGCCTGCTGAGACCGCAGCCGCTGCGCCGTCGCTTGTAGCGCGGACATTAGTAGTGCTGCAGCCGGCGACGCACCTGGCGCGCTTGCCCAGGCCGCATCCTGCCGTTCTGATCCTCGGGCGGCCGTTGCGCGGCTTCCCATAACTTCGGCCTCGGTCATTCCAATGGTGCGTCGGCTCAACGTTGAGTCCTCTTTGTAGGAACGGATCGATGTACGGGAGAGGACGAGTGGTCCTCCCGGGCAACAAACAAAGCAACTCGCCTATTGACGTGCCGGCAAGCTAGCTCATCAACCCGACCTCAAACTGGCGGCCTCGCGGGAGGTTAACCGCCAGTGGCTGGCCGCGCACGCAAGGCGGCTGAGGCGAGAACAGATCCCCAATCCGCAGTAACCTGAGCTACCGAACGAACACTTGACGAAGCTTTCCTACCCACGGGAGAGCGCGGGCAGATTTTGGATTGGCACGGGGCGTCCGTTCAGAGAGAGCGCGAATTCGGATATCTTTGCGCAAGCTCGGGATCGACATAGCCGCGCTTGTCTAGCCATTCGTGTGGACAGTATCGGAGTTCTCCGCCGATCAGGAGTCCATCGCGCCTGATCGCTTCGGGCGTGCCTACCCTTCCTGTCCAGACCTCACCCCCGGTCCTTATATTGAGGCGCACTGCGTCAAAGACGGCGGTGTCGTTCGCCATTGGAAATATCCTTGATTGAAATTGTGCCGAAGCGCGAATCAGCAAAGAATCGTCCCAAGAACGACGCGACGCAAGAGAGAGGCTTAGGTGGCCGCGTGTTTTTTATTCGGGAAGCCCATCGACATTGAGCTTAGCCACTACAACGCCGTTACCAACTCCGATGAGACGCCCGCGAATCTTGTTCTGATCTCGCCAAAATTCGAAGGTGCGGTGCGGCGACTTCAGTCTGCCTAGTATCAACGTGCCCTGAGCAGTAAGGGCATCGACGATCAGCAGGCCCAGGCCTCGACCGTGCGTCCTCCCATCCCAGCGCGGTTTGCCGACCTTTTCCCAAGCCTCATGGATTGCTGCAGACGCGTAGTTTGGGCTGCTCATGATCGATCTGCCCTAGGCTCGAATCTCGAGCTCAAGTCTGAACTTCTGAACGTCCCGACGGAATAGGAATTAAGGCGAATGCCGGGGCCTTTCGGTCTCGGCTCGGCACCGACGACATAGAACCGGCAACCGCGAGCGGCTGGCCGCGCAAGCACGGTGGCTGAGGCCGTAGCAGCACGTCATGTCAAAGGCCCGCTGGACAAACCCGGCGGGCCTTTCGTTCTGCCTTTTAGAAAAAGCCGGCGCTCAGATCCAAGCCGTATGTCAGAACCGCCCGCAGCGAAATAAGCAAGCCAATGCCTGAAAAAATGAGGGTCGACCTAAGCGACTCGGCTTCGATCTCCAAACCCTTTATGCGGGAACATGTTTCGGCAGTTTGGGTCATCTACGACTCCAGCTTAATGCTGAATCATATATCCCGCGACGCGAAGAAACCTCTGTGGAGTGGGTCACGCTTCAACACCGATTTCCAGCCGGCTGAGGCGGTAACCGCCCATCAACCGGTTCGCGCTGTCGAAAGTCTGCCCTTTGTAACGCCTTACAGGACACCTAGCATAAGCATAAGGAACCCGCCCGCATAACTCACGGGCGGGTTTTTTATGGGTCGCCAACTGGTTTGGGCCCTCAACGTTACTCGGGTCACACCCTCAGATTTTCCGCGCTGCTCTTGCCCCGCCTGGGATCCACTTTAACCTCATAGGATACCTTCTGGCCCTCGGCCAAGCTGGAGAGCCCGGCCCGCTCCACGGCGCTGATATGGACGAATACATCGCTGCCGCCATCATCTGGCTGGATGAAACCAAATCCCTTTTGGCCGTTGAACCACTTAACTGTACCTGTCGCCATAAGTCTTTCCTTTTGGTGCAAATGTCTTAGATGATTAGCACAGCTATCGCTCTTGCACACTCTGGCAGGGCTTCGGCCCCGCCCGTTGCAGGTCGGTTTCGCGGCCTTGGAAAATGGTCTTGGTCGCATGTTGCGGCCCTGCGGGGGCTTTGATCCCCCGCCTAGTCGTGGGGCATGCCGTCGTCCGGGGTTTGCCGTACTGACGGCCGAGGCGAGGCCTCGCCCGGCAAATCGCCAAGGCGACCAACCAGATCAGTGCCCAGGTTTTCTCGGAGAATGACCTGCGCCGGGGAAAGCCGCGATAGATCGCTCTCGCCCGATGGTGACCAATCGAGCGGGGCTTGTTATCAATGGGCCATTCGGGCTTCTGGGAAGGACGTGGCGATGGTCAGCAGCACTGCATCTGTGGCGGATACATGGAGGGTGGGTGTCCTGTTCTCCCGCACAGGGCTGACGGCCGTTACCGAGACCGAGCATTTTCTTGGCACGGCACTGGCGATTCAGGAAATCAATCAGGCTGGAGGCATCCTCGGTCGCGAGATCGAAGTCGTCGCCTACGATCCGGAATCCGATCCCGAAACCTATCGCGGTCTGGCCGACCGGCTTCTGACGGAGGACGGCATTTCCGTGATCTTCGGCTGCAGCTCGTCGGCGCAACGCAAGGCTGTGCTGCCGGCCATCGAGCGCCGCAACGGACTACTGTGGTATCCGTCGCTCTACGAAGGCTTCGAATATTCGCCTAACGTGATCTATACCGGGGCTTCGCCGAACCAGAACAGCTTTCCGCTCGCCGAATATCTCGTCCGGAACCACGGGCGCCGGGTGCTTCTGGCCGGCTCCGACTACATCTATCCGCGGGAATCCAACCGCATCATGCGCGATCTCGTCGAATCCTACGGCGGCAAGATCGTCGACGAAGTCTACGTTGCCATGGCGGCGCCGGAACAGCGGCTGCGCGAAATCGTGGCACGGGCCAAGGAGTTGGCGCCGGATGTGGTGTTTTCGACCATTGTCGGTCGTTCCGCCCAGATGTTCTATCGATTCTACCGCGAGGCCGGTCTCGATCCGGCGTCGATGCCGATCGCCAGCCTGACCATGGCTGAAGGCGAGGTGCGTGAGATCGGCGCGGCGCTGTGCGAGGGGCACATCACGGCGGCGACTCATTTCGGCTCGCTGCGGGGCTCCAGCAATCGCCGCTTCGCGGAGAAGTTCCGTCGCACCTTCGGTGCAGACAAGCCGATCAGCATGTGGAGCGCCGGCGCCTATGCCCAGGTGAATCTGTTCGCACTGGCGCTGGAGCGGGCCGGAACGCTCGACACCCAGCGGCTGGTCGAGGCGGCGCTCGGCCTTTCCTTCGAGGCGCCGGAAGGCACGATCCAGATCGATCCCGACAACAACCATACCTGGCTGACGCCACGGATCGGCCGGGGCAGGCGCGACGGCGGTTTCGACGTGGTCTGGGAAGCCAAGGCGGCGGTGAAGCCCGATCCCTATCTGGCGGTGTCCCCGCTTGGTGGGCGATGGATCGGAGAGGAGGTATCGGTGGCATGAAGCCGGGCATCCGCCGTCTTATCGAGGAATTGCGCGGCGCACGTGTGCTGGTGGTGCATCCGCGCGACACCGAAGGCGACGCGCTACTCGACCAGTTGAAGCGCATCGGCTGCAACGTACGAGGAATCTGGCCGCCACCGGTCGAATTGCCCAATGACATCGATACGGTGTTTCATCTGGTGGAAACCTCGGAGACGCCGGCTTTCGTCGCCTCCGCCTCCGACGATGGACCGACTTTCGTCGCCATCGTCGACTACGAGAATCCTACGGTGCTGCGGCGGCTGCTCGACAGCAACGCCCATGGCGTCATCAACAAGCCGATCCGCCCGTTCGGCATTCTCTCCTCGCTGGTGCTCGCTCGCTCGCTGCGCGGTTATACCCGGCGCCTCGAGAGCAAAGTACAGAAACTCGAAGAGACCTTGAAGGCGCGCCGCGATGTCGAAAAGGCGGTGAAGATCCTGGTTGCGCTGAAGAAGATCGGCGAGGCCGAGGCGTATGAATTGATCCGCGCCCAGGCGACACAGAAGCGGTTGTCGATGGCGCAGATCGCAACCACCATCATCGGTGCGCAGGATGTGATGGCTGGGTTGGGGCTGATCGACGAACTCTGAGCAGCCCGGATCGCTTTTTTGCATAATACGTCATCATCGCTGCCGATAATTCGATCCTGCCGCATGATTGACATTGCGATTGCCTTACTGCTGTAATTCGAACGTTGGCGAGAACAGACCCCAGCGGTTGAGATCGTCACGGCGGCCGGGCGGCCGCTTCAACATGTGGCTACGTAGCCCTCGATGGGTGCCTGACGGCGCTATCGGGGGTTTTTTGTTTTGCGTGCTCCAGGGAGCTTTGCGCGATGACCTTGCACGTTTCTAATTCACCAGCGACGGGATCGATCACGATCGCCTGCATTCAGATGCAACCGGTGTTCGGCAATGTTGCGGCCAATGTCGCGCACAGCCTGGAGCTGATCGATCAGGCGGCGTCGAAAGGCGCCGATCTCGTCGTGCTTCCGGAATTGGCCAATACCGGTTACATGTTCGCCTCGCGCGAGGAAGCGTTCGGTCTCGCCGAGCCAATTCCAGGCGGACCGTCGGCTGAGGCATGGGCGGAGCGCGCAGCGCGGCTCGGTCTGCATATCGTGGCGGGGATCACCGAACGCTCGGGGCCGGATCTTTACAACAGCGCGGTCGTGATCGGCCCCGAAGGCTACATCGGCACCTTCAGGAAAGTGCATCTCTGGAACGAAGAAAACCTGTTCTTCGAGCCCGGCAATCTCGGCTTCCCGGTATTCCACACGCCGATCGGTCGCATCGGTGTTGCCATCTGCTACGACGGCTGGTTCCCGGAGACCTTCAGGCTTTGCGCCTTGCAGGGCGCCGATATCGTTTGCGTACCGACGAACTGGGTTCCGATTCCAGGGCAGGCCGAAGGACGCGAGGCGATGGCGAATATCCTCGCGATGGCCGCCGCCCACTCGAATTCAATCTTCATCGCCTGCGCCGATCGCGTCGGCATCGAGCGCGGGCAGCCCTTCGAGGGCCAAAGCTTGATCGTCAGTTACACCGGCTGGCCTGTCGTCGGGCCGGCGAGCCGGGACACGGAAGACATCCTCATCGCCGAGGTCGATCTCGGCGAGGCCCGGCGCAAACGCAATTGGAATGCCTTCAACCAGGTTCTGCGCGATCGTCGCGTCGACGTTTATGACGAGATGCTCGGCTCCGCCGCGAAGCGCGGCTGGTACTAACCCCTAGCCTCTCCATCCGGAACGTTTCACCAAACCCAGGAGTATCGATCCATGCCCCTAAGTCGTTCGCTCTCGACGATGCTTGCCGCCGCGGCCTGTACCACGCTGCTTGCTGCTCCCGCGCTCGCCGCGGATCCGATCAAGATCGGTGTGCCGGTCGGCCTGTCCGGCGCCAACAGTGTTGTCGCACCCTCGGTGGTGCAATCGGCCCAGCTTGCTATCGATGAGATCAACGCAAAGGGCGGTGTGCTTGGCCGCCAATTGGCGCTCGAAGTTGCCGATGATGGCTCGGGCGCGGCCGGCGCGCAGAAGGCGTTCGACAGTCTCGTATTCCAGAAGAAGGTCGACGTGCTGATCTCGATGGAGACGAGCGCGGCGCGCAATGCCGGGCTGCCGATCGTGGCGCGCGGCAAGGTGCCCTACATCTATACCTCGTTCTATGAAGGCAAGTCCTGCAGCCCCTTCATGTATGTCAATGCCTGGGTGCCGGAACAGCAGGTGCCGCCGATCGTCGACTATTTCAACAAGGAAAAGGGCGCCAAGAAGTTCTTCCTGATCGGGTCGGACTACGCGTTCGGCCGCGGCATGCTCGCGTTCACCAAGGCCTATATCGAGAAGACCGGCGGTAAGGTTGTCGGCGAGGAATATCTGCCGATGGACGGCAGCGACTGGACGCCGATTATCTCGAAACTGAAGAGCGCGGCGCCGGACGCCCTGATCACCTCGACGGCCGGCGGTGCGCCGAACGTCACATTGACCAAGCAGCTCCGCGCCGCCGGCGTTGCGCTGCCCTACGGTAACCTCGCGGTTGACGAGGGCACCGCCAAGAGCATGGGGACCGACGCCGAAGGCATCTATCTCTCGGCCTCCTACGTTACCGGCATCGACAGCGCCGCCAACAAGACCTTCCTCGCCGCCATGCAGAAGAAATTCGGGGCCGAGCTGAAGACCCCGAACGACCTTTCGGTCCCGGAATACGAAGCTGTCTATGCCTACAAGGCCGCGGCGGAAAAGGCCGGCAGCACCGAGGAGGCCAAGGTCCTGAAGGCTCTCGGCGAAATCTCGGTGGAAGGTCCGCGCGGCAAGATCGAAATGTCGAAGCAGCATCATGCGCCGTTGACGATGTATCTCGGACAGGTGCAGGCCGACGGTACGGTGAAGGTGATCAAGAGCTTCCCCAGTGTCGATCCGGGCCCGCAATGCCCGAACTTGAAGTCCTGAAGTTGACAGCCGGCGGCGAAGGGAGGTGACTTCCTCCGCCCCGGCTCAATGCGGTTCGCTCTCATGATCACGCTCGTCCTCGATATCATGACCACCGCCGCGATCCTGTTCATTGTCTCCGCCGGTCTGTTGATCGTGTTCGGCGTGATGAAGATCATCAATTTCGCTCACGCCTCCTTCATTACGGTCGGGGCCTATGCCGCGCTGGTGGCTTCCCGCCTCGGGCTGCCGCCCATGCTGGCTCCCGCAATGGCTTTCCTGGCCGGCGGGCTGATCGGGGCCGCCGCCGAGCGGGTGGTGGTGCGACGGCTCTACGGCCGCCCGCTGGATGCCATCCTGGCGACCTGGGGATTGAGCATCGTGATCGGCCAATTGGTAACGCTCGCCTTCGGGCGCGAGGTGCAGTTCGTGCCAGCTCCGGTCTCGGGCACCGTGATGATCCTGGGCGAGGACTATTCGGGGTATCGCTTGCTGATGGTGCTGGCGGCGATCGTGATCGCCGCCTTCTTCACCGGGCTCCTCAATGGCACGCGGCTCGGTCTTTCCACGCGCGCCGTCATCATGAACGAGACCCTGGCGCAGGGCCTCGGGATCGACAGCACGCGGGTCCGCCTGATCACTTTCGGCATCGGCTGCGGCCTCGCCGCGATTGCCGGCGCCCTGATCACGCCGCTCGCCAGCGTCGATCCCAGTATGGGGCTGTCCTGGCTGATCGGTGCCTTCATGCTGGTGATGATATCCGGCGGCTCGCTGCTGACGCTTGGCCTGTCCTGCTTCGTGCTCGGAGGCCTGCAGGTGTTGGCTTCCACCTTCATCAGCCCGATCCTTGGCGGGCTGACCATCGCGGTGCTGGCCGCCGTGGCACTTCGCCTCAGGCCAGAGGGATTCGCCCGTGCCTGATCGTGACTCTATGCTGAGATCGATGGCATCGGTTTCGCTGCCTGGCTTGCCCAGCTGGCTGATCCGGATTGGCCTTCCTTCAATTGTCGCGATGCTTCTGGTCATCGCCGGGCCCTGGATACTCGATACCTACATGCTGAACATCTTGGCCCGGGCCCTGTTTGTAGCGATCGCCGCGCTCACCGTCGATATATTGTGGGGATTCAGCGGCACGCTGACGTTCGGGCAATCCGCATTCTTCGGTATCGGCGCGTATGCGCTGGCGATCGGTTTCACCCAATTCGGCTTCGGTCCATGGCAAGCGCTGCTGGCGCTTGGAGCAGCGTTGGGACTGGCTGCCGCGGTGGCAGGCTTTGTCGGCTGGCTAGCGTTCTACCCGGGCTCCACGCCACTGTATGCTTCCGTGATCTCGCTGGTGTTGCCCATCGTCGTGGTCCAGCTGCTTTATTCCGGCGGTTCGTTCACGGGCTCTTCCAGCGGGCTCGTCGGCTTCGAAAGCTTCGATCTGTCGCTCGAGGGTTGGTTCCGCCTTGCCGGAATCGCGGTCGTCGCGATGCTCGTGGTGGCGTCGATCGCGCTCTCCAGCGACGCGGGACGCGTGCTCAGCGCGATGCGCGACAACGACGAGCGTTGCACTTATCTCGGGATCGACACCTCGCTGGTACGCATCAGCCTGACAGTGATCACCGGCACCATCGCTGCTCTGGCCGGCTTCGGCTATGTCGGCTTCAGCGGCGTCGCCGCGCCGGAGAATGCCAGCTTCGTCTTCGGTACCCAGCTTGTGGTGATGGTGGCGCTCGGCGGGCGCGGAACTCTGATCGGCGCGGTGGTCGGCGCATTGGTGATCGAAGTCGCCAGCGCCTATCTCTCCAGCAGTCTCCCTTTCGTCTGGGAACTGATAGTCGGCCTCGCCTTCGTCGCTGTCATCGTGGTGCTGCCGGGCGGCTTGTTCGGCAGCCTGCGGGACGCCAGCATCGCGCTGCGCCGGCGCTTTGCCGCCGCACCGGCGCGGGCTTCTTCGCCGGTCGCGCTCGCGACACTGGAGCACACCGCCGCGGCGCCTGACCGTGACGATGTCGTGGTCGAGGCTGATCACGTCTCCCGGCATTTCGGCAGCCTATCGGTGCTTTCCGGCGTCTCGTTCACGGCGCGGCGGGGCGAACTTGTCAGTATTGTCGGGCCGAACGGCGCGGGCAAGACCACCTTGATCCGCTGTCTGGCCGACGGCCGCGAGCGCTCGGAGGGGACGGTGCGCATCGGCGGACGTCCGATCGATCGCCTGGCCCCCGATCGGATCGTGGGCCTCGGCCTGGGGCGCAAGTTCCAGGCGGCTTCCGTGTTCGAGACCTTGAGCGTGGCTGATTGCCTGCGCATTGCGCGGGTCAGGATTGAACCGCCATCCTTCATCCAAGCATCGCCTGTCCTGGCGTTGCCGGCCGCGGCGCGCGCGGTGGTGGAGAGTTCAGGTCTGGCCGAGCGGCTAGGCGAGGAGGCACGCTTCCTCAGTCACGGTCTGAAACAGGCCCTCGAACTTGCAATGGTTCTGGCGCTTGAACCGCAGGTGCTGCTGCTGGACGAACCGACGGCGGGACTGACGCGCGTCGAGCGCCAGGGTTTTGCGAGCGTCCTCACCGCTCTGGTGACGCGCGAACGGCTCTGCGTCTTGATCATCGAGCACGATCTGGATTTCGTTCGTCAGATCTCCTCGCGCATCATTCTGCTGCACCAGGGGCGCGTCGCGCTTGACGGCCCGGCCGCCGACGTGGTCGGGGATCCCTTAATACGCGAGATCTACACCGGCAACAAACGTCCGAGGGGGGGCGAGCTCACGACATGACCTCCGCACTCGAACTCGTCAAGCTGACCAGCGGATACGGGAGCTCGACCGTCGTACACGACGTTTCGTTCGAGATCGCTGCCGGCGAGATCTTCGCTTTGGTCGGGAAGAACGGCATGGGCAAATCGTCGCTCCTCAAGACCATTCTCTCGTTTCTGCCGGCATGGCAGGGTGCGGTCCACCTCAATGGACGCGACGTGACGCGGCTTGCTCCCTTTCACAAACGTGCGCTTGGGCTTGCCTACGCACCGCAGGAACAGGCGCTGTTCCAGGATCTGACCGTGCGCGACAACCTCCGGCTCGGGCTCACCGACGACCGCGGCTTCGAGGCAAGCCTCTCGGACGTCAGCGGCTGGTTTCCCGTGCTGACCGCGCGGCTGTCCCAGCGCGCCGGCACACTGTCGGGTGGTGAACAGAAAATGCTGATCGTGGCGCGCGGATTGATCGCCGAGCCCAGCCTGTTCCTGCTCGACGAAGTGACGGAAGGGCTGCAGCCTTCGGTCGTGGACCGGCTCGCCGAGGTGCTCGCCGCGACGCGCCGCGATCGTGGCACCGCGATGTTGGTGGTTGAGCAGCATCTGCCCTTTGTGCTTGGACTTGCGGATCGCTTTGCGGTGTTCAAACGAGGCGAAGTGGTAGATACCGGACCGGTCGATGCTAGTTCCGCCGAGCGGATCGACGAACATATGCGCATGTGAAGCGCAGCGGACGCCGATTGCGGAGCACGCCGTTAATCTGCAGCCCTTTCGATCCGCGATATGAACCTTTATTCACGCGACGGATAAGGCGAGTGCGGCCCGGCTTCGGGCTCACGCAAATCCGGCTCGTTCGAGGCGAAATATCATCGTTCGACTTGATTACGTCTCCAAGGACGAATTTTTGAAGGACCAACATCTCTTGGTTGTGAGCTCCTCAGGCACCGATACGTCACGCTCCCCTATGTAGTAGTTATCCGCTGTCGAGGATGACGCAGAGGACGCGTAGCTGCAAAGAACGGGCAGCTCATTCACCGACTCCAATCGCCTTGCTCGCCTATGGGGCCTCCGGGTTCGCGCGGTCGACGTCAGTCCTAACTGGCAAGCAGTTGACGGGCGCGGCCAGATCAGTGTTCGGTCCCGGACGCAGATCGCGCAGGCTCAGCGAGTACGCAACCACAATTGTGCAGGGCGGCCGCCGTTGCAGTCAGCGAGCTTATGACACGGCTCGAACATATCGCGCTCAAGTCAATGGAATCCGGCCTCTCCGCTTAAGGGGCCCTGCTTGCGTCTTGTGTCGCGCCCGGGTTTGGGAGCTTGCGCCTCTCCGGAGCCGCGGTCCGGCCCCTCTTGACGGGCCCCTGTCAGTAAATCGGACACAATCAAGATCCGTAGGATTATTCAAAGATTTCAGAGCGCATTTGAAAGACATGATCGAATGGAATTCTAGCAATATCAATAGCTTGACCGACGTTTCCAAATTAAAAGAGCTCTCTTCAGAGACAGGTTTAAGTCATCTATTGAGTGACGCAGGTGCTGTTGCGGTTCGCTTGCTCAACCTGCGCCTCGCGCCGTGAAGCGTGCGCATCTGAAAATTCCGACGGAGTCGCTGATTTTGAAATAGCTTCCTGCCCGTCAGACTAGCGGATTTTGGGCAGGATTCGTTTAGTCGGGGTCAACTGCGCAGTCGATGCCGGCTCAACCCTCAAACATCCGATGAAGCAACCGGTGAACGGTAACCGTCCTCCGCATCGGCCAATTTCAGCCATCGGCACCAATCCCTTGGCGAAATATCTCTCGCAGAGGATCCGACCTGCATCCCGCTCCGGCCGCAGATGGACCAGCCCCTCCGCCCTTCCCGCTTCCCAAGCAAGCAGCAGATCGAGTCGTGTCCAGCGATCCGCAGTCACCTCGGCCTCAAGGCCGCGGCGCACCTCAAGTTCTGAACGCGGACCGAGCTCACGCGTAACGAGTTCGCCGGCCCTGCGCGTCCGTCTCTGCGTATGGCCGACTTGTCTTGATGGGAAACAAGCTCGCCGGCGATCTCCGTGCCTGGTTGAAGCTGAGTTTGCTCGCAAACTTCGAGAAGAATGTTGCTTAACGACGGCGCGGCCTTGCTCTGGGACCGTGTTGTGAAATGCACGCTAAGTTGGCCATTCAGAGCACTTCGGTGTCCGTTTAGCCCAAACATCATGCAAATCAGCGCGGAGGTCATGATATCGGCAGTAACACTCTGAAGGAAGTCAAGAAACTTACTCGATGTGGGTGTCATCATCGGCGCCGACCGGGACCCCACCCCGATCCAGATTCCTCTATTCGCCTGAAGGAATTGTCGGCGCCAGTTTAAGGAGCTCAGTTCGGCGCCGATTCACGTCATGAGACCCAACATGCGGCTCGTCCCGACCAAGACGGTCGAGCAACAGAGCTGTCTGATGCTTCATCACGCCCGCCATCGCGCGTGTCTCGTACCCTAATGGTGCGGAGGATGAGCGAGATTTCGCGGGTCGTGGCAATCACGGGGTCCTGGGTTCGGATCCCCAGCACGTCACCAAATAAAAATTAGCATCAGGGCCCGGTAAACACTCGATATCAAACTAGGACACTCCGGGATTCATCATCTTCCCGCGTTTTTAAATGACTTCCCCGCCACGCCTGCACCGGAGAAAGCTGCGGTAGCGTCTTTGGCCGTCAATGCAACCGTTGTCTGAACGTTCGTGACGCTGCCGCCCGCCACAGCTGCAAGAATGGCTGAAGATACAAGTTTCTCACTAGGAAATTCGGCGACAAGTAGCCAATCAAATTCGCCAAGCGTCATGTAGTAAGAAACTAATCGACCGCCGAACTCCTTAAGTAACTTGGCAACTGCTTCTTCTCGATTTTCCGGAGCAGATATCATGCCTCGGACCGCATCCAACGTGTAACAACCCCGCGAAATAAAGATTGTCATGTTTCTCTCCCTGATTTCTGAGGATCCGTGCAAAGCCGGGATGCCGGGACACGCCGCTGCGCCAGTTGGGCCATCGAAACCTAGCTGCGTGCAGCATTTCGTAGCGACGACGACGTCGTGCATGCTAACGTGGTGAAGCGTGGTCAAGGTCGCAAACACAAGTGCGACGCCAAAAGGCTAAAAGCATTACAGTGAAGACAAGTCGCGGGCCCATTTCTTGGAGTCTCCTTGCATCATCATCTCCACCCAAGCTCATCTTATGCCGTTAGCGCTTCTGTTCAAAGACAACGAAAGCAATCGCATTGCAGCATCATGCCCGCCATCCCTAGCGGCTTCACGGCGGATCGGCGGAATCATTCGACATGTCGAAGAAAATCACTGTGTGTACCGAAAACTTAAACCCGGGCGTAGTGATGATGGAGGCCGCCTAGGATGGGGAGCGATTTGATGCTCCCGGTCCGCTGAACCGGGCGAGAGACCGGCGCATCTTTATCCAAG
>Ga0070741_10013714_pt1 | contig 14219 bp, 10 predicted proteins | sample Coa_R1_4_FD_66440 | JGI IMG/M metagenome (GOLD analysis project Ga0070741, IMG submission 66440) | Surface soil microbial communities from Centralia Pennsylvania, which are recovering from an underground coalmine fire - Coalmine... | ecosystem: Environmental > Terrestrial > Soil > Unclassified ... | reverse complement strand
CTCGGCGGGCCGCCGCTCGTGCAGGCCGCCACCGGCGAGATCGTCACGGCCGAAGAGCTGGGCGGCGCCGACGTGCACACGCGGATCAGCGGCGTCGCCGATCATTACGCGGTCGACGACGAGCACGCGCTTGGAATCGTGCGGCAGATCGTCGCCAACCTGCAGCGGCGTCCGTACGACCCGTGGCCGGTGCGCGAGCCGCTTCCGCCGATCCGCGATCCGCACGAGCTGTACGGGATCATCCCGTCCGATCCGCGGCAGACGTACGACGTACGCGAAGTGATCGCGCGCATCGTGGACGCGAGCGAGCTCGCCGAGTTCAAGGCGCGCTACGGCACGACGCTCGTCTGCGGCTTCGCGCACATCGAAGGGCATCCCGTCGGCATCCTCGCGAACAACGGCATTCTGTTCAGCGAGTCGGCGCTCAAAGGCGCGCATTTCATCGAGCTGTGCTGCAAGCGCGGCATCCCGCTGCTCTTCCTGCAGAACATCACCGGCTTCATGGTGGGCAAGGAGTACGAGAACCGCGGGATCGCCAAGGACGGCGCGAAGCTCGTCATGGCGGTCGCGTGCGCCGACGTGCCGAAGTTCACCGTCGTGATCGGCGGCAGCTTCGGCGCCGGAAACTACGGGATGAACGGCCGCGCCTACGAGCCGCGACAGCTCTGGATGTGGCCGAACGCGCGCATCAGCGTGATGGGCGGGGCGCAAGCCGCCTCGACGTTGCTCACCGTGCGGATGAACGCCGACGCGGAGCGCAAGAAACCCGCGCTCACGGCGGAGGAGCAGGAGGCATTCAAAGCGCCCATCACGGCGAAGTACGAGCACGAAGGCCATCCGTACTACTCGACGGCGCGGATCTGGGACGACGGCGTGATCGACCCGCTCGACACGCGCCGCGTTCTCGGCGTCGGCCTGCGCGCCGCCCGCTGCCGTCCCGCGAAAGAGACGACGTTCGGCGTGTTCCGCATGTAGGAGAGCGGATGAGACCGTCGTCGCATCGCGCATCTGGATTTGGATTGGGGATTCGGACACGGCTTTGCGCGCAGGAGACGGTTCGCCGACGGAAAAGTGGCGGCCCCCGGTGTAGGCGTCGGCTCGGTTTCCGTGAGGAGAATCGCATGATTCCGGAACCGAAGAACCAGGACTGAGACCGCAGTTCGCAAGCGCCGAGCCGCCGGGCGGGGCGGCTCGGGCCAGCCGTCGTCGTGTCGCCGCACGCAGCATCATGCCGGACACGCGGCGGAAACGACACACCAGGTATGCTGTCCGCGTGGAGGCCGGAACAAGGGATGTTGCGGGTCCTCCGGCTCGTCCTTGCTACGGTGAGGTGACGGCAGGCGCGAGGCGCGGGGTCAGATGCCCGCGTACCATTCGTAGCCCTGGTCTTCCCAGTAGCCGCCGTTGCCGCCGCCGATGCGCTTGTAGTCGGCCACGAGCTCGATGCGCTGCACCCATTTCGCGCTCTTGTAGCCGAGCTGCGTCGGGATCTTCAGACGCACCGGCGCGCCGTGGTCGGGGTCGAGCGGCTCGTCGTTGAGCTCGAGCGCGAGCAGCGTCTGCGGGTGCGCGGCTTCGTGCAGATCGAGCGACTCGTAGTACCTCGTCCCGCTTTCATCGCTGTCGAAGCAATGGAACACGCAATACCGCGCGGTCGCCTTCGGGTGTGCCATCGCGAGCACCGTCGCGAGCGGAACACCGCGCCATTTTCCGATCGCGCTCCAGCCTTCGACGCAGTCGTGTCGCGTGATCTGCGTACGCTCGCCGGCGGCGCGCAATTGCGTCAGCGTGAGCGACTGCGGTCGATCCACGAGGCCGTCGACACGCAACCGATATCCCCGGTAGCGGTCGCGCACGAGCCCGCTGTAGAGAGCGTCGGACGGCGTGTCCAGGCCGTTCACCCGAAAGTCGCGGTCGATGTCGCGTTCGTTGTACTCGCGGGCCATGCCGTGCGTCCCGATCACCGCATGGTTCAACGTCTCCGTCGAAAGCAGCACGTTTCTGAACGGGCCGTTGGTCAGCGAATCCTTCACGGGGCCGCACGCCGTCAGCCCGAGCGCCGAGAGCGACGAAGCGACGAACAGCCGGCGCTTCACGGCCCCACCCCGTCGTGCTCGCCGAGCACGTACCAGCCGGTGATCATCGACCGCACGTTGTTCCACATGCCGGTCGTCACGACCATCGTCAGGTGCACCAGGAAGTAGCCGACCAGCAACACCATCAGCAGGAAGTGCCACGTGCGCGCGAACTGTCGTCCGCCGAAGAGCGCGGTCAGCCACGGCGCCGCCGCATCGACTCCGGGCGAAAGCGTCAGCCCGGTCAGCACGATGAGCGGGAAGAACACGAACAGGACCGCGGTGTAGGCCGCCTTCTGCAGCGGGTTGTACGTGCCGTGCGGCGGCGGCTCTTTGCGCAGCCGGAAGTAGTAGAGCTGCATCGGCCAGAGCTTCGGCACGTCGGACGGACGCAGCACCAGCTCGCGCAGCGTGCCGCGCGCCGCCGCCGCGACCAGATACGCGGCGAGCGCGATCGTGAGCGCCCAGGCGAACGTGAGGTGCCAGCGCCGTCCGTCGGCGAGATCCTGCGGTCCGGGGAGCGTCGCCCAGGCGGGAAACGCGCGCGGCGCTTCTTCGCCGAGGCCGTCGTCGGTGTAACCGAGCAGATGCGTGGTGCGCAGCGTCACGCCGAAGATCGTCGTCGTGCCCACGGGAACGCCGGCGACGCGCTCCGCGCCGAACGCGAGCACGCGCCGCGCCGGATTGCTCTTGTCCGAGGCGTCGAGGTAAGGCGCCGCGTTGAAGATCTGCAGCCCGCTCATGACGAGCACGAGCATCGCGAGCGCCCACAGCCAGTGCGCGGCGCGCGCCACCACCCCGTGCCGATACACCCGTTCGCGCGGCGTCTCGTCCATCACCGAGGTCAACGGACGCGGCGGCGCTTCGGACGTCGTCACGCCTTCTCGGCCACCAGCGAACGCACCGTCGCTTCGAGCTGCGCGTCGTAGCCTTCGCCGACGTACGTCGCGCGCAAGCGGCCCGACCGGTCGAAGACGAGCTGCGTGGGCCACGCGCTCACGCCGTACGCGTTCCACACGCGGAAGTCGTCGTCGTAGCGCACGGGCCACGTGACGCCCTGTTCGCGCAAGGCGCGGACGACGTTGGCGTGGACGTGCTCTTCTTGCGTTTCGGGCGCGTGCACGCCCACGATCGCGAGCGCGCGGCCGTCGTACTCCGCACGAAGCTTCTTCAGCTCGGGGGTGACGTGCCGGCAGTTGATGCACGCGAAGGTGAAGACGTCGACCACGGTGACGCGTCCCGCCGTCGGCGGCGGACCGCTCGCGTTCGCCCATGCGCCGGCGCCGAGCACCGGCGCGAGCGACGCCGCGGCGAGGATGACGGACGCGAGCATGCCGTCATCCTAGCACATGGGCGTCCGATCCGACGTAAGGGGCCTTACGGCGCGGCCGGCGCTTCGACGACGCGGGCGAAGCCGTTCGGACGGATGTACTTCGCGAACGCCGCTTCGACCGTCGCCGGGGTCGCTCCGAGCTCCGCCTCGGCGTAGCGGCGCTCGGTGTCGAGCGGGCGTCCGCTGGAGGCGTACGCGAGAAGCAGCCCGGCGAGCCCGGCGTACGACTCCTGGCGCACGGGCAGCTCGCCGATCACCAGCGCCTTCGCGCGCTGCAGCCGTCCGGGGTCGAGCGGCGCCGACGAAAGGTGCGTGAGGTCGTCGACGATGATCTTCTGCGCGTTGTCGACGTTGCCCGGATCGCTGCCGTACGTGACGCGGAACGCGCCTTCGTTGCGCGACGCCGTCACGCTGGAACCGACGGTGTACGCGTAGCCGTGCACTTCGCGCACGTCGTGATACAGCAGCGAGGCGTAGAAGCCGCCGCTGAGCACCGTGTTCGCGAGCTGGAGCAGCGGATACGCCGGATCGTCGTACGTGATCGGGAGCGTCTCGGCGAGCGTCACTTCGGACTGCACGCGTCCGGTCGCCGGGATCGTCGCCTGCGAGGGCTTGTTCGGCGGAGGCGCCGGCGGATCGACGTTCGGCGTCGGACCCTGTGCTTTCCACGCGCCGAAGCTCGCCTCGACGGCCGCCCGCGCATGCTCGGGCGTCACGTCGCCGATGACGACGATCGTCGTCAAATCGGGCCGGAACACGCTCGCGTCGTACGCCTTCACGTCACCCAGCGTCACGGTGGCAGCACTCTGCGGCGTCGCGTAACGCCGCTGCGGGAAGCCCGCCGGGTACAGCGCGTCGTTGAGGGCAAGTTCGGCCTTGAACCCGGGGCTCGCGATCTCACCGGTCAGCTCGCCGACCGTCTGCTGCTTCACGACCGCGAACGCCGGCGCGGGAAACGCGGGGTGGAGCTCGTTGTCGGCGAGCAACTGCATCCCGCGGTCGAAGTCCGACGAGAGCACGTCGAGCGAAAACGTCCGCCCGGCGCTCTCGCTCGCCGCGATCTTGTCGAGCTCCGCCTGGTACGCGACGCGGTCGTACGTCGTCGTCCCGAACGAGAACAGCGCGTCGGTGATGTCTTCGACGCCTTCCTTCCCCGCAGGGTCTTCGAGATCGGGGTCGTTGCGGATCGCGCCGCGGACGACGACGGTCTTCGAGACCTGCGTCGGCACGACGACGAGCTTGATGCCGTTCGAGAGCGTCTGCTCGACCGGTTTGACGGTCTGCTCCGGCACGTGCATGTCGGCGAGCACGTTCTTCGCGAACGCCGGGAGCTGTGTGTTCTCCTTCGGCACGACGGTGTTGTTCTCGCCGGCGCGCTGCCCGAACGCCGATCCGGCCGCCGCCTTCGGGGTCGCGATCGCGACCGTCGCGGTCTTCTCGTCGTAGTAGGTGCGCAGCACGCGGTTGACGTCGTCGACGCTCACCCGCTCCAGGCCGGCGAGATCCTCGTCCGGCGTGCGGTGCTCGACCGAGAGCGACTCGCTCCAGGTCTGCGCGAGGCCGTCGATCGAGTCGCGGGCGAACTGCGCCTGCGCGACCTCGCGGCGCTTCGCCGCCTCCACGAGGTCGGCGGGAAGCCCCGTCTGCTTGTACTTTTCGAGGACGGCCTGCACGTCGCGCACCGCGGCGTCGCCGCTGCTCGTCACCGGCACGACGGAGCCGACGAGCGAGAGTCCGGCCTTCGGGAACGTCTGCGAGAACGCGAACGTCTGCAGCGATTTCCCGGTCACGCGCAGCTCGACGAGCGCGCCCCGCTCGCTGTTCAGGACGTCGTTGAGGATCTCCGACGCGTAGTAGTCCTTGCTGTCGTAGCCGGGGACGCGATACGCGGCGAACGCGATCACGTACGGATCGGAGCTGTTGTCGCGGTAGGTGGCCGGCGTCGGCGGCGCCAGCGCCACCGGCTTGCGCGCCGGCAGCTTCTCCGCCGGAACGTCGCCGAAGAGCGCGCGCACCTTTGCGATCGTCTGCTGCGGATCCACGTCGCCGGCGATCACGTAGATCGCGTTGTTCGGATGGTACCAGCGCGCGTAGAACCGCTTGAGGTCCGGCGCCTGGATCTGCTGGAAGCTTTTCACCGTGCCGAGACCGACATCGGCGTAGGGCGAGCCGGCCATGACGTGCGCGATCGTCTTCGAGAGAAGCCGGTAGAACGCGCTCGAGTTGTCGCGCGTCACCTCCTGGGTGATCGCACCGCGCTCTTCGTTCCATCCTTGCCGGCTGTCGAGCAGGCCCGTCGCGCGCGAGCGCTCGAGATGCAGCGCGATGTCGAGATCCTGCACCGGCATCTCGAAGAAGAAGTGCGTGACCTCGTTCTCGGTGTTCGCGTTGAACGTGCCGCCGGTCACCGCGGTCGTCTCGGCGAACTGCGAAGCGTCGAGCGAGCGCGAGCCGCGGAACATCATGTGCTCCTGCGCGTGCGCGAGCCCGGTGATCGACTCTTCGTCCGAGCCGGTCAGGTAGTTCATGTAGGTCGAGACGACCGGAGCGAGCGTGTCGCGCAGGACGACCACCTGGAGCCCGTTGGGCAGCGTCGTCCGGGTCACGTCGACGGAGTGCGCCGCCGGCACGGAATTCGGCGCCTGTGCGGCCGCGGGGACCAGCAGCGCCGCCCCCAGCGGAGCGGCGAGAAGCGCCGAGGCGATGCGGCGAAAGACACCCGGTCGTGCGAAGCTCACGCAGGCAGAAACGGCGCGCGGCGCCGGGCGGTTCCGCACGGGGAGCGTCCGCCGTATCGTGGAACGACCGAGGCCGTGTCCGTCTCCGTCCTCCGCCTGCGACGCGAGGGAGCGCGTGCCCGCGTGACGCTGGCGCGCCCCGACGTCCGAAACGCCTTCAACGCCGAGCTGATCGCGCGCCTCACCGAGACGTTCACCCTGCTCGGAACCGACCCGGACGTCCGCTGCATCATCCTCGACGGTGAGGGACGGGCGTTCTGCGGCGGCGCCGACGTGAACTGGATGCGCGCGTCGCTCGAGCTGAGCGAGGATGCGAACGTCCGCGACGCCGAGGCGATGTCCGACATGTTCCGGGCGATCGACCGCTGCCCGAAACCGGTCATCGCGCGCGTCCATGGGGCGGCGCTCGGCGGCGGAGCAGGGCTCTGCGCCGTGGCGGACGCGGTGGTCGCCGACCGCGACACCGTCTTCGGCTTCACGGAGACGAAGCTCGGGATCATCCCGGCGGTCATCTCGCCGTTCGCGCTGGCGAAGATCGGCCCGTCGCACGCGCGGCGGCTGTTCCTCACCGGCGAGCGGTTCGACGCGGAGCGCGCGCAAGCGATCGGCCTGGTCCACGAGGTCGTCGGCGGCGACGCGCTCGACGGCACGGTGGAGTCGATCGCCGAGGAGCTGATCGGCGCCGGCCCGCAGGCGACCGCGGCGGCGAAGGCGCTGATCCCGGCCGTGCTGGCGGCGTCGTACGACGACTCGCGGGCGCTGACGGCGCGCGCGATCGCGCAGCGGCGCACGAGCGCCGAAGGACAGGAAGGCCTGCGCGCGTTCCTGGAGCGCCGTCCGGCCGCGTGGATCGCCTCGTGATCCGGCGGCTGCTGATCGCCAACCGCGGCGAGATCGCGATCCGCGTCGCGCGCGGCGCGCGCGAGCTCGGGATTGCCCCGGTCGGCGTCTTCTCCGAAGCCGATCGCGACGCGCTGTTCCGCGAGGCGCTCGACGCGTCGATCTGCATCGGGCCGGGACCCGCCGTCGAGTCCTACCTGGACGGCGAGAAGATCGTCGCCGCGGCGAAGACGCTCGGCGCGGACGCGATCCATCCGGGCTACGGCTTCCTCAGCGAGCGCGCGTCGTTCGCGCGCCTGGTCGTCGACGCGGGACTGATCTTCGTCGGCCCGAGCCCCGACGCGATCGCGGCGATGGGCTCGAAGATCGAGGCGAAGCGGCGCGTGCGCGCGTTCGGCGTGCCCGTGGTACCCGGCTACGACGGCGACGACCAAAGCGACGCGCGCCTGCGCGCGGAAGCCGAGCGGATCGGGACGCCGATTCTCGTCAAAGCGAGCGCCGGCGGCGGCGGGCGCGGGATGCGCGTCGTCGACGATCTCGCGCGCTTCGACGACGCGCTGGCGTCCGCACGCCGCGAGGCGAAAGCGGCGTTCGGCGACGATGCGGTCCTGCTCGAACGGTACCTCACCCGCCCGCGCCACATCGAATTTCAAATCCTCGCCGACGCGCACGGTACGACGCTGTACGTGGGCGAGCGCGAGTGCTCGATCCAACGACGCCACCAGAAGGTCGTCGAGGAGGCGCCGAGCGTCGCGCTCGACGCCGCGCTGCGCGCGCGCATGGGCGAGGCGGCGGTCAACGCCGCGCGGAGCGTCGGCTACACGAACGCCGGGACGGCGGAGTTCATGCTCGACGCGGACGGCGCGTTCTACTTCCTCGAGATGAACGCGCGGCTGCAGGTCGAGCATCCCGTGACCGAGCTGGTCTACGGCGTCGATCTCGTGCACGAGCAGCTGCGCATCGCCGCCGGCGAACGGCTGCGCTTGGCGCAGGACGACCTCCGCCCGCGCGGCTGGGCCATCGAGGCGCGACTGAACGCCGAGGACCCGGCCCACGATTTCCTTCCGCAATCCGGGACGCTCACCGCGTTCGACGTACCACGCGCTCCCGGCGTACGGCTCGACGCAGGATTCCGCGCGGGCAGCGACGTGCCCGTCTACTACGATTCGCTGCTGGCGAAGATCATCGTGTGGGGCGCGGATCGCGACGCCGCGATCGCGCGGCTCGACCACGCGCTGCGCGAGACGCGCGTCGCCGGCGTCGCGACGAACCTGCCGCTGCTGCGCGCGATCGCGAACGACGCAGCGTTTCGCGCCGGCGCGACGACGACGCGCTTTCTCGACGAGCGTCTGGCGAGCTACGCGCTCGGGACGCCGCACGCCGGCGAAGCGGCGAAGCGGCGCATCGCGGCGGCGCTTCTGGCGCGTGACGCCGGCTGGCGCGTCGCCGGCGTCGGGGTCCCGCTGGCGTTCGCGGTCGACGGCGAGACGGTCCGCGCGCACGCGACGTTCGACGGCGAACGCTGGACGCTGGAGGGAGACGTCGCCGGTACGGTCGATGCGGACGCGCGCGGCGCGACGTTCGACGCGCGCGGCGGCACGGTGTCCTCGGACGGCGGCGCCCTGCGCTGGACGTATCCCGAGCCGCCGAGCGCCGATGCCGAGCACGCGCACCACGCCGCGTCGTCGGGCGACGTCACCTCGCCGATGCCCGGGAAGATCGTGAGCGTCGACGTCGCGCCCGGCGCGGAAGTGGCCGCGCGCGCGCTGCTCGTCGTGCTCGAGGCGATGAAGATGGAGCATCGCATCGAGGCGCCCTTCGCGGGGACGGTCCGCGAGGTGCGCGTCACGCCGGGCGAGCTCGTCGCAGGCGGAGCGACGCTGGTGACGATCGCGTGAGAGTCGTGCTCCTGCCCGGCTGGAACGAGGCCGCCAAACGGATGCGGACGTTCGTCGACGGGCGCAACGGAAAAGACGGGCTCTCGTCGTTCGGCTTCGACTGCACGCTCTTCCCCGACGGCGACGAGCCGCTGCGCCAGCGCATCGATCGCTTCGCCGCCTTCCTGACGCGGCTGCGCGCGCGCGAGCCCAGCGCGTTCCCCATCGCGACGATCGGGTACAGCGTGGGCGGGCTCGTGAACCGCGGCTTCCTGCGCGCGTACCCGGAGCGCGCGAGCGAGATCGCGGCGACGGTGCAGATCGCCGCGCCGAACGGCGGGCTGATCACGAACTACATGCTCGCGACGATGCGGCTCGCGCGCGTTCCCTCGCACGTGCTCGCGGACGTCGACGTCGCGGCGCGCTTCATGACCTGGCTCAACGGAACGACGGGACACTGGGAACCGGATCCCGACAATCGCAAGAAGCAGCGCTGGCATCTCAACACGAAGCCGTGGGTCGTTCCCGACGGTCATCCGTACCTGCACGTCGTCGGGCGCATGCCGAAGTACCACCTGCAGAGCGACGGCGTGGTGATGATCGAGTCGGCCACGCTCGACGGCGCCATGGAGACCGTCTCCATCGACCGCGACGAGGCGAACCATCTGAACCTCGGCGCGGTCGACAACGTCTTCGCGACCGTCTTCCGCCGCTTCGCGCACGACGACGCGGTGTGGCCGCTCTGCGTCGAGAGCATCGCGCGCTTCCTGCGCTCCAAGGGGCTCCGCTGATGGCTTCGCCGGGGAAACGGCTTGCGACCGACGGCCTTCCGCAACGCGTGACGATCTGCGAGGTCGGCCCGCGCGACGGCCTGCAGAACGAGCCGGCCCCGGTCGCGAGCGCCGACAAGATCCGCTTCTGCGACATGCTCTCCGACGCCGGCGTGCCGATGCTCGAAGCGACGTCGTTCGTCAGCCCGAAGCACGTCCCGCAGATGGCCGACGCTGCCGAGGTCTACGGGGCGATTCGCAAGGACCCGGGCCGTACGTACGTCGTGCTCGTGCCGAACGAGCGCCGGATGGATCGCGCGCTGGAAGCCGGCGTTCGCGCGGTCGGCGTGTTCACCGCGGCGTCCGAAGCGTTCGCGCAGGCCAACATCCGCACGAGCGTCGATCGCTCCGTCGAGACGTTTTCCGGCGTCGTGCGCCGGGCGAAGGACGTTGGGATGTTCGTGCGCGCATCGGTGTCCACGGCGTTCGGCTGTCCGTTCCAAGGCGCGGTCGACGTCGCGGACGTGGTGCGCGTCTGCCGGCAGTTGCTCGCGATCGGCGTCGACGAGCTGAGCGTCGCCGACACGATCGGCGTCGGAACGCCCAACCAGGTGTTCGACGTCGTCGACGCCCTGCGCGACGTCGTCCCGCTCGAGCGCCTGAACCTGCATTTCCACGACACGCGCGGCACGGCGCTCGCGAACATCCTGGCCGGGCTGCAATGCGGCGTCTCGCGGTTCGACGCGTCCGCCGGCGGTCTGGGCGGCTGTCCGTTCGCACCCGGCGCGACCGGCAACGTCGCGACCGAGGACGTCGTCTACCTGCTGAACGGGATGGGCATCGAAACCGGCATCGACCTCGATGAGCTGCGCGCCGCGACGCGCTTCATGTCCGAACGCCTCGGGCGCCAGCCCGCCTCGCGCGCGTACGCCGCGCTCGAAGCGTCCGCCGCACGGTCGCGCTCCGCGTCGCCCGCGCGCTGACGACGAGTCCGCTCGCCGAGTGCTGCGAGCTGCGGCGTCACTGGGTCGTGAACGAGCCGATCGACCATGCCGCGGCCGGAGGACACGGAGCGGCGCCTTGCGGCATCGAGGCCGACACCGTATACGTCGTCGCCGCGGTCAACGAGGGGACGGCCGCGGCGTCCGTACCGTTCGCTTGCGCGACGAATGTACCGCCCTCCACCGGCGGTGCGCCTTCGGGGCTCGGCGTGAGGAACACGGCAGCGCCGGTCGGCGCGTTGGGCCCGCCCGGGACGACGATCGTGCCCAGTTCGACCGAAACTCCGGTCGCGCCGTTCGGCGGTTGGATCATCGACCACTGAATGTCGTGCACCACTTGCGGACACGGAACGCCTCGCGACGCCGGCCCGGCGCACGCGCCGAGCGCGACGAACCCGGCCCCGAGAGCGCTGCGAAGCATCGTGACCGGCGTACGCATGAACGCAGTATCCGACACGCGAGGTGGGGCGCGCCAGCAGTACGTTCGTCCCGATTCGTGCGGTGCGATCGGTGTTTCGTACCGGCAAGGACCCGCGCATGAACGCGAGCGGCGGGATGCGAACACCTCGAGCGATGCCCGAGTCCGTGCGGCGCCCGTCCGGCAGCGCGATCCGTCGCATCGCTCGCGCCGCCTGGGAGGCCGGCGACATCGAACGCTGTCTGTCCGCGTGCTCGCGATCGCGCGGCGACCCGCACGTCGCGCTTCTCCGCGCGCGGGCGCTGCTGCGGTCGAGACGCTCGCGCGAGGCGCTCGCCGCGCTGGGCGTGCGATGCGTTCGCGATGCGCCCGCGCTCGCGGCGGAGCGCGCGCTCCTGGCCGGCACCGCGTACGTCGCGCTCGACGAATGCGAACGCGGGACCGCCATGCTGCGCTCGGTGCTCGCGGGCGGCGCGGCGCACGATGCGGTGCGTGCCGAGGCGCGCCTCGGCATCGCGCGGGCGGCGTTCCAGAGCGGCGATTTCGACGCCGCAGCGGAGGCGCTGGAGCACATCTCGGCCGATGGCGACGTCGTTTTCGCGCGCGCCTTGGAGCTGCGCGGCTGGATCGCGAAACGGCGCGGCGCGCTCGCGGCGGCGCTGGCGATCTTCCGAGACGCGCTCGCCGCCCTCGACGCGTGCCGCACGTTCGACCGCTTCGCCGAAGCGAACCTCGTCATGGTCATCGGCAACCTCGCGGTCGAGCTCCTCGACTTCGAGGCGTGGGGCGCGATCGGTCGTCGTGCGCAGCACGTCCGCTGGGAAGCGCCCGGGATGGCGTTCTTCCGATTTTGGAACGAGCTGAACCGTTCGATGGCCGACGAGCTCGACGGCCGGCCACGCGACGCGCTGCATGCAGCGCGAGCCGCCGCCGAGCACGCGCCGTCGGAAGCCTTCCGCATCTTTGCCCACTGCCGCACGGCGGAGGTGCTGTTCGCCTACGGCGAGCTGTTGGGCTACGAAGAGCGGGCGACGGCGATCGGCGACGAGTTCGGAGCGTTGAAGCTCGAGACGCTGTCAGCATTCGAAGAGATCAACGTCTGCGCCGTCGTCGCCGAGACGCTCGGCGTCATCGGAGACGCCGACGGCGCGTATCGGGCGCTGCGCACGATCGACGAGCTGACTCCCGAGCAGCGCGCTCTGCTGTCCGACGAGCCGGTGAAGCGAGCGTATCTGACCTTCGTCGAAGGGATCGTCGCCGACGCGCGGAGCGAGTCGTTCATCGCGCGGCATCGCTATCGCTCGGCGTTCGACGCGTTCGTTCGCATCGGGATGACGCGCCGCGCGCTGCTGGCCGGCTTGCGCCTCGCCGATCTCGACGGCGACGCCGACGCGCTGGCGTACGTCGCCGAGCACGCCGGACGGCTTCCGCAGCGGTCGTGGATCCGCGAGCGCGCCGCGCGCGCCGGGGCCTGGCGCGGCGACGCGATCTTCGCCCGGCTGACCCGGGCCGAGCGCGACGTCTTGACGCTGCTCTACGAAGGGCTCTCGACGGCCGCCATCGCGGAGCGTCGCGGCCGGTCGGTGCAGACGATCCGGAACACGATCTCGGCGCTGCTCAAGGCGTTCCGCGCGGAGACGCGGCAGGCGCTGGTCACGGAGTGCCGCCGGCGCGGCTTCCCGCCGGCCGCGGACCTCGCTCGAGACGATTCGCGCGCCGGATCGCCGCACGGCGCGCAATAGCGGCCGGCGAGGCGGACGCCGTCGGCGTCGAGGTCGGCGCCGGCGTGGGCTGCGGCACGCCGGGAGTGGGCGCAACGCTCGGACCACCGCCGAGAACGGAGCACGCGGCGAACGTCGCGCACGCGAGCGCGCTTGCGAGCCATCCCGTCGCCGTCCGGCGCAACTGCCTTCTGCGATCGATCACCGTACGGGTGGAGTGCGGCGGATCGGCGTCCGGCTCCCGCGTCAACGCGCGGTCGGCTACAATTCGTCGCGGAGACGGCCGCGGCAGGCGGCGGCCGGACCGTCGCGTAGACCGCTCGTGATGACGATCGCGATCAGAGCCGGGACGTTCTACGACGGAACCGCGGCGACGCCGCGGCGCAACGTCGTGGTGACGGTCGACGGAGGGCGGATCGCCGCGGTGCGGGACTCGGCGGCCGGCGAGCCGGTCGCGGCGCAGCGCACGTACGAGACGGCGTGCGTGGTCCCGGGGCTGATCAACTGCCACGCGCACTTGGAGATGAACGGCGAGCCGGACATCCAGACGCTGTACGTGCTGCGCACGACGCTCGAGCGCACGCTGTACGCGGCGCGAAACGCGCGGCTCGCGCTCGAAGCCGGCGTGACCACGATACGGGATCTCGGCGCGTCGGACGGCGTCGCGATCGCCGTGCGCGATGCGATCGAAAAGGGCGAGCACGAAGGACCCACCGTGATCCCCGCGGGGCGCGCGCTCTGCATGACCGGCGGCCACGGGTTCTTCATCGGCCGCGAGACCGACGGACCGTGGGACGCGCGCAAAGCCGTGCGCGAGCAGCGCAAAGCGGGCGCGTCGTGCATCAAGCTGATCGCGACCGGCGGCGTGCTCACGAAGGGCGCGGTTCCGGGACTCGACCAGCTCACCGAGGACGAGATGCGCGCCGCGGTCGAGGAGGCGCACACGCACGGCATGATCGTCGGCGCGCACGCGATCGGCACGAACGGCATCAAGAACGCGCTGCGCGCCGGAGTCGACTCGATCGAGCACGGCCATCTCCTCGACGACGAAGCGATCGAGCTCTTCCGCGAGCGCGGCGCCTACCTCGTGCCGACGCTCGCCGCGGTCGCCTGCATCTACGAGAACGCCGCGAACGGGAAGCAGCCGGACTACGTCGTGCGCAAGGCGACGGAGCTCTACGAGCGCGCCGGCGACAACATCCGGCGCGCATGGCGAGCCGGCGTCACGGTCGCCGGCGGTTCGGACGCCGGGACGCCGTACAACCAGCACGAGCGCTACTGGTACGAGATCGAGCTGATGTGCACGATGCTCGGGATGACGCCGCAGCAGGCCATCGGCGCGGCGACGTCCACCGCCGCCGCGCTGCTGCGCAGCGACGCGGGCGTTCTGGCCGAAGGACGTCCCGCCGATCTGCTGCTGCTCGACCGCGACGCCGGCGAGGACGT
>Ga0070741_10013712_pt1 | contig 14220 bp, 18 predicted proteins | sample Coa_R1_4_FD_66440 | JGI IMG/M metagenome (GOLD analysis project Ga0070741, IMG submission 66440) | Surface soil microbial communities from Centralia Pennsylvania, which are recovering from an underground coalmine fire - Coalmine... | ecosystem: Environmental > Terrestrial > Soil > Unclassified ... | reverse complement strand
CGATCACGGCCGAGAACGGCTGAACCGCAACGCCCCCCAAGACCATCTCACCGCTCCACCACCTTCCAGACCCTCCGCGTCCCCTCACACATCACTTGGCGGTGGATTCAGGCTGAGGTCTCCACGGTCATAGCCCATGGGTACGGATGCCCGGCACCGAACGAGAACGCCTCCGAGTCGGTGACGACCGTCTGGGCAAGGCCCTCGCCACCGCCAGCGATGCCGCCCTCCAGAACATGGCTTGGGCGGAGCGCGGTGACCTCCTGCACGTAGGTCGCTTGATTGCCGTAATCCTCAAGGGCGCAGGCCCGCATCAAGATGCTGGCCGACGCCCGCCTGGGCAAGCTCGTCCAGAAGTCCCAAGGGATCTGCAGCGCTGGCAGACGCAGCTCCGGTCGATGGCCAACCAGCTCGAGGGAATGGTGACGCAGTCCGAGCACGCCGTGTGGGACGAGATCGGCTTGCCCGAGGACTTCCGGCAGTGAGAAGGCGCCTCGAGCGGCCCGGGACGGCCCGGCGACCTCCAAGAACCTGGCCGATCACGAAGTCTCTCCGGTACGTCTACAATACGTACATGTCTGAGACCTTGACCGGCCGCCTCAACTTCCGGCTCTCTCCCGACCAGGAGCAGGCGTTGCGTCATGCCGCCGCTCTCACCGGCCAGAGCGTGTCGGGCTTCGTGTTGTCGACGGCGGTCGAGCACGCCCACGAGCTGCTGGCCCGGGCGAACCGGATCGAGCTCTCCGAGGCCGCCTTCCGCCAGTTCGTCGCCGCGCTCGAACAGCCGGCCGAGGCGGTCCCCGAGTTGGCCCGCCTCGCCAAGCGGAAGAGCCGAATCCCCGCCCGTTGAGCGCAGCGCTCGGCCCCGTCGACCTGTTCGATCCGGGCCGACACGAGACTGCCAGCTTCTCCAGCGGCGTGGACGTGCTCGACGACTGGCTCCGGCGGGTCGCACCCGTGGCGGCCGCCGCCGGTACGGCCGCCACCTGGGTCCTCTGCCGGGGCCGGCGGGTGGTCGGCTACTACGCCCTGGCCATGGGCAGCATCGAGCGGACCCGGGCACCGTCTCGGCTGGGCCGGGGACAGCCCGATCCCGTCCCGGTCCTCGTCCTCGCCCGCCTGGCCCTCGACCGAACCGAGCAGGGCACCGGACTCGGTGGCGATCTGCTGCTCGACGCCCTCATCCGAGCGGTGGCCGGCGCCCGGCAGTACGGCGCTCGGGCCCTGGCGGTTGACGCCATCGACGACCGGGCCAGCGAGTTCTACCGCCACCACGGCTTCCTGCCGCTCGAGGGCCGGAGGCTCTACCGGCGGATCAGCGACATCGAGCGGGCCTTCGGAGCCTGAAACCGCGGGGTCCAGCGGGTTCGCCTGCTAATCCCCTGCTAATCCCGTGCGAATCCACGCGGTCACACAGGCGGTACGGACCGGTACGGGTCGGGACGCTGGAACGCGAAACTGCAGGCGGTACGGGACCGCGCAGAGCGTGACCAGCCGGACGGGCCCGTCCGAGATTACGGATCAGAAGGTTGGGGGTTCGAGTCCCTCCGAGCGCGCGAGGTAGGACGGCAGTCCAGGGGCCATTCCGGCGAGGATGGCCCTTCTTCACGCCTTTGGCCGCGATGAACCGGCGTTCCTCAGGAACGACAGGTGTTCCTCAAGAGCGCCGGTTGCCTGATGGTGCTGGACGGTCGCTCCGGCCGACGGCGCCGGACCCTGCGTTTGCTACCAGCTTCTACCGGGTATCTGCCGCGCCGCCAGCCGAAAGCGTCCGCCACGAGACAAGCGGCCTTACCGCAGTCAGGGCGAGAGGAGAGCCGTGTCCGGAACCGTCGCAGAAGCCGTCGTCATCGCCTTTATCGGCAAAGCACTGGCCTTCATCGTGATCATCGTCATACTCGCCATCATCGGGCTCTTCACGCTGGTGAAGAAGGCTCTGTGACGTAGACCGTACCGCCGGCCAACGACCGTCGACGCCGAGCCCGGCTTGGTCAGCGCGGCGCAAACCCGGCGCCGAGAGCACCTCGGTCGTTCGCAACCGTGGCGACAGGCGGTCACGACGGCGTTGTAGATCAGCAGCACGACGACGGCCCCGATGACGGAGCCGATCAGGCCCACCCCGTCGGAGTCGAACAGCGCTTTGGCCAGCAGTCCGCAGACGAAGGACCCCACGAGGCCCAGCACGATCGTTCCGATCCAGCCCATCGGGTCGCGGCCGGGGACCAGCAGGCGGGCGATGGCCCCGACCACCAGCCCGAACACCAGAAAGCCGATGATGCTCATCTTCCTCTCCTCCGGACGCCCGCCGGGCGCCGGCGCTTCCACGACAGTGATGCCCACTTTCCGTGGCCGGAAAACGCTGCTCCCCAGTCCGACGACGGCGGCGACGTTGACGGTCAAGGTGCGGAGGCGCGCCGCCGGGGGTGACACGGCGGCGGAGACGACCGTGAGGTATTCGGCCCAGCGCACGGAGACTCGCCATTGGCCCAGGACGCCTTGGTCGCCGCGGCGCCCCCCGGCCCGTCCGCACAAACTGGCGTTCGTTTACCGCTGGGAGGCGGAAAAGGAACGCCGGTTGGAGGGGGCGGGTCGCGCTGCGGAGTCCGTTGCCCGGGATTCGGCGTGGGCGCGCCGCCCGGCCGGTGGATGGCAGGGCGCGCCAGGGCATTGGCCCCCGGGGTTCGGGACGTTTGGCTCTCTTTCGGAGCGGGCCGGTGATCCGACACTGGTGGCATGGCTTCAACCGTCATCTCCGAGCGGCAGCGGGTCGAGCTGGCCCGGGCCGTGCCCGTGCCGGTCGAGGCGGCGATCGCCGTTCTCGGCCAGGACGTCCACCGCGTGGTCGGCGCCCGCCTCCGGGCTCCGTTCTCCGACGGCGAGGGCTTCACCGAGCTCGAGGTGGGCATCCCGGGCGGCCGGCAGATCGCCAGAGAGGTGCGCCTCGGGTTCGGGCCGCTGCTCGTCGACGACGGCGTCCCGGCGCTGCCCGTGTGGTGGGAGGACGCCGAGCATCCCGAGTTCTTCCCGACGTTCGACGGCGGGCTCGAACTCCGCGCCGTCGACGGCGGGACGGAACTCCGGCTCGTCGGGAGCTACCGGCCGCCGCTGGGTGCCGTGGGACGCTTCGCCGACGGCCTCTTCGGCCGCCGCGTCGTCGCCGCCTCCCTCGAGGCCTTCATCGCCGCCGTGGCCGACCGCCTGGCCCGGGCCGTGACCGAGGACGGGACCGGGGACTCCGATGTGTGACTACTGCGACTGCCGCCAGCACGAGCCGATCGCCAGCCTCTCGGAGGAGCATGACCGGCTCCTCGCCCTCTCGGTCCGCATCCGGGCCGCCCTGGATCGTGACGATGGGGCCGCCGTCGAGGCGGGCCTGGGCGACCTCATCGCCATCCTGGAGCCGCATGCGGAGCGGGAGGAGCGGGGCCTGTTCGTCGCTCTGGCGGCCGACGAGGACCTGCGGGCCTGCGTGCCCGGGCTCCTGGCCGAACATGGGCGGTTGCACGGCCCGGTCGACCGGTCGCCCGCCGGCGTCGTGGCCTTCCTGGACGACCTGGCCTCCCACATCGATCGGGAGGAACACGACGTCTTTCCGGCCGCCTCCCAGCTTCTCCCGGCCGCGGCCTGGACCGGGCTGACGGCCGTCTGATCCAGTCGCCCGCCCCGAACGGCCCTTTCCGCAGGGGCCTTCGGCCCTCGGCCGGTGGTCTTCCGCCTCTTCCAAACACCACCGGGCTGCGGCCAGGGTCGGGACAACCGCCCTGAAAGGAGCCAAGTGATGTCCTCGACGCAGAACCATCCGTTGACGGAGCTGTCCGGGTCGCCGTACGACGAGCAGTTGCTGGAGCACTTCAACGAGCACGTTCAAGGAGAGCTGGGCCTCCTCGAGGCGTACCTGGAGCTCCGGGACCAGGGCCCGGAACACGTGCGCTACCTCGTCGACCTCATCCTGAACGATGAGGCCCGCCACCATCAGACGTTCCTCGAGCTTGTCAACCGGGTCCGATCCGACATCGACTACCGGGACTACGAGCCGAGGGTGCCCTTCCTGCAGAAGGGCTCGGACGTCAAGGGTCTGGTCGAGGCGACCGACCGCTTCCTCGCCTTCGAGCGGGAGGACCGCAAATCGCTGCGCCGGCTCGAGAAGGAGCTCCGGCCGGTGCAGAACACGACGCTGTTCTGGCTGCTGGTCAAGCTCATGGAGCTCGACACCGAGAAGCACATCGCCATCCTCGAGTTCATCCGCCGTTCCGCCGAGCAGCGCTGGTGATCGGCAAGAAGGGACCAAGGTCCCTAGCCGACGGCGCCGGCATCGGATAATTATTCAAGTAACAACTTGAAAAAAATGACGTGGGAGGGAACCATGCCGAGGCGAGACGACCCGGAGGCGAGCGCCACCGGGGGAGACACCGGCGCCTTCATCGAAGGCGACCGGCGGGTGACGTTCCGGCGGCCGGCGTGACCGTCGCCGCCCCCGTCTCCTTCGCCGGACGGGCGCCCTCGGCGGCCGCCATGCCCGCGGTCGCCGTCACGCCCCCGCCGTCAGTGCCGATGACGTTCCTGGCCGCGGCGGGCATCGGCCTGGCCGCCTTCGGCGCCGCCGTGGTGGCGGTGGCCGGGCGGGCGGCCGTCTCGCCCACCGCTCCGACGGTGGTGGCCGCCGTCCACCTCTGCATGCTCGGCTTCCTCGGCACCGCCGTCCTCGGTGCCCTGCACCAGTTCAGCCCCGTCGTCGGGGGCCGGCCGCTGCGGTCGGTGCCGGTCGCCCGGATCACCACCGGGCTGTGGATCCCGGGGGTGGCGGCGCTGCCGCTCGGGTTCGCCACCGGCCATCCCGTCCTCGTCAGCCTGGCCGGCGGGGCGGTGCTCGCCGCCCTGGCCCTCACCGCCTGGAACCTCTCCGCGCCGCTCAGCGCCCGGGGCCGGGGCGCCCCGGTCACCGGGCTGCGGTGGGCGGTCGGCGTGTTCGTGACCACCGCCGTCTTCGGGGTCGTCTACGCCGTCGACCGCCACGCCGGCTGGTTCCCCCTCATGCCCTACCGGGTCCTGGCCCACGCCCACCTCGGCCTCCTCGGCGCCCTCGGCCTGACCTACGTGGCCGTGGCCGAGAAGCTGTGGCCGATGTTCCTGCTCGCCCACCCGCCGGGCCGCAGCCCCGGCGCCTACGCCGTGCGGCTCATGCCCGCCGGCGTCGCCGTCCTCGTCCCCGGCCTGCTCTTCGCCCTGCGGCCGCTGGCCTTCGTCGGCGGCGGACTGGTGGCGGCCGGGCTCGCCGCCCACCTCGCGTCACTGGCCGCCTTCGTCCGCTACCGCCGCCGCCGGCTGGAGCTGCTGCACGCCTTCGTGCTGGCCGGCGCGGCGATGTTGGTGATCGCCGCCGTCCTCGGCGGCCTGGCCGGCCTGGCGCCCGTCTCGACGATGTGGAGGATCCGGCTCACCGCCGGCGAGGTCATGGCCCTGGCCGCCTGGCTGGGCCTCGCCGTCGTCGGCCACGCCCACAAGATCGTGCCGTTCGTCGGCTACACGGTGCTGCGGGCACGAGGCGTCGACCGTGACCCCGTCGGCGGCGGCCCGCTGCTGTTCGGCCACCTCTTCCACCAGTGGGCGGCCCGGGCGGCGCTGGCCGGGACCGGTGCCGGGTTCGCCGCCCTCGTCGCCGGGTCGCTGGCGGCATCGGCCCCCCTGCTGCGCCTGGGCGGGGTGCTGCTCGCCGCCACGGGAGCCGCCGTCACCGCCAACCTCGCCGCCGGGCCGGTGCGGGTCCGCCGGGCCGCCGCCCGCCCGGCGCCGAGCACGGCGCTCGTCTCCAAAGGAGGCACCGCATGAATCCGACGTTGCCGGCGCGGGCCCGTTCGGTCCTCCACGGCGTGATCGACCCCGAACTGGGCCTCGACATCGTCGATCTCGGGCTCGTCTACGCCATTCGGGAGGAGGACGGCGGCATCGCCGTCGAGATGACCCTCACCACGCCGGGCTGCCCGGTGTCCGAATCGCTGCCGATCGATGCGGCCCGGGTCTTGGGAGCAGCGCTCGACGTCCCCGTCCGGGTCGACGTCGTGTGGGACCCGCCCTGGACCCCCGACCGGATCGACCCCGCCGCCGCCGAGGCGCTCGGGCTGCGGCGCTGAGGAGGAGCGGTGTGCACCATGGCGTTGAACGACAGGGTCGAGGGCCGCCGGGCGCCGCCGCCCTCCGGTGATCCCGGCCGCGTGGCCGTGGCCCAGCGCCAGGCCCGGGCGACGCTGATGGTTGCCGCCGCCTTCGTCGCGGCCGCGCCGCTGGCCGCCGTCCTGCCCCACCGCACCGGCCGGTGGCTGCCGCTGCACCTGTTCCTCGTCGGCGGGCTGCTGTCGGCCGTGAGTGCCACCACGCAGTTCTTCGCCGTCACCTGGGCCGCGGGACCGCCGGCACCGGAATGGTTGGTGCGGGCGGAGCGCCTCCTCCTCGCCGGCGGTGCGGTGGGCCTGGCGGCGGGGCGGGAAGCCGGCGTGCCGGCCGGCCTCCTGGCGGTTTCCGGCGTGGCCGTGGCGCTGGCCCTGGCGCTGCTCGCCGCCGCCCTGGAGCGGATCGTCCGGCCCGCCGTCCAGCGCCGCTTCGACGTGACGCTGCGCTGGTACCGCAGCGCCCTGGCCGCCGGCGGCGCCGGGGGGGCCCTCGGCGTGGCGCTGGCCACCGGCGCCGTCCCGTCCCGCCGCGCCGCCTCCGTGCTCGACGCCCACCTCGTCCTCAACCTGCTCGGCCTCGTCGGCCTCGTCGTGGCCGGAACGTTGCCGTTCTTCGTTGCCACCCAGGCCAAGATGCGGATGTCGCCCCGGGCCCGCGGCCCGCTGCAGGATCGCCTGCGGGCGGCCCTCCTCGTCGGGCTGGGCGGCGCCACCGCCGGCCTCCTCGCCGGGCGCCCCGCCGCCGCCGGCGCCGCGCTGCTGGTCTACGCCGGCGGACAGGTCGGACTGGTGGCGGTGTTGCCCCGGCCGGCCCGGCGCCAGTGGCGCTGGGCCGGGCCCCGGCTCCTCCAGCTCGCCGCCGGCCTGCTGTGGTGGATCGGCGCCGTGCTGGCCATGGCGGCCTCGCTGCTGCGGGGTGGGCCGGCCGCTCCGACCGCCGCCCTGCTGGCGCTCGTCGTCGGCGGTTACGGCCAGGTCCTGGCCGCCTCGCTCGCCTACCTCGGTCCCGTCCTGCGGGGCGGCGGCCACGAGCGACTCGCCGCCGGGTTCGCCACCACCGCCACCTGGTGGGGGCTCGTCGCCGGCAACCTGGCGGCGGCGGCGTTCGTCGCCGGCCGCCCCGTCCTGGCCGCCGGGCTGCTCGGCGGCTGGGTGGCCGACGGCGCCTGGCGGGCCGCTCAGCTCCTGCTCGGCCGGCCGGCGGTGGGGGCCGCCGGCGGGAGGCGGGAGCCGTAGCCACCCTCGTTCCGGAGCCTGGCCGCCCGTACCCGCGGTTGGGACGGCGTCGCGCCGCGTCCGCACGCCGACTTCACGTTCGGGACGTTCGGCCCTCCGGACGGGCCCAACGGCCGTAGTCCTGCCGACCGATTTTTCCGATGCTCGGTTGGAGAAATCACGATGAGGAGGAACCGGTCATGTCCGATATGCCAGCGGGAGAGATCAGCATCAGCCGCCTGGCCACGACGATTTTCTCCGCCCTGGCGCTGATGTTCGCCTTCGGAGCACTCGTCGTCAGCAGCCGGCACGACCCGGCGGCGGGGGCCAAGTCGACAACGGCGTCCACCATGGTGGAGCAGGGAATGGTGGCCGGCTCGGGCGGCGCCGGCGCCGCCGACGCCACCATCGACTTCAACGCCACCCCGGCGGCCGACTGGAAGCCGTTCGACCCGACGCTGGCTCCGGCCCCCGGTGGGACCACCCACGACGTGACGCTGGAGGCGACCGAGAAGGTGCTCGAGGTTGCGCCTGGCGTGACCCAGCAGATGTGGACGTTCAACGGACAGGTCCCCGCGCCGATCCTTCACGGCAAGGTCGGCGACGTGTTCAACGTGACCCTCGTCAACAAGGGGACGATGAGCCACTCGATCGACTTCCACGCCTCCTACATGGCGATGGACGACAAGATGAAGAGCATCGCCCCCGGCGAGTCGCTCGTCTACCAGTTCAAGGCCGAGCACTCCGGGATCTGGATGTACCACTGCGGCACGGCGCCGGCCCTCATGCACATCGGCAACGGGATGTACGGCGCGGTGATCATCGACCCGCCGGACCTCGCCCCGGTGGCCCACGAGTACGTCATGGTCCAGTCCGAGCTCTACACCGGCCCGGCCGGCCAGCCCGGCGACATGGCCAAGATGATGGCCGTCACTCCCGACGCCGTCGTCTTCAACGGCTACGTCAACCAGTACAAGTACGCCCCCATCAAGGTGATGCCCAACGAGCGGATCCGGATCTGGGTCCTCGACGCCGGCCCCAACGAGAACTCCGCCTTCCACATCGTCGGCACCCAGTTCGACACGGTCTTCAAGGAGGGCGCCTACCTGCTCCGGCCCAACAACCCCGAGCAGGGTGCCTCCCAGACCCTCGACCTGCAGCCCTCCCAGGGCGGCTTCGTCGAGTTCACCCTCCACGAGGCCGGGACCTACGCCATGGTCACCCACAAGTTCGCCAACGTCGGCAAGGGCGCCCAGGGTCTGATCGAGGCCGGCACCGTCACCAGCACCGGAATGGGGCACTGACATGGCCCTCCCCAACGAAGTCCGCAGCCACCACACCGTCTGGATCGACCTCCCCGGCGGCCGCACCCGGGCCTTGCGCTACGCCGCCGACGGCGACCGGCTCATCTGCCTCGGGGACGACGGCCTGGCCGGCGTCCCCGACGGGACGAGCCTCTTCGCCTCGCTTCGAGGCCTCGCCTGCGGGCCGCTGGAGCGGTACTTCCGGGTCTTTGTCCACGACATCGACGGTGCCGAGGTCGGGCTCGGGACCCTGGCCGAGGTCCTCGGCGACAAGCCCCTCGGCCGGACCAGCGCCGAGGTCGAAGCGACCCTCGAATCGATCCGTTCCACCCGGCGTCTCGTCGCCCTCGAAGGCTGAGCATGGCCGGCCTGCCCACCCGCCGCCTGGGTGACCTGGTGACCGAAGCACCCCACCGGGCGGCGGTCTTCGACCGCCTCGGCCTGGACTTCTGCTGCCACGGCCAGCGGACGCTCGCCGAGGCCTGCGACCAGGCCGGGGTCCCGCTCGACTCCGCCCTCGATGCGCTGCGGGCCGCCCCCGAGGCGACGCCGGCGCCGGCCGGTGCCGGCCGCCCCGGATCGGAGCCCGCCACGGTGGCGGAGGCCGCGGCGCTGGCCGACGACATCGTCGCCCGCCATCACCGTTACCTGCGGGAGGCTCTGCCGGCGCTGGTCGGGCTGGCCGAGAAGGTCACCGGGGTCCACGGTCAGCGGCATCCCGAACTGGCCGAGGTCGGCCGACTGGTCGTCGCCCTCCGCGACGACCTGCTTCCGCACCTGGACAAGGAAGAGCGCATCCTCTTCCCGGCCGTCGCCGCCGGCGCCCGGGCGTTCGCCTTCGACACCCCTGTCCGGGCCCTGATGGCCGAGCACGAGGCCGTCGGCGATCTCCTGGTCCAGCTCCGCGGGCTGACCAGCGGCTACGCCCCGCCGGCCGACGCCTGCGCCAGCTACGACGCCCTCTTCTCGGGCCTGGCCCACCTCGAGGCCGACACCCACGTCCACATCCACACCGAACAGAACGTGCTCTTCCCGCTCCTGCTCGCCAAAGAGAGCATCGAGGGCTGACCGGCCTCGCCGGCCTCGTCGGCCGCGACGACCCGCAGACGTGGCCCGTTCGCCTTACGGGGCGGTCCAGCCGCCATCGATGACGAGGGTCTGGCCGGTCATGTAGCGGGAGGAGTCAGAGGCCAGGAAGAGCGCCGCTTCGGCGAGCTCGCCGGGCGTCGCCACTCGGCCGAGCGGGATGGTGGCGGTCACGTCGGCCAGCGCTTCAGGGTCCTGGAGACGCCAGTGCGTGAGTGGCGTGTCCATCCACCCGGGACACAGCGCGTTGGCGCGGATGCCGTGCGGCGCGTACTCGACCGCCAGTGTCTTGGTGAAGTGGATGAGGGCCGCTTTGGAGGCGGCATAGGGCGTGCGGGTGGCGAACGCCACCAGCCCGGCCGCCGAGGCGACGTTGACGAAGACACCGGTCCGGCGCTCGAGCATCGAGGGGAGAACGGCCCGGGTCACGAGGTACGGCCCCGTGAGATTGACGGCGAGGACCGCGGCCCATTCTTCGGGCTCGGTCTCGTGGAGAAGCTTCGGGCCGCCGAGGCCGGCGATTCCCGCATTGTTGACGACGATGTCGATCGGGCCGGCGTCGGCGGCGGCGGCGGCGGTCGCCTCCCGGATCGACGCCTCGTTGGTGACGTCGGCCGCCAGCGCGATCCCGAGGTCTCCGGCGGCGCTCAACGTGGTGGCGGCCGCAGCCTCATCCAGGTCGAGCAGGGCCAGGGTTGCCCCCGCCTTGCCGTAGGCCCGGGCGATCTCCTCGCCGAGACCTCGCCCCGCGCCGGTGATGACGGCGACCTTTCCCGTGAGGTCCATGTCCCTCGATGCTAGGAACGGACCGCGCTGGTGTCTCCCTCTTCGGGAGATAACGGCCGGCCCGTTCGTGCGGCGCGGCGGAGTGCCCGCCGGCGGCTGCCGTCAGCGTGGGTCGCCGGCCGCCCGCATGTCGCCCATCACCTGCACGAGGCGGAGAGCGAGTTCGACGTTGAAGCGCGACTCGGCGTCCGCGAAGTCCACTCCGAAGATCTCCCGGATCCGCCGCAGGCGGTACTTGAGGGTCGAAGGGTGGATGCACAGCTTCGCCGCCACCTCGTCGCGGCCGGCGCCGGCCAGCTGGGCGGCGAGCGTCTCGACCAGGTCGGTGTGGTGGGCGGTGTCGTAGCGGAGGAGCGGCCCCAACCAGCGCTCGATGAACTCCTCGACCCGGTCGGCGTGCTGGGCGTCGAAGAACAGCCGGTACAGGCCGAGGTCCCCGAAGCGCAGGACGTCGCGCCCCACGCGCTCCGTCACCGCCGCCGCCGTCACCGCTTCCCGGTAGGCCGGCTCGAGTTCCGCCAGCGTCGGGCGGGGGTCGCTCACCCCCATCCCGGGACGGCGCTGCGGCAGGGCGGCGCCGAGCCGTTCGAGGATCCGCCGGCCGCACCCTTCGGCCGCTTCGGGTCGCACCACCACGACGATGTCGTCGCCGATGAGCCCCACCAGCCCGGCGGTGCGCGACCGGACCTCGCTGCGGACCTCCCGTTCCGCCCGCCGGCGGAGCGCTTCGCCGTCGCGGGGGGCGGGGATCCTCACGGCCATCACGACCACCGGCCCGTCACGGTCGTAGCCGAGATGGGCGGCGACGGCGGTCGACGTGTGCCCGGCCCGGTGGAGCAACAGGGCGTCCTGAATGAGATCGCGCCCGGCCCGCTCCTCGGCCTCCGCCACGCTCCGCTCGATGAGCAGCCGCAGGGCGAGCACGAGCCGGCCGCCCTGCAGGAGCATGTCGCCGAGCCGGCCGACGGGTTCGGCCCGCACGACGAGATAGCCGAAGACCTCGCGGTCGGTGGCGACGCTCTGCACCAGCGCCGGCGGCCCACCGTCGGAGATCTCCACCGGCCGGCCGTCCCGCTGCCCTCGCAGCTGCGCCAAGGCATGGCCGAGGTCTGCCGGAGCCGGCAGCACGGCCAGGTCGCTGGCCGTCTGGGCGGCGACTGAGTGGGCGATCACCGCTCCGGCCGGGTCGAGCAGCCACACCACCGCCCGCATGGCGGCGGCCAGGTGCTCGACGATCGTCGCCGCCTCCCGGCCGTTGAGCACCAGGTCGAGGAGGCCTTCCTGGAGCGTCAGCGCCCGCGACAACAGGTCACCCTGCTCGCGGAGGTCGTCGGTGAGCGCGTCGAGTTCGCGGACCCGATTCGACTCCCATTCCCGAAGGCGTCCGACGTAGAGCGCCGTCGAGACCTGGGCGCCCAGGGCCTGGACAAAAGCGAGGTCATCGCCGAAGCACGGCTCGGGCCCCCCGATGACGAGAAACCCGAGGCACTCCGTCGACATCCGCAGCGGCACGGCCAGGAGCGACTGGATGCCGCCCACCCGGAGGCGCCCCGGCAGTTGCCCGCCGCTGTGCCGCGTCGGGCGGGACACCGGCAGCTGGGAACAGAACCGCGCCACGGGCCCGGCGAGGCCCGGAACCAGCCCGTCGCCCGTGGCGTGACGGCCGGCGACGCGCATCGGCCGCTCCGGCCCCTGGGGGTACCAGGCGACCGCCACGAGGCGGTGGGGGGCCAGCGCGGCGAGGCCCCCGAGGGCGAGCTCGGCGATGTCCTCCTGCCGGGCGGCGGCGTGCATGAACGACCCGAGCAGCGCCACGGCGTAGAGCGAGGAGGCCGTCTCTCGCAGCCCGGCGGCCTCTTCCGTCGTCGCCGGGACGACGTTGCGGGTCATGGCGGACGCGCCTCTTCTCGGTGGTGGCGAAGGGTCAGCGGGACGGGGTGGCCGGGGCCAGGAATGCGCCCGGGTCCATTCGGCAGGGGTTGTGCATCTCGATGCCGTTGAGCAGCACCCGGCCGTGCAACCGCAGCAGATCGAAGATCTGGTTGCCCCGGGTGTTCTCGACGTCGTAGAGGCACAGCGTGATGGCCGAGGCGTCGCCGAAATGGACGGCGTAGAGAGCTTCGTACTCCAAGAAGCGGTCCGAACCCGGGCAGTCCCGCAGCCGCCAGCTCATCTCGCCCAGCACGCACAGGATGGGGTAGCCGTCGCGGCGGCTCGCCTCCCAGGCGCCGCGGTAGAAGGCCACCGTACGTTCGGGCACGAACGTCCCGCCGGCGAGATAGACCTCGGTCGAGGCCACGAGGCGAAGCTGACCGCGCTCGATGGCGCCGTCGGCGTCGATGCCTTCGCCGACCAGCTGTTTGCGGACGGTGTCCGGCGTCTCGTGGTCGCAGACGTAGATCACGCCGCAGCCGGCCGCCAGTGCCTCCTCGATGACCGGCAGGACCACCGCGTCGCGTTCGTCGGCGCCGCGGTAGAAGACCCCGAGATGGTCACCCACCCGCAGCCGGGTCGACTCCAGGGCGAGTTCCACGTCGTCGTCGGCAGGACCGGCCTCGATGAACATCGGCCACCTCCTCGCGCACCCTCCGGCATGGTACTGCCTCGAGCCGTCCGTGGCCCGGGGCGCCCCCGATCATCCGGCCACGTCGGGCCAGACACGAGGGAAGAGGTCGCAGTCGATGGGACCGCCGGGGGGCAGGTCGGGCATGGCGACGTGTCCGGTCAGGCTCGCATTGTGGAACATGTTGGCCGGGTGCGGGTTCCACGTCACCTGGTCGCCGGTGTAGATGTTGGCCACCGCCCGGCGGAAGCGGCTCGTCGTGTTGCCCCGGGAACCGTGGACGGTCAGGGGGTGGTGGAGGAGGGCGTCGCCCGGTTCCGCCTCTCCGACGAACCAGTCGTAGCGGTCGTATTCCGCCTCGAAGTCGGGCTGTTCGCTGAACGGCGATTCCTTGTAGGCGTCGGTGATCTCGGCGATGGCCTTGAACCCCGTCGGGTGGTAGACCACGCCCCACCGGTGCGATCCCTTCAGGTACCGGACGGCGCCGCCGTCGGCCGAGACGGGATCGAGTGGCACCCAGATGCGCAGGATCTGCTCGCCGGTGATCGGGAGGTACGGGAAGTCCTGGTGCCACGGCGTGGGTTTCGTCGCCCCCGGCTCCTTGACGAAGATCTGGTCGTAGAAGAAGTTGAGCGTCTTGACGCCGGTCATCACCTGGGCGGCGACCTCCTTCAGCGGCCCGTAGATCGACCAGGCCCGGAACCCGTCGTCGAGGAGCCAGGGGAAGGCCTGGGCGAAGAAGCGCGGCTGGCCCTCGTCGGCGTAGTTCTGCGACGAGGGGTCGGATCGCTCCAGCAGCCGGTCCACGGCGTCGCGGACGTAGTCGACCCACTCCAGCGGCAGGATGCCCTTGAGGATCGCCGCTCCGTCCCGCTCGTAGGTCTCCCGCTCGGCGTCGGTGACGGCGCGCCGCAGCCCGGTCTGCGGGTGGTCGAGGCCGGCGGCGGACGTCGGGTTGATCATCGCTGCTCCCCTCGTGCTCCTAGTAGGTGCTCGCGGAAATTACAGTGATGTGATTTGATGTGGTCATGCGACTACTTCCCCTTGAGATCACCGACGTTGAACGGGTCGAGCTTGAGCGTCGGGTCCGGTCGAACACCGT
>Ga0070741_10013711_pt1 | contig 14220 bp, 9 predicted proteins | sample Coa_R1_4_FD_66440 | JGI IMG/M metagenome (GOLD analysis project Ga0070741, IMG submission 66440) | Surface soil microbial communities from Centralia Pennsylvania, which are recovering from an underground coalmine fire - Coalmine... | ecosystem: Environmental > Terrestrial > Soil > Unclassified ... | reverse complement strand
GGGAATGGCAGATTTTCTAGAGTTTGACAGGGGTGCTGTTTTCCGCAGTGAAGAGCTGCGGCCTCATTGAAGCATTTGCATGCTTAGCTCCCTTGCGGCGCGGCGATCGTGGTTTTCCGCAGTGAAGAGCTGCGGCCTCATTGAAGCGGCGCTGCGCCCATATATCCGTCGCGAAGGCGCGGAGTTTTCCGCAGTGAAGAGCTGCGGCCTCATTGAAGCCCCCCTCCTTAGCAAGCACGGTCTGAGCTACACGACCGTTTTCCGCAGTGAAGAGCTGCGGCCTCATTGAAGCTCAGGTTGTTGGTTCAGTGTAGCAAAAAAAAGCCCCGGTTTTCCGCAGTGAAGAGCTGCGGCCTCATTGAAGCACGAGGGCATCGGCGCGGATGTTGTGCATTCCTTCCTGGTTTTCCGCAGTGAAGAGCTGCGGCCTCATTGAAGCCATCCCGTCGGAGCGATACGGAATGTAAATATCGAGTTTTCCGCAGTGAAGAGCTGCGGCCTCATTGAAGCCGACGCCAGCGAATGATGACGGGCGGACCGTCAAGAGTTTTCCGCAGTGAAGAGCTGCGGCCTCATTGAAGCGTCATTTGCCTCGGGGGCGGCGGTGGTGGTGGCGCCGTTTTCCGCAGTGAAGAGCTGCGGCCTCATTGAAGCTAGCAAGATCAAGAACAATTGGGACACCGACCGATGTTTTCCGCAGTGAAGAGCTGCGGCCTCATTGAAGCTGGAAGTTTTTCATCGGCCGTATTGATGCTCGATGAGTTTTCCGCAGTGAAGAGCTGCGGCCTCATTGAAGCTCGTGTCCCCGGCGCGGATGATGAATTGCACCGGTGGTGTTTTCCGCAGTGAAGAGCTGCGGCCTCATTGAAGCCAAGGTAGGAGCGCATGACCGACACACCCGCTACGCCCGTTTTCCGCAGTGAAGAGCTGCGGCCTCATTGAAGCCGGCCGGGGACATCGCGCAGCCGCGCCAAAGATTCCGGGTTTTCCGCAGTGAAGAGCTGCGGCCTCATTGAAGCCGCAGGGAGAGATCGACGCCACGTTGGACGAAATAGAGTTTTCCGCAGTGAAGAGCTGCGGCCTCATTGAAGCCAGCATCAGTTGCGCTTGACGCGCGGCGGCTTGGCGTTTTCCGCAGTGAAGAGCTGCGGCCTCATTGAAGCATTTCCGACGACGCCTTTGTGATAGTTGCGGGCGAGGAGTTTTCCGCAGTGAAGAGCTGCGGCCTCATTGAAGCCCGCCGCCGCCGCGACAAATATCGGTCCTTCAAGTGTTTTCCGCAGTGAAGAGCTGCGGCCTCATTGAAGCGCCTGTGTGTCGATAGCCATGATTAACCTCCTGCCGTGTTTTCCGCAGTGAAGAGCTGCGGCCTCATTGAAGCGAGGCGTGGAAGCGAGGTGTATTGAGCGAGCAGCAAGCGTTTTCCGCAGTGAAGAGCTGCGGCCTCATTGAAGCCAAAGAGATCGGTTACCGCTACCGGCACCATCTCTGTTTTCCGCAGTGAAGAGCTGCGGCCTCATTGAAGCGGCGATCAGGAAATCGGCCCAGCGCGTGATCATGCGTTTTCCGCAGTGAAGAGCTGCGGCCTCATTGAAGCGCATCAGTGCGGTCATACAAACTCGATCGTCACGGACGTTTTCCGCAGTGAAGAGCTGCGGCCTCATTGAAGCGGTCATCAGTTCATTGAACCTGATTACAGCTTTTTTTCGTTTTCCGCAGTGAAGAGCTGCGGCCTCATTGAAGCAGAAAGAAGCCGAAGCAAAATCTCAATCAATCATCGATGTTTTCCGCAGTGAAGAGCTGCGGCCTCATTGAAGCCTTTGGCGAATTGCATTAATCTTTCTGACTCTGGCGTTTTCCGCAGTGAAGAGCTGCGGCCTCATTGAAGCCGAGAGACAAACTTACAGGGATTCTGCGACGCAGCGTTTTCCGCAGTGAAGAGCTGCGGCCTCATTGAAGCATTTATAAACACATAGGCCGGCGGGAAGGGGGTTGGGTTTTCCGCAGTGAAGAGCTGCGGCCTCATTGAAGCAGCAGGGGGAGTTTCGGATAATCAAGGAAATAGTTGGGTTTTCCGCAGTGAAGAGCTGCGGCCTCATTGAAGCCGATCCAGGAAGCGATATCCGCAAGGCCCGTAGCCCAGTTTTCCGCAGTGAAGAGCTGCGGCCTCATTGAAGCGCATCAGTGCGGTCATACAAACTCGATCGTCACGGACGTTTTCCGCAGTGAAGAGCTGCGGCCTCATTGAAGCGGAGATCCCGTTTCATCCGCTCGACGGCCTTCCCATAGTTTTCCGCAGTGAAGAGCTGCGGCCTCATTGAAGCGGATTTGTAGAGCTTGCAGAAAGATTTGTTGCGTCGTTTTCCGCAGTGAAGAGCTGCGGCCTCATTGAAGCCGGCAATACTTGATCGCCCAATACGTGGGAATGCCAAGTTTTCCGCAGTGAAGAGCTGCGGCCTCATTGAAGCACGACGATGAGGTAGTCCTCTCCCGTAGGCGCCTTGTTTTCCGCAGTGAAGAGCTGCGGCCTCATTGAAGCTGATTTACCCCGCCGGACCCCTCGGCGAGCTTGCCGGTTTTCCGCAGTGAAGAGCTGCGGCCTCATTGAAGCGTCGTGAGTTCATCGGTTCCCCAAGGAGGGGAACAACGGTTTTCCGCAGTGAAGAGCTGCGGCCTCATTGAAGCCAACATGCCGATGTACCGGCGCAACATGCTCATATTGTTTTCCGCAGTGAAGAGCTGCGGCCTCATTGAAGCCTGACGAGCCGACGAAATGCCGCGTTGTGCTCCTGGGGTTTTCCGCAGTGAAGAGCTGCGGCCTCATTGAAGCATCATTAGCGAGCCTCTTAGTGTGTTGAGGGGTAGGTTTTCCGCAGTGAAGAGCTGCGGCCTCATTGAAGCCAGCCGCGCTTAGGTAATTCGTCGAACATGCGCGTTGTTTTCCGCAGTGAAGAGCTGCGGCCTCATTGAAGCTCGCTGTACGATGATGGCGCGCTCGACCGATCGCAGTTTTCCGCAGTGAAGAGCTGCGGCCTCATTGAAGCGTCGCCCTTCTTCGCCTCGCGGAACAACCCTCGGAGAGTTTTCCGCAGTGAAGAGCTGCGGCCTCATTGAAGCAAGGCAAGCTGCCCCGGTGAGGCAGTGCTTTCCTCCGTTTTCCGCAGTGAAGAGCTGCGGCCTCATTGAAGCCGAAAGAAGTGCGACCGGGCCTGGAAGTTTCGTCTTTGTTTTCCGCAGTGAAGAGCTGCGGCCTCATTGAAGCTGCCGGCAATGTAGCTTCGGCGGGTCTGGTTCACGCGTTTTCCGCAGTGAAGAGCTGCGGCCTCATTGAAGCCACGATCCACGGCTACTCTGGCGACCGGTCGCCCAATCGTTTTCCGCAGTGAAGAGCTGCGGCCTCATTGAAGCCAGCACCGCGGCCGGCGTGCGGCGTTGCTTTTCGGGTTTTCCGCAGTGAAGAGCTGCGGCCTCATTGAAGCACTCAAATGAGCTAGCCGTGTTTCCAATTCTTGGAGTTTTCCGCAGTGAAGAGCTGCGGCCTCATTGAAGCGTATCGACGGCCGCACGATATCTCTATAGTACTCGTGTTTTCCGCAGTGAAGAGCTGCGGCCTCATTGAAGCCTCCTCTTACGCGGTGCCGGCGGCCGGCGTGTTGTCGTTTTCCGCAGTGAAGAGCTGCGGCCTCATTGAAGCAAATCGCTTGCCAATTTATCGAAGATGATCCTATAGGTTTTCCGCAGTGAAGAGCTGCGGCCTCATTGAAGCCGGACCAGGCTGTTGATAGCGGTCTGCAACTCGGCGTTTTCCGCAGTGAAGAGCTGCGGCCTCATTGAAGCTATGGTAAGTTCGGCCAACGCGGCAGACATTGGGAGTTTTCCGCAGTGAAGAGCTGCGGCCTCATTGAAGCATTTCCGAATCCAGCAAATTGCTATTGGATGGCAAAGTTTTCCGCAGTGAAGAGCTGCGGCCTCATTGAAGCAAGCGCACGGCGAGCGCTACCTATCTCGCGGTGTGGTGTTTTCCGCAGTGAAGAGCTGCGGCCTCATTGAAGCAACAACCCCGCTTACTGCCCAGCCTCTTTCTTCGCGTTTTCCGCAGTGAAGAGCTGCGGCCTCATTGAAGCGTTAAAGAAACTTAACGCAGGCGACTACGAAGGCGCAGTTTTCCGCAGTGAAGAGCTGCGGCCTCATTGAAGCATCGTAAGCAGCGAATGGTTTAGGGCGAGCACGCGGTTTTCCGCAGTGAAGAGCTGCGGCCTCATTGAAGCCAGAATATCACATAGATTCTGGTACGGGTCTTTACGTTTTCCGCAGTGAAGAGCTGCGGCCTCATTGAAGCGGAGTTAAGGCGGGGAACCGCCCCCGTTACGCACTCCGTTTTCCGCAGTGAAGAGCTGCGGCCTCATTGAAGCACGGGAATCCCGGGAAGCCCTTCAACGAGAGGTAGAGTTTTCCGCAGTGAAGAGCTGCGGCCTCATTGAAGCAAAGCTTGAGGTCTCGCTATGCCCCCCGTGTGGTTGTTTTCCGCAGTGAAGAGCTGCGGCCTCATTGAAGCAATCCACCGTTAAGAACGCGCTCTGCTGGAATGTCTGTTTTCCGCAGTGAAGAGCTGCGGCCTCATTGAAGCACGGCGCCGAAGTCCGGAGGCTACTTGATTATTGCCATTGGATTTTCCTTAGTGAACTGCCTGCTGTGGCCTCTTTGAAGCACCGCATCCACGGCTTTCACGAGTCCAGCAGATCCGCGGCACCACCCAGGCTTAGCAAAACGGGATGATAGAAGGCGGGATAGCACTCTGAGACGGCGTCCTCGAGTTGTGGCCAGAGGATCGCTTTACGATCGGCGCACATGTCCCGAAGCGTGGCGAAATCCGTCAAAGGCTCGAGCACCGGGCTCGCTTCGGCGATGACGTAGCGATGGGAAGTTTGCTTGCTTTCAACATCGCGGGCGACGACGAATTGCCGAGAGGAACTGTAACCGGTCAAGCAGGTCCTCCACACAAAAAGATCCTCGTGCAATTCCTGCCACTCGCGTTTGGAGTATTTGCTGCATTCGGCGGATATGAGATCCAATCCGTTGGCGAATGGCCGCGTATAACCGATCACGCAGGCGGTTTGAAGTGCCACGAAAAGTGGATGCTTATGCAGGCGCATTATGCCTAGGTCGCGCGGTTCGATGGCGCCGAAGCGGCGGACGACCTCCTTGGCCGACTCTTCAACTACATCAAAGTCGGACCACGCCGCGGCGAGGGCGAGGGCGCGTGATTCGAGTTGCTTTTGTTTTTGATCCATGGAGTAGCGGTCGTTGTCGTTGTCCGAAAGGTTCGCGTATAACACTCGATTCTCCAGAACTGATGTGCGGCTGGATGCCGTTTGCGAGAGCCTATTGGATTTGTCGGGCGCGTTCACGGCACTTTAGTGCCACCGCCGCCCCGAGCGCCTTGGCCGGTTACTTTTCAGTGGACGATCACAAGGCCGTACTGCTCCCGCAGGCAGCTTTTAGGCGTGAGCTCAGCGGCTTTTGAAGTAGGTGCGAAACTCCATGCTGGCGGACAGTGCGTAATATACCGGCGGACGGGATGTCGCGGGAGGTGTATACCGGGAATGGCGCGCGCCGTTTCTCGCCCGGCCGATGAAAACTTCCGCTGTAACAACGCGAAGCGACGGCTATCGAGGCGGCTTGTGATCGGTCAGTCGAGTGGGCAGTTGAAATACCGAGCCCGCGCCGGGGAAGCCTCCTCGGGGCCACGCGGTGATGGCTTTTTCGAATTGCGCCGCCGTTAGCGGTTGAGCGAAGAAGCTGCCTTGCGCCTCATCGCATTGGTATTTCGCGAGGCGCTCCCAAATTTGGCGATCTTCCACGCCTTCCGCCACGGTTTTGAGCCCCAAGTTATGGGCGAGGCCGATGGTGGAGCGGACGATGGCCTCGGAATCCGTATTACGAACCAGGTCGACCATGAACGACTTGTCTATTTTTATCGCGTGGATCGGCAGCTTCTTGAGGTAACCGAGCGACGAGAATCCGGTGCCGAAATCATCGATATATATGCGAATGCCCGCCTCGTACAGTTGGTGCAATGCCGCCATCGCGCGTTCCGGCTCTCGCATCAACGCCGTTTCCGTGATTTCGATCTCGATGCCGCGGCCGGTCCGGACCGCGGCGGCCAGCAATTCGCCCATCAGTTGCGGATTAAGCAGGTTCTTGGCGGACAAATTGATCGCAGCGGGCAGCGCGATGCCGCTTTGCCGCCATGCCGTGATCTGCCGGAGCGTGTGTTCGATCACATGACGCGTGAGTTCGTCGATGAATCCGGATTGTTCCGCCATCTCGATGAATACTTCGGGCATGATCAGCCCGTGCTGCGGATGACGCCAGCGCAGCAGCGCCTCACTCCCGGTGACGGCGCCGGTGCGGCACTCGACCTTCGGTTGAAACACGAGGAACAGTTGATCGGTGCGGATCGCGTCATGGAGATCGGCGAGCAGCGCCAGATGCTGCGGGCTGCTCGGATCGCGTTCCGCCTCGTACCAGGCGTATCCCTTGCCTTCGCGTTTGGCGAGCGTTGCCGCGAGATCGGCGCGCTGCAGCAGCAATCCGGCTTCCTTGGTCGATGCGAGCACGATGCCGATGCGCGCGCCGATATGGATGTGAAAACCCGCGGAAACGTAATGAGCGCCGAGGAGTTTCAGAACGTTTTGCGCCACGGATTCCACGTGGTCCCGATCCTCGGTACGCAACACCAGGGCGAATTCATTGCCGTAGAGGTGATACAGATCGGCGTCGCGCAAGTGGACGTCATGTAAGCGGCCGGCGGCTTCCCGAATTAGCTCATCGCCTTTACCGTAGCCGATCGCTCCGTTGACCTCCCGGAAGTTGATGAGATTGATGATCATCAACGCGCTCGGCACCGCGCGATCGAGCCGCTGCTGGAGATCCTCGAGCAGGCGGTGGCGATTCGGAAGCTGCGTCAAGGAATCGTAGTAGGCGAGACGCTGAATGTGCTCCTGCGCGAGGCGGTGCTCGCGTCGCAGCCGCATCTCCTTCAGCTCCCGTTCAACGGCGGGGACCAGGCGGCGTATGTTGTTCTTGAGAACATAGTCCTGCGCACCGAACTTCATCAATTGCACCGCGCGCTCCTCGCCGATCGTCCCGGACACGACAAGGAACGGCAGGTCGCGGTCGTGGTCGCGTACGATCTTCAGCGCCTCGAGACCGTCGAATTGCGGCATCGAGAAGTCCGAAAAGACGATATCCCAGTGCTTGCGGCGCAGCGCGGCAATGAGCGCGACCGGCGTTTGCACGCACTCGAGATTGACGCGGTAGCCGGCCGCCTCCAAGTGCCGTTTCAGCAGCAGCGCGTCCTCGTCGGAGTCCTCGACGATGAGGACGTGGAGGGAATTCGAGCTTCCCGTGCTCATGCGGTATTGAACAAGCCTTGGGTTAATGCCCGGACGTGCCGCCCGGGCAGGTGCGGTTTAGGGTTAAAGATAGTTCACCAGGCGGGGAACGCCCGTGCAGAGCCAAAAATAAGGAAAAACGCCGTTGTTGCTTCTCCCAAACCCCGTTTTTCCCTCAAACGCGGTGTAAGCAAAACCAAGCGCGACATAGGTCCGGGCGCGAAGGCGAGGTGCGTCGGGACGGGAAGCGGATGGCGACGTGGGCGTCGGACCGAAGGACCGGGGACGCGGCCGCGTCTCGTCGGCTGGCTAAGGGGATGATTGACGCCCGGGGAATTCGGGCGGCGCTGAACCGGTAGCGGGACCGAGGGCCTGCAGATAGCGCTCCCGCAACGCGTTCTTTTGAACTTTTCCCATGGCGTTGCGCGGCAGATCGTCCGTGAAGTAAACCTGTTTCGGAATCTTGTAATTGGCCATCTCTCCTTTCAGCCGCTCGATGACTTCTTCAGCGGAAAGTGTTGCGCCCGGTTTCGGCACCACCACCGCCGTCACCGCCTCGCCGAAGTCCGGGTGCGGTGTGCCGATGACCGCGGACTCGGCGACTCCCGGGATCTCGTTAATCATCGTCTCGATCTCTTTCGGGTACACGTTGTAGCCGCCGGTGATCACCATGTCTTTTGATCGGCCGGCGATCGTCAGGTAACCCTTGGCGTCGAACTTCCCCATGTCCCCGGTTCGGAAGTAGCCATCGGCGGTGAATTCTTCGCGCGTCTTTTCCGGCATGCGCCAATAGCCTTTGAAGACGTTCGGACCTTTCAACTGAATGTGCCCGATCGTCTCCGCGGCGACGGGACGATCGTTTTCGTCCGTCACCCGCACCGTTACGCCGGGCAAGGGAAAGCCAACGGTACCGGCGACGCGTTCGCCCGTCAGCGGGTTGGACGTGTTCATGCCGGTTTCCGACATGCCATAGCGTTCGAGAATCGTATGCCCGGTGCGCTCGCGAAACGAGGCGAACGTTTCGTTCAGCAACGGCGCCGATCCGGAAATGAAGAGCCGCATATGGCGGCAAGCCTCGCGCGTGAGATCGGGCTCGGCGAGCAGGCGCGTGTAATAGGTCGGGACTCCCATGAAAACCGTGGAGCGCGGCAAGTACCGAAGCACCTGCTTGGCGTCGAACTTCTTCAGAAAAAACATTTTACCGCCGCTGAGCAGGCACAGGTTGCTCGCGACGAACAATCCATGGATGTGAAAGATCGGAAGCGCATGCAACAGCACATCCAATTTCGTGAAACTCCAATAGTCGAGGAGCGTCAGCGCGTTCGAGGTGAGATTGCGGTGCGTGAGCATCGCGCCTTTGGACCGGCCCGTGGTGCCCGACGTATAGAGGATCGACGCCAAGTCATCGTCCTCGACGGCGACCGTCGTGAACTCCGCGGGGCCTTTACGCGCCGCTTCCATCAGTGTGCCGCCGCCGTTCTCATCGAGCGTATGGAGGAAGCGCGTCCGCGCGGCCGCGGCGAGCGGCCGCATCATGTCGAGGGATTGCGGCCGACAGACGATCAAGGCGGGCTCGGCGTCGTTGATAAAATGCTCCATCTCGCCGCGCTGGTAGGCCGTATTGAACGGCAGGTAAACCAGTCCGGCGCGCACGGCGGCCAGGTAAACGAAAAGCGCTTCGGGAGACTTTTCCACGTGTACCGCGACGCGCTCGCCTTTCGCTAATCCGAGATCCTTGAAGAAGCGCGCGAGCCGGGCGGTTTCCCGCTCGAGCTCAGCGTAGGTGTAAACGCGGCCGGATTCGGTTTCGAGGCAAGGGCGGGAAAGATCGCGCGAGAATCGGGAGGCCAGGAAGCTGTAGAGGTTGGCATTCATGGGCGAACGGATTATAGCGAACTCGACGCGCGATTTTCGAATTATCCTTCAATGTCAGTGCCGGGCACCGCGTCCTGGCATCGTGCTCGCGGAAGGCGGAAACGCCCCGGGGCGCGCGGCGACACCCGTCGATCCTGCCCAGGATTCGCGGGACAAGAAGGCGCGAGCGCTACCGGTGCTTCGCGACCCACTCGGCAACGCCCGCCAGCGCGCGAAAATCCGCGATCCCGCGCGCGGGGAGTTCGGGAAAACGCTCGCGCGCCATGCGGGCGAGCGCGTCGCCCGGTCCCAGCTCGAGAAACATCCGGCAGCCGCGCTCGTAGGCGGCGTCGAGGCAGGCCGACCACTGCAAGGGGGTGCTGAGCTGGCGCGAAAGCGCCGTGATGGCGCCGGCGCGGTCCTGCACGGCAGCGCCGCTGATACCCGCCAAGATGGGTATTTTGGGCGCGGCGATGGCGGAAGCCTCGAGGGCGGAGCGAAAGCGCGTCGATGCCGGCGCGAGTGAACGTGTGTGCGCCGCGACGGAGATGTTGAGCCGATGGACCACCGCGCCGCTTGCCAGCGCGTTCGATTCGACGCGTTGCAGTGCGGCTGTCGTGCCGCCCACGATGAAGTGATCGCCGGCGTTGATGATGGCGATCTGCGCGCCGCTCGCCGCGCACAGCTCCTCGACACGGCTGACGGGAAGCCCCCGCACCGCCATGAGGCCCGACGGCGTTGCGGTGGCGTCGTCCATCGCGCGCGCCCGCGTTCGCGCCAGTTGCACGACGGCGACGGCGGACAGCGCGCCGGCGCATCCATATGCCGCAAGCTCGCCGACGCTGTATCCGGCGAACAGCGCGGGTTTCGGGAGCAGCGGCGCAACCGCGGCCCAGGCGGCCGTTTGATAAGCGCAAATGAGCGGCTGCGCGACGGCGTTTTGGAAAATGTTTCCCGCCTCGCGAGCGATCGCGACGGCGTCGAAATCCGCGCCTGCTTTGATCTCGGCGAGCGTTTGCTGCGCCGTTGGATCGTCGGCGATCCGATCGAACATCGCCGCGTGCTGCGTGCCTTGGCCGGAACAAAGAATGGCGAGCGTCACGACGTGACGGTGTGCACGAACCAGGTCGCCGCCAGCAGATCCGCCGCGCCGCCCGGGCTCAGGTTGCGAGCGACGAAATCGTCGCGGATAGCGTATGCGCGTGTCTCCCAGTCCGGGCGCGTCGTTCCGCCGCACGCGAGAAAATTTTTCGCCGCCGTCCGGGCGAATCGAAGCCCGTCGAGGCCGCCGCGATGAAGCAGATTCGTATCCTCGAGATGCGCGATGAGCGCAAACAAGGTTTGCACCAGCGCGCGCCGGCGCGTAAGTCCGCTGTGCAACGCCTGACGCAAGGCCGGCAGCGCCACGTCGAAGATGGAAGGGTAGCCGCGCGCCGCCTCGAGGCGCGCGCCGCCGGCGCCGTAGCGAGCGGCAACGGCGAGACCGTGACTCGGCGCGAGCGGTCGCATCTCGCAAATCGCGGGCGACCAGCGTGCGCGCACCGTGCGGGATAGTGTGCCGGGTGTTAGCGGCTCTTGCCGCCGATAAAGGTCGCCGCATGCCGCCGCGAGTAGGCCGATATTGAAGATCGCGCCGCGATGCGCATTGACCCCGCCCGTCGCCGCCAGCATGCGCGATTCCGCGGCGATTCCCAGCCGCTGCAATTCCGTGAACGGCGCTGCGCGCGCCGCGGCCGCCGTAACGGCGTGAAAGTAATGTCGCAGCGCGAACAGGCTGCGCAGCAGCGTCGCGGCCGCCATGTCGGGGTGGCTGCCGTTGTCGCCCGGGCACACCAGCCCGGGCTTGGGCGTAGTCGTAAGCTCGACGTAAAGGCTGCGCGTTGCGGCGCGCGCGATCGTGTGCGCGAACGCGCGCGTGGCCGCGGACGATGCCGTGTGGGCAGTAGCGCTCAACATGGCGCTGCGAGGGAGAGCACGTCGTCAAGCGAGCGCAATTCCACGCGGTCGCTGCGCTTGACCAGCAGTTGCCGCGGGCGCTGCGCCAGCTCTTTCCACGCGACCGCCATGCCTTGCGGGAATAACACCTCGCCGTCGGCCGGGATACCGCCGGCGCGTTGCCAGTTAGCGAGATACCCGAGCATGTGTTCGAGCGTCGCGCGATCGGGCGCGCGCCAAAGCAGGTCGACGTCCGAGGACGCCGTCAGGTATTGCTCGCCGGACAAATGCTGCCACGCGAGCGAGCCGTAAACGCGCAGATCAATGCCGATCGCGTTCGCTTCCGTCGCCAGTTGAACGAGCGGCGGCCGCCATGAGGATGGCGCCGAACGTATAACGGCGTCGAGAGAAAGCGGAGGAGACGTTCGTGTTACCGTGCCAGGGTCCAACACCAGCGGAACCTTCCGGTCGGTACACGTCGGCGGAAGCGCGACGCCGAGATAAAGCGCGCCACCGCCCGCGGATTCACGCCGCCGCACCACCGCGGGACGGCCGCGCTCAAACCAGGTGCTTAGAGCGGCGACAGCGCTTTCGCGCAGGGGCGCTTGCAACGCATCGCGCCAGCGCGCCTCGTCCAGCCAAACGAGGTCATGGCGCTGCAATGTCGATTCACTTGAGGGCATCGCGCCGCACCCGCTCGGACACGAGCATCGCCGTCGTGCGGCCGCCTCGCTCCGCGCCGCGCGCTCTGCGCTGATCCGCGCCGCTCTTTCCTTGCAGGGCGGCGCGCAGCGATTCGGCCAGATCGCCGGACCAGATGCCGTCGAGCGCGCCCATTTTCAGGTAATTCTCGGCGCCCGGCGCGAAGACCGGCGACGTCCTCGAGAGTTGTTCCAGCCGCTCTTGCGGGATCTTGGTAACGCGCGCCATCGCGGGCAGATTCATCACGCTGATCTCGGCGGACGAGAGCGCGTAGCAGGCGTCCGCCATCATGCCGCCGGCGATATAACCGCCGCTCACCGCCTGTCCATACACGAGGCTGACGACGCGATGCCCGGAGCGCTCGGCGAGATCGATGGCTTTGGCGAGGTGGGCCATGTACGCGTTGATGCCGAGCAGCTCGTCGTGACGCCGCAACCGCTGTCCCAGGGTATCCACCAGCAACAAGATGGCGCGGCCGGGATGTTCGCGCACCACGCGCAACACCTCGGCCGCGAGTTGCAGCGCGAGCTCGACGCCGATGGCCGCCCGATTCGCGGTCCCGACGACGCTGATGGTTTGCGCGGCTATCGATGCGGTTCCGCTGATGAAGTCTCCGCGTTGCGCCACGTTGCAGCAACCGAGGAAGAGGGCGTGCAAGAGCGTGTCGACGTCCATGTCAGCCTCGCAGGCGGATTTTTTCCGCGGCCTCGAGAAAGCCGGCGGTGTCGAGCAACGCGACCGATTCGGCGGTCTTCAGGCCGAGCGCCCGCCAGATATCCAATGCGTCGCGGCAGGTGCCGAAAAGGTGCAAGCGTTGCGCAAGAAACGCGTGTTCGGCGAGCAGATTGTCGAGCGTCGGAGGTCGGGCGGCGTCGAGCGCGCGGATCGCGGCGGCGCGAAACGCGGCGATATCGTCCTCCACGAGATCGTCCGCGTCGCCGAGCAAGTAGCGATGCTTGCCGCCGACGGTGCGCCAGACGAGCGCGCGGTCGCGGGCGTCGAATTCCTCGACGCCATGCGCCGTTTCGATCACCTCCGGCCCCGACATGCCAAGGCGTCCTTCCTCGCTCATGATCACGACGTCGCAGCACTTCGCCACGATCCCCATGCCGCCGAAGCAGCCGTACGTTCCGCCGATGAGGGCGATGACCACGACACCGGCCGCGCGCGCGGCGAGCAGCGCGCGCATGATCTCGGACACGGCGATGAGACCCGCGTTCGCCTCGTGCAGCCGCACGCCGCCCGATTCGAGCAGCAGCAAAACCGCATCCGGCTTTTGGGCGACGGCGCGCTCGAGCAACCCCGTGAGCTTGGCGCCGTGTACTTCGCCGACCGCGCCGCCCATGAACTCGCCTTCCTCCGAAGCCGCGAGCACCCGGCGTCCATTGAGCGCGCCCGCGCCGACCACCACGCCGTCGTCGAAGGCGACCGGCAGATCGAGCGCCGGCAGATGCGGGCTGGTCACGCGCGCTTGCGGCGGCAGCAGTTCGACGAAGGAATCGGGATCGAGAACGCCGAGGAGGCGCTTGCGCGCGCTCGCTTCGTGATAGCTTTGCTTCATGACGCCGGTCGGGTGAATTCGTCCACCGCCTGGTCGAGGCGCAGACTCACGACGGCCGGTGTCGCGCCGACGTCGTTGACGGAGATGCGCACGTCGCTCAGCTGGTGGCGCTCGAAGAAATCACGCAGCACCGCCTCCCAGATCTTGCCGAAGCCGAGCGCGGCCGTGCTGATTTCGATGCGGCAGGCACCGTTCAACTTGGCCGGCTCGATCAGCACTTCCAGGTTGCCGGAGGAGGCCACGCCGACCAGTGCGGGCGCCGCCTTCGGGGCGCGCACGCGGCCGCCGTGAAATTCGAATTGATGCTTCTCCATCGCGGTTCCCGAGTCACCAGTTTCGGAAGCGCCTCGGCGGGTCGTAAAGTCCGCCGGAGGCGCGCACCAGATCCTTGATCGAGCGCGCGGCCAGTAAGTCGCGCGTCGCCCGGCGCTTGTCGATGCCGAGGTCCTCCGCGCGACGGATGACGCCGCGGTCGCGCAAATTCTCCACCTTTCGCCGGTCGCGCGCGAGACCGACCGGCGTGTAGCCGGCCACGCCCCGTATCGCCTGCTCGCGGTCATCGTCGTCGCGGCAGGCGAGGAGATTGGCGATGCCTTCCTCGGTCACGACATGCGTGACGTCTTCGCCGTAGATCATCACCGGCGGCAACGGCATGTGCGCGGTGTCGGCCAATTTCCACGCGTCCAATTTCTCGACGAAGGCCGGTTCCATATGTTCCCGGTAAGTTTCGACCACCTGCACCACGAGCTTGCGGCCGCGCGGCATGCCGCC
>Ga0070741_10013710_pt1 | contig 14221 bp, 12 predicted proteins | sample Coa_R1_4_FD_66440 | JGI IMG/M metagenome (GOLD analysis project Ga0070741, IMG submission 66440) | Surface soil microbial communities from Centralia Pennsylvania, which are recovering from an underground coalmine fire - Coalmine... | ecosystem: Environmental > Terrestrial > Soil > Unclassified ... | reverse complement strand
GGCGACGAGTTTCAGCGTGGCGTTGCGTCCCCAGGCCGCGTTGCTGATCGCGTCGAGCGCGTAGAGAAACGTCTGGGCCGTGACCGTCACCGCGAAGAGCGCGGCGCTGACCGCGCGGGGCCAGCGCGTCGTCCGCGCGGCCGCGACGATCAGCAGATCCCACTCGGCGAGGAGCAGCAGGTGCGACGCGACGGTCTGCGGCGCGTGGCCGAAGCGCCACGCGAATCCGGCCGCCGCCGCCGCGCTGACGAACAGATGGGCGAGAACGAGCACGCGTTGCAGCGATTTTACACGCTCACGCCGGCGGCACCTCGAACGTCCCGGGCACGACTTCGACGAACGTCCGTTCCTCGCGGACGATGAAGCGCCTGGTCTGCGCGAACGCGAAATTGGCGCGCGCCCGCGCGTCGCTTCTCAGGCGCGTCCGGTACGTTTCGTACGCCGCCAGGGTGTCGAATCCGATCAGACCCCAGCCGATGTCGTTCGTGCCCTCCGACGGCAGCAAGTACCCGAGCAGGTGGCCGCCGCACGCGGGAATGACCGGACCCCAGTTGCGCGCGTACTCGGCGAACGCGTCGCGCTGAAACGGGTCGATCTGATAGCGGATCATGCAGACGATCATCGGTGCGCTCCTGGCCGGCTGCGCGGCCGTCCGGCCCGGCTGGTAGCGAGGCTGGAGCCAGGCGGCTCCCAGCATCGCGAGCGCCTCCCGCCGACGCATACCGGACATGGCCGCGAGCATCGCACGCCTGCGCCAGGCACACTTCGGTTATCATCGAATAATGATTGCCGCTGCGCCGGACGACGCCGTCGCGGCCGTGGCCGCCGCCATCGGCGAGCCGGCACGCGCGCGGATCCTGTGCGCCCTCCTCGACGGCCGCGCCCGCACCAGCACGGAGCTGGCGACGATTGCCGACGTGACGCCGCCGACTGCGAGCGCGCATCTGCAGCGGTTGCGCGCGCACGAGCTGGTCGACCGCGTGGTCCAGGGCAAACACCGCTACTACGCGCTCCATCGACCCGAGGTCGCGACGGCGCTCGAAGCCCTCAGCGTCGTGGCCGGCAACCGCGCGCCCGCGTTCGCTCCGCGGACCCCGGCCGCGCTGCGCAGCGCGCGGACCTGCTACGACCATCTGGCCGGCACGCTCGGCGTGGCGCTCTACGATCGCTTCACCGCACGGCGCTGGCTGACGATCCCGGCGCGGCCCGACGGCGCGATCGACCTGACGCCGGCAGGGCAGAGCGCCTTCGGCGCGCTCGGCATCGACGTGGACGCCCTGCGCAACCTGCGCCGCCGGTTCGCCTACCCCTGCCTCGATTGGAGCGAGAGGCGGCCGCACCTGGGCGGCGCGCTCGCGGCCGGCCTGCTCGACGTGATGCGCCGCCGGCGGTGGCTGGCGCAGGATCTCGACAGCCGCGTCGTGCGCGTCACCGCTTCAGGCGCGCGCGAGCTGGCTCGACGGTTCGGCGTCGTGGCACGACGGATGAACTGATCCACACGCCCCCCGCCCAGAAGCCGTCCCGACGCGACGGTTCTCGGATCGCACGTTCATTTTCGTCATCGCCGCTCGCCATGGACCGCGGATCGTCGATCCTCCCGTGCCCCTACTGCGGACGCCCGCTCCGGTGGGTACCCTTCCGCTGGTTCAACCGCGGGTCGTATCAGTGCGGCACGTGCGGCGACTTTCCCGACATGACCAATCAGGCGATGCCGACGCCGCCGCCGGCCCACGTGCCGCCGCTCGCGGGCAACCGGCCGCGCGTCCTGCTGGTCGACGATTCGAAGGAGCATCGCGATCTGTACGCGCTGATGCTCGAGTCGACCGCGACGGTGGTGACCGCCGCCCGCGGCCCCGACGCGCTCGCGATCGCCTCCAGCGCGCGCGTCGACGTCATCGTCCTCGACGTGCTGATGCCGATCATGAACGGCTGGGAAGTGTGCGCACAGTTGAAGGCGAATCCGGTGACGCGCCGGATCCCGGTGATCATGCTGACGTCGCTCGACAGCGGCGACGCGTCGGAGCCGGCCCGCCGCGCCGGCGCCGCAGCCGTGCTGATGAAGCCATGCCCGATCGAACGCCTCGCCGCGACGATCGAGTCGGTCGTCGCCGAACAGCAGATGCGAGCGGCGGCGCTGCCGCCGCTGCCGAACCGCCGATGGACGCGGAAGCTCGTGACGACGATGGTGCCGGCGAAGGCGAGCGACCGCACCGCGCAGGTGCTCAACGTCAGCTACGGCGGCGTCTGCCTGCGCATCGACGCCGAATGCCGCGACATGCCGCCGTCCTTCGACATCACGTTCCCCGCCGCCGCGGCGACGGTGCGCGCCGAAGTCGTCTGGGTGAACCCGTTCGACCACGGCGCGTGCGTATGCGGCGCCGCCGTTCCGGCCGGCGACCCGACGTGGCGCGCGATCGTCGACGGCCTCCGCTAGCCGCGCTCGACGGCCCTCTTCAACGCGCCAGCACGATGGTGTCGACGCCGATCGGGTTCGGGCAGCACGTCATCGGGTTCCTCAGGTCAATCGTCAGCGTGTCGATGGCGTCGTTCGCGTGCGTGCTCGACACGGTTCTGAACGTGCCGAACGTGTTCGGGATCGTGTCGGCCATCACGAAGACCACGGTCGAACCGCGGGCGCCGGTGATCGTGTACGGGATCGGCGTGATGCTCGAGTACAGGTCGACCGACCGGAACGTGAACGCCGCGTGGTCGTTCGCGAAGACCTGCAGCGAAGCCGACTGTGCGGCGCCGGCGGGCGTGACGAACTGAATCATCGGCGCCGGGCTGCCGAACGTCGCGACGCCCTGCCACGGGCCGGCGACCGAGATGGAATAACCGTTCTCGCCCACGATCGTCACCGGCCCGGCGGCCGTCACGCCCGCGAACGCGATCGTCGTCACGCCGGCCGGCGTCGACGGAGCCGTCGGACTGCTCGCGCACCGGATGCCGGCAAGGGCACAGCCAATCGACAGCACGAGCGACAACCTGATCTGCACACATCCCTCCATCACGCGTCTCACAAACCTTACACCGGAGACATCGTTCCGTTAAGTCGACCTGCCATCGTTCTACGCACGAGGAGGACCGACCGAATGCATAGAACGTATCAGTGGACGGTGTGTGGAGTGGCGGCGGCGGCACTGGCGTGGGGCGGATTGACCGCGCACGCCGACGATCGCGGCGACGGTCATCACGACGACGGGCGCAGCGACCGCGGGCGGACCGTGTTCGTCGTCGCGATGGAGAACCACAACTGGACGCAGCCCGCGACGACGACGTCGCCGCAGCAGATCTTCGTGAATCCCTACGCGCCGTTCGTGAACAGCCTGGTGAACGGCACGTCCGGGATCAGCCGACAGGTGGCCTACGCGACCAACTACATCAACGCCGGGATCGGCGTGCACCCGTCGGAGCCGAACTACATCTGGGCCGAGGCCGGCCAGGGCTTCGGCGTCAACAGCGACGCCGATCCGTACTCCGCGGGCTGCGCGCCGCAGACGGTGCAGAACACCGACCAGCACCTGAGCGCATTCCTGGCCAGGGCGCGGCGAACGTGGCGCTCCTACCAGGAAGACACCGACGTCGACCTCGCGACCAACGCGCCGCTGGCCCGGAGCGCGTGGACGGTGCCGCTCTTCAGCATCAGCGGCGTCTTCGCCGGCGGCCTCAACGCGTACAACTACTCGAACCAGTACAACTACGCCGCGAAACACAACCCGATGGTGTTCTTCGCCGACACGGCCGGCGGCTGCAACGCCACGCCGTCGAACCCGCGGCGCGTCGACTACGCGCCGCTGCAGCAGCTCGCGCTCGATCTGCAGAACGACGAGCTCGCCGACTACAACTGGATTACGCCGAACCAGTTCAACGACCAGCACACGACGCTCGCCAACGGCTACGGCGGCCCGTCGGGAACGCCGACCAAGGGCGACCCCGCGCGCATCGCGCAAGGCGACAACTTCCTCGCCCGCATCGTGCCGCTGATCATGGCGTCGAAAGCGTACAAGGACCACGGCATCATCGTGCTCTGGTGGGACGAGAGCGAAGGCGGCGACACGGCCGACTTCAAGCTGCCGTTCATCGTCATCTCGAAGGACGCGCACGAGAACGTGCACGGGCTGCCGTTCGCGAGCCAGGTCGAGCACTCGCACTCCTCGACGCTGCGGACGATGCAGGAGATCTTCGACGTGGATCCGCACCACGGGTACCCGTGGCTGGGCGGCGCCGTGACGGCGACCGACCTCTCAGATCTGTTCAGGCCCGGGACGATTCGCTGAGCTGATCACCGACCCGACGGTCCACCCTGTCGCGGAGCGGGGGCGGTGGACAGCACGCGCGTCTGCGGCAGATGCGCGCGATCGATCGGCTTGCCGTCCTTCCACACGGCCACGACCTGACGCAGGTTGTGAATGTCGGCCAGTGGATCGGCGGCAAGCCACACGAGATCGGCGATCTTGCCCGGCTCGAGCGTGCCCAGATCCGATCGCCGCGCGGCATAGGCGCCGTTCCGCGTCGCCGCCGCGATCGCCTGCGCCGGCGTCATCCCCAGCTCGACGAGCCCTTCGATCGCGAGGATCGTGCCGATGCCGTGATCCTGGTCGATCGGTTTCGGTGTGCGCGTCAGTTCCGGCGCCGCCGCCCAGTAGCTGTCGGTGCCCGGCGTCACGCGGCAGCCGGCGCGGATCAGCGTCTGCGCGTTCTTCCGGCGCGAATCGAGATCGGCGCCTTCGTCGGCCGCTTCCTTCCGCCGCTCGACCGTGGTCTTGTCGCGTGTCGCGGGCGGGCGCTCTTTCTCGGCATCGGCGCGCTTCTTTTCGGTTTCTTCCTTCGCCTTCAGGTGCCGCTGCCACGCAGGGCCGGTGATGGTGCCGACCAGCATCGAGCAGACGAGCCCGCGATCGCGGATTGCTGACACGATGTCCTCCGGCACGTCGCGGCCGTCGAGGAGCTCGGGATGCTGGATGCCGTCGATGCCGGCGGCGATCGCCATGCGCAGCCCTTCCACGCTCGTCGCATGCGTTTCCACGAAGCGGTTGCGCGCGTGGCCCGTCTCGACGATCACGCGCTGCGCCTCCGGCGAGAAGCCGATGAAGGTGGGCTCGGAGAAATGGCTGGTGCCGCCGTACTTGAGGAAGTCGGGACCCTTGTCGATGTAGGCGTCGATCGCGGCGCGCAACTCGGCGGGCGACATCGCCATCAGCTCTTCGCCCCCGCCCTGGGCGATGTAGTCGTTCATCTGCTCCTGGAACAGCGTCAGCGTTCCGGTGACGCGGCTGAACGAAAAGGAGTACGGGCCGCTCCACCCGAGGATGTTGCCGGCCGCGAGGATGCGCGCGCCGACCAGTTCGCCGCGCGCGATCCGATCGCGGACGTTCGTCAGCGGCACGAGCGCGCCGTAGCTGTCGCGGACGGTCGTCACGCCGTACCCGAGATCGATCTGCGCCGCCTCCAGCACGATCTCGTCCTGGCGCGGCTGGTAGCGCACCAGCGATTCGTAGCGATCGTTCTGCCCGCCGTAGAGCGACAGGTGCACGTTCGTGTCGAACATGCCGGGCATGATCCAGCGGCCGCGCGCGTCCACCTGCTCGGCGCCCGGCGGGATCGAGACGGCGCCCCGCGGTCCGGCCGCGGCGATCCGCGATCCGTCGAGCACGATCGCCGCGTCGCGAACCGGCGCACCGCCGTTCCCGTCGATCAGCGTCGCGCCGACGATGGCGATGCGGGAGGGCGAGGGCTGCGCGGCCATGTGGCCGGCGGCGAGCATCGAGCCGGCCAGGAGCGCAAGAAGACGGTGTCGCTGCATGCGCGCGAGTATACCGGCTGTGCGACGCCGTTCAGTCTGGCAGCGAGACGTTGCGGATGATGCGCCACCGGCCGGCGGCGTCCTGCGCCCACACGGTGAGAAAGCGGCCCGTCACGCTCGATGACGCCGCGCCGCGCCCGGCGACCCGCAGCGTGGCATGGCCCCACTCGTACACGTACGCGCCCGTCTGCGTCACGCCGTCGTCTTCGATCGATCCGTCGAGGACGCGGCCGCTCCTCGCGAACCGATCCCGCTCGAACGCCTCGATGGCGGCGCGACCGCGCAGCGGGTCTCCCGTCGGAGTGACGAACACCGCGTCGTCTCCGTAGATCGCCGCGATGGCCGCGGCATCCTGCCGCTTCATCGCCTCCAGCCACGCAGCGTTGGTGGCGGCAATCGTCTTTGCAGCGGCGTCGGGAATCGACGACGGGCCGGTGGCCGCGGCGAGCGCGGCAAGGAGGATCGTGACGGGCATCCCGGTAGGGTATCAGGCCGCGGTCAGCAAGCGGGCGATTGCGGCGCCTTCGCCGGCCGGCGGTTCCACCGTCTCGACGATATGGCGGATGTAGGCGCCGTCGACCCGCGCGCGCGTGTCGATCGCCTCCGCCGTCGGATGCATCCGTTCGGACACCACCTGGATCATCGGATGCAGCGGATCGTCGCCGTTGATCCCGACGACGACCGCGAGCTCGTCGAGCGTCGTGCGGACGACCGATCCGATCGGGAAGAACGTGATCGCGCCGACGAACGCCTTGACGAGCGTCGGGTTCAGTTTTTCGCCGGCAATGCGCGCGAGGAGCAGGCAGGCCCGCTCGGGCGGCGTCGGGTCCTGGTACGACCGCGCGCCGGTGACCGCCTCGTAGATGTCGGCGACGGAGACGATCTGGCTCAGCATGTGCGGCAGCGCCGAACCGAGGTCGGGATAGCCGGTGCCGCGCACCGTGCGGTGATGCTCCAGCGCGACGACCGGCGTGAGGCGGTTCAGGCCGTCCACCTGCGCGAGCAGTTCGGCGCCGAGCACGGGGTGCGCTTCCATCATCTTGCGCTCGCGCCGATCGAGCGCGCCCGGCTTCTTGACCAGATCGATCGGGATCCGCGTCTTGCCGACGTCGTGCAGCACCGCCGCTTCGACGAGCACCGTCAGCTGCTCGCCGGTCAACGCGAGCTGCCGGCCGAGCAGCAGGCTGAGCACCGCGACGTTGACCGAGTGGATGTACGTGAGGTTTTCGTATCGCTTGACGGCGAGAATCTGCGCGAGCGCCGCGTGGCTCGACACGACGCGGCCGACGAGCAGCTGTACGAGGTTGCGCACGCCCCTGACGTCCAGCCGCCCGCCGGCGGCCAGGTCGTCGAACGCCTGATGCGCGAGCATCAGCGATTCTTCGTAGTCGGGGTCGAAGACACGCTCCGGCTGATCGGCCCATCGCGTCGCGCGCCAGCGCGTGTCGAGCGGAACCAGCCGGCCCACCGCGATCCGATCGATGCCGCGCGCCGCGAGCTGGCCTTCGAGCGACTCGCCGCCGCGCTTCGCCGTGCGCAGCAGGTCGGCGGCGGTCACCACGTCTTCCGGCCGCACGTCGGCGCGAAGGTGCAGGCTGTCGAACCCGAGGCCCGTTGGTGCGGCACCGTCGCACGCGTGGCCGTCGACGTGCACGATGCCGTGGATCACTTCGATGCGCAGCCACTCCTCGTCCGCGCGCGCCTGCCGGACGACCTCGCACACCTCGCGCACCTTGTCGGCGACCTGGGGATGGCCGGCCGGATACATGCCGGTCAGCGCCTTCAGCGCCGCGAAGGCCTTCAACAGGCGGTGCGCGTCCGGAGCCGCCGACGCTCGTGTCGCCGTCACATCAGCCCCCGCGCCTTGGCGCCGACGCGGGCGATCGCCGGATTCCAGAAGTGGAACCGCAGCGGCGCCAGCGTTTCGAGGACCGGCTCGAGATCGCGGCCGCTGCCGCCCTGCGCGACGCGCTCGAGGAGGCGGGTCGCCGACTGCGGCCAGTGCGCCACGAAGTCGCGACGCCGCAGCAGTTCGCGCGCGTGCGTCAGCGCGAGCGCCGACGGCAGACGCCAGAGCGCCTCTTCCGCGACCGGCTGCATCGCGCCGCCGCGTTCGATCTGCGACGCGATGATCGATGCCGCCCGCGGCGACGCGATTCGCGCCAGCGCCCGGAGCGCCTCGCGCCCGAGCGCTTCGTCGCCCTCGTCGATGCGCGCGGCGATGTCGGCTTCGTGGCCGACGCCGGCAAATCCCAGGACGGTCAGGGCGACGGCTGCCACGTCCGCGCGCAGGTCCGGCAGCCGCGGCGCGATCGCCGGCGCCATCTCGACGGCGCAGTCGCACAATGCCGGCCGCAGCCGCATGGCCGCCGCGCGCTCGGTGGGCGATGCCAGCGCGTCGAGCCACGCGGGAACGAGGTTGGCCCCGAGCGCCGACACGACGTGCGGCACGCAGGCGCGTGCGCTCTCGGGACCGACGCAGAGGTTCGCGAGCCGCAGTACCGTGTCGCGGTTGCAGAACCGCTGCAGGACATCGCGGATCGCGTCAGCGACGTCGGGCCGGGCCGCGGCGACGGCGGCGGCGGTGTCAGACACCCGCGCGAGCCACCGCACGAGCTCCGGCCAGTTCTCCGTGCGTGCGAAGGCCTGCAGCTCCGGCAGCGCGCGCTCGACGAGCGACGCGACCACGCCGGGGTTCGGCTCGATCGCGGCGAGCCGCAGCAGCGACGCGAGCCACACGTCGGTGGAGTCGGTCGTCGTGATCGCCGTCCGCGCGTCCGCGATCGCCGCACGCGTGCTGTCGTCGATGGACAGATCGAACGCCGCAAAATCGCCGAAATGCCGCGGCTTCTTGCCGTCGACGTCGACCAGCTTGCGCGCCTGGTCGTCGAAGCCGGCGGCCGTCCAGCGGTCGCCGTGCGCGGCGGGCGCTTCGCCGCGCGCCGCGTCGACGAGCGGCATCATGCGCTGGCGGCGGTCGGGCGCGAGCTGCAGGCGATCGAGCGCCATCGGCACCAGCTGCGGCGACGCCATCTCGAGATCCAGCAGCAGCCCGAGCGCCTCGGCGAGTGCGACGTCCGGAAATTCGGCGAGCACCGCTTCACCGTCGACGCGGCCGTCGAGCAGATGCGGCAGAATCGATCGCCGCAGCAGGGCCCGCCGCCGATCGATGTCGAGATCGAGGACGGCGCGCGCCAGCTTCGCCATCAGCATGCGTCCGAGCCGCGGTTCGATGGCCCCGATCAGCGTCACGACGTCGTCGTAGCGCCCGCACAGCGGAGCCGCCTCCTCGCCGCCGTCCACCGCATCGTCGACGAGACGCGCGAGGATCGATGCCAGATGCTCCGGGTCGTTGGCGAGCAGCGTCAGGTCGGTCAGCGAAACCGAGGCGTCGTCAGCCGTTGGATCGACGCGGACCCAGCCCTTGTCCGGCGGGTACAGATACTGCGCGGGCGTGTCGGGCGCCGACGCCTGCCGCTGACGCTCGTGCGCGATCAGCCGCCGGGTCGCGTCCGGCAGATCGGGAAAATCGAGGACCTCGGGCCGCGGCGTCATCCGGACGACGATCGCGTTGACCCCGGCGTCCATCAGCCGCTCGGCGAACGTCGGCGCTTCGCGCGCCGCGCGCCGCGCCGCGGCGACGACGAGGCAGAACTGCGCCCAGTCACGGGCGCCGGCGCCGCGCTCGAATTCGAGGGTGGCGACGTGCGCCGCGTGCAGCGGACGCCGCAGCTCCTGATCGATTGCGGTGTCGGCGGCGATCGCGTCGTCGTTGAGCAGCACCTGTTCCGACGTGATCCGGACGGCGACCGCATCGTCCTGCCGCAGCGCGAGGAATGCGCGGTGGCACGCGTCGACCGCGTCGGTGCACATCGTGCTCGTCGACGGGTAAGTTCGGAACTGCCGCGCCGCGCGGGCGAGCAGCTGCAGGAACTCGACGGTTGCGTCCCGGAACGCGACGGTGTCGGCGTGCGCCATCTGACGCATCGCGCGACCGCAAGCGCCATACCGACGGACGATTCTGTCCGCGGCGGTCTAAGAGCTCTTGGATCAAGCGATTGCGACGGCTGGCACGAGGAGTGTCGCCGGCCGCCAATCACAATTCTGTGGTGTGGAATTTCAGGATTGTGCGTGCGGCGGTGGCCGTATTTGACACTCTAGTGAACGGGTGTTCCTTCGTCGTGTCGAAATGAACCTCCCGCGGCACGACCGAACGGCGCCGGCCGCCGCGGCCGAGTGGTATCATCCCCGCCGGCAGATGTCGCAACTCGCGGATAGCCACCCGTCGGCTCCGGCCGCCGGCCTGATGATCCGCATCGATCCGTCGGGCGCAACCTTGCAGCAACAGGTGTACGGCGCGGTGCGCCGCGCCATCCTCGACGGCGTCCTCGCCGCGGGTGCGCGCCTGCCGTCGTCGCGGTCGCTCGCGCAGGACCTGCGGGTGTCGCGCACGACGACGCTCTTCGCCTACGAACAGCTGATCGCGGAGGGGTATCTTTCCGCGCGGCACGGCTCCGGCACGTTCGTCGCGGGCGAGCTGCCGGACGACCTGCCGTCGGCAAGCCCGCTGCGCCGCTCGCTCGGCAGGCAACATCCGCAGCTCTCGCGCCGCGGCGTCGCGCTTGCGTCGACACCATTTCCGTCGCGGCGCATCGGCGGCCCGCCGCGCGCGTTTCGTCTCGGGGTGCCGGCTCTCGATCTGTTTCCGCTGCGACTGTGGTCGCAGCTCGTCGCGCGGCGCCTGCGCTCGATGACGCTGGCGCAGCTGGACTACTCGGATCCTGCCGGGTTCCTCGGGCTGCGACGGGCGATCGCCGATCACGTGCAGGCGGCTCGCGGAACGACGTGTGCGGCGGACCACGTGTTCGTCGTCGCAGGCGCGCAGCGAGGGCTGCAGATGATCTGCAGCGCGCTGCTCGATCCCGGCGATTCGGTGTGGCTCGAGGAGCCGGGATATCCCGGCGCGCGGAGCGCGCTGGCGCAGGCCGGCGCGCGCATCGTGCCGGTGCGGGTCGACCCGCACGGCATCGACGTGACGGCCGGTGCCCGCCTGGCGCCTCGCGCCCGCATGGCGTATGTCACGCCGTCGAACCAGTTTCCGCTCGGCGTTCCGATGAGCCTGATGCGTCGCGTCGCGTTGCTGAAGTGGGCGGCGAAAGCCGGCGCATGGATCGTCGAGGACGACTACGACAGCGAGTTCCGCTACTCGACGCGGCCGTTTCCCTCGCTGCACGGGCTCGACTGCGACGGGCGCGTGATCTACGTCGGCACCTTTGCGAAGTCGATCTTTCCCGCGATGCGGCTCGGTTTCGTCGTCGTTCCAGACGATCTCCGCCAGCGGTTTCACGCCGTGCGCCGCGCCGCCGACGTCCATCCGCCGCTGCTCGAGCAGATGGCGCTCGCCGACTTCATCGGCGGAGGACATTACGCCGCGCACCTGCGCCGGATGCGGACGGCGTATCGCGAACGGCTGGAGGCGCTGACGACGGCGGCAGACGAGTTGTGCGGCGGCGCGCTGCGCCTTCGGACGGTCCATGCAGGACTCCACGCGGTGGCCGACCTGAACGGGATCGACGAGGAACGTGTGTGCGAGGAGGCCGCGCAGCGCGGCATCGAAGTCGCGCCGCTCGGAAGCTACTTCGCCGGCCGCCGCGCGGGGAATGCGCTCGTGCTCGGGTTCGCGTCGACCCGGCCGGAGATGCTGCGTCGCGGCATGGAGCGCCTCGCCGAGGCGATCCGGGCGGCGCGGCGGCCCGTCAACAGGCGCACCGCGGAGGCCAGGTCATGATCCGTCCCAGGCTCGCAGGGTTCGTCCTCGCCGCGGCGCTTGTCGCCGGGTTCCACGCGGCAGCCTCTTCGCGGTTCGACGATGCGCCGTTCGGCAAGCAGCGCGTCACGTTCAAGAGCGGCGGCTTGACGCTCGTCGGATATCTGTTCCGGCCCGCGGGCGACGGTCCGTTCCCCGCGGTGGTGTGGAACCACGGCAGCGAGCCGAATCCGGGCGGCGGACGCCAGTTCGACACGGTCGCATCGATCTTCGTTCCGGCGGGTTACGTCGTGTTCGCGCCGATGCGTCGCGGCCACTCCGATTCGGAAGGCGAGTACATCGTCTCCGCGCGCGACAAGGAAGCGGCGCGCGGCGGGCGGGGCGCGGCTCAGCGGCTGATGAATCGGCTCCTCGAGACGTCGCAGCTCGCGGATCAGCTCGCAGGGCTCGACGTCGTCAGGAAGCTGCCGTTCGTCGACACCTCGCGGCTGGTCGTGGCCGGCTGCTCGTTCGGCGGCATCCAGACGCTGCTGGGGGCCGAAGCGAACGTCGGCTATCGCGCGGCGATTTCGATCTCGCCGGCGGCGTTGAACTGGGGACACAACCCCGAGCTGGAATCGCGGCTGCAGCGCGCGGCGCGCACGATCGACGTGCCGGTGTTCCTGATCCAGCCCGCGAAGGACGCGAGCCTCGGCCCCGCGAAGGTGCTCGGACCGATTCTGGAGTCGCGCGACCACGCGAGCCGCACGAAGATCTTTCCGGCCGAGGGGCCGACCGAGGAGCAGGAGCACTGCTTCGGCGGCGCCAGGGGCATGCACGTCTGGGGACCCGACGCGGTGGCGTTTCTGAAGGAGGTGCTTCGCTAGCCGGTTTGAGCCGCCGATCGGCGCGTGCGCGTACCTCCACGCCGGGGATCGATGTCGCGGGGGAGGCGCCGAGGTCGACGCCGACGCCGAGATCGACGCAGACCTGCGCGGCATCCTTGCCGCCAGCGCGCTTCCAAAAACATCGTGGACCGCGCACACCGTTGCCTGTCTCGTTCACGAAGTCGAAACGGTGCCTGCAGCCGCGAGTCCGACCGGCCGATAGAACGTCGAAGGCCGTTTTCCCGACATGTCCCGATTTCTGTTCGTCCTTGTGTTCTGCCTCGTCTGCGCGCCGACCGTCGCACGTGCGGCGCAGACGACCGCGCGCGTCCGCGGCACGGTGTCCGACGATTCAGGCGGCGTGCTGCCGGGCGTGACCGTCGCGGCGACAACGCCTGAAGGCGGCGCGCTGGCCGTCGTGGCCACCGACGCGAGCGGCGGGTTTGCGGTGGAGGTTCCCGCGGGCACCGTCCGCGTGACGTTCTCGCTCGAGGGGTTTGCGTCGACCTCCGTCGATGTCGACGCGCGGACAGGCGGGGAGGTCGTCGCGTCGCCGATCCGTCTCGCGCTGGCTCCGCGCTCCGAAACGGTCGTCGTGCGCGCCGACATCGCGTCGGAGACGAGTCGCGATCCTGCATCGGTGGCGCCGCCCGTGGCGCCGGTGTTGCCGCACGATCGCGATTCGGTATGCGGGCCCGCCAAGCGGGACGCCGATCCCGAATCGCTCGGCCGCGTGCTCGCGCCCCGCAACAAAGACGACGTGGAGCTGTACGGCGGCGGCGAGGTGCTCGCGATCGACGGCGGGACGGCGACGGGACTGTCGGTCGGTCAGAATGTCGTGGCGCGCCGGACGTTTCGCATCAGCGGCGACCCTGACGGCGCGACCGGCGAGCACACGGCCGGCGTGCTGCAGATCGTCGGCGCCTCCGATACGCGCGCGCTGGCCGTCGTCGTCTACGCGTGCGACGAGATCCGCCGCGGCGATCGTCTCGCGTCGTTCGATCCCGAACCCGTTCGGCCGCCGGAGCCGTTCGGCGTGCCGGCGTACGACAACGCCGCGCGCATTCTCTTCGCGGACTCGGGGCAGCTCGTCGGCGCGCCGCATCGCCTTCTCGTGATCGGCCGCGGACGCGACGACGACGTGCGGCCGGGGCAGCGGATGACGCTGTTTCGCCGCGGTCGAACCCGCGGCACCGTCGTGATCGGCGATGCGGTCGTCGTCGCCGCGCGGCGGGATTCGGCGACGATTCGGGTCGAACACGCCGTCGACGTCATCGAGCCGAATGATTGGGCCGCGCCGCAGCGGCTCGATCTGCACCGCTAGATTGCGCACTCGCGACACCGCAGACCCGACGTGGTCACATCGGCGTAACGTGCTGCGCGAGCAGATGCGCGTCGACACGTTCGTGCGTCGCTACAACACGAACGCCTGCACCAATCGCTCGACATGGCCACACCCGACACGCGTTGCACGGCCCCCGCGCCGCCCAGGGCTTCGCGGAACTCGACTAGCTGAGTGACATCTGGCTGATCAGCATTCATGGAATGCGACCGGGCGTACTTGGCGAGGGCGAGTTCGCTTCCCTCCGACGACGACACGTGGAGACTCGAGCGAATCGCGGTGCGTTCGGCTCGAGACTGTGACCCGAGTCTTCGGAATGAAGTGTTACCTAGGTCTCCGGAATGGACCGAAGTGAAGTGGTCGGGGCGACTGGATTCGAACCAGCGACCCCCTGCGCCCAAGGCAGGTGCGCTACCAGGCTGCGCTACGCCCCGACCGACCCT
>Ga0070741_10013709_pt1 | contig 14221 bp, 12 predicted proteins | sample Coa_R1_4_FD_66440 | JGI IMG/M metagenome (GOLD analysis project Ga0070741, IMG submission 66440) | Surface soil microbial communities from Centralia Pennsylvania, which are recovering from an underground coalmine fire - Coalmine... | ecosystem: Environmental > Terrestrial > Soil > Unclassified ... | reverse complement strand
GATCAGCCGCTCGACCCGCACTCGCCGCGCGTGAGCGCGTTCTGGGCGCACATCGGCTGGATCCTCTTCGGCGAGGCGCAGCACAACGACACGGCGCGGATGGCGAAATACGCGCCCGACCTCGGCAAGGATCCCTTCTACAAGTGGCTGACGACGTATCACTGGGTGCCGCTGACGGTGCTCGGCTTCGCGCTGCTCGCGATCGGCGGGTGGGGCCTCGTCAACTGGGCGATCTTCCTGCGCGTCGTCTTCGGCCTCCACGCGACGTACCTGATCAATTCCGCCACGCACATGTGGGGCAGCCGCCGTTTTGCGACGACCGACGACTCGCGGAACCTGTGGTGGGTCGCGCTCTTCACGTTCGGCGAAGGGTGGCACAACAACCATCATGCGCATCCGGTGTCGTCGCGTCACGGCCTCGCTTGGTACGAGTTCGATGCGACGTGGGTGCTGCTCAAGGCCTTGCGCGCCGTCGGCATCGTGTGGGACGTCAAGGTCGCGCGCCTCAGCCAGATCCCAGAGACAGAAGCCGTCGCCTAGCGGTATCGTTTTAGGCGTGAGCATCGGGGCATGACTCCGGGCGGACGCCGCAAATCGATCGCCGTCTTCATCGTCCTCGGCGTGGGCCTCGCGGTTGGCGCGGTGGCCCTCAACGTCGGCTGGATCATCGTCAGCTGGCAGAACGTCGGCCTGCTGGCGGTCGGTCTGCTGGTGTTTCCGCTGGTGATCGCGGGCGTCGTGATCAACAGCGTCTTCCTCGTCCGGGAAATCCGGCGCAACGAGCGGCACGAAGCGTTCATCAATGCGATGACGCACGAGCTCAAGACGCCGCTGGCTTCCATCCGCCTCTACCTCCAGACGCTCCAGAATCGCCAGGTCGACGACACCAAGCGGCAGGAGTTCTACGGCATCATGCTCGAGGACAGCGATCGGCTGCTGTCGACGATCGAGCAGGTGCTGCGTGCCGGGCAGTACGGCGCGAAACATCGGCAGACCAACCGCAGCGCCGTCGATCTCACCGCGATCGTCGCCGAGTACGTGGCGCTCGCACGCACGCGCCATCGCCTCGCGCCCGAGATGTTGACCTTCCGCACGCCGGCCTCCGACGAGCGGCGATTCGTGTTCGGCCAGGAAGACGAGCTGCGCGCCGTCGTGTCGAACCTTGTCGACAACGCGATCAAGTATTCCGGATCGACCGTCCGCATCGACGTCGAGCTCGAGCAGACCGACAACAGCACCGTCACGCTGCGCGTGCGCGATCACGGCATCGGCATCCTCCCCGCTGAACAAAAGCGGATCTTCAAGCGCTTCTACCGCATTCCGGGCGCGAAGCGTGTCACCGGCACCGGTCTCGGCCTCTTCATCGTCCGCTCGGTCGTCGCGCGGCACGGCGGCAAGGTGTACGCCGAGAGCGACGGACCGGGGCAGGGCAGCACGTTCGTCGTCCAACTGCCGTTGATGGCGTCATGAGCCGGATCCTCATCGTCGAAGACGAGCGCCATCTCGCCGACGGGTTGCGGTTCAACCTCGAGGCGGAGGGGTACGACGTCGATGTCGTCGAGAGCGGCGAGGACGCGCTTGCGGCGATCGATGCGAACCCGACTGCGTACGAGCTGGTGATCCTCGACGTGATGCTGCCGGGCATCGATGGATTCGGTGTCGTGGCGAAACTGCGTCGCGATCGGCGCTTCGTTCCGGTGATGATGCTGACCGCTCGCGGTCGATCCGAAGACGTGCTCCACGGATTCGACGAAGGCGCCGACGACTACCTGCCGAAGCCGTTCGAGCTGCCGATTCTGCTGACGCGCGTCCGCGGGCTGATTCGCCGCGCCGAGTGGATTCGGCAAGCCGCCGTCAGCAAGACGGCTGACGCCGCATCGTATTCGTTCGGCGACAAGACGATCGACTTCGAACGCCTCGAGCTGCGCACCGGCGACAACAAGGTGCTGTTGACGCCGCTCGAAGCCGCGCTGATGCGCTATTTCGTGCAGCACGACGGCCGCCCGGTGTCCCGCGAATCGATCCTCGAAGCGGTCTGGGGCCTGCGCGACGACACCGACACGCGCGCCATCGACAACTTCGTCGTTCGCCTCCGCCGCTACATCGAAGACGACGCGACGAAGCCGCGTCACCTGCAGACGGTGCGCGGCATCGGGTATCGATTCGTGTCGAATCCTTCCTAAGGCCTTCGCGCCAAGCCGGGGCGCTCGGCGGCCACGAGCGCGTAGGTCGACCAGTGCGCGCGCATCAAGCCGTCGCGCGTGTGTTGCTTCGACGCATAGAGGTAGTGCCCGAGCTCGTGCGCGAGCGCGCGACCGAGGACGCGCCCGAGCAGCTGTTCGCGCAACGCGTCCGGCTGCTCGCGCAGTCTCGCCGAGCTGTCGAGGAGATCCAGCGCAGCCGCCGGCGACAGATAGATCACTGACTCGGGCGTGTCCGCCCGAAAATTAATCCACCCGAGCCGTTCGCCGTCGTTCCGCTTCTGGTGGTCGTTGGTGAGGACGACATGGACCTCGCGAGTGGGACCATCGAGCGGCGCGCAGGGTGATTCCTGCACGGCGACGCCGGCCGACTTCCAGATTGCTGCAGCCTCGGTGACGAGGGAGTGGCGCAATGACGCGCGTGTGGAGGAGGAACCATCAACGCTCACGATGACGAGCAGGCTTGCCACGATCAACGTCATGCCGATCTGTGACGTGTGATCCTGCGTTCGCGATCCATTCGCGTCGATGGCACATTGCGCGAACATCGTGCGTTTGTGGGACGCGCGAGCGATACGCGATAATGCCGCCGCTCCATGGACATCGCCGATATCGTCCGTCCCGCGTCGCTGGCGGTTGCGGCGCTCATGCCGATCGTGAACCCGCTCGGATCGGCGCCGATCTTCCTGTCGATGTCCGCCGATCTGCCGACGATGGCGCGGCGCAGGTTGTCGCGGCAGGTGGCGTGGAATTCGTTTCTGCTGCTGGCGGCCGCGATGCTCGTTGGCTCGCACGTGCTTCGACTGTTTGGGATTTCGGTGCCGATCGTCCGCGTCGGCGGCGGCCTTCTGGTGATTGCGAACGGCTGGCGGATGCTCAATGCCGAGGCGTCGCAGGGACCGGCGAAGACGGTCGTGCAGGATGCGTGGGAACGCGAGGTCGCGCGACGTGCCTTTTATCCGCTGACGTTTCCGCTGACCGTCGGTCCTGGCTCGGTGTCGGTGGCCATCACGCTCGGCGCGGGGATTTCGACGCGCGCCACGACCGGCATCATCGACGTCGTCATCGATCTCGTCGGCGTCGCGATCGTCGCGTTGTCCGTCTACTTCAGCTATCGCTTCGCGTCGCGCCTGATCACGTTCCTCGGCGAGACGGGCGCCGAAGTGTTTCTGCGGCTCTCGTCGTTCATCCTGCTGTGCGTCGGCGTCGGCATCATGTGGGGCGGCATCGCCGAACTGGTGCGATCGCTCTAGGCTTTCAGCGCGGACGCCGGATCGACGCGGGCAGCGCGCATCGCCGGCATCAAACACGCGACCACCGCTGCGCCCACGATCAGGCCTGCCGCCGTTGCCAGCGTGACGACGTCGACGCCGCCGATGTCCGTCAACAGGTGTGCGACGATGCGATTGAGCGCGATGGCGATCGCGATGCCAATGCCCACGCCGATGCCAATCATGGCGACGCTGCGCGAAATCGCGAGCGACATGATGTCTGACGCGCTGGCCCCGAGCGCGAGCCGGATGCCAAATTCGGTCGTCCGCTGCGACACTGTCACCGCCATCACGCCGTAGACGCCAAGCGCCGCCAGCATCAGCCCGAACGCCGCGAACCCCAGCATCATCGTGGCGCTGACGCGCTCGCGCGCGATCGACGTGCTGAAATAAATGTCCATCGCGACCGGGTTATACGGCGCAAGCGTCTTGTCGACGCGCGCGATGGCGCGCTGCACGCCGGTCACGACACTGAGCGGAGCATTGCCGTCGCGGATCATCAGGTAGACGTGCGCCGCGGCTCGCGACTCGGCGTTCTGATCGAACGGCAGATACCACGTTTCGCGCGGCGCGTCGGGGTCGTGCGCATCGCTGACGTTGGCGGCGACACCGACGACGGTCATCCAGGGCGATCCCTGGCTCGCGCTGCGCACACGCTTGCCGATCGGATCCTCGCCGGGCCAGAGCCGCTTCGCGAGCAAGTCGCTGATGATCGCGACGCGTTCGGTGCCGGCGCGGTCGTTCGACGTGAACGTGCGTCCGCGCAGCAGGCGGACGCCCATCGTGTCGAAGAGCCCAGGTGTGATCAGGCGAAGGTTGATGCCGATCGTCGAGTGTGGATTCTGCGCGAGCGTCGCGTCGGTGACGACGAACGACGACCACGTTCCGCCGCCGAGCGGATTCACGGTCGTCGCCGCGACGTGGCTGACGCCTGGCGTCGTCGATACTTCGTCGATGACGCGGTGGAGCAGTGCGGATCGGCGGGCCGCGTCGGGATAGGCGGTCGAGGAGGGCGTCAGCTCGATCGCCAGGAGTCCGCTGGCGTTGAACCCGAGCGGCTGCGTCTGCAACCGAACGAAGTTGCGGATGATCAGACCTGCGCCGGCGAGCAGGACCAGCGTCAGCGCCGTCTCCGCGACGACGAGCGCGTTGAACAGGAATCGTCCGCGACGACCGGTCGTCGTCGAGCGACCGCTGCTTGCCAGGGCGACGACCGGATTCGACCGCCAGCTGCCAAAGGCCGGAATCATGCCAGCGACGATGGCGCTGATCAGCGAGACGGCGACCGCAAACATCGCGACGCGCCAGTCGGTCGTTGGCGTGGCCAGTCCGAGCTGACCGCTCAGCACCGTAGGCACGAGCGCCGACGTCAGCGGCCCGAGCCATGTCGTCAACAGCAGTCCGGCGATGCAGCCGACGCCGGCGAGCGCCAGGCTCTCGGCGACGAGTTGGCTGATGTGCCGCGCTTTCGACTGCCCGAGCGCCACGCGGATCGCGAACTCGCGCTGGCGCGCAACCGAGCGCGCGAGCAGCAGCGTCGCGACGTTGACCGCCGCGATGAGCAGCATGAAGCCGACGATTTCGGTCAGCGCGAGCAGCGGCCGCTGCTGGTCGCCGAGCAAATTGTCGCGGATGGTCCGGACCTCGATGCCGTAGCCTGGCACGTCGCCGCGCGGATCGCTTTTCATCTGCGCCGCGACGCGTGTCATCGCGTCGTCGATCTGTGTCCGCGTCACGCCGGCACGCGTGTGGGCCCACACGGCGAAGTCGCGCACGCGATCCTGCGGATCGAGACGCCACGGAATCCAGAACTGCGCTTCGTACGGAAACGCATACTGCGGCGGCATCACACCGACGATCGTGAACGTGCGATCGTCCAGCTGCACGCGTTGGCCGAGCGCGCGTGCAGCACCGCCGAATCGCGTGTTCGCCTGCGCGTCGCTCACCAGGGCGACGGCGGCGTCGATGCCGAGTCGTTCTTCGTCAGCGGTCAATGCGCGGCCGGCGACGGGTTGCACGCGCAGCGTGTGCTCGAAGCCGCTCGTCTGCAGAACCACGCTGACGCGCTCGGGCAACTCCTGACCGAGCAGCGTCATGTCCTCGCCTCGCATCGCCACCACATCGTCGAACGCGTCGGTCGCATGCTCGCGGACGGTGAGAATCGCGCGGCTCGACATGTTGAACGGATGCGGGTTGCCATCGTTGCCGACGATCTGCTCGCGCAGCCGTACGAGCCGCTGTTCGTCGGGAAACGGAAACGGCCGCCACAGCACGTGATTGACCGCGCTGAACATCGCCGTGTTGGCGCCGATGCCGAGGCCGAGGATCGCCGCGGCGATGATCGTGTCGCGGGGCGATCGACGCATCACGCGCAAGGCGTACTTCAGGTCCTGAATGAAAGCGGTCAACATGATGTGTCCGTTAGCGCACGCCTACCGTTCGAAAGCGAACAGTCATCGGCGTGCCAATGAGAAAAGCCTAGTGATTCTGCGAGGCTGCGACCCATCGTGCAAACCTCAAACCATGAAGGACAATACGCGTCATGACCGGACTACTGGTCGCTGCGCTCGCGGCGGCGACCGTCACCCACTACAGCGCGGCGCTTGATGTGCGGATCGCCGCCGGCACGATCGGCGGACACGTCGTGCTGACCGCGAACGCCGCCGCCGTGGACGCCGATCGTGTCGTCCTCGATGCGGGCGACATTGCGATCGACGCGGTCACGATCGGCCGTCGACCCGTCACGTTCACGAAGTCGGGTACACGACTCGTCATCGAACTGCCGGCGACGCTGCGACACGGCCACACGGCGCGCATCGACGCGGCGTATCACGTGGAGCCGAAGCGCGGCGTGCGGTTCGTCAAAGACGCGGGCCAGGCCTACACGATCTTCTCGACGAGCCAATGGCTGCCGTGCATCGATGCGCCCGATCAGAAGGCGACCCTCGATCTCTCAATCCGTTTCGACACGCCGGTGATTGCGGTCGGAAGCGGAGACGATGTCGATCGCGGCGCGGCATCGCGGGCGCGAACGACATATCGGTGGGTAACGAGACGGCCGGTGTCGACGTACGTGTTCGGCTTTGCCGCCGGTCGATACGCTGTCGCGTCCGATTCGCGTGCCGGCGTCCGGCTGATGTACCTCGGGACGACGGTTACCGTCGACGAGTTGCGATCGATCTTCCGCGATACCGGCGACATGATCGAGTTTTTCGCTGAGAAAGCGGGGACGCCGTATCCGTCACGCACGTACACGCAGGTGCTGGCTACCGGTTCGGTCGAGCAGGAGGTCGAGGAGTTTACGCTGCTGAGCGAGAGTTATGGCCGCGGCCTGTTGACGGATCCGACCGACGAGTGGCTGCAGGCCCACGAGCTCGCGCACCAGTGGTGGGGCAACGGCGTGACATGCGCCAGCTGGAACGAGTTCTGGCTGAACGAGGCGTTTGCCACATTCATGGCCGACGCGTGGAAGGAACGTCGTTTCGGTCGCGCGATGTATCTGCACGAGATCGATTTGTCGCGCACGCGGTACGAACGGGTCCGCGACGCCGGCCACGATCACCCGCTCGTCTACGAGTCGTGGGATCATCCCACGGCCGCCGATCGGACCATCGTGTATCAGAAGGGCGCGTACGTCCTGCATCTGCTCCGCGAGCAGCTCGGCGACGAACCGTTCTGGCGCGGCATTCGCGACTACACGCGCCAATACATGAATCGCTCGGTCACCACGACGGACTTCCAACAAGCCATGGAGCGGAGCACCGGCGTCGACCTCTCTGCGTTCTTCGCGCGGTGGGTGGCGCATCCCGCATCCGAACGGCAGTTGTTCGGTTCTGAACGGCGGCGCGACTGAGTGCCTCAGTTACCGTGTGTTTCTGCTGGATCGAATTTCGCACCGCGCGGCCGCATGTCCATCAAAACGATCGTCGCCTCGTTCTGCTGTCTTGCCGTGACGGCGCTGCCGCTCGCGGCGCAAGAGTTGTCGGAACTGACACAGCCCCCGAACGGCAACAATCAGAAGGCGGAGATCTCGCAGTGGATCGGCCCCGTGAAGGTGACGATCGCGTATCACAGCCCCAACGTGCATGGTCCGGCAGGCCGCGATCGTACCGGGCACATCTGGGGCGAGCTCGTGAAGTACGGGATGTTCGACGATGGCTTCGGCCCGTCGACGTCGGCGCCGTGGCGCGCCGGGTCGAACGAGACGACCGCGATCACCTTCTCGCACGACGTCAAAATCGACGGACACGACGTTCGTGCAGGGACGTACGGGCTCTTCCTCGAAGTGCAGCCCACTGGTCCGTGGACGTGGATTCTGTCGTCGCAGACCGGTTGGGGCGCGTATCAATACGACAAGAAGTACGACGTGCTGCGCGTGCAGGCGACGCCGACGCCGGCACCGTACACCGAATTCCTGACGTACGGGTTTGACGATCGCCGGCTCGATACGGCGACGGCCTATCTGCAGTGGGAGAAGCAGCACGTGCCGCTCAAGATCGACGTGCCGAACGCACTGCAGCTGTATGTCGATCAAATGCGGAAGGATCTGCTCGGCTGGCCGGGCTTCAACTACCAGAACTGGCAGAACGCCGCTCAGTTCTGCGCCGACAACAAGATCAACCTCGAAGAAGCGCTCGTGTGGGCGGACAAGGCGATCAAGGAGCCGTTCCGCAACGCCGCGCAGGGCGTCGAAAACTTTGCGACGCTCCGCACGAAGGCGAACGTGCTGCGGGCGATGGGTCGTAACGCCGACGCCGACGCGACGATGGATCGGGCGGTGACGATGGCCGATGCATCGATCATCGGCATTCATCAGTACGGGCAGTCGCTGATCGCCGCGGGCCGGAAGGACAAAGCGATGGAGGTCTTCCGGCTCAATCGCGATCGGCATCCGGACGACACTTTCGTCACGTATGTCGGCCTGGCGCGCGGCTATACGGCGTTGGGGGACACGAAAAACGCGATCGCGAACTGGGAAATCGCTATCAAGAATCTCCCCGAGAACCAGAAGCCGAACCGTGCGGTGTACGAGGAGGCGTTGAAGGCGCTCAAAGACAAGGCCTAGACAACCGTTCGCCCGCCTCTCCCGTCAAAGGACGCATGACGTCTTTGACGGGAGATCTGCGTCTTGCCATCCGCGGACTGCGCCGCAGCCCGCTGTTCGCTGCCGTGGCGATCCTCTCGCTGGCCCTCGGAATCGGTGCCAACACGGCCATCTTCACGTTGATGGACCAGATCCTGTTGCGCAAGCTGCCGGTCAAGGATCCGGATCGCCTCGTGATGCTCTACCAGCAGGGGGCGCACAACGGCAGCAATATGGGGACGCGGATGCATTCGTATCCCGTCTACCAGGACCTGCAGCAGCGCGCGGCGCCGCTCGAAGAGGTGATCGCGCGCCGGCTCGGCGCCGCGTCGGTCAGCATCGACAACCAGACCGAGCGCGTCGACGCCGAGATGGTCTCGGGCAACTACTTCACGATGCTCGGCGTCAAACCGGCGCTCGGCCGCGTCTTCACCTCCGAACAGGACGACCGCGTCTACGGCGGTCATCCCGTCGTCGTGCTGAGCTACGACTACTGGGTGCGTCGTTTCGCGCGAGATCCGAACGTCATCGGCAAAAAGATTCTCGTCAACGATTACCCGATGAACATCGTCGGCGTCTCGGCCGAGACGTTTCGCGGTCTCGACCCGGCGCGTGCGCCGCAGATACGCGTGCCGATCCTGATGAAGCGGGTGATGGAACCCGAGTGGGGCTGGATGCGCGCCGACGATCGCCGCGCGCGGTGGGTGCAAGTGTTCGCGCGGCTGAAGCCGGGATACACGGTCGAATCGGCCGCGGCGCCGCTGCAGGTGTTGTTCACGCAGATCCGTCACTACGAGATCACGCTTCCGGCGGCGAAAGACTGGTCCGCGTATTCGCGCGATCAGTTCCTGAAAGGGAAGATGCTGGTCACGAACGCGTCGAACGGCTTCTCGCCGCTGCGGAACGATTTCTCCACCGGGCTGATCGTGCTGATGTGCATGGTCGGCCTCGTGCTGTTGATCGCCTGCGCCAACGTCGCCAACCTGCTCATCGCGCGCGCGTTCATGCGGCAGAAGGAACTGGCAGTCAGGTTGTCGCTCGGCGCATCGCGCGCGCAGTTGATTCGGCAGATGCTGGTTGAAAGCTGTCTGCTCGCCACGCTGGGCGGCGTCGTCGGCGTCGCGCTCGCGGTCACGCTGACGCGGACGTTGCTGGCGCTCGTCCCGAGCGATGGCCAGCCGCTCTCGATCGAGGCGTGGCCCGACATGCGGATCCTGGCGTTCACGATGCTGCTGACCGGCACGACCGGGGTCGTTTTCGGCCTGCTGCCGGCGATCCGCGCGAGCCGATCGGATCCATGGAAGACGTTGAAGGACACCGTGGGATCGATCGCCGGCGGTACCGGGTCGCTGTTCCTCCGCAAGGGACTGGTGACGCTGCAAGTCGCCCTCAGCTTCCTGCTGCTCTTCGGCGCCGGACTGTTCGTTCGCAGCCTCCAGAACTTGAAGACGACCGACACCGGCGTCGCGCTCGACAACCTGATCACGTTCCAGCTCGCGCCGCGCCTGAACGGCTACAGCGATCAGCGGGGGACGCATCTGTATCAGGAACTCCTCGACCGCCTTCGCGGATCCGCGGGCATTACCTCCGCCGCGATCGCCGCGGTACCGATCCTGAGCGGCAACGAGTGGGACAACCGCATCGCCGTCGAAGGACACAAAGCGGCCGACGGCGAGGACATGCAAGGGTTCATGAACGCGCTGTCGCCCGACTATTTCAAGACGATGCAGATTCCGCTGCTCGAAGGACGCGACTTCACGCCGGCCGACATGAAGGAAGACGCGAAGGTCGCAATCGTCAACCGGCGATTCGCGAAGCATTTCTTCGGCGACGCGCCGGCGGTCGGCCGCCATCTCGGACAGCGTGGCGGACCCAATCCAGTGCTCGATACGGAGATCATCGGCGTGGCCGACGATACGCTCTACGAAGGTCCGCGCGAAGGCGTCCGTCGTCAGGTGTTCATCCCGGCGTGGGGCAGCGGCAGCGTGACGTTCTACGTGCGCACGACGATGGGTTCGTCGGCGGCGTTTGCGCTGGTGCGTCGAGAAGTGAAGGCGCTCGATGCCTCGTTGCCGATTTACGAGACGAAGACAGTCCAGACCCAACTCGACGAAACGCTGCTGACCGACCGGCTGGTCGCGCTGTTGTCCGCGGGCTTCGGGCTGCTCGCGACGCTGCTCGCGTCGATCGGGCTGTACGGCGTGATGGCGTTTGTCGTCGCGCGGCGTCGCAAGGAACTCGGCATCCGCCTCGCGCTCGGCGCGCAGCGAACGACGATTCTCTGGTCGGTGATGCGCGAAGTGCTGCTCCTGCTCGCCGTCGGCCTCGCGGTCGGCATCCCGACGGGACTCGGTCTCGGCGGCTACGTGTCCTCACAGTTGTACGGGATCAAAGGCCACGACCCCTCGGTTGCAGCGGGAACGATGGTCCTGCTGACGCTGGTATCGGCGGCCGCCGGGCTGATTCCCGCGCACCGCGCGAGCCGCGTCGATCCGATTCTCGCGTTGCGGTACGAATAGCGGCGCATTTGTAACCAGAGATAAATACTCTGCGAGCTATCGTATGATTGGTGTCGGAAAACCGACACCGCGAATGAATTGCTCAGCAAATCGTGCGGGCACGGGCGTTGCGCGTTGCGGCTGCCATGGCGCATCGTCCCCCGAAGCGACGACGCGGACGCCCGGCCGCCGGATTCGACGGCGCACAGGTCCGCAACTACCCGCGGCTGTCGATCCGTGTGCCGCCAGCCACGATGCGGCACATCGCGCGCATCGCGAAAAAGCGTGCGTGGCCGCAGTGGCGGGTGGTCGTCGAAGCGATGGCGCGGTTCCGCGGATAGTCAGCCAGTCCTCAATTGCCCGTGCCGATTGATCTGTCGCGCGACGACACGCGGCGACAGTTCACGGCGACAGTGCACGGCAGCCTGACTTTTCACGAAGCGGCCGATTTCATTCGCACCGTCCGCGTCGGCGAGTTCCAGCCGTACGCGTTGCTGTTCGACATGACCGACGCGACGTTCGAACTATCGTCGGACCAGGTCCGCAGCCTCGCGGCGATGATCGGTACTGACCTCACGCGGTCCGGCCTACGCGGCAGGACGGCCGTCGTCGCGAGCGACGACCTCACGTTCGGTATGCTTCGGATGTTCGACGCGCACGTCGAGCACGCCGGCATCGCGACGCTGTCGGTATTCCGGACCGTCGCCGAAGCCCAGTCGTGGCTCGGCGGCTAGCCGCCGACGCGCACGTATCCGCGCAGCTGCAGGTTGACCATGGTGGTCATCGCCCAGAGGTCGGCCTGCACGCCAGGCAGCACTTGCGATGGTTCCAGCTTCTTTCCCAGCAGGCCCTGTCCGCAGACGCGCAGTTCGACGCCGGCGTCTTGCAGCTGCTTGAGCATCGCGATGTTCGGGTTGTCGACGCCGTTATGGCGTGATTTGTAGACATCGTTGACGAGCACCGCGTCGCCGCCGCCCTGATGGAACACCGCGGCGATGTGACGATGGTTCGCCGGTACGCCTTGATCGGCGAGCGTGTTCAGATACAGCGCGATCGTTTTCAGCGTCGGGTGGACTTCGTTGTCCTTTGCGTTCGCGGCGACCGAGAAGACGACTTTGTAGTCGGTGCCCGGATCCGGCAGCTCTTTCGCGCCGGCAAAATGCTTCGCAGCGTTGAAGCCGGCCATCGGCAGCTTCGAGTCCGTCTGCGTCCACGCGCGCCCGGCGTACCCGACCATCACGCCGAACACCAGCGCCACCACGATCGAGAGTTTCTTCATCGCGCCTCCAGGCCGCTCATTGTAATGGAATGAGCCGTGCCGGCGGGCGACGGCGCGTAAGGGATCGAGGTGCCCGTGCTGACTGATGTCAAGCAAGCCCTCGACAACGTCATCGCCTGGGAGTGGCTGCCCGCCAGCGACTGCATCCGGGCGTCCACAACGGTCCGCAGTGTTTACGGCGTCGACCGCATCGCTCGGATCGACGACCTCCTGCAATTGGTCCTCCCGCGCGACCGCGCACGTCATCGGATGGCGGTGGAGCGGGCTCTCGAGGGCTGTAAACCCTACGCCTCGCACTTTCGACTCGTGAGGCCAGACCTGCGCGTGGTGCACGTGCGCGAGCACGCGCACGTGTTGTGCGACGGACGCGGCTTTGCCGCGATCGTGATCGGCGTATCGCTGATCGTACCAGCGACGACGTCGAAGGTATGGCTGGAGGTCGAGCAGGTGGCGCACGCGCTGCTCGCGCGCGAAGCGAGCAATCGCCGCGCGCGCGGCATCACGAAAGCGCAGGGCTTCGCCCAGTGGGATCGAGTGGGGCGCGGCCGCATCCGGCGAGCCGCGCACCAGGCTATTTCGAAATCGCCAGGATCGTGAACGAGCCGGGGATGGCCGGTCCGCGTCCGGCGCGTCCACCGCCGGGCGGCGGCGCCGGTGCCGGACCACGCTCGTCGGCCATCGTCAAGATCCGGCCGGTCTTGCTGTCGAACGTGATCGTTCGCGCGCCCGCCATCGTCTCGAGATTCTGCTCGACCTCGAACGTCGTCGGATTCACTTCCTTGACGATCGTCAGCGTGCCGTTGCCGTGCGTGCTGAACGCTTCCATTGTTTGCGGATTGAACGTCGCGCCGTCGGATCCGCCGGCGAGCGGCAGCGACGTCAGGATCTTGCCGTCGTTCGCGCGCAGGATGACCATCATCGGCTTCGGCGGCATCGTGTCTGCCGGTCCCGAGCGCGCGCAAGCCGCGAACAGAATGCCGTTCTTCGCGTCCAGCGCGAGGCCGTTGCACCCACCTTTGTCGCCGAACGGGTAGTGCGCCGTCGCTTTCATCGTCTTGGCGTCGACGGCGGTGACGCTCCCTTCGGCGTCCTGCATCACGGCGTAGACCATGCCCTTGCCGTCGGACACCGCCTGTTCCGGAACGCCGCCGAGGTCGACCGTGCCGACGACGGTGCCGTCCTTCGCATCGATGACCGTCGCGTCCTTCGTCGGGTGACTGAACACCCAGACGCGATCGTTGAACGGGTCGAAAAGAATGCCGTCCGGACGCGCGCGCTCGCCCACGTCGATCGTTTTGATCAACTTCATCGTCTTGGTGTCGAACATCGACACCGGCTTGCTGCTCGTGAAGCCATGGCCCGACTTCGGATCGACGGCCGCGCCGTTGCCGCCGATGCCTTCGATTTCGCCCGCCGGTTCGAGCGTGTCGAGATCGAAAATCGTCAGGCGCGGTGGTTGCCCGCCTCGCGGGATGTAAATGCGCCGTCCGGCCGCATCGGCGTAGATGTAGTCCCATCCGCCTTCGCCGCCGACGCGCGCTTTCTTCGTGACTTTATAGGGGCCGCTGCTCGACGTCTGCGCCGACAGCGCGGCGACGCTACAAAGCAGGGTTACGGCACAAATCGTTCGACGCATGTGTACCTCGCGACGACAGTCTATATGAACGGCGCACCAGGGACGCTGCCACGACAAGTTTCCATAAGGCCGAGTCGTTCGCGACATCGCGCGGCCGCATGCGGCCGGCGATCCACGCGACGCCGATGCTGAGAACGTACAGCGCCACCATCGGCGCGGCGAACACGGTCTGGTTCCACGGATCCGATGACGGCGTCAGCACCGCCGCAACGATGAAGATGATCAGGATCGCGTACTTGATGTTGCGCCAGAG
>Ga0070741_10013708_pt1 | contig 14223 bp, 14 predicted proteins | sample Coa_R1_4_FD_66440 | JGI IMG/M metagenome (GOLD analysis project Ga0070741, IMG submission 66440) | Surface soil microbial communities from Centralia Pennsylvania, which are recovering from an underground coalmine fire - Coalmine... | ecosystem: Environmental > Terrestrial > Soil > Unclassified ... | reverse complement strand
ATTGGTCGATGTTTAGTCTTCATCGACCCCAGGTGTAGAAAAAGTGCAGCCCGAGGTCCAGCTCAAATGAACAGAAATTTGTCTCTCAAAGACTTACCTCAACTCTGACTCCGCCATATGGACGGTCCTATCTGAGTGGCTGGTCTTGCAGTCATCTGTTTCTCGAACCACTTGTGAGAACGGGAGCGTCGCTCGCTTCGGTTATCCCACCGCCTGAAGGCGGACTCCAAACCTTAATTGGTTGGAAAAACGCTTCGAAGCGCCTTTTGCAATTCTGCCACCGCGAACGGTTTACGCATAAGAAAATCGACGTTCGACACCTTGCCTGTACTACTGGTGATTCTTTCGGCGAAAGCGGTGATTAAGATAACGGGCTTTTGCGGGGATGCGGCCTTGATGGCCTGGGCCAACTCGAGGCCGTCCATGCCACCCAGGATAAAGTCAGTAATAACCAGGTCGAACTGGCCTTCTTTAAAGAGTGAAAGTGCCAGCTCGCCGGAGTCAGCAAGCTCAACCGTATGTCCTTCAGTCACTAAGACCCTCCTAATGGTCTGAGCAACGAGGGGTTCATCGTCCACAACCAAAATACGTTTTGGCTGAAGCGGAACGTGCAGTTGCGGCAAAGCCATCGGGTCAAGCAGATCAGCCCTTCGAGGTAACCGTCACTGACGGAATACGCTTCGAGGCTGATTTATTGGAGCGAAGTATTCCAGAAAACGGCCCGTGCAACAACAATAATTCGGAGGTCGCTGAGGAAGCAAAGACATAAGCGGCATTGGTCTGTACATTTCCAGCAGTGCGCGTCTCGGAGGTGTCCAGATTTTAGACGGGCCAAGAGAGGAGTTGCCCAAAATGCTGGCACAACGATTGCTCTCTTGCCGGCGAGAACTCAGCTTTATGCGTTTCGAAAAAACACGCTTTGAGGCGTTCAAAGCCCGTGGGCGAATGTCTTCTTGTGCACACGGACAAGCGGCCGTCAGCGGCAGCACGTGGCGCGGGAGGGCATCCGGCTTCACTCTGGCTGAAGTTCTGATTTCGCTAGTGCTGATTGGGATTAGCCTGGGTGGGATCCTGAACGTCTATATTCAATCCGCAACCCGAGCGGATATATCGGCACATTCGGTATCGGCTCAGATGAGCGCCCTGAGCGGGCTGGAGCAGGTTCGGGCGGCAAAGTATGATCCGCGTGGTAGTCCGGCGACTGACCAGCTGGTGAGCAGCAACTTTCCCCAGCGGGTGTATGTGTTGGATGTCGGCACCTCCATTGGCCCGGTGACCTACGCGACCAACACGACGACCATCCGCACTATCAGCACCAACCCGCCCTTGAAAATGATCCAGGTCGACTGCACGTGGTTCTATCCGCGCCGGGGACTGTACACCAACAGCGTGTATACGTACCGGGCGGCCAATCAATGAAGATCACCGCCTCACCCCCGCCCGGATCGGCTCCGGCAATCCAACGACTAACCGGGTACACCCTCGCCGAAACAGTCGCCTCGATGGCGGTATTCAGCCTGGCGATTATTGGGATCATGGCCTGCCACCTGGCGGGCCTGCGTTTCAACCTGTTCATCCTGCCTAAAATTCAGAACGCGCAATATTCGCGGCAGGCCCTCGCCCACCTGATTGAAGAAGTGCGCAGCGCCAAATCTATCCAGGTGGGTTCCGGCACCGTTAGCACCTTTACGATCGCCGGGCCGACAAATACTCAGAGCGGGAACGCGATTCGGATTTTTCCCGGGACCAACACCAGTCAATATATTTATTACTTTTACGATTCGAGCTCCTCGACGCTCAATAAAAAGTCCCTGCAGGCCACCAACACGGCGGTCGTGGCCAATACGGTGACCAATGCCACGGTTTTTTACATGCAGGACTTTTCCGGCACAGTCCTGACCAATAACCAGAACAACGCAGTATTGCGAGTGCTGTTGCAGATGAAGCGCAGCCAGCCGATTACCGGCGCATCGGATCCATATCAGATCGAGGCGAAAATCACACGACGGAACATCCTTTGAGAGATGAAACTTGCGAGTCGATCCAAATCCAAGCGGGCGGCCGGGCATATTCTGCTGACGGTGAGCGTACTGCTGGGCATCAGCGCGATCACGGTCGCCGGAGTGTACGGCTACGCCAGATCGAACCAGAAACTAAACCAGCGGAACAACGATTACACCCTGGCGGTTTGTGCTGCCGAAGCCGCCACCGAGAAGGTGCTCTCGCAGATCACCACCGATTTTCAGAGCTACGGCGACGGCTATCTGCAACAGCACCTGGACAATTACCGCGCGATGGTGCCAACGAGCAGCGAGTCTTCGGTCTGGACGAATTTTGATTTTCAAGACTTAGCGCATCAGGATAACCACGTTGAAGTGCAGTTTACCACGCTGGGCGGATTCGCCCCCGTGGCCGGACAATATGGTCCGCTTCAAGGGTGGAACGATCGCCTCCGCATCCTGTCCAACGCGCGCCCGCTCACTTCGCTGGATGGGGTGGTGGGATCGGTTTACCAGGACATCAACCTGACCCGAATCCCGATTTTCCAATATGCGATATTTTACAATGTGCTTTTGGAATTCACGCCGCTGCCACCGATGGTGGTGACGGGCCCGGTGCACTGCAATACGAACATCTACATGAATCCGGCGGGCAGCCTGACGTTTATGGATGACGTGACTTCGAGCGGCACTATCGTTATGGGTCCGTACCCAGTTTCTCAACTGAACATGTCGCTGGGTGGGAGTGTCACCTTCAACGGCGCGCACGATAGCGGGGTCAGCACGATGAACCTGCCCATCGGGACCAATAACAGTCCCGCAGCCGTACAGCAGATCCTGATGCCGCCTCCCAACGGGGAAAGCCCGCAATCTTCGATGGGCCAGCAACGCTTCTACAATAAAGCGGATTTGGTCATCCTGGTCAGCAATAACACGGTGGTGGCGGAAAGTGGGCTGGCATCTTCATTTGCCTATACGGTGCCGACGAACGAGCTATCCTTGTTCCTCAAGACCAATGTGTCATTTTACAACAAGCGGGAAGCCAAGACCGTCCAGGCCGTTCAGCTGGACGTGGGCAAGCTGGTCCTCTGGAACGCCACCAACCAAAGCATTCGGCCGCATTTGCCCATGCAGGACGTCCAAACCATCTACATTGCCGACGAACGAACCGTGGGTTCCGGAGTCGAGCCGGGAGTCAGGCTGGTGAATGGGTCGACGTTGACGCCGCAAGGCCTCACGGTAGCTTCGCCTGACCCGGTTTACATCTGGGGTGATTACAACGTGACCAGCAGCGGCCGCGGCACAACCAACACCATCGGCACCTTGCCGGCCTCCATCGCGGCAGATGCGATCACGATTTTGTCCACCGCTTGGAACGACGCCAACAGTGCCTTGTCGCTTTCTTCGCGACAGGCCGGTGACACCACGGTGAACGCCGCTTTTTTCACGGGCATTGTGGCAAGCTCCGGCAGCAGCGACAGCGGCGGCGTGGAAAACTTCCCGCGTTTTTTGGAGGATTGGACAGATAATACTTTGACGTACAACGGGTCAATGGTTTGTATGTTTTACAGCACCATCGGCACGGGCACCTGGAAAGGCATTGGCAGCACCTACGACATCTATAATCCCCCCAACCGGAATTGGGCCTGGGATCAAAACTATCAATATCGTGACAAACTGCCTCCAGCAACTCCCAGTCTGACGGTGCTGGTGCGTTCGGGTTGGCGCATGCCCACCGCTTATACTACGAATACCCTGGCTGGTTTTTAGTTTAGAGCGTGTTTTAGAATTGGGTCTGGAGCCCCGCCTTCAGGCGGTTTTGGCGCCGATCCGCCTAAAGGCGGGACTCCAAACCCAGGCGCACACGGCCAGGCCAGTTTCTAAAATACCTTCTTAGCGAGGCGCAGCATGCCTGCCTCTTCGCGCATGTCGCGCTCAAACCGGTTTGATTTCCAGGAAACGGTCGTAGGCTTCCGTCCAGGCGGTGGCGTGTGGGTTGATGTTTTGTCCGCGCAAGGCACTTCTCAGGAATGGGCGAGCTTCCTGGATCGAGGGGATGTGTCCGAGGGCCAAAGCTTGCAGGGCGACGTTGCCGAGAGCGGCCACTTCGGTGGGAACGACGACCACAGGCAATTGAAGGGCGTTGGCCAAAAAATGATTGAGCAGATGGTTGGATTGGCCTCCGAGCACGTACAGACGAGAGAAAGTGGTGCTGGTAATGTACTCCAGTTCCAGGAGCGCCTTGCGGTATTGCAAGGCCAGGCTTTCCAGGACGCACCGCAAAATTGGGCCCGGTTTGCGGGGCGGCTCCTGGCCCGTAAGGCGGCAGAAAGCCTGGATGGCCTGGGGCATGTCACCGGGAGTCGAAAACCGGGGATCGCCCGGATCGATAAGCGACTCGAAAGGAGTGGCCGAGGTTGCCAGGTGCATCAGCACTTCGTTGTCCAGCGCGCGGTCCTGCTGACACCAGGAGCGGCGGCACTCTTCGACGAGGCGCAATCCGGCCCAGGGCTTATAAAAGATTACCGAGTCACAGTAGCCGGCCAGGTTCGAGTACTGCATTTCCCGGCTGAAATCGTTGATGAATGGAAAGCCCAGGACCGTGCCGAGCAAGGTGTCGTGGCCGGGCCAGAGAAAGGCCCAGTTCTGGTCATCAGCGATGCTAAGTGCGGCCATCGCCGCGGCTAACTCGTGGGAACAGGTCGTTATGACCCGGGCGTCTTCCAGGCCAGTATTCCGGGCGATGTCCGTCCGCGTCTGGCCCAGGACCGTACCCGATTGCGCCAGCGGGGGCAGAACTTTATCCGGCAAGGCGGCGGCTTTGAGCAAGCGCTGCGACCATTCCTTGCGAACCGGATTATAGAACTGGGTTTGGCTTGCCTGGGAAAACTCGGTGCGCGGAACGCCGCTGAACAAATGGTTGAAGGCGTCGGCGAGGTTGAGCGCGTGGGCGGCTTTTTTGAGGCGGCGGGATGGTTCATTGGCCAGTTGGCAGAGGGGGCTCGTGGGGTTGGGTTGCGTGCCGGTCTCATCGTAGAACTCAGCCAGCGGGATGTCGGCCAGGATTTTGTTCAGCACGGCGGTTCCGGCGCGGCCGAGCGGCCGGGCGGCCGGTCCGATTAACGTGCCATTGTTATCGAAAAGGAAAGAATCCGTAACTGACGAGTGGAAGCTGATGCCGCGGACCGGTTCCTCCTGGGCTACAATGCCACGGGCGCCAGCGAGAATGTGTTGGTAAATCCGGGTGACGTCCCATTGCGCGACGCCGTCCTGGACGGTGAGGACGTCCTGGAAGACATCCGCTTCGCTGACGGTCAGCCCTTCCTTCTGTAGAGCGCCCAGCACGATCCGTCCTTTTTCCGGGCCCAATTCGCACGCAACGTATAGGTGACTCATAAACTGGTACTTCTAGGCAGGTTTCATGCCTGCGAAGGGGAAAGGCGCATTTATCACTTTAATCGGCTCCAAGGGAGGGTTGGTTTGAGTTTTTTCGAGGGAATCGGGCCTGAGGGGATGGTTGAGAGTGTCTTTTCTAACGGCGGTAGGACGTGTACCGAAACGGAACAGAGCAGTTCCTGGGGGGCTTCCATCGAGCTCAACCCGCATTGGAACCAGGAACTCAGCTCCTCTCCCCGCTCGTTCGTGGCGGTACCCACATCCGTCGCGAAGGCATGTCAGGCCCCCTTCGGAAGCGAGCGCTGTCTCGGCCCGAAGGGCCGACCGAACATAGCCCTGGGCTGAGGCCGAAGGCCGGTGCCCTGGGTCCGCGCCATTTCGAAATCAACCGCGCCTTGAAAGGGCGCCACAAAACACACCACGCCAATCGCTCGCGTGTTCTGTGTGCACGCGGGCCGCCGTCGGCATCATGAGTCGAATCATGGTTTGTTCGGCCCGAGGTGTTGCCCCTTCAGGGCAGCATGATGTTTATCACTCCCTGACCCAGGCCATCGGCCTTCGGCCTCAGGCCTGGGCTATGCTCGGTCGGCCCGTTGGGCCGAAGTGCGCAGCGCCGCAAAACTAGTGGGTAATGCCCAGGGCTGAAGCGGCGGTGTTAATAAGAATCTGGACAGGGCTGTGCGTCCAAATGGCACAGCGGAAATTCCTTTACGGGTATTGCTCTCGGGCATAGGTTTAGATAGATTAAGCTGAGTTTCCCGGTTGCACGGGGGCGTGAAAATGGTGTTAGTTCTTTTGTGTGCTATGAAAATAAAACGAGAAAATCTGTCAGGAGCCTCTGCCCCGAACCAACTCAGTCTGAGGTTGCGAGGGGCATTCACGCTCATCGAATTGCTGGTCGTGATTGCAATTATCGCGATCTTGGCGGCCATGCTGCTGCCGGCGCTTTCGAAAGCCAAAGCCAAGGCGACGCAGACGCAGTGTATGAACAACGCCAAGCAAGTGGCCATTGCTGTCAATACATACACTCTGGATTTCAACGATCTGTTTCCACCAAACCCCGACGCTGGAAACGCGCCAGCCGGTTATACGTGGTGCGCCGGTTCAGCCGGGATTGGTGGTCCTGATGAATACGACCCCGATTTGATGCGCGACTCGACGCGCACTCTCATAGCTCCCTATATCGGAAACAACGCCGCGATTTTCCGCTGCACGGCTGACTCGCGCAAGCCCGGCAAATATGACGGAGGTAGCTACTACCCCACTTCACCTTTAAATGGCCAGATAGTGCCGGTGGCGCGTAGCGTTTCCATGAACCAGGCCGTGGGAACCGTTAACCCTGGGTTCGAAGGTGGAGGAAGCTTCACCGGAATCCCGAAGCTGCCCACGGACGGGCCGTGGCTAAACGGACCGCCACACGGCAACAATAATGCAAACACCGGGCCTTTCGCCACGTTTGGAAAATCCAGTTCGTTCCGGGCGACGAGCCCGTCGCAGGTCTTCCTGATGGCTGATGAGAACCAGTATAGCATCAATGACGCCGGTTTGGCCACGTGCTGCAATCCACAGCAGCCCGTCTTTATTGATTATCCGTCCAGCGCCCATAACAATGGGTGCGCTTTCTCATTCTGTGATGGTCATGCAGAGCTTCACAAGTGGAAAGGCAGCGCGATCGTTGTCAACGCTCCCAACCCGGGTCAACACACGGCCACACAGCCGCTCGACCTGCTCGATTGGAATTGGCTGGCGCAGAATTCTTCGGCTCGAGTCCGATAACAAGCAAAGCGCATATTTATGAAGTTCCACCTGCTGCTGGGGTTAATCGTCGCGGTCGCCATCGTGTCGGCCGGGTGCAGCAAGTCTGACAAAGCGCCTCCGGCTCCTGAATTTCAGGGTGTCCAGGTGGATCTGCCCAAGCTGACGGCGGCTTTCGAGAATGCCAACCAAGACCTTAAAACCACCACCACTCAGGTCGGTTTCAATGTGCGGTACCAGAAGTACGAGGACGCCTTGATGGGGTTGGATAAACTGGCCAACGATCCCAATGTGACCGAGGCCCAGAAAAAGGTTGTCAACGAAGTGATCGAACAGGTTAAGAAATTGGCTGGCGCGACCCCTGCCGCCGCTCCGGCTCAATAGCACACACTCGACAAAACTCGTTCGGGCCAGTGCGGTAAACAAACCCGCTGGCCCGATTTGTTTTTCAACCTCGGATAAGGTTGGAGTCCCGCCTTCAGCCCCAAGAATGCAGTTGAAAACCACGGATGACACCGATTCGCACGGATAAGACATGGCAGAAGCTATCTCACGGAAGGCGATTTCTTCAAAAGGTGGGGCTCGGGCGGCCGAGCTGATGCCAATCCGCTAATTTTATCAGTGTTAATCTGTGTCAATCCGTGGTTGAACGGTATCGTTCTCGCCGAAGGCGGGAACCGCGAACCCTACTGAGGGAGTGTGGCGAACAAGGTTCCCGGAATGTTCCGCCAGACGCCAAAGGCGAACACCAAAGCGACACCGATCCACAGCCATTTCGTGGACCTGACGATCTGAAGCGGACGTCCCTGGACATCTCGCATGAAGGCGGCGGCGGCAAAGCAGCCCAGAAGCGGAAAGGAGAGCACCAGGAGCGGATTGAACTTAAAGCCCGCCAGGAAGTGGCCGTGGAGCAGTTGATGGAGTGCCCGGAGCGAACCGCAGCCAGGGCAAAGCAAACCGGTGGCCTGGTGAAACAAACACGCGGGATAGAACGGGCACTGGGCCGGGTCGAAACAATACAGGACCGTGCCCGTGATGACGATGGCCGCCAGGCTTAGGCCGAGAATCCAGCGGTTGAGAGCGGATGTCGTGCCCATGTCGCGATTAAAGCCGGCGAATCCTGCGCCACATATCGGGTGTGCTAAAGCTCACCGCGAAGAAGATCAGAAGGAATCCTAAAGCAATGCTTAGAATCGAGAGAATCAGCCCGGCCATGGCCATGCCTCTGCCCTGCTGCAGATTTGGATCTTCTTTAATCTGATTCAAAGCTATGACCGAGCAAATGATGCCCGGTATGCTGAAAGGAAAGCCGTAGCAACAACACAGTCCCAAAGTGACCGAGGCGATCCCCAAACCCAGGCCCCAGCCCGCATAGGGATTGTTCCTTGGAGTCGGGGCAAGGGAGATCGGCCCGGGTGCGGTGGAGGCGATGGGCGCGGCGGATGGCGGAGTCAGGAGCGCCGCCAATTCCGGCACCTCCGCCATGGGTTTCCACTCGGTGGTCCCTTCGGCCAGCACCCGAGTTTGACCATTGGCACGCCCTTCGGCCACCCACTGGCGCAGCAAATCAACGCTGATGGGGCCGTACTCCTTGCCGTCCGCTCCGATGATTTTGTACACGCCCGACTTTGACCTCAATCAGCCGATGCCGTCAAGGTTCAGAACCATTCCCGGCGGCCCTCGACGTAGGTTTTGATAAAGTCCTCATCCGACTTGGTGAGGTAAATGATGCCTTCGATCAAGCCAATCAGATGGGTGATGGGCGAAGCGATAAAGCAGGTCAGGAGGGTGACCAGCAACATCACGAGACCGGCGCCCGTGTAACCGAGGATGAATTTGTGGATCCCCAATGACCCCAACACGATGCCGAAAACGCCGGCGGCGATCCTGGTGCCCGCTTTGGGATGGTGCCCGATGGGCGGCGGTGCGGCTGCGTGGCACGGCGGCGCCTTGAAGTCAGCCGCAAACTCGGCAAACGAAGCCAAGGGTTTCCATTCCTGGGTTCCTTCCAGTTGCGCCGAGGTCTGTGCGTTCATCCGGTGCTCGGCGAGCCACTTGCGGATTTGGTCGGCCGTAACGGGTCCATATTGCTGTCCGTCGATTCCTATGATTCGGTACATAGCAGTGTTCTCTTCCAGATCCACACGGGAGCCCTGCTCTTTGTTGCGGATATTTGAGATCTTTCGCGGTCCTAAGCCGGCCGTCAAGGCCGATGCAGTTGCTCGAGCTTAGCTTGAGCTTGGCCGGTATCGATCATCGCGGCGGCCAATTCCCAGCCTTCAGTCATGGTCCGAACAGCGCCGGCGACAAATAAGGCGGCGGATGCGTTCAGCAACACGGCCTCGCGCCTCGGCCCGCGGTCTTTGCCGGAAAAGATTTGACGGATGATCGTTGCATTGACTTCGCGATCACCCCCTCGGAGGTCCTCGAGGCTGGCCGGTTGTAAAGGAAAGGAGTCGGGCGAGAGGCTTGACGATGTAAGGGCCCGTTCGTGATAAAACTCCGCAATCCTGGTAGGGCCAAGCGGAGACAGCTCATCCAAATAGCGCGTGGCGCCGCTTGCATCCCGAACTGTGCCACAGACGACCATGGCGCGCCTGATTCCCAATTGCTGGAGCACCAGCGCCAAGGGTTCGCAAAGTTCGAGGCGGGGAACGCCCACCAGCATCGCGGACGGACAAGCCGGGTTCAGCAACGGACCGAGGATATTGAAAATGGTGGTTTGTCCGCGTTCGGCGCAAAGACGCCGCGCCGGCCCGATGTGCCGAAAGGCAGGGTGATATTTTGGAGCGAAGAAAAAGGCGAACCCGTGTTGTTGGAGGGATCGAACAGCTTCGTCCGGGCCGAGGTCCCACGGGATCCCCAAAGCTTCCAAAACATCGGCGCTGCCCGTCGAGGAGGTGCTGGCGCGATTGCCGTGTTTGGCCACCAGGACCCCGGCCGCGGCGGCAACCAGCGCTGCGGCCGTCGAGATATTGAACGTGCCAAGTCGATCTCCGCCGGTGCCCACGACATCAAGGATCTCGCGGGCTCGTAAAGAGCCGTCGATTAAAGGCCGAATGGCGCGGGCGCGCAACTCGCGGGCAAAAATGGCAATCTCAGCGCCGGTTTCGCCTTTGTGCGCCAGGCGGCTCAGGAATTCGGCTTTGTTCTCGACGGGAACGGATTCATCGACAAGTTGCTCGACCGCTTCACAGATCTGGAGTTCTGTGAGGCTTTGCCGCGCGGTCAGGTGCTGGGTCAGCAGTTCAAGCACGAGCGCATAGTACGGTAGCGGATAGAGTCAGCCAAATGCCGATTTCGAGTTGCCGCGCCGCACTTGCCCAATGGGGCCGACCGAGCTTAACCCAGAGCAGAGCCAGGTAGAGCACGGCGCGCGGCGGCTGATCCGAGCGTCGGTCAATCCGTCCCAGCTCGACTGGCTGCGTGCTTGAGGCGCATGGGTTTCAGTAACCGTAGCGCGCTTCAATTGATGTACCGATGGTGCCAGGCGAGCCCGGAGAATTTCCTTCCGCTGGGCGCATTTTAACTGCATAAACACAAGCCATGAAAGCCGCCGTCCTTTATGGCCGAGAAGATGTGCGCGTCGAGGAAGTTGCCTCGCGTGCGCTGCTCTCCGGCGAAGTCCGGGTTGGTATTGAGGCCTCGCTGACCTGCGGCACCGACCTGAAGGTCTTTAAGCGGGGTTATCATCAGAAAATGATCGTGCCTCCGGCGGTATTTGGGCATGAATTTTCGGGCACCATTCTCGAAACGGCGCCCGATATCAGGGATTACCGCGTGGGAGAGCGGGTCGTGGCCGCCAACTCGGCTCCGTGTGGGGATTGCTTTCACTGCCGGCAGGGACAGGAAAACCTTTGCAACGATCTTTTGTTCGTGAACGGCGCTTATGCCGAATCGATTGTGGTTCCGGCGCGGCTAGTGCAGAAGAATCTGTTGCGGTTGCGACCGAGCACCGCCTTCCGCGACGCCGCCTTGACTGAGCCGCTGGCCTGCGTGGTGCAAGGGATCGAAGATGTCGGTTTGCACATGGGTCAACGCGTGCTGGTGCTGGGCGCCGGACCGATTGGCCTGATGTTTCTCGTTCTGGCGCGCTATCACGGCTGCGTGGTCACGGTGTCGGGCCGGGGCCGGAGCCGGCTGGAAAGAGCGCGCGCTTTGGGCGCTGCCAACGTGCTGGACGCCTCGGAATACCCTGACTTCGGCACAACGCCCGGGGCGGAGGGCGAATTCGACGTTGTGATCGAGGCGGTTGGCAAACCGGAAACCTGGGAGGCGGCTGTGCGATTGGTGCGCAAAGGCGGCACCGTAAATTTTTTTGGCGGTTGTCCGTCCGGCACAACCGTCACACTCGATACAGGGTTAATCCACTATTCGAACCTGCGGCTGCTGGCCAGTTTTCATCACACGCCTCGAACGATCCGGCGAGCCCTGGAACACATCGAAAGTGGCGTTATCCGCGCGGCGGATTTTATCGATGGCGAATGCCCGTTGTCAGGTTTGCCCGCCTTGTTGGATTCGATGACCAAAGGCAATCGGGCCGTCAAAACGATGATCCTCGTTCACCAGTGATCAAAAGGATCAGCGGGCTTTGACTCCGAAAAACAGAATCACCAGGTCGATGATGAACAGCAGGACGATCGTGACTTCCAGGATCAACATCCAGCGATTGGTCTGATCGTGGTTGAGCAGTTGGTACAGGTCGTCGAGGGTTTGAAGCTTTTTGTCAATGGTCTTGTGCCAATCGGCCAGATGGAACCGAGCGGAAATGTTCTCGTAGATGCGGGCGAGGTGCCAATCGCCGAAGAATTTGGTGATATTGGACAACTCATCGCTGAAACGCGCCAGGTCGATGCGGATTTCGCGCAATTCGCGTAAGATGGTAGTGCGGCCGCGCATGGGACGGGCGGTTAAATCGCGGTAAGCCCGTTCGAGCGAATCGTCCAGGATTCGGTCATAAGCTTCCAATTCCGCGAGTTGCAAGTTGGCCAACTCCATGACGTAGAGCGTTTCATCGAAATTCACCTTCTGGTCGATGATCAATGCCGCATCCCAGTCCACCACCACCAGGTCATGCTCGTAGTAGCTCAGGAAACGACCGGTTGATTCGTCGGCTTCCTGCTTTGACAGATGATCGATATCGGGCTCTTGCGTCAGCAGTGAGGCGACGGCTCGTCGATGTGCCCGCAGCCATTGTTCGGAGCTCAGCGAAGTTCCCTCATCCGTGAACAGCGGAGAATTGATGCAAAAGACGGTATAGGCTTCTTCTTCCGCCAGGTTAGCCACGGGGCGCACGTAGTACGGCGCCAATTCCCGCCGGACTTCCTCTGCCAGCCTTCGGACTTCCTCGTGCAGCGACCCGTTGCTGAACTGCAAATCGTGATACTCGACCAGATCTTCCACGTGGCGCACCGTGAACGGCACCCGCACCGTAATGCTGATCGCCCCGACCGGCAGAAGTTTTATCCCCAAATCCACACGGACCGGTCCGTGCGGCCCAATCCGCTCCAAGGGCGGCAGCCGCACCATTTGGGGCCGATAAAAAAAGAGGTGCCTTGGGCTGCGCTTGCTCGAATCGACGACGAACTGCGCCACGGGCTGGCCCAAAAGTTCACGCACCGGCTGGCGGGTCATCTCATAGGCGACATCGAAAGCGTAGATATAGACGACTTCGCCCGTGTATTCCTTAATTTTGGGCAAGCCAACTTTGCGCTCCAGCGTCTGTGGTTGGTTCGCCGAGATCATCATAGCAGATCAACTTAGCTTATCAGGACCCGAAAGTCTAAGTTGGATAGGCTGCATGGGAGTTCTTTTCCAAGCTAATCCAGTAACACATGACGCTGAACATCAATTGCTTAGAGCGGGTTTTGAAAAACTGGCCGGGCCGTGGGCACATTGGTTTGGACTCCCGCCTTTAGGCGGTTTGGGGATCGGGCCGCCTAAAGGAGGGACTCCAAACCGAATTCTAAAACACCCTCTTACACGCCAGCTCCAACCTGATGTCCGATGAAATAGCCCGGCCCGGGTGCAACTCTTGTAAGTTTCAGGCCGCGGCTGCGATTGATTGGGTACAATCTATGAAAGTGCCTCATCCCGCCATTGTTTCTGCTTCCGGCCGCAGTCTGTCTTTTTGCCGGTTCTGTTACTGGTCTGTGCCGCATCCGCCAATTCGTCCTCGTCAAAATGTCTTTGCTCGCCGCAACTCTTCAGCGATGGAACCGGCGGTGCTTGAGCCGCGCAGCTCTTCAATCAGTCCGACTGTGGAGTCATGGCGTTTGAGGAATGATTGAGTGTATGTCTTGGTGCAAGACGGTCGGCTTCGTTATTAACGGCCGGTTACAACGCTTGTCGTTAGCCTTTTCGCGCGCCCGGTGGGACGGGGAATCAAAGGAAAAGATTAGAAAGAAGCACAGCGGTCGCAAGGCGGCTCAGGTCAGCAGCGCGGCGAGGGTTTGTCTTAATTCGGCTATTCCGAATGGTTTGCCCAGGATGGCGTTGGCATGGCTGTCTTCGGTGATAAATCGATCCGCGCAGGCGGTGATCATCACAATGGTTTGCAGCGGGGCACGGTGGCGAATGTTGGCCATTAATTCATCACCGTCCATTCGGGGCATATCGTAATCCGTGATTACTACGTCAAATTGCGAACTTGCAAAGAGTTCCACCGCTTCGTCGCCACTGGCCGCCTCCGTAACGGTGTGAGCATCGAGCACAAGCAATCGCTTGATGCACTCCCGCACCCAACGCTCATCCTCAACCAGGAGGATGCGTTTGCCCATGACACGCTGTAGCTCCATACCAGCCCTCACCTGCGAGAGAGCAGGTCCGATACCATCTCATTTCCGCGAAGATGCCGGCGCGCGGACTTCCGAAGTCCGCAGCGATCCAGGAACTACGTGGGCCAGGGGTCATGTTTGGAGTCAGCCGGTGCTCGGATGTCGCTGCGGGCAGGATGCCCGCGCGCGTGCGCCTGTGAAGGCGTGCACACTGCGGGGTGCAAGTCCCCGTCAGGCGGAACGTTCACCCGCCTGTAACCGAAGGCTACTGCGTCGTGGCGACACGAGGTGGAGAG
>Ga0070741_10013707_pt1 | contig 14225 bp, 14 predicted proteins | sample Coa_R1_4_FD_66440 | JGI IMG/M metagenome (GOLD analysis project Ga0070741, IMG submission 66440) | Surface soil microbial communities from Centralia Pennsylvania, which are recovering from an underground coalmine fire - Coalmine... | ecosystem: Environmental > Terrestrial > Soil > Unclassified ... | reverse complement strand
GCCGTTCGGGTTTGCGTCCAGGTCCGTCGTGTCGCGCAGTTCGAACCCCGTCGTCGTAAATCGGCCGCCGTCGAACGTGTCGACGGCGTTGATCGTGTTCATCACGAGACTCCGCGACGCCGCGAGCGCGAACGTGCCGTCGCTGTTGACGGTGCCCGGCAAGTCGCGCGTGCCGTGGTCGTTCAGCACGAACGTCGTCGCGCCGGCCGTATGGCGAACTTCGCCAGGATTGCTGAACACGGTGCCGGGCGCAAAACTGCCGCACGTATCGCTGACGACCGTTTTGCGGATGTCGTAGCTGCCGGCAACTGAAATTTGAACTGCCGGCGCCGACGGTGACGAACCGCCGCACGCCGACACCGACACCATCACCATCGCCACGCCCCACCATCGTCCGACTCGACTCATGTGACCTCCGCCGGCGACGGTGCGCCCGCGTCCGCGGCAGCGCAAGCCAGATGGACGTGAGATCGCAAATCGCGACGGAAGAACGCGTTAGCGGGTGGGATAAGATTCACGCCGATGGCGATGGTCCGATTCGGCGTGTTCGAGTTCGACGCGTCGGCCCGCGAGCTGCGGCGGCAGGGGCGCCGTCTCCATCTCGCTGCGCAACCAGCCACGGTTCTCGCTGCGCTGACGAGCCGGCCGGGCGCGATCGTCACGCGTGACGAGCTTCGTCGACACTTGTGGCCCGACGGCACCTTCGTCGACTTCGATCGCAGCCTGAACTTCGCGGTCGCCGAACTCCGCGCGGCCCTGCGCGACGACGCGCGCAGTCCCCGGTTCATCGAAACGATTCCGAAACGCGGATATCGCTTCATCGCGGAAGTGCGGACGATGGAAGAGACGCCCGCGCCGCATGCGGATACCCGCGTGCGGCGATGGCTTGGCATCGCGGCTGCCCTGTCGCTCGCGGCCGTCCAGCTGCCCTTCCATCCGATCGCGCACACGCGTAAGACAGCGGCTCCGGAAGCGCGTGCCGCGTTCGATCTCGCGATGACGCTCAGCGCGCAAGACGATGCCGCGCGCCGCCGCAGCATCGCCGCGCTGCGGACGGCGACCAGGATCGATCCGAGATTTGCGGAAGCGCACTACGCGCTGGGCGAGCTGTACTTCGATCTCGCGACGAAGCGCGAGCTGCCGGTCGACGCGGCGATGACCGAAGCGCGGACGTCTGCCGAACGCGCGATCTCACTCGAGGAAGCAGCCGAAACACATCGCCTCCTCGGCACGATTCGGCTCGTCAACGACTGGGACTGGCGCGGCGCCCGGCACGAGCTCGCGCGCGCGGTCGCGCTCGATCCGAAGTGGGACCTCGGATTCGTCGCATACGCGCGGCTCCTGTCCGCCGAAGGCGACGACGCGGCCGCGATCGCCGCGATCGATCGCGCCGAAACACTCAGCCCGAACTGCGATCTGATCCTGTTCGAGGCCGGCGGGATTTACGCGCGAGCAGGACGCTACGACGAGGCCATCGCCAAACTCGAGCGCGCGATCGTGTTCGGTCCGCCGCACGACGTGACGGCGCTCGATTGGCTGCGCCGCGTCCGCTCGCGCGAGTTCATGATCAACATGGCGCGGCACGATTGGCGCGCTGCGCACGAATCGGCCACGGCGCTCGTCGTCGCGTCGGGAGCGCCGGCTGCCGCGCAACAACGCTTCAGGGCGATGGACGCGAACGTCGCCGTCAACGCCTTCATCGCGCGGAGCGTGGGCGCGTCAAGAGCGGCGCGCCGGCCGGCCGCGATTCAGCTCGCGGCACTCGAAGCGCTCCACGGCGACATCAGCTCCGCGCTCGATTCGCTCGAACGCGCCGCGGACGATCGCGATCCGGAGTTGCCCTTTGCCCTTCGGGATCCGGAGTTCGCGGCACTGAAGGCCCTGCCGCGATTTCGGCAGCTCGTCGCGCGGATTCGCCGCTCAGCGTAGCGCCACGACAAGCACAACCGACGTGACGAACGTCGTCGCAACCAGCGTCCAACCGACGACCCTCAGCTGACGCGCCGACGGCGGGACGATCCCGAGCGCGGCGCCGCCGGCGACGAGCGGCGCCGCGGCCCACAGCGCGACGCCCGTGACGGCGTCTCGGCCGGCGAGATCCGAGAGGATCAGCATCGCGGCAATGGCCAGACCTACGGCGTTGATTCGCTCCGCCGACGCGGGCGGCCGCCGCGTGTTCGCAATCACCGCACGGACGCAGATCGTCGCGACCACGAAGCCGACCGCGAAGACGATCGCGCCCGTACGTGCTGCGACAGGCGTCGCGCCGCTCGCGAGCGCGACCGGGTACGCGAGCGACGACAACGCAATCGCGGACATCACCTCGCCTGCAGTGGTGTGCTCGCGCCGGGCAGCGATCAGCGCGACGACGATGACGGCGGGCACGGCGGGAATAGCGACGGTTGGACGGATGGACGGTTCGATCGTGATGAGGACGATCAGGCCCGCGATCGCGGCGCCGCTGAGGCATGTGGCGAGCCACGTCAGCGCCTGTGTGCGCTGTTCGCGCGCGGCACGCGGTCCGCGTTGGCCGAGAAGCACGAGCAGCGGCTCGTGCGCCAGAAAGATGAACACGGCGGCGGCGACGATCCCGAGCGCCGCGATCGAAGGACGTCCGATCGCGAGCGCCGTGATCAGCGGAAACAGCAACTGTCCGTACGCGCCGTGTTCTTTCGGAAGCAACTAGCCCAGCTTGGCGTCGACGGAAATCTGCATCGTGCCGCGATAGGCGTTGGACACCGGGCACTTGCTCTCGGCGAGCTTCGCGATCTCGGTCCACTTCGCGGCGTCGGCGCCCTTCAATCCGTACGCGATCGCTTCCAGCTTCGACGACACGATCTTGATGCCCGCGTCACCTTTGTCCGCGGTGATCGTCGCCTTGACGTGCGTGCGTTCGACCGACACGCCTTCGGTGCGGCCGATCGTCCCGTTCAGCGCCATCGCGTAGCACGCGGCGTGTGCCGCGGCCATCAGTTCCTCCGGGCTCGTCACGCCGCCCGGATCGCCGATGCGCTTCGGGAACGAAACAGGCAGGTTGAATGCGCCGGTGCCGGCGACGATGTTGCCGCCGCCTTCCATGACCGAACCTTTCCAATCGATATCGACGTGTCGTTCGAACGTTGGCATCGCTCCTCCACGTCCGGCCACAGCCGGACACTACGTACGTTTTTTCGCGGTCAATCCCAGTTGCACAGCCGTGCCGATCAGCCCGAGGACGACCCAGGCGACCGGAATCCATTTCTGATCCGGCACGGGCGACATCGGATACAGGATCCAGACGTCGGCGTTGCGCGCGTTGGCGGCCGCGGGCGCCGCTCGCTCCGCCGTTGCCGCCAGCGCGCCGATGATGATCGTCCACGCACCGCCGAACGCGGTCGCGACGATGATCACGTACCGCTGCAGCAGCATCGCGCCAATCGCGCCGAAGATCGCGAGCACGATCAGCAGCGCCGCCGGCGGATCGCCGGCGCGGATGTATCCCCAGCTGACATGCGCCACGAGCGCGCCGAGCCCGGCGCCGATGAGCGCGATGCCGACGAAGTACGCGAGCACCAGAATCAGCGCGCCCGCGATCCCGCCGACGATCGCCGCCAGCACTTGTCCCGTCGCGTTCGACACGCCCATCGTCGAGCTCGCGATCGACGCGCCGAGGATGAAGCCGTAGATCGCGAGAACGATCTTGAACAGCCGGTACCCGGCGAAGCAGGACAACGCTCCGCCCAGCACGAGCAGCACGGCTGCCGGCAATTCGTACGAATGCGGTAGCATCAGTTGGCAGTTGCAGTTGCAGTTGCAGTTGCAGGTTCAGACTTCACGACGGCCTTCCAGTGCTCGTTGAACCGTGATTTGATCGGCGTACTCGAGGTCGCTGCCGACCGGCACGCCCATTGCGATGCGGGTCACCTTGACGCCGAGCGGCTTCAGCAGCCGCGCGAGGTAAATCGCCGTCGCTTCGCCTTCGACCGTCGGATTGGTCGCGAGAATGATTTCGCCGACGCCGCTGCTGACGCGCGCGAGCAGGCCTTTTATCTTGAGATCGTCGGGGCCGATCCCCTGTAGCGGCGAAATGGCGCCCATCAGCACGTGATAGGTGCCCTTGAACTCGCGCGTCTTCTCGATCGCCGACACGTTCTGCGGCTCTTCGACGACGCAGATGACGTGCTTGTCGCGATCGTCACGGCTGCAGTAGACGCACGGATCGGCATCGGTGATGTTGTTGCAGATCGAACAGTAGGTGACCTGGTCCTTCACGTCGCGAATGGCGTCGCCGAGACGATCCGTCTGCTCGCGCGGCGTCTTCAGGATGTGAAACGCCAGCCGCTGCGCGCTCTTCGGCCCGACGCCGGGCAGGCGCTGCAGCTCTTCGATCAATCGAATCAGAGGATCTGGGAGGGACAAGTTGACAGTTAAAACCTAAAGGTTAAAACCCGGAGGCAGCATCCCGCCGAGATTCCGTTTCATTTCTTCGTCGACCTTCCGGTGCGCGTCGTTGATGGCGGCGACGATCAGGTCCTGCAGCATCTCGACCTCGTCCTTCGAGACGACTTCAGGATCGAGCTTGATCGACTGCAGCTGCTTCGCGCCGTTGATGACGACGGTCACCATGCCGCCGCCGGCATTGCCCTCGACGCGCAGCTCGGTCATCTGCTTCTGCAGGCGCTCCTGCATCTGCTGCGCCTGCTTCATCATCTCCTGGATGTTCACATCTCCTCCACGTCGCGGATTTCCGCGGGGAAGACTTCGAGCATCGTCTGCACACCGCTGTCGGCCATCGCTTTGTCGCGCAACGCCGTCTTTTTTTCCGCCGTCTCCGCCGGCTTGTCCGCCGTAGCCGCGCCCACGGTGGAGGTGGAAGACGCATCTCCTTGTGTGCTGACGATCGTGATTCTGCGACCGACCGCCTGCTGCGCGACCGACTCGAGCCACGACCGCTTCTCTTCGAACGCCGCGCGCAACGTGCGATGGTTCGGCGAGAAGGTGAACGTCACCTTGTCGCCGCTGACTTCGATCTTCTGCGCCTGCGCGACGATCGTGTTGTAGAAGACGACCTTCTGCTTGCGGATTTCGGCGAGCAGGGCATCTTTCAGGTTCCCTGCCGGTGCAGAGGGTGCCGAAGGTGCAACGGGTGCAGCGGGTGCTTTCGGTGCAACAGGTGCGCGAGGTGCAACAGGTGCGGAGGGTGCCTTGGGTGCCAACGGTGCCTTGGGTGCCATGGGTGCCCCGCTACCGGCGATCAAGTCTTCGATCGACACCATCTTCCGCACGTAGATCCATCGCAGCAGCGCCATCTCGAGGTGATAGCGCGGCTGGGCGGCGTTTCTGATTTCGGCTTCGGCCTTCGTCAGCAGATCGAACGCGCGCAGCAGATCTTCGCGCGAGAAGCGGGACGCCAGGTCGGTGACGCGATCGCGCTCCCCTTCGCCCGCGATCTCGGGATCGTTCGCACGTGACGGATCGACCGAAATGACGAGCAGGTCGCGGACGACGCGCGAGAGCTCGCGGCAGACGGCGCGCAGGTCGTAGCCCATCTCGACGGCGCGCGCGGCGAGCTGAAACGCGGCGGGCGCGTTTTCGTCCGCCACCGCTTGCACCGCGTCGAGCAGCAAGTCGCGTCCGACGAGGCCGAGCACCGTGCCGACGTCGTCGACGGTAATCGTGTTGCCGGTGAACGCGATCACCTGATCGAGCTTCGTCTCCGCATCGCGCATGCTGCCGTCGGCGTCCCGCGCGATCAACTGCAGCGCCTCGTCCGGCACGGCGATCTTTTCTTCGTCGACGATCTTGCGCAGCTGATCGGCGATCGCCTTGCTGCCGATCGCGCGGAACTCGTACGCCTGCGCGCGCGACAGCACCGTCTCGGGAATCTTCTCGAGCTCGGTCGTCGCCATCATGAAGACTACGTGCGGCGGCGGCTCTTCGATCGACTTCAGCAGCGCGTTGAACGACTGGATCGACAGCTGGTGGACTTCGTCGATGATGAAGATCTTGTAGCGGTTGCGGACCGGCGCGATCGACAGTCCCGAGACGATCACTTCGCGGACGTTGTCGATGCCCGTGTGCGTCGCCGCGTCGATCTCGAGGACGTCCATGTCGCGGCCTTCGGCGATCTCGATGCACGCATCACACTCGCCGCACGGATCCGCGGTCGGTCCCTTCACGCAGTTCAGCGCGCGCGCCAGGATGCGCGCCGTCGTCGTCTTGCCGACGCCGCGCGGGCCCGCGAAGACGAACGCCTGCGCGAGCCGCCCGCTCGCGAGCGCGTTGCGCAGCGTGCGCGTCACCGCCGTCTGTCCGACGACATCGTCGAACTTCTGCGGCCGCCACTTGCGAGCGATTACCTGGTACGACATGTCATTGCGGATTGAGGATTGCGAATTGCGGATTCCACCGCAGTCCGGAATACCTGCGGCACATTACAGGATCTGCTTAGCGCTGCTGCCTTCCGGCCCTGACGCGGTTCGCAGTCTGGAATTGCACAGGTTCCGGACCGCGGTGCAATCCGCAAACTTCAACTTTACTACACGGCCACGCGGGTCGCGAGGACGATGTACTTCGCGAGGACTTCACCGACGACGACCGTGAAGAAGTCGACGTAGAGGATGCCGGTAGCCGATTGCGTCGAGCGGATCTTCGCCGTTTCCCAGGTCAAATACGACAGCAGCGCCGGGCCGGCGAGACCGAAGAGGACGCGCTGCCAGAAGAAGATTCCGGCGACGGACGTGACGTAGTACCGAAAACTCGGACCCGATCCGGGCTGCCACGTGACGAGCGCGACGAAGATCGCCGCCGCGACCACGACGACGCGGACGACCATCGAGGCGATGTGCACCTTGACGATCGACTGCAAGTGCGACACCTGCATCGATGGAATCACGAGGTACCAGTGGCCGAGGATCATCGCGGTGCACGCGCCGCCGAGAAACAGCGCCGAGCTGAGGAAGCTCGCGACCGTCAGCACCTGCGCCGCCGCGGTCCACGTCGCCGACACGCGCAACGCCTGCAGCACGATGGAGGCGACGCCCGCGCCGATCGCGAGGCCGACGATCGCCGGACGCACCTTCGCGAGCATGCGTCCGACCGTCGCCCAGTAGATCACGAGCGCCGCTTCCGCCACGAGCAACGCCGCGTCGAACTGAAACGCCAGCGCCACCGCGATCAAAATCACCGCGAGGCCGGCGTTGAAGCGAAAGAACTTGACGCCCGCGTCGCGCGAGACGAGCAGCAGCGTGCACACGATGCCGACGCCGAGGTGCGCGAGGAAGAGAAAAAGGACGTTGGATAAGGACATGGGCAGGAACGGCGGGAAAGGCTGGACGGGCAGGATGGTGGGCGGGAAGGTCGGCAGGTTGGGAGCGCTCTCCCGTCCTGCCTCTCCTGCCCTTCCCGCCCCTCCTGCCTTACCGGCCTTGGAGCCTTTTGTTCACTTCGCCCCAGTTGATCACATTCCACCACGCGTCAATGTAATCGGGCCGGCGATTCTGGTACTTCAGGTAGTACGCGTGTTCCCACACGTCGATGCCGAACACGATCTTCTTGTTCTCCATCAACGGGCTGTCCTGGTTCGCGGAGCTCTCGATGGCGATCTTGCCGCCGTTGTCGACGACCCACGCCCAGCCGCTGCCGAAGCGGCCGACCGCGGCCTTCTTGAATTCCTCTTTGAACTTGTCGAAGCCGCCGAACGCCGCGTTGATCGCATCGTTGATCGCGCCGGTCGGCGCGCCGCCGGCGTTCGGACCCATGATCTGCCAGAACATCGTGTGGTTCGCATGACCGCCGCCGTTGTTGCGGACCGCGGTGCGGATGTCTTCGGGCACGCTGTTGATGCCTTTCAACAAATCCTCGACGCTCTTCCCGGCGAGCTCGGGATGCTTGTCGATGGCGGCGTTGAGGTTCGTCACGTACGCGTTGTGATGCTTCCCGTGATGAATCTCCATCGTCTGCTTGTCGATGTGCGGTTCGAGCGCGTCGGATGGATACGGAAGCGGGGGTAGCGAGTGAGCCATGTCGGTCGACCTCCTACGAAATACTAAGCATGCGTTCGAGAGCGATCTTAGTCCAGTACTTCCGCTGATCGGGCACCGTGATCCGGTTGTGCACGGTGCCGTCGAGCAAGCCCTCGAGCGTCCAGAGCAGGTGGTTCGGCGACACGCGGAACATCGTCGAGCACAGGCAGCCGAACGGGTCGAGCGACAGGACCGTGCGGTCGGGCGCCACCTGCCGCGCGAGGCGATTGACCAGGTGGATCTCGGTGCCCACGGCCCAGATGGATCCCTTCGGACTGTTGGTGACGGTCTTGATGATGTATTCGGTCGATCCCGAATCATCGGCCGCCTGCACCACGTCGAGCGGTACTTCGGGGTGCACGATCACGCGAACGTCGGGATGCTCGGCGCGAAGATTCTCGATCTGCCGCACGGTGAATCGCGTGTGGACCGAGCAATGTCCCTTCCACAGGATGATCCGCGCGCGCTGCAGCGCGTCGGGATCGACGCCGCCGAACATCTCGTTCGGATCCCACACGACCATCTGGTCGAGCGGCACGCCCATCCTGAACGCGGTGTTGCGACCGAGATGTTGATCCGGAAGGAACAGGATCTTCTCGCCGCGTTCCCACGCCCACTTCAACGTCGCTTCGGCGTTCGATGACGTGCAGACGACGCCGCCGTGCTCGCCGCAGAAGGCTTTAATCGCCGCCGCCGAATTGATGTACGTGACCGGGACGATCGCTGGTGCCTGAAGGTAGCCAGGCACCGACGTCAGATCGCGCCAGCAGACCTCGAGCTGATCGATGTCGGCCATGTCGGCCATCGAGCAGCCGGCGGCGAGGTCGGGCAGGATCACCTGCTGATGCGCGGCGCTCAACACGTCCGCGCTTTCGGCCATGAAGTGAACGCCGCAGAACACGATGTACTCCGCGTCCGGATGCTTCGCGACCTGCTGTGCGAGCTTGTACGAGTCGCCGGTGTGGTCGGCGAACGTGATCACCTCGTCGCGCTGGTAGTGATGTCCGAGGATGACGAGGCGACGGCCAAGCGCCGCCTTCGCGGCGCCGATGCGCCGATCCATCTCGTCGTCTGGCAACCCGAGGTAGCGTTCAGGAAGCGGCTGGCGCTCGGAGAGATGTTCTTTTTCGTGCTCAGTGAGCAGCGGTAGTAACACTGGAGTGCTGGACCACGTTATACAAAGTGTCGCGTTCGACCGGTTCGCGGCCGGCGGCACGAATCAATCGTTCGATTTGTTTCGTCGTCATCGCCGTCGGCGTCGGCGATCCGGCCATGTGATAGATCTTCTCTTCCTGCACGGTGCCGTCGAGATCGTCGGCGCCAAACCACAGGCAGGTCTGCGCCACTTCCACGCCGGTCGCAATCCAGAACGCTTTGACGTGCGCGATGTTGTCGCACATCAGCCGCGCGACCGCATGCACGCGCAGCGTGTCGGCAGCGCTCGGCGCCGGCAGCTTGCGCATCTGGTTGTTGTCGGGGTGGAACGCGAGCGGAATGAACGCCTGGAATCCGCCGGTCTCGTCCTGCAGCGTCCGCGCGCGGATCATGTGATCGACGCGCTCCTCGAACGTCTCGATGTGACCGTAGAGCATCGTCACGTTCGTGCGCAGGCCGAGCCGGTGCGCGATGCGATGGATCGACAGATAGCGATCCGCATCGCACTTGTTGACGTCGTTCGCGATCTTTTTCCGGACGCGCTCGGCGAAGACTTCGGCGCCGCCGCCGGGCAGCGAGTCGAGGCCGGCGTCCATCAATTTGCGCAGCACTTCTTCGTCGGTCATGCCGTAGTGATCGGCGAAGAACGCGATCTCGACGGCGGTGTAGCACTTCAGGTGCACGTCGGGGCGAATGCGTTTGAACCCGCGCAGCAGATCCGTGTAGTAGTCGAACGGCAGATCGGGGTGCAGGCCGTTGACGACGTGGATTTCGGTGAGCGGCTGGTCGGCGCGCTGACGCAGCTTGTCCCACGCCTGTTCGAGCGACAGCGTGTACGCGCCGGGATCGCCGGGCTGCAGGCGCGCGAACGAACAGAACAAACAGCTCGCCACGCAGACGTTCGTCGCTTCGAGCCTGATGTTGAAGTTGTAGAAGGTCTTCGCGCCGTGGCGCCGCTCGCGTTCGCGGTTGGCGAGCCAGCCCACCGCGAGCAAGTCAGGTGATTCGAACAGACGAACGCCGTCATCCAACGTCAATCGGATGCCGGCGTCGAGCTTGTCTGCGATGTCGAGGAGATTCGCGCTAGCGAGGCGCGCGCGCATGGCTCGCGCCTACGAAATTCCGAAAATCTGAATACGCAGCGAGCGTGCGCGCGGACCGTCGAGCTCCGCCATCAGGATCCGCTGCCATTGCCCAAGGACGACTTCGCCGCCGCTGACCTGCAACGTCAGGCTGTGACCGAGGATCATCGCGCGCAGGTGCGAGTCGGCGTTCATGCGATCGCAGTCGGAGTGGTTCGGATCGTTATGGAGCCACTCGGCGTCGCGCGCCACCATCTGTTCGAGGAAGCGCTTGATATCCGACAGCAGTGCGGTCTGGAATTCGTTGATGAACAGGGTGCACGTCGTGTGCATCGACCAGAGGCTGACGAGCCCTTCGCGCACGTTGAACTTGCGCACGAACTCCATCACCCGGTTCGTCAGGTCGATCAGCTCGATGCGCTGATCGGTCTGCACGATGATCGTTTCCCCGTGAATGGTCAGACCGCCGGCCTTCGCTGTAGCCACTTCCTGCACAGGAGTTTCGCGAACCGTGACGGTCGAACTCTTGCTCATGTAATCCCCTCGGTTGTAGGCGAACCAAGTAATGTTACGCGCAAAACCGCGGACGAGGCAACCCTGATATACTCCGCCGGTCCGCCTAAAGGCGGACACGACAACACTATACGTTCCCCGGCGGCCACGCGAAGTGGGTGCGAAGCCCACACGGTCCCGCCACTGTAAGCGGTTTCGCTGCGCATACGTCACTTAGTGCTCGACTAGGGAAGACGCGCAGGCACGTCCGCGAGTCAGGAAACCTGGCCATCGGGGGTCGTTCTTCGGCGCGAGAGACGCCAGGAGGAACCCGATGCGTTCGTCTGCTTTCCGTTTCATCCTCACCCTATCCGTCCTGATTCCGCTGCGCGCGTACGCCGCAGACGGATCGCTGCGCGGACACGTTACTGATCAGCTCGGCGGCGCGATCGCGGCAGCTCAGCTGACGCTCGTCCGCGATGGCCACGATATCTCGAAGACCACGACAGACGATCGGGGCGACTTTACGTTCGCGAACGTCGCCGAAGGCCGCTACACGATCGAAGCGACAGCGCCGAACTTCGCGCCGGCGTCGACCGATGCGGTGTTCGTCGGCGGCAACGCCTCGATCGACATCCGCTTGACGGTCGGCGAGGTCTCGCAACACATCGTCGTCACGGCGTCGGCGGACGCGGTGCCGCAGGCGCAGATTGGCGCCGCGGTGTCGGTGCTTGACGATCAGACGATCGCGGCACTCGGCAACACCGATCTGCTCGAACCGCTCCGCACGATTCCGGGCGCGGCCGTCGTCCAGAACGGCGGTCACGGCGGCACAACGTCGGTCTTCGTCCGCGGCGGCGCGTCGAACTTCGCGAAGGTGCTGGTCGACGGCGTGCCCGCGAACGACATCGGCGGCGCATTCGATTTCTCCGATCTGCAGACGACCGGCGTCGACAGCGTCGAAGTCCTGCGCGGCGCGAACAGCGTCCTCTTCGGCAGCGACGCGCTGAGCGGCGTGATCAACATCACGACGAAGCGGGGCACGACGACGATGCCGGAAGCGACGTTCGCGGTGGACGGCGGCAATCTCGCCACGTCGCACGAAGACGCGTCGCTCGGCGGCCTGTTCGCGCGCGTCGACTACTTCACGGCGTTCTCGCACCTGCAGACCGACAACAGCGTGCCGAACAACACGTATCGCAACAACACGTCGGCGTCCCGTATCGGCGCGATCGCCGGCAACACAGTGCTCAGCGGCACCCTGCGATACATCGACACGGCGCTCGGCAGTCCGAACGCGTTCGACTACTACGGCATCGCAGACGACTCGTCGCAGAAGCGGCAGTCCACGTACGCCGCAGCCTCGGCGCAAACACAGTGGACGTCGCGGCTCGCGTCGACGGTGCGATTCGCCATCTCGCATCAGAACTACGACTACGTCAACCCGTCGCCAACGGGGCAGCGATCCGATCCGTCGCCGTTCGCAAACTTTCTGGGGAACGTCGTCACGATCACCGGCGCGAACGGATACTCGGTCAGCGGCCGCGCGATCCTGGATTACGGCGGCACGTATCCGTCGACGTTCAATTCGACGGCGACACGACGCCTGCTGTCCGCCGACGTCAGCGACCACGTCGCGTCCGGATTCGATGTCGCCGGCGGCGTGCGGATCGAAAACGAGAACGGAACGTCGGGCGCCTCGTCGACGTCACGCACGAACAGCGGCGCGTTCGTCGAAGCGCGGTCGCAGTGGAGTCATCGGCTGTTCATCAACGCCGGCGTCGGCTTCGACGACAACGCGATCTTCGGCACCGCGTGGACACCGCGCGTGTCGGCGGCAGTCTACCTCTCCGCTGACACGAAGCTGACCGCCAACGCCGGCAAAGGGATCAAAGAGCCGAACGTCGGCCAGGAACTCTCGTCGCTCTTTGCGCTCGTGCCGGCATCGCAGGCGGCGACACTCGGCATCGGCCCGATCGGTCCGGAGCGCAGCCGCAGCGTCGACGTCGGCGTCGAACAGGGCATCGCGCACGGACGCGGACGCATATCGGTGTCGTACTTCAACAACGCGTTCGACAATCTGATCGAATACGTCAGCAAGAACGTGCTGCCGCAGTTGGGCGTGCCGCCGGCCGCCGCGACGGCGAGCGGCTTCGGCGCATACGTCAACTCGCAGTCGAACACCTCGAGCGGCGTCGAGCTCTCGGGCGAAGCGCACGTCAGCCGTGTGCGGCTGCTCGGGTCGTACACGTATCTGGACGCGACGGTCACCAAGTCGTTCGGCAGCGGCGCGTTGACGCCGGCGATCAACCCGCTCTTCCCCGGTATCCCGATCGGCCAGTACTCGCCGCTCGTCGGCAACCGTCCGTTTCGGCGTCCGGCGAACTCGGGAAGCCTGGTCGCGATCTACAGCGATCCGAAGCTGACGCTCTCGCTGGCCGGGTACTTCGTCGGCAAACGCGACGACAGCACGCTGCTGAGCGATGCGTTCTTCGGCACGTCGCTGCTGATCCCGAATCAGGACATGGACGCGGCGTACCAGAAGTTCGACGTCAGCGCGTCGTATCAAATCCTTCCGCGGCTGCGGTGGTACGCGACGATCGAGAACGCCTTCGATCAAACGTTCGAAGCGGTGGCGGGATTCCCGGCGCTGCCGAGAGCGGCCCGCACTGGAATCGCGGTTCGCGTCGGAGGCAAGTAACACGTGCGACCTCGAGCCGCGATCTCGTGGAGCGGCGGCAAGGACAGCTGCGCCGCGCTGGAGCGCGCTCGCGGCGACTTCGACGTCGTCGCGATGATGACGATGTGCGATGACGCATCGGGCCGCAGCCGCTCGCACGGATTGCGGTCCGAGGTGCTCGATGCGCAGGCCGAACGGCTCGGGCTGCGCCGGGTCGCACGGTCCTGCACGTGGCAGACCTACAACGACGCGGTCAGCGACGCGCTCGCGGAACTCGCTCGCGACGCCATCACGCACGTCGTCTTCGGCGACATCCTGTTTCCGGAGCATCGTCAGTGGGCCGAAGACATGTGTCGCCCACATGGGCTCGTCGCGGTCGAACCGCTCTTCGGATCGTCGACGACGACGTTGTTCAACGAGTGGGTCGATTCTGGCAGCGAGGCCGTCATCGTCACGGCGCGGGCGGAGTTTCTCGACGAATCGTGGCTTGGACGATCGCTACAGCGCTCCATGCTCGACGAATTTGTGTCACTTGGCGTCGATCCGTGTGGCGAACGTGGCGAATATCACACCGTCGTCGTCAGCTCACCGCTGTTCTCGCGTCCGCTGACGCTCGATTTCGGAGAGCGCGTGCAGCGCTCGGGATGCTGGGCTCTTGATTGCCGCGCGTGATGTCTCGTTTTCGTACAGGAGTCTGACTAACAAGTCAGACTTCCAAGTCAGACTTGTTAGTCAGACTGTGGAGCGCGGGGCAATTGTTGGCCTGCTCGGGCCGAATGGGTCGGGCAAAACGACGCTCCTTCGCTTGCTTTC
>Ga0070741_10013706_pt1 | contig 14226 bp, 15 predicted proteins | sample Coa_R1_4_FD_66440 | JGI IMG/M metagenome (GOLD analysis project Ga0070741, IMG submission 66440) | Surface soil microbial communities from Centralia Pennsylvania, which are recovering from an underground coalmine fire - Coalmine... | ecosystem: Environmental > Terrestrial > Soil > Unclassified ... | reverse complement strand
CAGCGCGGCCAGCGCGGCCAGGTCCGGGCAGCGCAGCAGCGGGTTCGAGAGCGATTCGACGTGCACGACTTTTGTGTTCGGGCGGATGGCGGCTTCGACCGCGGCGGGGTCGGTCGACTCGACGAACGTGGTCTCGATCCCGAGGCGGGCGAGGTCCTGCCGCAGCAGGACGACCGTGCCGCCGTAGAGGTTGCGGTCCGCGACGACGTGGTCGCCGGCCCGAAGCACCGCCAGCAGCGCCGCGGCGATCGCGGCCATGCCCGACGCGGCGGCCGCGCCGGCCTCGGCGCCCTCGAAGTCGGCGACCGCCTGCTCGAGGGCCACGGTGTTCGGGCTGCCGTTGCGGTAGTAGAGGAAGGTGTCGGTCGAGCGGCCCTCGTACCAGTCGTCGACCGACGCGAGGTCGTCGAACGCCCAGACGGTGGTCTGGTAGAGCGGATCGGCGAGCGGGCGCGACCGCCCGACCCGCGCGGCCGGCTCCCCCACCCGCGCCGCGCGCGTCGCGAAGCCCGACCGCCGACCGTCCATCGTCCGCTCCCGGCGTGTGTGTCCGCGAGCAGAATAGCGCCGCGGCCGCGCGCGGTCACCGTTTCCGCCCCTCGGGTGCGGCTACTGTCCGTCACTGGCTGGCGTAGGTGCGTGGACGAAGAGAACTAAGTCACACGCCGCAGCTCGGCGCCGTTCGCCTCGGCCAGCTTGCGGAGCACCCGGCAGTAGCCGAGCTGCGCGCGCTCGAAGCTGGCGAGCCGGAAGAACTCGTTCGGCGCGTGGAAGCCCTCGTCGTCCAGCCCGAACGCGAACGACACCAGGTACGCGCCGAGCTCGCGCAGGAACAGCTCCGCGATCGGCAGCGTCCCACCCGACCGCGCGACGTAGGGCTCGCGGCCGTACAGCGCCGTCAGCACCTCGCCGACCGCGCGGTTGGCCGGGTGGTCGGCCGGCATCAGGTACGGCCGCGCCCCGCCGCCCGGCCGCACGAACGAGAGCCGGACGCCCGGCGGCGCGTGCCGGCGGGCGTGCGCTTCGAGCAGTTGGACGATCTTCTCGGGGTCCTGGTTAGGCACCAGCCGGCATGTGATCTTGGCGTGCGCCTCGTTCGGCAGCACCGTCTTGACGCCTTCGCCCTGGAAGCCACCCCAGATCCCGTTCAGCTCGAGCGTCGGCCGCGCCCAGAGCCGCTCCAGCGGCGTGTAGCCCGGCTCGCCGACCAGCGCGTCTACGTCCACTGACCGTTTGAACGCCGCCTCGTCGAACGGCACGGCCGCGATCTGGCGCCGGTCCGCCTCGTCGAAGAGGACGTCGTCGTAGAAGCCCTCGACCAGCACCTTCCCCTCCGGCGAGCGCATCGAGTCGAGGATCCGCACCAGCGCGTGCAGCGCGTTCGGCACGGCGCCGCCGTAGAGCCCGGAGTGCAGATCGCTCCTGGCACCGCGCACGTCGATCTGGAGCGCGGCAAGCCCCTTGAACCCGACGTAGAGCGCCGGCTCGGTCTCCGACCACTGGCTGCCGTCGGCGGACAGCACGACGTCGCAGGCGAGCAGGTCGCGGTGCTCGGCGATCCAGCTGCCGAGCTGCGGCGAGCCGATCTCCTCCTGCCCCTCGAACAGCAGCTTGACGTTGACCGGAACGCCGCCCTCAGCCTTGATCAGCGCCTCCAGCGCCAGGATCGGCGCGAGCATGTTCCCCTTGTCGTCCGACGCGCCGCGCGCGTAGACGCGCCCGTCCTCGACGCGCGGCTCGAACGGCGGCGTCCGCCACAGGCTCAGCGGATCGGCCGGCTGCGTGTCGAAGTGGCCGTAGATCAGCACGGTCGGCTTGCCAGGGGCATGCAGGTAGTCGGCGTAGACGACCGGGTGCCCGCCGGTCGGGAACAGTTGGACGTGCTCGGCACCCGCCCCCTTCAGCCGCTCGACCACCCACTCCCCGGCCCGCTCGACGTCCGCGGCGTGAGCTGGCAGCGCCGACACGCTCGGGATCCGCAGGAAGTCGAGCAGCTCGTCGAGGTACTGCTTCTTGTGCTCGGATAGGTAGCTCTCGGCACTCATCGACGACGCTCCTCGTAACGGTCGCCGGGATGCTATATCCACCGGCGGGCGTAGAATCGGCCCAGCCGAGGAGTCGACGATGACCGAGACGCTGACCGCCGGCGGCGCGGCGACGCCGACGCGCCAGGCGGTGATCGACGCCGACGTGCACGTGAACGTGCCGAAGGTTGACGCGCTCTACCCGTACCTGCCGCGGCACTGGGTGGAGCACGTCAAGCAGGCGCAGTTCAAGGGGCCGAGCGAGAGCTACTACCCGCGCAACGCGCCGCTGACCGCGCGGCCAGGCACGAAGCCGGAGGACGGCCCGCCCGGCTCGAGCCTCGCGCTGCTGCGCGAGCAGCTCCTCGACCCGCTGGGGGTCGAGGTCGCGATCCTGAACTGCACCTACGCGATCGACTCGCTGCACAACCCGGAGGCGGCGGTCGACTTCGCCCGGGCGACCAACGACTGGCTGATCGCCGAGTGGCTCGAGAAAGACAGCCGGCTGCGCGCTTCGATGGTCGTACCGGTGCAGCTCCCGGCCGAGGCGGCGCGCGAGATCGACCGCGTTGGCGACCACCCCGGCTTCGTCCAGGTCTTCTTGCCGGCCCGCACCGAGCATCCGCTCGGGTCGCGCATCCACCGGCCGCTCTGGGAGGCGATCGACCGCCACAAGCTCGTCGCCGGCATCCATTACGGCGGCGCGCCCGGCAACCCGCCGTTCCCTTCCGGCTGGCCCTCGCACTACTTCGAGGAGCACGCCGGGATGGCGCAGGTCGTCCAGTCGCAGCTTTGCTCGATCGTCTCGGAGGGCGTGTTCGACCTGTTCCCCGAGATGCGCGTCACCGTCGGCGAGTGCGGCTTCACCTGGGTGCCGGCGTTCACCTGGCGCTTCGACAAGGAATGGAAGAATCTCCGCCGGCTCGTGCCGTGGGTGAAACAGGCGCCGTCGGCCTACATCCGTCAGCACGTGCGCTTCACAGTCCAGCCGCTCGACGCGCCGCCGACGCACGGGCTGATGATGGACGTGATCGACCAGCTCGGCTCGGACGAGATGCTGCTCTTCGCCAGCGACTACCCGCACGGCCACGCCAGCCAGCCGGAAGCCCGCTTCATGGTCGACCTGCCCGAGCCGCTGGCGCGCAAAGTGTGGAGCGAGAACGCGCGCGCTTGGTATCGGCTTTAGCATGCCCATGTCGTTGCGAGGAGCGGAGCGACGAGGGATCTCGCCCGTGGCGGACTCGCCCGGCGCCGGTCGTCCGCACGCCGGGCGAGATCTCACGCTCCACTCGGAATGACGGGCCGAGAATAGGGGGATCCACGATGGTCGTCGCACAGCCGCTCGAGACGAAGCCCGGCAAGGTCCGCCCGGCGATCGTCGACACCGACGTCCACAACGAGCTCGACTCGGAGCGGGACCTCTACCCGTTCCTCGACGAACGCTGGCTCGAGCACTTGAGGACGTACGGCATGCACAGCTTCTCCGGCGCGACGTACCCGCGCTTCCTGAACCGCCGCGCCGACTCCAAGCCGCCGTCCGGCCGGGCCGAGGGCTCCGACTGCTCGTGGACGTCGATCCAGCTCCTCGACGAGTGGAACGTCGCCTACGCGATCCTGAACCCGCTCACGCCGGGCGGCCGCCAGCTCAACCCCGAGCTCGACGCGGCGATCTGCGCCGCGGTCAACGACTGGCAGGTGCACGAGTGGCTCGACAAGGAGCCGCGGATGCGCGCCTCGATCATCGCGCCACTCGAGTACCCCGAGCTCGCGGTCAAGGAGATCGAGAAGCGGGCGAAGGACAAGCGCTTCGTCCAGGTCCAGTTCTCTGGACGCCCGCGCGAGCCGATGGGTCGGCCCAAGTACTGGCCGATCTACGAGGTCGCCGAGCACTACGGCTTGAAGGTGATGTCGCACGCGTTCGGCTCGGGCGGCCAGCCCATCACCGGCGCCGGGTGGCCTTCGTTCTACATCGAGGACCACGTTGGGCCGGCGCAGTCCATGCAGGCCAACATCATCTCCCTGGTCGGCGAGGGCGTCTTCGAGCGGTTCCCGAAGCTCCGCGTCGTCTCGGCCGAGAACGGCTTCGGCTGGGTTCCATCGCTGATGTGGCGGATGGACGCTAGCTACCAGCAGTTCAAGAGCGAGGTGCCGCACCTCAGGCGGCTGCCCTCCGAGTACATCTCCGAGTTCTGCTACTTCTGCACGCAGCCGGTCGAGGAGCCGCACCGGCCGAAGGACTTCCTGAAGCTGTTCGAGATGTGGCCGGCCGCGGCCGACCGGCTGATGTTCGCCTCCGACTACGCCCACTGGGACTGGGACTGCCCCGACGGCATGCTGCCGGTCAAGCTGCCCGAGGAGCTCGAGCGCAAGATCTTCTACCGCAACGCCGTGGAGCTGTACGGGCTGGAATGAAGTACGTCGTCGCCTCCGTCGACGAGATCCCACCCGGCGGGCGGAAGATCGTCGAGGTCGCCGGCCGCTCGATCGGCGTCTTCAACGTGAAGGGCGAGTACTTCGCGCTGCGCAACCGCTGCCCCCACCAGGGCGGCCCGTCCACGCGGGCGCGCTCCTTGGCCTCCTCGCGGTAACCGCTGCCCCCACCAGGGCGGCCCGCTGTGCCAGGGGAAGCTGTGGGGCGCGATCGAGGCGGCCGTGCCGGGCGAGGTGCGCTTCTCGCGCGAGGGCGAGATCCTCTCGTGCGCCTGGCACGGCTGGGAGTACGACATCCGCACCGGCCAATCCTGGTGCGAGCCCGAGCGGCTCCGCGTCCGCTCCTACGATGTGACGGTCGAGCCCGGGTCGGCGCTCGTCGCCGAGCCCGAGACAGAGCCGGCGGTCCCGGGGCGCGTCAAGGGGCCGTACGTCGCCGAGACCTACCCGGTCGAGGTCGACGGGCAGTACGTCGTCGTCGTCGTGAACACCTAGCATTTCTCCCTGCGGCATAATGTGCCGCGAAGGGAGGAAACGCTTATGCACGCGCGTTTCGGTCGTCGTCGTTTCGTTCTGGGGGGCGCGGCCGCGCTGCTGCTCGCGGCCTGCGGCGGTACGACGGCGCCAACACCGCCGGCGGCCGCGCCGACGAGCGCACCCGCGCCGGCGGCCACGACCGCGCCGCAGCCCGCCGCGACGCCAGCCGCGGCGAAGCCGAACACGGCACCGGCCGCGGGCGGCGCGGAAGTCACGTTCTGGGGGCACAACCACACCCCGCGCGTCGACCTCGACAAGGAGATCCTCGACACGTTCCTGAAGGAGCAGGGGAACGGCGCCAAGGTCGAGTACGTCGTCGTGCCGCAGGAGTACGAGGTCAAGCTGACGACCGCGATGGCGGCCGGCACCGGACCCGACGGCTACAACCTCACCTCGAGCTACACCTACCCGTTCATGGCGAAGGGCTTCGCCGCGGAGGTCGACCCGACGCCCTGGAACATGAACACGCCCTCGGCGGTGGCCGACCTGTACGTGAAGGGTGCGCTCGACGCCTTCACCTACCAGGGCAAGCTGTATGGCATCGTCAGCGAATACTCGAACTACGCGCTCTTCCTCAACACCAAACTGTTCAAAGACGGCGGCGTAGATGTGACCGCCACGCCGCCGAAGACCTGGGACGACGTGGTCGAGATCAGCAAGAAGGTCGTCAAGCGGCAGGGAGACGTCCTGACCCAGCGCGGCTTCGACTTCACCTACATGACGCAGCAGGGCAGGCAGACCAGCCCGTTCCACACGATGATCGGAATGGCCTACCAGCTCGGCGGCGAGTTCTTCGACGCCGACAAGAAGACCACGAACATCAACAGCGACCCTTTCATCCGGGCGATGCAGTTCCAGCAGGACTTCATCTACAAGGAGAAGCTCGGCAGCCCGTCCCTGCTCGGCTCCAACGGCGCCTTCCAGCAGGGCACCGTCGGCGCCACGCTCTCGGGTTACTGGAGCATCGCGCCGACGAAGAAGGATTATCCGGACGTCGCCGCGGTGCTGACGGCGACGAACTTCCCGCAGTTCAAGGACGCCAAGCGCAAGTCCGGCGCCGCCCTTTACGGCTACGCGCGGATGGTCAACGCCAAGTCGTCCGACGCCGCGCGCGGCGTGATGTGGAAGCTGCACAAGGCCTGGAGCTCGAACCCGCAGGCCTACATGGAGCGGGCCGGTCTGCTGCAACCGACCAAGGAGTACGTCAGCTCAGACGCCTTCAAGAAGCTCCCACTCATCCAGGTCTTCCTCGATGACGCGCAGGGCACGCCGTTCGCGCCGCAGCACCTCAACTCGATCGAGATCACGAACGCCGCCATCCGCGGCATGGAGCGCATCACCCAGGAGAAGGCCGACGTGAAGGCGAGCCTCGATCAGGCCAAGAAGGAGATCGACGACATCATCGCCAAGGGATAGCGTGATGAAGCGAAGCGGGAGCCGGGACGGGGGGTGAGGGTGCTCCGTTGGACCTCGGTTCCCAGGCGAGAGTGGTGGGGGCTCGCGTTCGTGCTGCCGGCCCTCGCCTGGAAGATCGGCTTCAACCTCATTCCCATGGCGAACGCCGCGTACATCTCGCTCACCAACTACGATCTGCTCACGGCCCCGCGCTTCGTCGGCCTGGCCAACTACGCCGGCCTGGCCACCGACGCGCGCTTCAAGCAGGCGCTCGGCAACACCTTCGTCTACGCGTTCGGCCGCGGCGTGCCGCTCGTGGTCATCTCGCTGTTCGTCGCCTGGGTCTTCGCGCGGACGTTCCGCGGGAAGAACGTCTTCCGGACGCTCTACTTCATGCCGGTCATCATCTCCGGGGTCGTCATCTCGATCGTGTGGGCGCTGCTCTACGACCCGCGCGGGATGATCAACCAGCTCCTCGCGCCGTTCGGCATCGGCCCGGTGCTCTGGCTCACGAAGTCGGACTCGGCGCCGATCGCGATCATCGTCATGGCCGTCTGGCAGAGCATCGGCTTCTACATGATCATCTTCCTGGCCGGGCTCGAGGGCGTGCCGGTCGACTTCTACGACGCCGCGACCGTCGACGGCGCGAACGGCTGGCAGCGCTTCTGGCACATCACGCTGCCGCTCATCAAGCCGACCACGCTCTTCGTCCTCGTCATCAACCTGATCAACGGATTCCAGGCGTTCACGTACCAGTTCGTGATGACGCGCGGCGGCCCGAGCGACGCGACGAACGTCGCCTCGCTGCTGATCTACGACACCGGCCTCCAGTACCAGAAGATGGGGCTGGCGTCGGCGATGTCGATCGTCCTCTTCGCCGTGATCATGGCCCTCACGCTGTTCCAGATGAGGGTCGTCAGGGCCGACGAGACGACCTATGCGTGAGCTAGCGCTCGAGCTCACGCCGACGCGCCGGTCGGCGGCGCGCGTCTGGTGGCGGCGGCTTGGCTGGGCGTGCTTCTACGCCGGGCTCTCGCTCGGCGCGGTCGTGATGGCGCTGCCGATGGTCTGGATGGTGACGACCTCATTCAAGACCGAGTCCGCTGTGTTCGCCGTGCCGATCCAGTGGGTACCGTCGCCGTTCCGGCCGGACAACTACGTCCGCGCCTGGGGCATGGCGAACTGGGGGCTCTACTTCTTCAACAGCCTCTTCGTCGCGACGGCGACGACGCTGCTGAACGTGCTGTTCGCCTCGGCAGCGGGGTTCGGGTTCGCCAAGTACCGCTTCCCGTTCCGCGGCGCGCTGTTCGTGCTCGTGCTCTCGACGCTGATGATCCCGTTCCAGGTGATCATGGTCCCGCTCTTCATCATCACGCGCGACCTCGGCTGGCTGAACACCTACCAGGGGCTGATCGTGCCGGGGGCGGTGACCGCGTTCGGGACCTTCATGATGCGGCAGTTCATGCTCACGATTCCGGACGAGCTGATGATGGCCGCCAGGATCGACGGCTGCGGCGAGCTCGGCATCTTCTGGCGGATCATGGCGCCGCTCGCCCGGCCGGCCGCCGCGGCGCTGGCGATCTTCACGTTCACCGGCAGCTGGGACTCGCTGCTCTGGCCGCTGATCGTGACGACCAAGACCGGGCTGCGCACGCTGCCACTCGGGCTGGCGCTCTTCCGCAGCGAGTACTCGACCAACTACACGGCGATGATGGCCGCCTCCGTCTGGACGACGATCCCGATCGTGATCCTCTTCGTCCTGCTGCAGCGGCACTTCGTGCAGGGCATCGTGATCTCAGGGCTGAAAGGATAAGCGCAGGATGGCAACAGTCAGGTCGAAGCTCCGCGAAGCGATCGACGCCGACGGCTACGTCGTGGTCCCGAACGTCGTCCCGAAGGAGAACCTTCGGGCCGTCGTCGACGACATCTGGCGGTTCGTCGAGGCGGATCCGAACGACCGCGAGTCGTGGTACAAGCCCGGCGTCGTCGCCTCGACCGGGATGGTCGAGATGTACCACTTTGCGTCGATGTGGGCGAACCGCCAGCACCCGCGGATCCACGAGATCTTCGCAGAGGTCTACGGCACCGAAAAGCTGTGGGTCTCCATCGACCGGGTGAACTTCAAGCCGCCAGCCGACCCGGCGCACCCCGAGCACGACCACCACGGCTTCATCCACTGGGACACCGACACGTCGAAGTACCCGAACATCCCCTTCAGCGTGCAGGGCGTGCTCGCGCTGGAGGACACGCCGCCGGGGATGGGCGGTTTCCAGTGCATCCCCGAGATGTTCCGCGAGCTCGACGACTGGATCAAGCGCCAGCCAGCGGACCGCGACCCGCGCCGGCCCGACATCACCGGGTACGAGATTACCAGGGTCGACATGAAGGCCGGCGACCTCGTCATCTGGCACCGGCTGATGCCGCACGGCAACGGCCACAACCAGTCCACCAAGGTCCGCCTCTGCCAGTACATCACGATGTCGCCGGCGAGGGAGGACGACGAAGCCGCCCGCCAGGAACGGATACGCCTCTGGCGCGAACGCGTCCCGCCGGTCAGCCCGGCCTACAAGGGCGACCCGCGCGGCATCGAGAAGGGCCAGCCACCACCCGAGCTCACCCCGCTCGGCCGCAAGCTGCTGGGGCTGGACAAATGGGAGACCTAGAAGACTAGCTGCTCGCCGCGCGCCAACCGGAGGCGGCGCGGCACGCGGGCCGGCGCGCCGTTCGTCGCCTCGTTCCGAGCGCAGCCGGGCAAAGCACTCGCTCCGGATGTGTGGTACCCTATGTAAGGTATGAAGAAGACGTCCGTGTACCTGACCGAGGAGGAGATCGAGGGTCTCCGTCGCCGGGCGCTCGAGACGGGGAAGTCGCGGGCAGAGCTCATCCGCGAAGGCGTCAGGCACGTGGTCGGCACCCCATCGAAACGGGCGTTCAAGAGCATGGGCGTCGGCCACGGTGGCGGGGGGCCAACGCCGCTCCATTGGGATGCCGACGACCTCTACCGGAGCGTGATGGGGCGCGAGCCGTAATTGGCCCTCATCGTCGACGCCAGCGCGATGTTCAGCGCCGCCGACGCCGACGACCCCGCCCATCAGGCTGTGTGCCCGATACTCGTCGCTGAGCGCGAGGAGCTCGTCACATCGGCTTTCGTCGCCGCGGAGGCGGACTACCTCATCCAACGAAGGTTGGGAGTCGACGCCGAGCTCGCGTTCCTCGACGATCTGGCCAGCGGAGCCTACACCGTCGAATCGCTCAATCGGGATGAGCTCGGCGTCGCGCGCGCACTCTGCCGCCAGTACCGTGACCTGCAACTTGGCCTGGCCGACGCCTCGCTGGTCGTCTTGGCTCGCCGGTTCAACACCCGCCGCATCCTGACCCTCGACCACCGCGCCTTTCGTGTGATCGCGCCATTGCAGGGAGGCAGCTTCGAGCTCCTCCCAGGCTAGGTAGACTGCGCTCGCAACCCACCGAGGAGCGCCCCGAATGCCAGGCAACGTCCGCGTCGCGATCGGCCTGCCGCAGAAGACCACCGACGAACACTTCGTCCTCGCCAAGCAGATGGGCTGCGAGGAGGTCGTGCTGGCCACCCCGGCCGACCTGCCAGGCACCGAGCGGTGGGAGTACGAGGACCTCGCGCGGCTGCGCGAGCGGGTCGAAGGGTTCGGCCTGAAGATCGGCGCGATCCAGAACACGCCGCCCGGCTTCTTCAACGACGCGCGGCTCGGGCTGCCCGGCGCCGACAAGGCCATCGCCAATTACCAGGAGACGATCCGCAACGTCGGCCGCGCCGGCATCTCCGTCCTCGCCTACAACTTCCGGCCCGACCCCCTCTACCGCACGGGGCACATCCCCGGCCGCGGCGGCGCGCTCGTCACCGAGTTCGACCGCAGCAAGGCGCGCGACCTGCCGCTCACCTACGGCCGCGAGTTCAGCGCCGACGAAATGTGGGCCAACTACGAGCGCTTCATCAAGGCGGTCCTGCCAGTCGCCGAGGAGTCCGGCGTCCGGCTGGCGCTGCACCCCGACGACCCGCCCGGCGAGGCGATCGGTGGGGTCGCGCGCATCTTCTCCAGCTTCGACGGGTTCGAGCGCGCCCGGCAGATCGCCGACGACAGCCCGGCGTGGGGCTTGCTGTTCTGCGTCGGCTGCTGGTCGGAGATGGGCGGCAACGCGAACGTGATCCGCGGCATCCGCCACTTCGGCCCGAAGAACCAGATCATTTATGTGCACTTCCGCGGCGTGCAAGGCGAAGGCGATCGCTTCAACGAGTGCTTCATCGGCGAAGGGCCGCTCGACGTGACCGGAATCGTGCGCGAACTCCTGGCGGTTGGCTACGACGGCTTCGTTATCGACGATCATGCGCCGAAGATGGTCGGCGACGAAGGCTGGAATCCGCGCGCCAGGTGTTACCAAACGGGCTACCTGTTTGGGTTAGTCCGCGCGGTCCGCGACCTTACGCAAAGCTGAGCGTTAGATCAGGCGGTTTCTCTAACAATTATCGTCGGCCTACGCGGCTTCCGGCGCATTAAATGCCCGTAAGATTCCGGCGTGCTTTTTACACGTCGACATTTCCTCGCAGCAGCCGCTGTCGCGGGCGTGCTGCCGGTGACCCACGCGATAGCCGCCGGCGCCACGGCCGGTCCACCGCGTCTGCCAGAGCGGATCCGCGTCCGCACTCCCGACGGCGACACGCAGGACGTGGGCGTGGACGACTACCTGAAGGGCGTCGTCCCGGCCGAGATGCCGTTCAGCTGGCCGATGGAGGCGCTCAAGGCACAGGCGGTCGCGGCGCGCACCTACGTCGCCGCCTACGTCGCGCAGAGCGGCGACGTGTGCTCGTCGTCCACGTGCCAGGTCTGGGACCCGGGCAAACGCAACCCGCGCACCGACGCTGCGGTCGACGCGACGAGCCGCGAGCTGCTCACCTACCAGGGCGGCATGATCTGGGCCTACTACGCCTCGACCTGCGGTGGGCAGACCGCCGCCACCGCGCTGCCCTACTGCCAATCGGTGCGCTGCTGGAACGACCGCGCGCCGCTCGACCTGTCGACCGAGGCGGCCGCCTCCGCCTTCTGGGCCGCCGACGTCCGCCCGGCCGCGTTCTGCGGCGCCTCCCCTTGGTTCCGCTGGAGCTGGTCGCGGCAGCGCGACGGGCTGACGCAGGTACTCGACGCCGTGCTCGGCTTCGTCGGCGGCGTCAGCCCGCGCTACGCGTCGGGCAGCCTCGGCAGCCTGGTCGAGCTCGCCGTCGTCACCCGCGGCCCGTCCGGCAAGGCGACGAAGCTCCGGATCGCCGACGACGACGGCGCCTGGAACGTCACGGGCGATCTCTCGATCCGCTCGATGCTGCGGCCCTCCCCCGCCGCGCCGGCTCTGCGGAGCGCGAACGTCGTCCTGGCGCTCACCGCGGATGGGCTGACGGGCCGCGGCGGCGGATCCGGCCACGGCCAGGGCATGTGCCAGTGGGGAGCGCGCGGGATGGCGCAGGCCGGCCGCGACTACCGCGCCATCCTGTCGCACTACTTCAGCGGGGTCGAGCTGGTCCGCGTCTAAGCGCTTCGCGTCCGCCGCGGGTCGAGCGCGTCCTGCAAGCCGTCGGCGAAGAAGTTCATGCCGACCACGACGAGCGTGATCGCCAGGCCGGGGAAGAGCGCGTACCAGCCGGAGCGGTAGAGGTAGCCCTGCGCCGCGCTGAGCATGTTGCCCCACGACGGGTCTGGCGGCTGGCTGCCGAGGCCAAGGAACGAGAGCGACGCCTCGACCAGGATCGCCTCGGGCGCGGCGATCGCCATCTGAACGACCAGCGGCGCGAGGCAGTTCGGGAAGATGTGGGTCGCCATGATCCGCCACTCCGAGCAGCCGATCGCTTGCGACGCGGCCACGAACTCGCGGCTGCGCACGGCGAGCGTGCTCGCGCGCACCAGCCGCGAGAAGACCGGCATGTTCAGGATCGCGATCGCCAGGACGGCGTTGATCCAGCCGGGCCCGAGCACGCTGACGATCCCGATCGCCAGGAAGATCGCCGGGAACGCCAGCAGCGTGTCCCAGACCCGCATGACGATCGCGTCGAACGCGCCGCCGCGGTAGCCAGCGACGAGCCCGGTGAGCGCGCCCACGACCGCCGCCAGGATCACCGTGACCAGCCCCGCGCCGATCGCGGGCCGGGCCGCGTACATCACGCGGCTCAGCACGTCGCGCCCGACCTCGTCGGTCCCGAAGAGGTACGTGGACGACGGCGGCTTGAGCTGGTCGGTCAGGTGCAGCTCGTTTGGCGGGTGCGGCGCGAGCACCGGCGCGGCCGCCGCCACGACGACCAGCACGACCAGCACGGCCAACCCGAAGGCGCCCTTCCGGTTGCCGAGCAGCCGGCGGACGACGCCATCGCGCCGCGCAGCGTCGCCCGCCTCGACGACCAGCTCAGCCGGCGCGGGCACCACCGTCTCCATCAGCGGCGCCCCGTCATTCCAAACGCGGCGAACGGGCTCGGCCACTCCGCCGACGACGGGCTCCGCTCGAGGCCGCCACGCTCCCTGAGTGCACCCAGGTACGTCGTCGCTCCGCTCCCTGAAACGCCGCCACCGTCAGGCGCCGCGCCGCAGCGTCACGCGCGGATCGAGCCACGCGTACGACAGGTCGACGACGATGCTGGTCAGCAGGAAGATCGCCACGATCAGCATCAGCGCGCCCTGCACGACCGGGTAGTCGCGGTTCTGGATCGACGTCACGACCAGTCGCCCCAGGCCCGGGTAGGCGAACACGGCCTCGGTGACCACGGCGCCGCCGAGCAGCCGTCCGAACTGGATACCGAGCACCGTGACGACCGGGATCAGCGCGTTGCGCAGCGCGTGCTTGAACACGACCGCCGGCTCGCGCAGCCCCTTCGCCCGCGCGGTCCGGACGAAGTCGGCGCCGAGCACGTCGAGCATCGCCGAGCGGACGAAACGTGCGAAGACCGAGAGGTTCGACAGCGCGATCGTGATCGTCGGCAGCACCAGGAACTGGAGGCTCAGGTACCACGGCTGGCCCGGGTTGCCGACGCCGGAAGGCGGCAGCCACTGGAGCGTCACCGCGAAAACCAGGATCAGCATCATCCCGAGCCAGAACGCCGGCACCGCCAGCCCGAGCGAGTTGAGGCTGGTGATGGCCGCGTCGACCCGGCTGTTTGCCCTGAGCGCCGCGTAGCAGCCGAGCGGCAGCCCGATCAGCAGCGAGAGCGCGAACGCGGCGAGCGCCAGCCGGAGCGTGTTCGGGAACGCCTCGGCGATCAGCCCGAGCACCGGCCGGTTGTTCACCTGCGAGCGGCCGAGGTTCAGGTGGACGACGTCCGACACCCACACCGCGTAGCGCACCGGCACCGGCTGGTCGAGCCCGAGCCGCGCCCGCTCGGCCGCCACCTGCTCCGGTGTCGCCTCTGTGCCGAGCTTCATCCGCACGGGGTCGCCCGGCGCCAGCGAGATGATCGCGAAGACGAGCACCGAGGCGAGCGCGAGCGTCGGGACGAGCAGCAGCCACCGCCGCACCAGGTAGCTCAGCACGGCGGCCTCCCCTCTCCCGGTGTTCCCTCCCCTGGTGGGAGAGGGTCAGGGTGAGGGCCCAAAGACCACCACACGCCCGTCCGGACCGGCACTCCGCTGCAATTGAGCCCTCAGCCTTGCCCTCTGCCACCAGGAGAGGGCATCACCCCTTGGAGACCGCGTCGAGGAAAAGGTTCCCGTTCAGGTCGACCTTGTAGCCGGTGATGTTCGCCCTGTACGCCCAGATGCGCGGGTTCGTCGCCACCGCGATCACGTGCGACTCGGAGATCGCGAGCTCGTTCAGCGCCTGGTACATCTTTTTGCGC
>Ga0070741_10013705_pt1 | contig 14226 bp, 11 predicted proteins | sample Coa_R1_4_FD_66440 | JGI IMG/M metagenome (GOLD analysis project Ga0070741, IMG submission 66440) | Surface soil microbial communities from Centralia Pennsylvania, which are recovering from an underground coalmine fire - Coalmine... | ecosystem: Environmental > Terrestrial > Soil > Unclassified ... | reverse complement strand
GCCTCGATCAAGATCGCGACGCCGATCGTCGTGCGCACCGACCATCCCGAGTTGATCCAGTATTCCGGCGGCGCCGTGCACTTCATGTGCGAAGCCGTCAACCCGTGGCTCGGCAAACCGATCAGCGAACGTGGCAGCGCTGCGCTCGACATCGGCGCGGCGCCCGGCTGCGCGCTGCTCATCGATCGGCAGGCCGCGATCGAAATCGGGCTGTTCGACGAGCGCTACTTCATGGGCAAGGATGACGGAGACTTCATCCACCGCATGCACATGGCCGGTTATCGGATTCGTGAGATCCCGCAGTCGCTCGTGCTGCACGACAGCCGGCCACGGAGCGACTGGATGTTCTACTACCAGATCCGCAACCGCTGGCACTTCATCCTGAAGAACTACGAAGCGCGCACGATTGCCGCGATGCTGCCGGCGCTGATCATCCACGAGCCGCTGCAGTTTGTGATGCTTGCGGCCAAAGGACATGCCTGGACGTACGTGCGTGCGCTCGGCGGGCTGCTGAAGTTTCTGCCGGCGCTGCCGCGCGATCGCGCGTTGGCGCGGCGCATTCGCCGCCGTCACGATCGCGACGTGCTGATCAGCGCGCCGATGGTCGTCCGAGACGACGTGGTCGGACACGGCGCGATGCGAAGGGCGAAAGACGCGTACGACTGCTGGCTCGACGCGTACTGGCGATTGCTGACGAGGACGATCCTCGCGCGATGAAGCGGCGCGTGCTCATCATCTCGACGTACTACCATCCCGTCATCGGCGGCGTGGAGATTCACGCGCGGCAGCTCGTCCAGCATCTGCACGCACGCGGATTCAGCGTCGAGGTCGTCACGAAGCGCACAAGCCTCGAACATCCAGCGACCGAAACCGTAGACGAGGTCGTCGTGCACCGAATCGGGCCGATCGGCGAGCGCCGCGCTTCGGGCAAGTGGGTGATCCTGCCGACGCTCTTCGCCACGCTGCTGCGACTCGGTTCGCGCTTCGACGTGCTTGTCTGCGTCGACTACCGGGGAATCGGCATCGCCGCCATTGCCGCGGCGGCTGTGCTACGCAAGCCGGTCATCGCGCAGGGCGAGGTTGCCGGCGTGCTTGCCGGCGCCGTTGACGGTTCGAACTCCGGCGTCCCGCCGGAATCGGATACGACGAAGATCCTGAAAGCGCCGGCCCGGCTGATTTACAAGCGCGCCGACGCGGTCGCGTGCATCGGCCGCGACCTCGAGACTGAAGCGATCCGCGCGGGTGTCGCCAAGGCACGCGTGCACTACCTGCCCCACGGCGTTGATATGGAGCGGTTTCGACCGGCGCAGCCTGGCGAGCGAGACGACTTACGCCGTCAACTCGGTTGGCCGACGGACCGCAGCGTCGTGCTGTTCGTCGGCCGTCTCAGCGTCGAGAAAGGGGTATTGGATCTCCTCGAGGCGTGGCGCGTCGCGAAACGCGGGACGGCGCTGCTCGTGCTCGTCGGTCCGGACATGACGGGCCATCCGTGGGATGCTGGCATGCCGGGTCGTACCTTCGTGAGCGCACATCATCTGACCGAATCCGTCCGTTTCGTCGGTGCGGCTACCGATCCGGCTCCCTACTATCGCGCCGCAGACCTCCTCGTGCAGCCGTCGCACTTCGAAGCGCTCGGCAATACCGCTATCGAGGCCATGGCGAGCGGACTGCCGGTGGTGTCGTCGGGAGTCGGCGGTCTCGGTGATTTCTGCCTGGACGGAATCAATGCGCTGCTGCACTTACCGCGGTCTCCAGAATCGCTCGCGCGCGCGATCGAAACACTGCTCGCGGACACGGCGCTGCGAACCCGGCTGGGCGAGGCAGCGCGGCGCAGTGCCGTCGAGCAATTCGAGATCAACGCGTTGATGGATCGGTACGCGTCGCTCGTCGAAGCCGTCTGATGCTCAAAAGCTTCTTTTACTCGAGCGTCTCGGCCGGGACCGCCGCCTTGCTGCTGCTGTTGTACATCGCCGCGGCACGCATGCTCGGCAGCGTCGACGAACTCGGGAAATTCTCGTTTGCGCTGCTGCTCGGCGGCGTGTTCGAGACGCTGATGGATTTTGGACTGCAGCAGGTCACGATTCGCGCCGTCGCACGCGATAAATCGCAAGCGACGACGCTGCTCCACCACACGCTGACGATCAAGCTGCTGTGGGCATCGGGTGCGCTGATCGCGCTCGTGGTCACCGCCAACGTGCTGCGTCCGCAACAGGACGTGCGGCTGGCGTGCTACTTGATCGGCGGGTCGCTGGTTTTTCGATCGTACATGCTTACCATTCGCGGCGTCCTGCAAGGGCTGGAACACTTCGGCTGGGACGCGATCGTCGTCCTCGCCGATCGGATCCTGCTCCTGCTCTTCGGCGTCACCGCGTTGTGGATGGGCGGCGGACTGCGCGGTCTCGCCTGGTCGTTCGTCGTTGCACGTGGGACGGCACTGCTCATCGCGGCTGGAATCACGCAATTGCGTCTTGGCGGCGTCGGCTTCCGGTATGACGCCGACGTCTGGCGCGAACTCCACAAAACAGCTTTGCCGCTCGGCTTCTTTCTCGTCGTGCTGAATCTGTACTCGTATGTCGACGGCGTCATGCTCGGCTCGATGCGGACCGACGCCGAAACCGGGCTGTATGCGGTCGCCTATCGCATCTATGAAGGTTTCACGTACGGTGCGTTGGCACTGTCCACGGTCCTCACGCCGCGATTGTCGGCGCTCTTCACGTCGGATCGAGGGCAGCATCGGCGGTTGGCCCTGGGCGGAGTCTTCGCGTCGGCCGGCCTGGGGACCGTGATCGCCGTCGTGGCGTTTGCCATCGCGACGCCGCTGCTCGTCTTTCTGTACGGACCTGACTACGCGGCGGCGACGGCAGCCTTTCGCATCCTGTGCGTCGGGCTACCGGTCGTCTTCGCGATCTGGATTCTCCATTCGATTGCCATCTCGGTCGACCGCGAGCGCCTGCTGTTGCAGACGGGCATCATCGGACTCGTCGTGAACGTCGGTTTGAATCTGTACGCGATCCCGCACTACGGACAGTCCGGCGCTGCGTTCGCCACTGTGGTCGGCGAGGTGGTGAGCATGGTCGTGCTCGTCGGCGGCCTGCGAGGCCGCAACTGATGACCCGAACGAAAGTGACGCTGTTCGTCCTGCTCTTCGCGTCGTACGCATACTTCTACCAGGCCGGCGGGTGGAATCAGAATTCGCGGTTTGCGCTGGTTCGCGCGATCACCAACGAGCACACGCTCAATATCGATCCGTTTCATCTGTCCACTGGCGACAAAGCCTTCTTCGACGGACACTACTATTCGGACAAAGCGCCCGGCATCGCGCTGTCCGCTGTTCCCGTCGTTGCGCTTGCGCGGCCAATCGTGCGTGGGTTCGGCGGCGATCCCGAAAACTACGCGGGCATCGCGCTGCTGTCCTGGCTGGCGACGGTGATGACCGCCGGGCTGTTCACCGCGTTGGCAGGCGTCACGCTCTACACGCTCGCGCAGGAGCTCGGGGCCAGCGCGTCGGGCGCGTTGTTCGCGGCCGTCACGTTTGGGCTTGGCTCTCCCATCTGGACACTCGCGACGATCTTCATCGGGCACGCGTTCTCCGCCGCGCTGTTGGTGTTTGCATTCGCGGCGGCGTGCCGCGCGCGTGACGGTCGTGACGGCGCGCTCGTCGGCCTGTGCGCCGGGTGGGCGGTGGTCTCGGAGTTCCCAGCGGCGATTCCGGCGGTCCTCATCGCGCTCCTGACCGTCGCGAATACGCTGCATCTGGATCGCACGCGAATGCTGCGCATCCTCGTCGCCATGACCGCGAGCGCTCTGTTCTGCGCGGCGGTGCTCATGCTGTTCCAGTACCTGTGCTTCGGCTCGCCGTTTCACCTCGCGTACAGCAGCGAGCAGGGCTACGTGGGGATGCAGGAAGGCATCTACGGCGTGAACGTGCCGAAGTGGCTGCGGCTGCGGCGGATCTTATTCGGCGAATACCGTGGACTGTTTCCGCTCGCGCCGACGCTGATCGTCGCGCCGCTGGGATGGTTCGCGATGAGGCGGAGGATGGTCGCCGGCCTTGCTGCGACGATCGCCGTCTATTACGTGCTGCTGAATGCGAGCTACGCGTACTGGGAAGGCGGATGGTCGTACGGTCCGCGGCATGCCGCCCCCGCGATTCCGTTCCTGTGCCTCGGTCTCGCGGCGCTATGGACCGATGCGCCGAAGATCGGCAAGTGGATCCTTGCGACCCTGACGACCTACGGCGTCGCGGTGACGCTCGTGGCGGTGTCGACGATGGCGCAGCCGCCGAACAACATTCGACGACCGGTCGCCGAACTCTTGTGGCCGGCGTTTGTCGACGGCGATCTGTCGCTCAACACGCAAGCGTTCGTGGCGGGCAGCGCGAACGCCGACTTCCGCGCACACACCGAGCCGAAGGTGGCGTTCAACCTCGGCATGAAGGCCGGCTTAACGGGAAAGGCGAGCCTGATTCCGCTCGCCGTCGTGTGGCTCGGGTGCGTCGGCGCGCTTAGAAGCGAACGCCGACGCCGATTCCCGCCCGATTGATGTTCAGTCGATCGCCTGACGTGAAGACCACGCCGTAGCGGTATCCCACGTCGACGAGAAACGATTTGCCGATCGGGACGGCGACGCCGGCGCCGAGCGACAGCATCCCGTTCGTGTCGCTCCCGGACAAGTCGGTGCCCAACGTGACGAACTGCGTGACGTCGCCGCTCGGTGTCGTGAACGTCACGTCGCGCTTCACCTGCGCCGCCCCGCCGCCGACTTCGACATACGGAAGCACGTTTGGATAGGACGTCGGCACGACCAACCGCACGCCCACGACGCCAAACGTCACCGGCTCCTTGACGTGGAAATCGGCGCTGCCGGCGACGGCGGCGATGCCGTTCGCGATGCGCAGCGCGTTGGTTCCGAGCGACGTTGGTGCGGCGTCTCGCACCAGGCCCGCATCGACGAACACCTGGACGTTCGGTCGGACCGTATAACCGACTTCCCCGCCGAACGACTGACTCGTCACGTTTCCGAACGCCGACTGCGCGACCACCTCGGCGAAGCCCTTTGTTTCTGACGCGGGCATTGTCGATGCCGGCGGTTGTGCGGACGCGACCGCGCTGACGGTCAGCGCAGTCGCGATCGTTGCGACGATCACTCTCATCCGATCGACTCCAGTCGTCATTCGACCCTCACGACGATGTCCCACGTGCCGTTCGTGAAGACTTTGCCGCGGGCCGCGAGATACACGTACCGCAGACCGATGACCGCCTTGTCCGGTGGCGGATACCACAGCGCTGCAGTCGGATAGCCGTTCGTATTCATCCAGCTAATCGCGCTCTCCGGATCGAACCCGCGATCGAGGAGGTCGAACAGCCGCAGCATTTCAAGATCCGGGCTCTGGAAGTTCACGTTCCCGGGTGCGTAGTACAGCGTCTGGATCTGCCATCCGGCGCCGAATTCGCCCGGCTCACCCATGGTTGCGTGACCGAGCGTCCCCGGCGGGAAGTTGCCGGGCCAGAGCGTCTGCCCAAGCTGCTGCGCAATCTGTTCGGCCGCGCTGAGCGGCCGCGTCGTGAAGCTTTGAATCGGGCTCGGCGCACTCTGCACGCCGTTGGCGGCATCGAGCGCTGTGGCGCGCCAGTAGAACGTCTGGTTGACCGGCAGATCGGAAGTGGGAATGAACCCGGTTTCGTTGACCCCTTCGGCCTTCGTCGCGTTCATGATCACGGTCGTAAACGCCGACGAATTCGCGACCTCGAACAGATACGTGATCGCGCCGGCCGGACCGGTACGCGTCACGTTCTGAACGCGCAGCGCCGGCCGCGGTTGCGTCGTCGCGCCGCTCAACGGCGAGATCGGTACCGGCGTGCTCAAGATGATGGCCGGGCCGACGGTGAACTTCATCACCGGGCTGTACGGGCCCGTCGTGCCGCCGCCGGTCGCCCGCGCACGCCAGTAATAATCTTTGCCGCCGCCGAGCGTGTCGAGCCGGACGCTTGTCTGTCCGGACGTGCCTTCGGCGACGCCGTCCTTCGTTTGCACTTTGGTTGCGAACCCGGTGTCGGTCGCCACTTCGAAGCTGTATGTCGTCCCCGTCGACTGCGACACGGCGGCGTTCTGCACCGTCAGCGTGATGGGTTGATCGGCGAATCGCACTTGCGCGCTCGCCGCCGGAGATGTGGCTTTCGGCGCAGTGACCGTGCCCGTCGTGTTGCCGGACGGTGATGTGGAACTGCCGTTGGCGCAGGCCGTCGCGACGACCGCGAGCGCACCACCGGCAAACAGACGAGTGAGACGCATCAGGTTCATGTGGTCCTTAACTTTAGCGCGATCTGCGAATCCGCGGAACCGGAAGTGTAAACGGCGTCGAGGTCGTCGTCGCCGGGACTTCGAGCGCCGTTTTGATCGCGTTGAAGAAGCTGGTTGCGATCACCTTGTACCCCGCAGCCGTCGGGTGCAAGCCATCGCAGTCGATCAGGGTCGTGTTGTCGCCGTTGAAGTCGGCGTTCACGTCGACGAGCGTCACGCCTTCGGCGGCGGCCAGCGATCGCAATCCTGCGTTGTAGGGAGCGACGCTGTCCTGGTTGTTGCCGAGACGTGCGTAACACAGATTCTGCGGAATCGCGTTTTCCGGCGGTACTGTGGCGACGAAGATGATCTCGGTGCGCCGCTTGGCGTACTCGATCATGTTTCGCATGTTGGCGAGCGCAAACTGATAGTCCGGAAAGTCGTTGACGCCTTCCATCAGCAGCACGACGCGGTAGAGACCGCCATCGATGACGCTTGGCAGCCGGCTGAGCCCTTCGTCGGAGTGCTCGCCTTGCTTGCCCGCATTCGTCACCTGAATCGCACCGGCCTGTGCGAGATAGCGGCTTCGCAGGAGCGACTGCAGGACAGTCGGATACGCGACCGTGAGGTCTTGTTTCAGGATCCGAATCCGTCCCTGGACACCCTCGGACGGAACCTCACCCCACGTCATGCTGTCGCCGAACGCGACGAAGCTCGTTTGGCTGATCTTCGGCGGCGCCGTCAACGTGACGCCGAAGGTGCACTGATCCGTCTGACTTTTCGAATCCGTCGCCGTGCACGTCACCGTCTTCGAGCCGATCGGAAAGACCGTATCGCTCGCGGGTGTGCAGCTGATTTGAATCGGCGCCGTGCCGCCGCTGGTTGTCGGTTGATCGAAGTGGACCGCTTGCGCTTCTCCCGTGCTCGAGACAAGCGATACCGGATTGGGACACACAATCTTGACCGCCGGTGGTGGTGCGGGCGGTGTGACTGTGGACGACTGTGTCGGGCTGCCGGAGCAAGCCGCGACCGTCACGAGGATCACGAAGAAAAGAAGGCTGGGGCGACGCAAGAGTGCTGTCGCCCCACAGTAGCCGGTGTTACCGCCGCAGCGCAAGCGTGCGTGCAAGCGAGAAGGTAAAGGATCCATTGTCTCCCGCCGGCAGCGGCACGACGACGACGTTCGTCCGTTCGCGGAGCGAGGTAACGGTCGTTGCGCCGCGCGCATTGCCAGCCGACAGGAAGAAGCCCCACTGCTCGCCCGCGTGCGGCTGATAGCCGGCCATCGGCCCCCAGCGGCTGTCGTACGCCCAGTTGCGCGAGAACTCCGACAGGATCGGGCCGCCGGTGCTCGCGCGGTCGCGCCACATCTGGATGAAGCCCGAACCGTACCAGCGTCCGCCGATGTTCATCACAGCCCATACCGTGTACTGGACCGGACCGTCCCAGCCGGGCGGCGTGTAATCGGGCCAGCTGCCGTGCGTCGTGAAGTCGAACGAGAGTCCGCTGCCGCTCGACATGTTCAGCCGCGTGATGCAGCCCGTCGCCGGCCAGCTCGCGATGTCGGGCGGCGAGTTGTAGACGTTCATCTGACCCAGATTCATCTGGTCGTTCGCCGAACACGATCCGCCGCCGCTGCCGCCACCGCTCGGCGGCGGCGCTGCGACGACCGGTTGCTGCGGTGTCACGAACGCGTACGTGGCCGAGAACGGACCGGTGGTCGTCGGGTCGGATGCGCGCACGTGCCAGTAGTAGACCTTGCTGTACGCCAGGTCCAGCGGGATGGTGAACGTCGTCTGGTTCGCCTGCTCGCCCGATGTCCACGCCGCGACCTTGTTCGCGAACGTCTCGCTGTCGGCGACTTCGATCAAATACGTGATGGCGCCGTACGGCCCCGACTTCGGTGCGTTCGATACGGTGAACGTCGGATGGACGCTGTCGGCGGTCGCGTTCGGCGACGGCGAGATCAGACCCGGTGCCTGGATCACGATCGGCGTGAAGACGTCGAAGTTCGTGGCAGGGGTGAACGAGCCGGTATTGGCGCCGTCTTCAGCATGGGCGCGCCAGTAGTACGTGCGGCCGCTTGCGAGCGGATCCGGCAGCTTCAGGCCGGTTTGCCCGTCGCCGGGCGTGATGCCGTCGCGCGAGAACACTTTGTTGGTGAAGTTCGCATCGGTCGCGACTTCGAAGACATATGAAAGCGGCCGAACGCCGTTGGTCGCGGCGTTCTGCACCATCAGGGTAATCGGCTGTTTGTCGACCGCGATTTTCGCGCCGCTGGCGGGCGACACGACGTTCGGCGCGGTGATGTTGACGCCTGGAATCGGCCCCGCGACCGTCGCAGTCAGCGGGTTCTGGCTCTTGCTGCTTTCGCACGCGGTGAGCCCGAGGGCGGCCGTACACAGGCAGATCGCCACACAAAGCTTATGGGTCATAGCTGCACACTCTGGCGTATCGGAACGAACGAATCCGGAGATTAGGCCTGAGCTGGGGGCCGGCCGATTCAAGCTCCGGACGGATGACTGGGAGGACGCTATAGTACCATGCCGGTTTCGACTTGCCCACTTCTGCCGATAGCGCACGACGCGAACGCGCCATCTGCCTCACCGTCGCCGTTGCGGTCGTCTTCCTGCGCAGTTTCGTCGCAACGTTCTACGAGGGGTTCTACTTCGATTCGGACCAGGCGATCGTCGGCCTGATGGCGCGGCATCTGAGCCGTTTCCATCACTTCCCGCTCTTCTATTACAGCCTCAATTACATCCTCGCCGTGCAGGCGTGGATCATCGCGCCGTTCTTCGTCGTCGGTCGATCGTCGGTCGCGCTGATGCGGCTGCCGATGGTGGTGCTGAACGCCGCCGTCGTCGTTGCGCTGATTTCCCTGCTGATCTCGCAACTGCGGCTGCGGCCGGCGATCGCGTTCGTCGCGGCGCTGCCGTTCGTGATTCCATCGGCTGGCGCGACGAACCAACTCCTCGAGGTCGCCGGCGCCTGCGTGGAGCCGATCGGATATGTGCTGGCGTTGTGGTGGCTGCGCCGCAAGCCGGTCGCCTTCGGCGTGTTGCTGGCGGTCGGGTACTTCCACCGCGAGTTCACGATCTTCGCGTTGCCGGCGGTGCTCGTCGCCGACTGGCGCGACATGCGCGTGAGACGCGTGGCATCGATGCTCGGCGGTTTCGCGGCGGTATGGTTGATCGTGGGGCTGCTGAAGATCGCGATCGCGAGCGGCACCGGCGGTATCGGTCTGCAGGTCGCCTCCTTACGCGGCCAGATGTGCCTCGACTGGCCGTCGATCCGCGCGAACTGGCAGGCGCTCGTGACCGAAGCGCTGCCGGCTCTTTACGGTCTCGAACCGCTGCCGCTGAATGCGCTCCGCATGACGACGGACGTCGTCGCCGGATCCTTCTTCGTCGGGAAGATCGTGTGGCTCGGACTGGCGCTGATGCTCGGCCGGCTCGCCTGGCGTCGCGCGATGCCGGCGTTCGGTACGTACTTGATCATCGCGGGAACGCTGACCGCCTGCGCGTATCCGCTCTCGTGCCAGGTCATGCTGCACGCGCCGCCGCTGTTTCGATATCTGCTGCTGACGCTCGTCATTCCTGTCGGGATCGCCGGATCGTATTTCGCGAGCGAACGATCGATCGCGTGGCGGAGCGTTGGGATTGGCGTGTTGGTCTTCTGGGCCGGAGCGAACCTGTCGGACAACGTCAGGCTGCTGCGGACGACGGTCGCGAATCCGCCTGTCAGCGAGCACCGGATACTCGCGGACTATCTGATCGCGCACCGCATCCGCTACGCGCGCGCCATCTATTGGGATGCGTACATGGTCGACTTCCTCTCGCGCGAACGCGTCATCACGGCGTCGACGGACATCATTCGCATTCCGGAATATCAGGACGAGGTCGAGGCACACGCCGCCGACGCGGTGATGTTGCAGCGGCTGCCGTGTTCGGGGAGCGAGCGGGTGGCGTCCTGGTGCATTCAGCGATGAATGCACCAGGATCAGGAATGGCTGTCGGCTACCGACGAATGACTGACGCGAGCGATCGGGCCAGCGAGAAGACGTACTGCTTGAACCCGTCGTTCTGCCACGTCACCATCGCGACGTTCGAACGCTCGCAGATGCGCGGGCAGCTCGCCTGCGTAAAGCTGGTGCCGTCGCGCAGATTGCCCGACCCGACAAACAGGCCAACCGTCTCGCCATCGGCCGGCTGATAGCCGAGGATCGGTCCCCAGCGGCTGTCATAGAACCAGTTGCGTCCGACGTAACTCGGCGGCGTCGTGTCGTCGAGGCTGCGGCCGTCCCAGAACTGCACGACACCGGAGCAGTACCACTGCTTCGCGTCCTTGTTGACGCACATACCGAGCGTGTACTGCAGGCCGCCGCTCCAGCCTGGCGGCACGAATTCGGGCCACTTGTTCGGACCCTGACGGCGATCGAAATCCACTTCGAACGCGTCGCCGGTAAACGTGACGCTGGTGATCTGCGTCGTCACCGGCCAGGACGCGAGATCAGACGGCGAATCGACGATGATGGCCTGCGACATGTCGAACGGCACGTACTTGAACGACTGAACCGCCGAGAAGGGGCCGGTCACATTGTTCGTCGTGTCAGTTGCCTGCGCACGCCAGAAATAGGTGCCGTTGGTCGCCAGCTTGACGTCAATCGACGCCGACGTCTGGCCCGAGCCCTGCGAAACGGTCGCCGAGCCGAGGACATTTCCGAACGAGCTCGAATCGGAAATCTGGAAGGTGTAACGAACGTTGCCGACCGGACCCGTGATCGAGGCGTTGTTCACCGTGAGCGTCGGCTGGGCGCCGCTCGCCTGGCCGCCGTTCGCCGGCGACACCGGCGTGGGCGCTTGAATGACGACTTGCGGCCCGACCGAGAACTTCAAGCCCTTCGAAAACGGACCCGCAACGCCGCCGTTATTCGCGCGCGCGCGCCAGAAATAATCTTTGGCCTGCGGACCCGGAAGCGTATCGAGCTTCACTGCCGTCTGCCCGCTGCCTTCGGCCACGCTGTCTTTGGTCTGCACGACGCTCGAGAAGCCCGCGTCGGTCGCCACCTGGAATGTATACGTGTTCGTTCCGGATCCGGTGGCCGCAGCGTTCTTGATGGTCAGCGTCACCGGCTGGTCGGTGTATTTGAAGGTGGTGCCGTCGGTCGGCGACACCGCGATCGGCGTGGTGATGGTGATGCCCAGCTTGGCATCGGTCACCGATCCCGTCGTCGCACCCGCGGCGGCGGCGTCGGTCGGACGTGTCGGGCTGCTCTTCTGACACGCCGACACTGCGATGGCTAGAGCCAAGGCCGCGAAAACACTTAGAGACTTCAGCTTCATGTGCTCCTCGGAAAAACGTACACAAATCTGCCGCGACCAAGGCTGGGAGACTTGCCGGCGGCTGTGCGGGAGAGCGAAGAATACTCTGTTCTTACTGTCCCGTCAAGACTTACCGGCTCGACAGGAGCGGTTCGGCGACCGGGGTTTGCCGGATTTCCCTGATGACATACGTCGGTTTGTTCTGCGATTCGTGGTACGTGCGCGCCTGGAGTTCTGCCACCAGGCCGATGGTCATCAACTGGACGCCGGTCATGATGAGGACGATGCCCAGGAGCAGCAGCGGCTGATGGCGATTGAGCGAGATTTGCTCCATCAGCCGGCCGACGGCAAGGGCGACGCTGATCGCCGCACCGACCAGCGTCATCGTTCCGCCAATCAGTCCGAACAACTGCAGCGGACGGGTCGAATACGACAACAGAAACTTGACGGTCAGCAGGTCGAGGACCACGCGCACGGTGCGGCCGATGCCGTATTTCGAGCGGCCGTATTTCCGCGCCCGATGGTTGACGGCCATCTCGATGATGCTCGACGTCTGCTCGCTCGCGATCGCGGGCAGGAACCGATGCATCTCGCCGTACAACTTCATCGGCTTCACGATCTCGGCGCGGAAGGCTTTCAGCGAGCATCCGTAATCGTGCAGGCGCACGTGGGTGACCGCGGAAATCAATCCGTTCGCCATCATCGACGGCAGGCGGCGGTTGAAGAACGGATCCTTGCGCTCCTTCCGCCAGCCGCACACGATGTCGGCGCCACGTTCGAGCGCCGCGACCATCGCGGGGATGTCGCCCGGATCGTTCTGCAGATCGCCGTCCATCGTGACGATGAACCGTCCGCGGGCGTGATCGAAACCGGCCGCGAACGCCGCGGTCTGCCCGAAGTTGCGCCGAAAGCGGATGACGCGCAGGCGCGAGTCGACCGCCTGCATCCGGCTGAGGATCTCGAAGCTCTCGTCGGTGCTCCCGTCGTCGATGACGATCACTTCGTAGGGCCGATCCCACCGCGTCAGGACATCCGTCAGCTCGCGCACCAGCTCGGGCAGCGACGATGCCTCGTTGCGAATGGGGATGACGACGCTGAGGTCGACCATGGGGACGCCCAATTTTATCGGCTTTTCGACGTCCGCGCTTTGCTCCAGGCCAGATACGCGAGGAATCCGCCGACGAGGACGCCAATGGCGCCGATCGAGACGCCGACCGCGTGGTCGTGCATGAAGGTCAACGCCGCGTCGCCGTACTCGACCGCGAGGATGCCGAGGAACAGGTAGCGCGCGCCCCGGCCGATCAGCACCGCGATCGTGAATTTCGCCGCGCTGATACCCGTGACGCCGGCGAGCAGGACGAAGATCTTGAACGGCGCCGGCGGCGGAAGGATCGCCGGTATCAGCACCGCCATGACGCCGTGGCGCTGGAAGGTCGCCATCGCGCGCTCGACGTTGGCGCCCGCGAAGCGCCGTCGCACGAACGCGTCTCCCCCTTTTCTGCCAATGTAGTACATCACGAGGCACCCCGCCAGCGATCCGACCAGCGTCGCCGCGACGTACAACAGCATCCGCGACTTGTGCTGCGTCACCATGTAGACGACCAGGATGTCGGCGATTTCGGGGAGCGAGAGGAACGACGAATCGAGAAACGCGATCAGGAACAGACCGGGCGCGCCGAGCGTCAGCGCGAGGAGACGCAGTCTGTTCGCGAAGTTGCCCATAGAATAAACGAGTGATTATACCGTCGGCGCGGCACGCGCTTCCGCGCGCGCTCGCACTCGCGGCGGCGATCGGTGGCGCGTTCGTCAGCTGGCACTATCATCGGCTCGGTCTCACGCTCAGCCACTACGACGCGCGCGGCCATCTCGTCGTCGCACGACGGATCTTCGACAGCATCACGCCGGGCTGGCAGCAGATCGGAGCGGTCTGGTTGCCGCTGCCGCATCTCCTCAACGCGATTCCGGTCCAAATCGATCTGTTGTATCGCACGGGCGCGTCCGCGGTGGCGATATCGATCGCGTCGTTTGCGATCGCATGCGGCTCGATTGCATGGATTCTGATCGCGCTGACCGAGTCGTGGGCCGCAGCGATTGTTGGCGTCGCCGTGTTCGCGCTGAACCCGAACGTCCTCTACCTGCAAGCGACCCCGATGACCGAGCCGCTGCTGTTGGCGGCGACGACGCTCGCGATCGCGATGCTCATGAACGTCTGTAGGCCGGGTCCCGTGGACCCGGCGCTCGGCGCGTCCCAAAGGATCCGCCCTACGGCGATCGTGTTTGCACTTGCCTGCCTGACGCGCTACGAAGCGTGGCCGGTCACGGCGGCGGCGCTGGCGGCGGCAGTGTGGATGCGCTGGCGCGCGGGCGAGTCGCTCGCAGACGCGGCGCGGTCGGTTGGGCGCATCGCCGCCTACCCTGCCCTCGCCATCGTCGCGTTCGCGATCTTCAGCCGCATCGTCATCGGACAGTGGTTCGTCAGCGGAGATTTCTTCGTCCCCGAAAACAAATCACTTGGCGACGCGGTGATGTCGTTGAAAGAGATCGGTTGGGGGACGCAGATGCTCAGCGGATCGATCCTCGTGTGGATCGCCGGCGTCGGGCTCGGCACGCTTGCCGTTCGTGCGCT
>Ga0070741_10013704_pt1 | contig 14226 bp, 12 predicted proteins | sample Coa_R1_4_FD_66440 | JGI IMG/M metagenome (GOLD analysis project Ga0070741, IMG submission 66440) | Surface soil microbial communities from Centralia Pennsylvania, which are recovering from an underground coalmine fire - Coalmine... | ecosystem: Environmental > Terrestrial > Soil > Unclassified ... | reverse complement strand
CGGAGAAGATCTCTCCGTATATGGCGACGGTAAGATCGTAGAGCGATTCGACTCGAGCCGAATTTGGAGTACACCGATTTCCGAGACCAGCTTCACGGGAGTTGGTATTGGCGCGGCGATTGCGGGATTACGTCCAATCATTGCACTGAACATCGCTAGTTTCATGTACTTAGCCGCAGACCAAATCATCAATCAGGCATCCAAGCTGAGATATATGACAGGAGGTCAGATCACGGTCCCTGCGGTGTTCCGTTGCTGCATGTTTTATGGTGCATCACTCGCCGCTCAACATTCCGATCGTCCTTACCCTCTATTCATGAATGTGCCCGGACTAAAGATCGTAAGTCCTTCAACCCCAGCCGACGTGAAGGGGCTCTTGAAATCAGCTGTGCGCGACGACGATCCGGTCATGATTTTTGAAGATATGCGGCTGTGGCCGATCAAGGGTGAAGTGCCCAGGAGCGCGGAGTATCTAGTTCCTATCGGCAAAGCGGACATCAAGAGGAGAGGCGAAGACGTGACGATAGTGGCTATCGCAGGGGCCATGCGCCCGGCCCTAGAGGCGGCCAAAGCCTTGAGTGAGGAAGGCATCTCCGTCGAGCTCGTAGATCCCCGAACGCTCAAGCCACTTGATACGGAATGCATTATCGGTTCGGTGGCGAAGACGGGTCGGCTGGTTTTGGTCGAGAATGCTCATCGTGTGGCGAACGCGAGCGCCGAAATCGCCGCCGTGGTGTGCGAGGAAGCGTTTGAAAGTCTCAAGCGTCCGATCATCAGGTTGGGTGCACCGGATGTTCACGTGCCGTTCAGTCCTTCACTGGAGGCGAGGCTCTATCCGGGGAAGGAGGAGATTATTTCTGCGGTCAAGGCACTTATTTGATCTCGACACGCGAGGCTCTGGTAAACGCAAGGGCACATTGACATGACGAAGATTATTTTACCAAAGTCTGGAATGGGTATCGAGGAAGGCACGATTGTCCGATGGCTGAAATCGGTGGGTTCGAAAGTCGAAAGAGGTGAACCGGTCGTGGAGGTTGAGACGGCAAAAACGACTCAGGAGATTGCAGCGCCGGTCAGTGGCGTATTGATCCAGATCTTGGTTGCGGAAGGCGAGATCGCCGCAGTCAATACTGGTCTGGCGATAATCGACGAATCTGTTCAGTGAGCTGTCTACAGTCACAAAGCAGTCGCGGATTCGCGATGTGATTGCGGCGCAGATCTCTAAGCATCGCAAGGTCATGCACAGCCTCGTAGCCCCACAAGGGGAAGGACTTCGGAGCATTTCTTCCTATGGGAAATCCCTGCCAGGTATGGCTTAGAGTATTCAAGGGCCTGCAGGTAGCGCGGATTTATGAGCATAAACTGGGTCGAGCGTTCGCAATTCGTCTCGCATCGAATTTGCAACTTCGTTGATGGTTCTCGGGAGTCGCCGTCAGACGGGAGGAAGTTAAGCAAATACGGACCAAGAGACGGTCGCTTGCTCTACCAGTTTGGGGCTAGCGCCACGCAGGATATCGAAACTGCGGTGGCCACCGCGAGGCGTGCGTATGAGGACGGCCGCTGGTCTCGGCTACCGGTGCAGCAGCGCAAGGAAGTGCTTCTTAAGCTGGCCGCGCTCATCGAGCAACATGCCGAGGAGCTCGCTCTATTGGAATCCCTCGACGTCGGCAAGCCGATCTCCGACGCACTCAGTTTCGATATACCTACCTCGGCAGCAGCGGTTAGATTCTACGGGGAAGCGGCAGACAAGTATTATGGAAAGGTTTATTGTAACGACCCGTCGAGCTTGTCCTACCAACTTCGGCGCCCCATCGGTGTTGTGGCCGGGATCGTGGGCTGGAATTTCCCGTTGGTCCTGGCCACTGGCAAGTTAGCACCGGCTCTCATGGCAGGAAACTGCCTAGTCCTGAAGCCGTCCGAGCTCACGCCTGCCTCGACAGCACGGCTTGTAGAATTGGCGCTCGCGGCGGGTGTTCCGAAGGGGGTCTTCAACGTCATCCACGGCGGTCCAGAGGTCGGCGCTGCACTTGCGGGGCATAGGCAAATAGATCTGGTCACGTTCACAGGCAGCACGCATACTGGAAAGGCGCTGTTGAAGGCTGCCGGTGAATCCAATATGAAGCGCCTCATACTGGAGTGTGGGGGCAAGGCACCCAACATCGTATTTGACGATAGTCCTGATTTGGACGCCGTAGCAGAAGCCGTTGTGGCGCGTGCGTTTTGGAACCTTGGACAGGTATGTACTGCGAGCTCACGCCTGCTCGTCCAGGAGAGCATCAAGGATGAGCTGCTACGGCTCGTAATCGAGAAGACCGCTGCATTGAGACCAGGAGACCCACTGGACCCCGCTAGCAAATTCGGCGCGTTAGTAAGCTTGGCGCATCAGCAGAGGGTTTTGTCGTACATAGACAGTGGCGCCGAGGACGGGGCACAAATCGTTTACAGGAGCGAGTTTCGGAGCCCTCATGAGAGCGGATTCTACCTATCACCGGTCATCTTCGACCACGTCTCGCCGAAAATGAAAATCGCGCAGGAGGAGATATTTGGACCGGTGCTCTCGGTGATGTCCTTCGATGATGAGGCGATGGCGATCCGGATTGCCAATGATACGATCTACGGTTTGTCGGCGATTGTCTGGACAAAGGATCTTGGGCGCGCTCATCGCATAACCCAAGGTATCGAGGCGGGGTGGATCGTTGTAAATGCAACCGGGCGACCTGCTGGTGGACCTGCCGAGGGTGTGTTGTCGCTGGGTGGGCAAAAGGAATCGGGGTTTGGCATGGAAGGGGGTGTTGAAGGACTGGAAGCCTACACAAGCAACACAGCAGTTCAGATCTTTGTCTAAATTGATGTGAGGCGAACTTGTCCGTTTAGCAGGATTCGAGAGTGCTGTCGCTCAGAGCAAGACCCCAAAAGTGGTTATGGACATATAATGTGTCCCCTTGAATTGAACGGACATTGGTCGGTCGGTATTCAAGAAAATAGGTCCGTCGAGATCGACTACCTCACAAAGCTGCCCAAGCAGAACTGCGGGCGCCTTAGCCTGGGAAGTTCCGATCATGTTACAAACTATTGTGCGCAGGCCCAGGGCTCAGGCCGACTGAGCCATTGCTAGGTCCTCGGTCAGACCTCCACACCCAACTTGATATTTACTACCCTGAGCCGACCAACTGGACCGGCAGGTTCTCGCATCTCTGCGCGCTCTCATCGGCAGCGATGGTGATCGGGCAATCAAACCCGTCGAGCAGCGCGTCCTGGTCCAGAGAAAACGGTTGCTCCATGAGTTTCACACGCGTATCGACAAGCACGGGCAGGATTCGCTCGGTGGAGCCGCTGGGATTGGGCGTCACGTGTCCAGTATCAGATAAGTCGATCAAGTATTCAGGTAGGCGTACGCCGGGGTCCACGCGAACGCTCTGTTCGACCCAATGGAACGTAAAGTGCGCTCGGATGTGACGCGTCGTGGTACAGCCTCACCGTTACAATTCTCGAGTCACTCGCGGACTCCCGGGCTATGATGCCGCCAGTATTGTAGTTTCGCTCCGCGAAGGTGGCGTCGATTGCAGGATTTCCCGCTTTGGACCCACCCGATTTCCTCGTATTGGACCCACCTTGCATGGGTCACCGGCGGGTGCCGTCGGGCAGATGATTACGCGTCTTTCTTCTTAGCGGCAAGTTTTCGGGCTTTAACCCCGCGGTAGCTCTCGCCGGTGATGGTGATCCGCAAGGCGGAGTGCTCCAGGCGGTCCCGGATAGCGTCTGAGATGACAGGGTCGCCGATCACCTCACCCCAGTGCTCCAGGGGAAGTTGGGTTGTAAACACAGTGGACTTGTCGATCGAGCGCTCCTCGAGGAGTTCGCACAGGTCCTGTGCCTCGGTAGCGGTCAGCTTCCTCATTCCGAAGTCATCCAGGATGATGGCGTCGGGCTTGGCACATTTGTCGCGGAACTTCAGATATGTCCCCGCAGAGCGGGCGAGCGCGAGGTTCTCCAGCCAGGTCGTGAACGTCATGTACAGTACCGCCTTGCCACTGGAGCAAGCGTGCAGGCCGAGCGCCTGAGCGAGAAAAGTCTTTCCAACACCGGTCTGACCGATCAACAGAACAGGCCGCGCGTCGGCCAGCCAGTGAAGACTGTAAAGGTCCTTGATCTGTGTCTTCGTGATCGAGCGGTTGGCGGTGAAGTCGAAGTCCTCGAAGCTGGGGCGCAAAGCAAATTTCGCCGCCTTGATCCGGCGCTTGGTTTTGCGTTCACCGCGGAAGTCACTCTCGGCCTGCAGCATCGCATCGAGGAAGTCGGTGCAGCTCCACTGCTCACGCGTGGCCTCGGTCACGAGTCGATCGAAGGACTCGATCATGCCGAGCAGCTTCATCTCGGCCATCAGATTACGGGCAACAGCGGTACTCATGGGATTAGCTTCTCCTGTTGTGGTGGGACGGGATCTACTGCGGCACCAGCGCCGCAGACGTAACGAAGCATGGGATTACCCGGGAGCCTCACGATCTCCCGCGTGGCGTCCGCAGGTCCTGGCTTGTGATGGCGGGCTTGGGCCATCAACATCTGGAAGTACGGCACACGGACTTTATCGAAGTGGCGCATCTGCGCGATCGCCGCTTCCAGGTACGCGCTGGCGCGCTCGCGGCCATGGGTTTGCAGCTCCTTGGCCGCCGATCGGACCAGGCCCTGGACGCGGCGGATGTTGCCGTAGACGTCGGCATTGAAGAGATCCTCGACAAGCCGATGCAACTCGGGATGGATAAATCGGGACTGAGAGAGCAACTTCTGCGGGGTGGCCTCGTAGTAGGCTTGCGAGGCCGGCGGGAAGTGCGTATCGATCTTGATGCGTCGACCATCGCGGTGACGGCTGCGCGGATGGATTGCCAGACGTTCGAGCTCCAGGAAGATCTCCACATGATGCTCGGTCACTTTGACCCGCAGCACTTTGCCACGGTGGATATGCGGGGCGCTGTAGTAGACGCTGTCGAGTTGGATATAGCAGTCCGGATGGAGCTTCACCTGGCGCCACTCGCCGACGTCGAACGCCACGGTCGGTAGGGGCTTCAGAGCCGCTTTCTCGATGAGCTCGAAGCGCTCGAGCCGGGACACGCCAAAACGGGAGTGGGGTCGGCTGTTGATCCGCACGACGCACTCTCGCAACGCAATGTTGACTTGTGGCAAGGAGGTGAAGCGTTGGCGTCGATGGCGGAAGCGCACGTAGCGCATCAGGATCTTCACCAGACCTTCGACGAGTGCCTTGTCCTTGGCATGTCCGGCGCGGGCCGGAACCACCGCCGTGTGATAGTGCGCAGCCAGCTCGGCGTATCCGGGGTTGAGGTCCGGATCATAGAGATGGCACTTGAGGACGCCCTGCTTGAGGCAGTCCGGAACGGTGACGTGCGCCACGCCACCGTAGAACTCGAACATCCGCCGATGGGCGGTCAGCCAGTTGCGGCTGCGAGTGTCTTCTGCCGCCCAGGCGAACAGCAGCTGGCTGAATCCCAGTCCCGCAACAAACACGTAGGCCTTACGGATCTCGCCCGTGGAGCGATCGATCCACTCAAGCGTGTCGCCGGCGTAATCGACCTCCACGCGCTCGCCCGGCTCGAAGTCCCGCGCCGTTACGGTTGCTTGTCGATACTGGGGGAACTTCCGATAGACATGATGGCCTGACTCGAGTAAGCGAGTCAGGCCGGTAATTGAGTTGGTGAAGAGGTCTGTCTCCCTTATCGTGGGTTGCGCAGGTGAATGCGCCGAGCCACATGCAGAGCGCCCGAAGGCGTCAGACTGCAAACCAAAGCGGGAGACAGACCCATGAAAGAGACTATCACTTCCTTCGTCGGACTGGACGTTCACAAAGACTCCATTGCAGTTGCGGTAGCGCAAGCGGGGCGGCTGGCACCGCGGTTTATCGGCACCGTGGTGCCCAGCCTGCCGTCGTTGCGAAAAGTGCTCAGGAATACCGGTCATGCATCGCGAACGCTGGTGGTCTACGAGGCGGGCCCATGTGGATACGGCCTGGCGCGTCGTCTGAATGCTGAGGGGTATAACTGCCAGGTAGTCGCCCCAGCGCGTATTGCGCGCAGCCCTATCGACCAACGGATCAAGACCGATCGGCGCGATGCGCTGTTGTTGGCACGAGAGTCGCGTGCTGGCAATCTGGTGCCGGTGGTGTTGCCCGATGAGCGGGATGAGGCGGTACGCGATCTGTCGCGTACTCGTGAGGACGTAGTGGCTGCACGCCTGCGTGCGCACCAGCAGATGAAAGCTCTGCTGCTGCGTCACGGGCGCAGCTGTGCGGGCAGAACAGTCTGGAGCGCTGCGCACGAGCGGACCTTGAGCCTGATCCGTTTGCCACACGCGGCGCAGGATATCGCCTTTGTTGAATATCGCAACGCCATTAAAGACGCTCACGAGCGCTTGGAGCGCCTCACTGAGGCGCTGCGTTTGCAGAGCAGCCAATGGCGCATGCGACCTTTGGTGCAGGCGCTGATGTGCCTGCGGGGGTTTGACTTTGTAGCCGCGGTCACTTTCGTGGCCGAGATCGGTGATCCGCGCCGCTTCGCTCACCCTACTGCGTTGATGGCATACCTCGGACTGGTCCCTACAGAGTTTTCCTCCGGCAGGTCCCGTCATCAAGGTAGCATCACCAAGGCAGGTAACAAACATGCACGACGTTTGCTGATCGAGTCCGCCTGGACCTATTGCCACAGTCCCCGAGTCACCCGCACTCTGGAGGTACGCCAACAAGGTCAGCCAAAGGTCGTGCGCGACATCTCCTGGCGAGCGCAATTGCGCCTGACCAAGCGCTTCCGACATTTGCGTATGGGGCGCAAGCTCCCCCACAACAAGGTATGTGTGGCAGTTGCCCGTGAACTGTGCGGCTTCATTTGGGACATCGCACAACAGGTGAAACCGCTCGCGTGAGCTCAACCGATCTGCTGCGCTCAAACCACGACGGAGGTTCGGCACACAGCACTCTTTAAATAACGCGACCACTGAATCGGCAACGCGATGCGCGGACACGATGAGGGGAATCCTCGGCAATTTTAAGTGGGCACCCGAACCGGTGATCCCCGGCGTTAGACTGAGGCAGCCCCGCGAGGAAGAGATGAAGTGCGGTACCCAACCCGCGGATATCAGAGTGATCAATCGTCGCAAGCATTAAGTCCGCGCGTCGTGTTGTTCATTCGGTGGGCACGCTCATCCATACTCAACCCTACCTACGTTCGTGGTCTCGCGAGAATGACACGTACCCACCCTTGACAATCCAGGCCATATCAAAATTGCTTCCAGAAGTTGGAATACGTGGTCAGGCTCTGTGCCTTCTCCTCCCACAGGAACTTCAGTGGATGTCCTAGGCCGAGGTCGCGGACGATCCCGTCCCAGTCGACCTGCGCCATCCACAGCGGGTCCACCACGTCCCTGGGCACATCGGGCGCCCGATGAACACCATCGCGGATCTGCCGCACCAAGCGTCGCGAGCACTTTAGCGCCCGCGTGATCTCGCGTATGCCCCGTCCAGCGGCCAGCAGCCGCTCGATCTCTTGGTACCGGTCCACCGTCAACGTCCTCCGCGACATCGCGCCCTCCCGCTCGTGAGCTTGGCCACGAACGTACAGGAGGGCGAAAAACCGCCTCTAAGCGGCCGCCGCGGGTGGGTCCAATCCCAGGAAATCGCCCTGGGTCCAATATCAGGAAACTAAGTGGGTCCTATCCCGGGAAACCGGGTGGGTCCAATGGAAGGAAATCGTGCAGCGATGTGCCGAATCATCTCGCGCAACAGGTCGACGTTAGCGCTCTTCCTAGAAAGCTCTGCCAGTGCCACAGTGGCCTTGCTGGTGGTCATCGTGTGTTCGTGTGTTCTCTCGTTCTTGGTTGTTTGGCCTGGTAACCACCAACCTCAACCTGTAACCACGATGACCGCCGGCTCCGCGGCCTACGGCCGCGTCTGCCCTACGGCATCCGAATTAAATTCGGATCGGAACTTATACACCACAAATCGGGACGCGAGCTCAGGAGGTTGCGGATCTTCGCCTCGAGCATCTCGACCTCACGGCGCCAGCCAAGGTTCACTTGCATGGGAAAGGTGACAAATGGTGGGGCTGTCCACTGTGGGAAGAGACAGTGCGACACCTTGACCGACCGCTCGCCGAGCGTACGACAGCACCGAATGTTGGGATTATCCCGATCCGCGAATATCAGACTGAACAACTGTAGATATAGCCGCCTCGACCGTTGTCTGCTCTGCATCACGGATGGCTGGTGCGCATGAAGAGGTCGCACTATTTACTCTCTTTGCAGGCCGTTCCATATCAGTTCGGTTCGAGAAGTGCTCGTGTCTCCATTTCGCGAAGGACGCAGCGGCGGTTTTTCGGCCCCGCTGGCGCATCTATTCGGCAGCAAACATGCAGTAGAGCTTTAGAGATGGTTTTCACTTAGTAGCGGCGGGTGGGTTTGCGCCGCACTATGGGGCAGCTGTCACCCGGAGCTTTAGCATTCGGGTTGCGGCGTCGTGGATTGCATGCACACGTGCGACATCATCCTGATGCGTTGCGCGGTACTCCCGTTGCCTCTTACGAATCTCCGTCAGATGAGCTTCGAGCCCCTCCGGAGTCAATATGGTCCCAAATTGGACCGCACTTCTGCCAAGAATCCGCCTGGCAACTAGATCACCCAATGCCTGCGTGTAATGGGCGGATTCCAAGAACCAACGCAGCACACGGCCATCCTGCCGAAGCGGCTCAGTGGAATAAATATCGTAATCACTGAAGTCCCACAGAATGACCTGCCCACCGGCATTCCGATTGTCGGATACCGCCCGCATCAGCTCGCGTTTCCAGTCCTCGAACATCCCCCAGTAGGCCAACTGATCCATCATCTCCAATGTATCCGCCGGCATCGGGTGGATATATAGAATCACCCCTGTTCCATGCGTTCGGCACAGCTCTAGAAGTCCTCGCAGGTCGGTCATAGCATAGTGATTCGGGCCGCTTGTAAAGCGCCGAACATTGATAATGTCGAGCAATGCCATCCAGGGAAACGTCCCTGTTTTCCGAAGCGCCTCGATCTGCCTATCGTCCGTCCCATTGCCGAGGACCATGTCAGAGGGATCTGCGTACAGATTACCTACTACAGTCACCATGCTGTCATAAAGCGAATCATAGGAAAGAGAGAATTGGACCAGATCCAGCAAGTGCTGTCGTTGAGCCCTCGGGTTGGGAGTTCCATCGGCGCTCACTGCGAGTCGGGCTTCGAATCCCTGGACGGCCGAATGCTGTGACTCTAAGCTGTCCAAGAAGTATTCGAAATCCACGCCAACTATCACAGTACGAGGCACATGGGTCGCCATAACGTGCTGGAGATAGCGGAACCACGCGTACGGAGTTCCGCCACCGAGCCCAAGATTGTAAACGGGCGAGTAGTCCGCCGGCCATACTGAGCTGTGAGCATTCAGCCCGGCAAGCACGCGCGAGCTACCGAGCAGTACCGTCGTCGGTGCGAGCCGTTGCACTTCGTACACCTTGTATCCCCAGGTTTGATTCAGGGCGGCATTTTTGTGTGCGTTGAAACCCTTAATCAGCGGCGCGCCGAATATTCGATATGGGTCCACAACAACGTCAAAGGCCACGACCACGGCCGCGAGCACGGTGAGGGTCCAAATCCAGGGTGACAAGAATCGCGCGAACGTAGGATCCATGGCGACTCAGAAATTCCAATAGATAAATGTCTCGCCCCTGTTGAGCATCAGAATTCCCAACAGACACAACAGAGCCGCTAGACTCGACATCAATGGGCCAAGCGCGAGGCCGTTTCGCCCGACTTCAAACACGGCCCGTAGCTTTCCTAGCCCACCTCGCGCAACAGGCGACGGCTGCGTAAGGTGGCCCTGCTTCCCGCCTACCGGAAAATCCAGAGCAGGTTGATATCTCCGCAAGATCTCCAGCGAGTTCGGCAGCCCCAGCACCCAAAAGAACAGGACTGCGAACCAGATCCACGGCATAGTAGGCAGAAACGAATGCATCAAGCTGGAGGGAACCGTCACGCCGAGCTGCCGGAGCACCCGCAAGTCATCCGGCACCATTCCGTGGCCCCCCAGCATCGCATAGAGGATCGACAAAGCTTCGGAAACAGACCGGGCACGGAAGAAGACAAGTGCGACGACAACCGCCGCGAAGGTGAGAACAACGCCAGCAGGCCGCATCACCCGCAAATAACTCACAGAATCCGGCCAAAAGCGCGGCCTCACTAACCGCCAAGTTTGGTTGAGCGTCAAATAGATTCCATGCAATCCGCCCCACACGACGAACTGCCAGCCCGCGCCGTGCCATATCCCGGAAATCGCCATCGTGGTCAAAGTGGGGACCACGACAATCGCCATGACAGCCGAAGCACGTGTGCTAGATCTGGTCAGAACCCGCTTACCCCTAGCCAGCCGTGCGCGGGTGATCGCCAGAACGAGAGGCGTATAGATATTGGCAGTGAGGAAGCGCGTCAATGTGATGTGCCATCGTGCCCAGAAGTCAACGATGCTGCTCGCCTTGAACGGCGAATTGAAGTTCATTGGTAAGCGTACGCCGCACATGCGCGCTACGCCTAGCGCCATATCCGAGTACCCCGAGAAATCGAAGTATAGCTGGAATGTATAGGCGAGCACTGCTACCCACGAGGTGAATAGCGTCGGTAGACCAGGGTCCTGCACCATTACAGGCCCTAAGTCGAACACCGGAGACACCCACGGCGCGAGCTGATCGGCGACAAATGCCTTCTTGAAGAAACCGAACGAGAACAGAGTGATCCCCACCGACAGATGAGTCGTAAGCTCGCCTGTGAGAATCGTCTCCAGCTGCGGTACAACGTGCTGATAGCGCACAATAGGGCCCGCGATGGACCGCGGGAAGAACGTAGTGAACAACAGATAGTCCAGGAAGCGCACTCTATCAACCGATCCCGCCCTCACATCCGCCAGAAAGGAAATCTTCTGGAATGTCAGAAACGAGATACCCATGGGTAGCATTATCGTCGTGAGATGAAAATGGCTGCCGAACAGACTATTGGCTGTGTCGAGAAAGAAGTTCTTATATTTAAAGTACGCCAGAAAGGTGACATTAGCCACGATTCCGGTTATGAACAGCCCGGTTCGCAACTGTGATCTCGCTTCGGGAAGGCGCAGTAGAATCGAGGCGATCAGATAGTCAACAATAATTGAAGGTGTCAGAATGGCAACTCCCTTCCATCCGGCGTAAAGATAGAAGACAAATGACCCACACACCAACCAAGATACGGCAATATCTCGCCCTGCAACCCGCGCCAACACCCAAAACCCTGCTACTACAACGGGCAAGAAGAAGAATATGAATTCGTATGAATTGAATAGCATCGCAATCGTCGTCTAGCCTACGGATCCGAGCGGCACCATTGGCCCAACTTCATCACGGTTGTCTTCGTTGGCGCCGTCACGACGACCTCCATGAGGCATTTCGAGCTCCACAAGAGATTTGACCTCATTCGCAATGAGATCCCAACTCTCCTGCGCCGCGAGCCGATCAGGCACCTGCTCCAAAGCATACAGCCGGCTCGAATCTAGGCGTGTCACCGCCAGAGGTCGCGCCGAGATTCTCCCTCCCGATTTTGACGAGGAAAGGCTTCGAAGCTAGCCGAGAAAATCAGCTGGCGCTGCAAGCAACCACGCTAAACTGGATAGTTGCACTTCCCTTGCGCCAGTCGGTGCTAATAGTAGTAACGAAACGCTGCTACCGCTTAGCCAAGTGCCCGGTTTGCAAAGACGAGATTTCGGTGGCGCCAAACCGAACAATGGAGACGCGCTCCAGCTCTATCAACAGGCTAACATTGGTGAGGCTATCCCAACCCTAGACGGCCCACGCCGTCAGATCGAGGATTGACATCAAATCTGTCAAAGACGTCCCGAGAATCCGGCTCAGACTCTCGAATGTCGTCGCGTCCCGCCATAGAAGTTGCGCGTCCCTTCTTGCGCCAACCGCAGTCTCGAGAGTCGACTGTATCGAATGCGAGGAACCTCTCACAAGAGCGCCCGCCTGCCTACGTTGCCGGAAACCACACAGATCCTGCTCCGACACGCGAATTACCGTAGTGCACGGCCACTTAGGCTCGCCAAAAATGGTGGAGGTCTCAATGCTTCATCGGACCAGGCATCACCTCGGTACCAAAGTGCTTGCCCGCAAACTCCTCGAAGACCGCGAGGCTTTTGGCGCCATCTCCCGGAAAGCCCGCATGCTGTACCAACCAGATCGTAATCAACCCACGCATTGGATCGATCCGCATGCTCGTCGAATAGGCCCCTTGATGTCCGAATGTCCCGGATGCGCTGATAAACCATCCAAGCCCATAGCCATTGACCTCTCCTGAGCCGCTGAGCTCCTGCCGCGAATCCTCAGGAACTTGATTCCGGGTCATCTGCTGTATGGAAGCCAGTGCAAGATATCGCCTACCCTCATACACGCCTCCGGCAAGTAGCATTTGGCAGAATTTAGCCAGGTCCGCAGCCGTGGAGAACAGTCCGCCCGCCGGGATGGCAAAGCGGGCTCTGTGATCACTAAAGGGATAGTGCAATTGTGTGATGGGAGTCTCCTCGAGATCCTTTCCCGTGGTGCCTGGCTTGTAGGATTTCGCCAGCCGGCTCAACTGAGCTGGCGTCGGCCAGAAGGTTGTATCCTTCATGCCTAGGGGTGCAAACAGCCGCTTCTGCAGGAACTCTTCATAGCTCATACCGCTGACCACCTCGATGATGCGGCCAACAGTGTTGATTCCTGCATTCGAATAGGACCATCCGCTTCCAGGCTCAAACAACAAAGGCTCGAGAGAATAGCTCTCTACCCGGGTCCTCAGTGGGAATGCATCTAGTGTGGGAGTCTCCAGTGAGGAGCGAAACGCCATACCGCCAGTGTGGCTGAGCAGATTTCGGACCGTGATTGCGCGACGCGGTTCTTCGAGCAGCACATGTGCGCCATCCGGCGTCAGGCCCATAATTTTCGGAGCGAAATGGGGAAGGTATGTGTGTATCGGATCATCGAGCCGCACTTTGCCATCCTCCACCAGCATCATGAGCGCTGTGGCCGTGATTGGTTTGCTCATTGAAGCGATCCAGAAGAGACAATCGGCCATCATGGGCTTGCGGGCTGCGAAATCTGCGTAGCCGACAGCCTCCACGCTGAGCACTTTGTCCTTTGAGGCGATGAGCGCGACGGCACCAGCGAGCTCGTGGCGATTCACGTACGGTTGCAATGCAGACCCGATACCCCCCTCAGTGACTGCTCGGGACAAACCGCATGCGGCGGCCAGCACAATCCCATACAGACCAGAGTAGACAGTGATTTTTCTCATGCGCTCATCCGGTACTCGACAACACTGGTCCAAGTTTGTTCCGGGCTTAGAATCAAACGGCGGCATACAGTACCAGTACGCCGCTACTCGTGAAAACACATGTCGACGAATCTCCAATTGATTAGTGGGACGAACTTTCATGGCTCCTGTGGCGTGCTAACGCACAGCTTTCCTGTGCCCAGCGTCTCTGGCCCCTTGACGTCTCTAGGACGATACAAATAGGCATACACAGGTTGGTTTCACGGCGACCTCGATAGCCCGTTGGGACCTATACCCGAAGATGGTTTGGATACAATGCGGCGGCACAGAGTCAGCGAGCCTTTCGAAGCATTCTCAATCGAGAGAGCCTCCGTAATATGATCGTCCTGAGTAGTCGGGAATATTCAGCGGCTGGCGAAGCATCCGTCTACGCGGCGACGCAGCACGAATGAAGCCTGGCAACGGGGTTGGCGACGTGTTACTTGGAGGCTCTTACGCAGGTGGTTGCAGGTTCGCCATCGGCGGCAAACGAGTTCAGGAGGCCACAGTTCAGCACCTCACCAGGGGTCATGAGAGGCGCGCACGCCTTACGTGTTGATCTCCCTCGTACAGCTGCGGACAAAGCCCTGACAGCGACGCAGATTGCCGAAGAAATCCGCATTGAAGAGCTCCACGAACAACTGATTCAGATCCAGATGGATGAACCGAGACTGCGAGAGCAGCTTCTGTGGGGTGGCCTCGTAATACGCCTGGGAGGCGGGCGGGAAGTGCGCATCGATGAAGATGCGCTTGCCATCGCGGTGGCGACTACGTGGATGGATCGCCAGACGCTCGAGGCTCAAGATGATCTCGACGTGGCTCTCGGTAATCTTGATGCGCAGCTTCTTG
>Ga0070741_10013703_pt1 | contig 14226 bp, 13 predicted proteins | sample Coa_R1_4_FD_66440 | JGI IMG/M metagenome (GOLD analysis project Ga0070741, IMG submission 66440) | Surface soil microbial communities from Centralia Pennsylvania, which are recovering from an underground coalmine fire - Coalmine... | ecosystem: Environmental > Terrestrial > Soil > Unclassified ... | reverse complement strand
AGCTCTCGGACGCGTCGCGCTTCGCGCTCACGTAGGCGTCCACGGGCGCGCCCAGTCCCGCTCCGCGCGCTCGACCAGGCGCTCGTAGAGCGGGCCCACGCGTTGCTCGATGTACGCGACGTCGTCGGGATCGAGCTCCGCGCGCGCCCGGTCGAGCGGCCGCCGCGAGACGCCGGTCGTGACGTCGGCGAAGCTCGAGTTCGCGCGGATCGGCCGGCCGTTGAACGTCGGCTCGAGCAGCCCCGGGACGAAGTCGACGCCGAGCCACGCTGCGATCCGGCGCATCGTCTCCTCGGTCTCGGTCAGCAGCCGGTCGAAGCGCAGGAGGCGGGCCGCCTGCTTGCTCCTCTGTCGCCGCCACTTGAGGGCGCCGTTGCTCGCCCTCCGCCAGTGGAGCAGCGCCTCCTCGCGATCCCGCCAGCGCGGCTCCCATCGACGCGCCGACGCGTACCAGCTCCACGGGTCGCGGACGATCGAGATCACGCGTCCGTCCGGATAGAGCCCCGAGACCGCGTTCCGCCGGCTCGGGCTGGACGCGACCGCAGGCTCGAACCCGACCACCCAGCGCTTCGGCGCGGCTGCGAGGTTCCGGTAGTCGAGCCAGGCGTTGAAGTACGACGTGAAGTAGCAGTCGAAGAAGTCTCGACCCGACGGACGCGACCGCTCGGCGACGCACGCGTGGTAGATCGACCGTTGCAGCGCGGGCTCGAGCTCGAACGGGAAGACGTCGCCCTCGTCGAGCACCGCACCCTTCCGCTGACGGTGGCCGCGCCGGCTTCGCAGCGCGAGCTTCGGGTCGTAGAGCGCACGCCACGCCTCTTCCGGGTCGGTGAGCGCGTGCTTCGCGGCCTCGTCGATCCCGCGCAGCTGGAACGGGGCGACGAGGCACTGGGGGTGCCCGTCGAGCAGTCGGAGCAGCAGCGTCCCGCCGGAGCGCTGCGCCTGCGAGATCAGGACGAGTGGCTGCTCGACGCGGACGAGCGGGCCCGGCAGCGCGTTCGGGATCCCCGCCGCCGTCATCGAACGGGCTCGACGACTGACGGCAGCCGGGCCTCGCCGGTCGCGAGCAGCCTTTCGGCGACCTCGACGTCGGCCGGGTAGTCGATCGAGAACCCCTCGGCGCCCTCGGTGAAGAACGGCGCCACCCGCTCGCCGGAGATCGTCGGCACGGGGTCGTCGAGCACCCGCGACCACGCCAGCTCGAGGCTCGAGTTCTGCGCGTAGACCTTCGGCAGCGCCTGGTACTGGCGGGAGTGGAGGGGCGTCTCGCCCTCCGGCTGCGGGAGCAGCGGCGCCATCAGGTCGCCGTCGAGCGTCCACATCTTCCCCGGATGCTGGCGGGCCGGCTCGACGGCCCGGATCGAGTCCGCGCGGTCGCCGAGCTCGACGAGGCGGTCGAACGCGCGGCGGATCGTGCCGGCGGTGCGAAAGGGGCTCGTCGGCCGCAGGATCGCGAAGATCTCCTCGTCGCGGTCGCGCATCACGTGCAGCACCCACTCGATGTCGAAGGAGGTCGCCGTGCTCATCTCACGGGGCCGCAGACCGGGCACCTCTGCGCCGTAACGGCGCGCGATCTCGGCGATCTCCTCCGAGTCCGTCGAGACGACGACGGCGCTGAAGATCCCTGCCTCGTGCGCGCCGGCGATCGAGTAGGCGATCAGCGGGTGGCCGGCGAGCGGGAGGACGTTCTTGCCCGGCACCCGCTCGGAGCCGGCCCGGGCAGGCACGAGCGCGACGGCGGTCGGCACCTACGTCGCCGACGGGTCGTGAGTGACGTACACCGTCTTCCAGTCCGAGTAGACGTCGAGCGCCTCGGTGCCGGGCTCGCGCCAGCCGGTTCCGGAGTCGCGTTGCCCGCCGAACGGCACGTGCGGCTCGAAGCCGTAGGTCGGGCCGTTCACCTGGACGCCGCCGGCGACGATCCTGCGCACGAACTCCTGGGCGCGGTGGACGCTGTCCGTCCAGATCGCGGCCGTCAGCCCGTACGGGCTCGCGTTGGCGACCGTGAGCGCCTCGTCGAAGCCGCCCACGCGATGGAGCGTCGTGATCGGGCCGAACAGCTCCCGGCACGAGATCTCCGAGTCAGGCGCCGCGCCCTCGACGATCGTCGGCGCGATGTAGAAGCCGGGCTGCGGGAGCCGCTCGCCGCCGGTGAGGACGGTCGCGCCCGCCTCCTTGGCGCGCTCGAGCGCGGCCAGCATCGACTCGAGCTGGCGCTCGTTGATCACCGGGCCGAAGTCGTGCTCGTCGCCGGGGCCGACCTTCTGCGCCTCCGTCCGCTCGAGCAGCAGCTCGCGGAAGCGCTCATAGACCGAGTCGAAGACGATCAGCCGCGAGCCGGCCGCGCAGCGCTGGCCCGCGTTCGAGAACGCCGACAGTGCGGCCGCCTCCGCCGAGCGCTCCAGGTTCGCGTCGTCGCAGACGACGAGCGGGTTCTTGCCGCCGAGCTCGAGGCAGACCTTGGCGAGGCGCTCCCCGGCGACCCGGGCGATCATCCGGCCGACCGCGGTCGAGCCCGTGAACGAGATCACCGCGACGCGAGGATCCTCGACGAGCGGCTGGCCGGCCTCCTCGCCGTAGCCCTGGACGACGTCGAGGACGCCGGCGGGCAAGCCGGCCTCGGCGGCGAGGCGGGCGAACACGAGCGCCGTCTCGGGCGTGTCCTCGGAGGCCTTCAGAACGGCCGCGTTGCCGCAGAGGAGCGCCGGGAAGACCTTCCAGGCGACGTTCGCGATCGGCGTGTTCGCGGCGATGATCAGCCCGGCGACGCCGAGCGGCTGGCGCACGGTCATCGCCTGCCGGTTCGGGGTTGCGCTCGGCATCGTCTTGCCGTAGAAGCGCCGACCCTCGCCGGCGACGAAGTAGCCGAGCTCGATCGCTCCGCCGGTCTCGGCGAGGGCGTCCTTCGGGCTCTTCCCCGTCTCCGCGGCGACGACCGCGGCGACCTCCTCCCGGTCGCGCTCGAGCAGCTGCGCGATCGCGCGCAGGATCCGCCCGCGCTCCTCGACCGTCCGGTCTGCCCACGCCGGCTGCGCCTCGACCGCTGCGGTGATCGCCGCGTCCGTGTCGCTCGCGGCAGAGCGCGCGACGACGCTGAGCACCTCGCCGGTCGCGGGCGCGAGCTTCTCGAAGGTCGCGCCGCTCGCCGCCGGTCGCTCCTCGCCGGCGATCACGTTGCCGACGGTCCTGACGTCGATCGCGACGCTCACGCAAGCAATCCTAGCCCCGGCTCTCCGGGAGCAGCCGGCGGCGGCCCGCGAGGTGACGGAGCTCGCCCTCGACACGCGGAACCGGGCCCTTCATGGGGTCCGGCTTGCGTCCGCCGCCGTCGATCCAGACCCGACGGAGCCAGTAGTAGCGACCGAGCGCCTCGCGAAGCGCCGGCGACTCGCGGTCGACGCTGTAGAGCTCGGGGACGCCGAGCTCGTGGAGCCTCGCGGCGACGGCGCCTCCGTGCTCGTCGAAGTAGCCGACGCTGAGCGCCACCTCCGCCGGGCGGAGCTCGGCGACGCCGAGCTCGAGCACGTCGGCGCCTCGCTCGAGGCGCGGGGCGGCGTCCGCGAGCGGCGCCGGGACCGGAGGCGGCGGCCGCAACCCCAGCCGCTCGAGCGCCCGGCGGCGGCGCCAGCGGAGATCCCGCCGGACGCGCTCCTGCTTGCGGGTGTACGCCGTCCGCAGCGACTGGCGCACGAGCTCGGCCGCGAGCGCGGGAGACCCTGTCCCGCCGGCGAGGTGCGCAGGGTGCGTCAGCCACCACGGCGCGTAGGCGGCGAGCGGCGCGCCGTCGGGAAACGCGGCGCGCCGCTGCCGCGCGTTCGACATCGACACGCCGGAGCGGAAGCGGCGGTACCAGAGCGGCTCCCGTACTTGCCGGAACTCGCCCTCCAGCGCGAGCCGGACGAGGAAGAGCCGGTCGGCGAGCACGGCGAGCGGAAACGGCCCGGCCGCCATGGCCGCCGAGCGTCGCATCAGCCCGTAGACCATCTCGCCCGCCCCGCGCAGCTCGCCGGCGACGCGCCGCAGCCGCTCGCGCGGATCGGCGACGCCGGCGGTCTCGAACAGCCGCTCCCGCGTCGGAAACTCCGAGCCGGCGTCGTCGATGCGCACCGCCAGCGGATACGCGAGCACCGCCTCCGGATGCCGGTCGAGCTCGGCGGCGAGCCGCTCGAGCCAACGGGGCGCCCAGACGTCGTGGTCGCTCGCCCACGCGAAGTAGCGCGCCTGCGGGTAGAGCTCGCCCGTGCGCTCGAACGCGCGCCGCCAGTTGCCGACGAGCCCGAGCCGGCGCTCGTTGCGTACGTACCGGACGCGCGTGTCGAGCTCCGCGTAGCGCCGCGCGACCTCCGCCGTCGCGTCGGTCGAGCAGTCGTCGACGACGACGACCGCGAGGTCGCTGCGCGTTTGGGTCAGCAGCGACTCGAGCGCCTCGGCGAGGTGGTCGGCGCCGTTGTAGGCGGCGAGGCCGAAGACCGTGCTGGGAACGACGTTCACAGGGCGTCAACTATCATCGCGCCGGCCGCATGAGGACGAGCGAGACGCGACCGGAGCGCACTGCGAGCGCCGAGACGTACGCCGATCTCCACGCGTTCTGCCTGTTCATCGGCTACCCGAAGAGCGGCCACAGCCTCGTCGGCGCGCTCCTCGACGCACATCCGGACGTGGTGATCGCACGCGCGCTGAACCCGCTTGCGCTGATCGCGGTCGACGGTCTTCCGCGAGAGCAGGTCTTCGAGCGGCTGATCGCGAATTCGCGTGACCAGGCGGCGCGCGGCCGCAAGCAGAACCGGTACCGATACTCGGTCGAAGGTCAGTGGCAGGGCCGTAGCCGCACGCTCCGCGTCCTCGGCGACAAGTTCAGCGATCGGACGACGAAGCGCATCCGGCGGACGGAGGGAGTGCTGAATCGGTTCGCTCGGGACGTCGGGCTGCCGTTGCGGCTGATCCACGTCGTCCGGAATCCCTTCGACATGGTCGCGCGGATCGCGAAGAGCAAGGTGAAGGAGGGCACCGAGGACCAGAAACGGGCGCGCGCGACTGCCTTCGTCGGCCGCCTTGCGGAGACGAACGACGCCGTCATCCGCGCCGGCGACTATCCCGTCCTGACCCTGCGTCACGAGCTCCTGGTCGAGCAGCCGGCACGGGAGCTGCTCCGGACGTGCGAGTTCCTCGGCGTCGAGGCCGAGCCGGACTGGCTGTCCGCCTGCGCCGCGATCGTCTTCCCGGCGCCGCAGCGGACGCGCGACCAGCTCGAGTGGAGCGAGCAGCAGATCGCAGCGGTCGACGAGGTGATCGCCCGCCACTCCTTCTTCGACGGCTACCGCTTCGCGTCGTAACGACGGAGCTCGCTGCGATCCTGATCCCCCGCATCTTCCATCAGATCTGGGTGGGCCCGGACGCCTTCCCGGACGAGTACGCCGCGTATCAGCAGACATGGCTCGACCACCACCCTGGTTGGGAGCTGCGGCTGTGGACGGAGGACAACCTCCCCGAAGGGCTCCGTCCCGAGGTGTACGAGCGGTTGCGCGCGCCTGCGGAGCGGGCGAACATCCTGCGCCTCGAGTTGCTCCGCCGACAGGGCGGGGTCTACGTCGACACCGACTTCGAGTGCCTCCGGTCGATCGAGCCGCTGATCGACGGCGCCGAAGCCTTCATCACCCTCGCCAAGCCCGGTCACGTGAACAACGCGCTGATGGGCGCCCGTCCCGATCATCCGGCGATCGTGGACGCGCTCGCGCGAATCAGGCCCGTCGAGTACTTCGGGCACGACAAGGCCGCGACCGGCACGAGGTTCCTCGACGGCGTGCTGATCGATCGAGCCGACGTGACGCTACTGGACCACGAGCTCTTCTACTCGACGAAGCCGGAGGCACAGCAGCGTGCGTACGCGGTCCACCACAAGGCGCGCAGCTGGAAGGACGTCGATCAGCTGCGGATCGACCTCGAGCGCGCCGAGCGGAAGATCGAGGGCCTCAGAGACGTCGCAGCGAAGCGGAAGCTCCGCTACCAGCGCGCCGAGGCCGAGCTCGATCGGGTCCGCCGCACATGGCCGCGTCGACTCGACCGTCTGGCGCGGCAGGCGCTCGGCCGCGGCGAGCCGCACGCGTTCTGCCTCTTCGTCGGCTACCCGCGCTCCGGTCACAGCCTGATCGGGTCCCTCCTGGACGCCCACCCGGACGTCGTGATGGCGCACGAGGTGAACGTGCTGAAGCTGGTAGCGGCCGAGAACCTGACGCGGCGGGAGCTCTTCGACACGTTGCGAGCGGCCGCGGACGCCGAGGCGATGCGGCCCCTCGGACGCCGGTCGAGCGGGTACTCGTACGCTGTTCCGGAGCAGTGGCAGGGGCAGGTACGCCGGCTGCGGGTGATCGGCTCGAAGTACGGGGACAAGACCTCGGCCCGGATCGGGCGCGACCCGAACGAGCTCGAGCTCCTGAAGCGCACGGTGCGCGTCCCCTTGAGGATCCTGCACGTCACGCGCAACCCGTACGACATGATCGCCCGGATCGCCTCGATGACGAAGGACGGTAAGCCGGAACGGACCGTCGCGGCCGCAACCGAGCACATCGCTCGGCTGGCCCGCACCAACGAGCAGGTGATCGCACGGGAACCGGTGCTGACGGTCCGTCACGAGGAGTTCGTCGCCGAGCCGACAGCGGGCCTCCGCCGGATCTGCGAGTTCCTCGGCGTGACACCCGACCCCGACTGGCTCGCGGCGTCAGCGGCCGTCGTCTTCCCCTCCCCGAAGAAGGCCCGCGATCTCGTCGAGTGGACGCACGCCGAGCGGGAAGCGGTGGAACGGCTGATCGCCGCCCACGAGTTCTTCGCCGGCTACGGCTGGGAGAGCTAGCGAGATGGCGCAGCCGCTCGAGGAGGATCAGCTCCGCACCGACCTGGAGCGGGCGGAGCGGAGGATCGCGGCGCTGCGGGAGCTCGCAGCGACGAGGAAGCTCCGGTACGAGCGCGCCGAGGCGGAGCTGGAGCGGCTCAGGCGCAGCTGGCCGATGCGGACAGCCGAGCTGGCGCGCCGAGCGATCGGACGCAGCGAGGCGCGTTGCTTCTGCCTCTTCATCGGGTATCCGCGCTCGGGCCACAGCCTGCTCGGCTCGCTGCTCGACGCGCATCCGGACGTGGCGATCGCGCACGGCACGAACGTCCTCCGCCTCGTCGAGGAGGGCGAGGTACCGGCCGACGGGCTGATCCGGAGCCTCGTCGAGAGTGCCGCCGACGACGCCGAGCGAGCCGGCGGCCGGCGCGCGACCGGCTACTCCTACGCCGTGCCGGGCCAGTGGCAGGGCCAGGTGCGGACGCTGCGCGTCGTCGGCGCGAAGGCAGGCGAGAAGGCGACGCTTCGCATCGGCCGCGACGCCGGCGTCCTGCGCGAGCTCCGGCGTCTCGTCGGCATGCCGGTCCGGCTCGTGCACGTGACCCGGAATCCGTTCGACATGGTCGCCCGGATGTCGCTGATCACGAAGGGCGGCAAGCCCGAACGGACGATCGCAGGCGCAACCGACTTCACCGCACGGCTCGCGCGCATCAACGCTCGCACCATCGCGGACCGGAAGCGCGAGGTGATCACGGTTCGCCACGAGTCGTTCGTCCGCGATCCACGGGCGGAGCTGGGCCGAATCGCCGCCTTCCTCCGGATCGAGCCCGAGGAGACGTGGCTGGACGCCTGCGCGTCGCTCGTCTTCGCCCGTCCGCAACAGGCGCGCGAGCTCGTCCAGTGGACGAAGCGGGAGCGCGATGCCGTGGAGCAGCTGATCGCGAGCCACGACTTCTTCGAGGGCTACAGCTGGACGAGCGACGAGTGAGGATCCCGCGCCTCTTCCACCAGATCTGGGTCGGGCCCGACCCGTTCCCGGACGAGTACGCGGCGCTGCAGGAGTCCTGGCTCCGCCACAACCCGGGCTGGGAGCTGCGCTTCTGGCGCGACGGCAACCTGCCCGAAGGGTTGATGCGCGAGGAGGTGTACGACACCGCGCGCACGCCGTGGGAGCGCGCCGACATCCTCCGCCTGGAGGTCGTCAACCTGTTCGGCGGCGTGCACGTCGACGCCGACTTCGAGTGCCTGCGGGCGATCGAGCCGCTACTCGACGACTCCGTCGAGTTCTTCATCGGCTACCGCAAGCCGGGCCACGTCAACGGCGCATTGTTCGGCGCGATCCCCGGGCACCCATTGCTCGCGGAGGGGCTCGCGACGATCCGGCCGCGGCCCGACGGCGCCTACGACAAGGACGCGACCGGGCCGAAGTTCCTGGAGCACCTGCTCACCGGCCGCGAAGGCGTCACCTACTTCGACCCGCCGGTCTTCTACCCCCGCACGGCCGACGAGCTCGACCAGGCGTACGCGACCCACCACCGCGCCCGCGGCTGGAAGGACGAGGAGGGGCTGCGCCGTTCGCTCGCGAAGGCGGAAAGGCGGCTGCTCGAGGCGCAGCGCGAAGCGAGCGAGTGGCGGCGGCGCTACGAGGCGGCCGAGGCGGAGCTAGAGCGGCTCCGCGACTCGCGGAGCTAGCGCCGTATCGCGCGGGCGCGGAGCGTCCCGAGGGCGTAGCGGATCCGCTCCCGGGGGAGGCGCCGGACGAGGAAGCGGCGCGCGCGAAATGCGGTCGCGTGGGCGCCGCGGCCGGCGCGGAGCGCCTCCACTTCCTCGAGCACGAGCCGGTAGCGCCGCTCCAGCTTCGCGAGCTCGTCCTGGACGACCGCCAGCCGCTGCTCGGCGCGCACCGCGTCGAGGACGAGGTCGGCGGGCTCCTTCCAGCTGCGCGCCGCGTGGTGGACTGCGTACGCGTCCTGGATCTCGGCCGGCGTGCGCGGGTAGAAGAGCTGGGCGTCGAAGATCGTCACGTCCGGATCGTCCGCGACGAGGCGGTTGAAGAAGAGCGGCCCCGTCCCCTCCTTGTCGACCGGGCCGAAGGTGGCGCGCGGACGAGCCTCCCGGATCGCCCGCTCGAGCAGCGGATGACCGGCGACGGATCCGAACAAGGCGTTGTTCACGCGCCCAGGGTCGATGTACGCGCAGAAGAAGCGGATGCCGTCCAGCAGCGGCTCGATCGAGCGGCGGCACTCGAAGTCCGTGTCCACGTAGACGCCGCCGTGCCGGTGCAGGAGCTCGAGCCTGAGCAGGTCGGAGCGCTCGGCCGGACGGCGGAGCAGCTCGTAGATCTCCTTCCGCTCGAGGTCGTCCGGCAGGTTCTCCTCCGTCCACAAACGCAGCTCCCATTCCGGATGGCGCCGCGTCCACGTCTTCCGGTACTCGGCGTGCTGAGGCGGCAGCGGCTCCGGACCCAGCCAGATCTGGTGGAAGACGCGCGGGATCTGGTCGCTCACGCCGTGAAGCCGCCGTCGACGCGCAGCTCGTGGCCGGTGACGTACGCCGAGGCGTCGGAGGCGAGAAAGAGCAGCGCGCCGACGAGATCCTCCGGCTCGGCCATCCGCCCGAGCGGCACGCGCTCCGTGTACTTGCGCACGAACTCCGCGTCCTGGCCGCCGCGTACTCCGCCCGGCGAGAGGGCGTTCACGCGCACCCTGAACGGCCCCCAGAGCCGCGCGAAGTAACGCGTCAGGTTGACGACCGCCGCCTTCGAGGCGCCGTACGCGGCCGGCTTCGTGAACGGCGGGACGATGTGGTCGTAGAAGGCCGGGATCGGCGCCACCGACGCGTAGAGCGAGCCGATGTTGACGATCGAGCCGCCGCCCGCGTCGCACATCGCCCGGCCGAAGACCTGGGTCGAGTTGTAGAGGCCGGTGACATTGACCTCGAGGGTGCGCCCGAAATCGCCTTCGTCCGCGCCAGGAGGTGCGTCGATGCCCGCGTTGTTGACGAGCACGCCCGGTGCGCCGACCTCCGCGAGCACCCGCTCGAGCGAGGCGCGGTCGGTCACGTCGGCCTCGAGCACGCCCTCGCCTGCCCGGACGTCGAGGCCGACCACCCTCGCCCCGGCGTCGCCGAGCGCGCGGGTCCAGACGGGGCCGAGGTTTCCGAGCGCTCCGGTGACGACGGCGACGCGGCCCTCGAGGGCGTTAGGCGTCATTCCCGCTCCGGCACCGGCAAAGCCGGCACCTCCGCTCTCGCCCCGCTCCGGTGCTGGCAAAGCCAGCACCTGCGCTCATGCCCGGCTCCGTCGAGCCTACGCCGGTGTGCGCCTCCGTCGAGCCTACGGCGCATCGTCGCCGGAGTGCGGCGCGCCGGCGTGTTCGAAGGCCCCTACGGGCAAGGGCTCGTCGAGGTGCTCGAAGGTCAGAGCCTGGTCCTCCCCCAGGGGGTGGCGGAGCGTCCGGCCGATCACGTTGTCGAGCTCGTACGGCGGCAGGCCGTCGCCGGGCGACTTCAGCGCCAGGTCCTCGCGCCGGAGCACGTGACCGGCGGGCAACGTCGCGGCCGCGACGATCTTCTTCCCCATCTTCGTGATCGGATCGGCCTCGCTCGAGTACGGCACCTTCTCGCCGTCGCCGAGCGCCGCGCGCGTCCGCTGCAGGTCGCGCACGAGCTTGCGCAGCCCGACGGGCTCGAGCGAGAAACGGTGGTCGGTGCCCTTCAGCGCGCGGTTGAGGGTGAAGTGCTTCTCGACGATGCGGCCGCCGAGGACGTAGGCCGCGACGGGCATCGCGATCCCGTTGTCGTGCCCGGAGTAGCCGACGACGGCGTCCGGGAAGACGTCCCGGTAGGTGGCGATCACCCGCAGGTTCAGCTCTTCCCACTCCGCGGGGTAGCCGGCCGTGCACTGGAGCAGCCCGATCTGCGGGTTGATCGCCGCGACCTCGTCGTAGGCGCGCCGAACGTCGCCCAGGTCGCCGCCGCCCGTCGAGATGATCATCGGCTTGCCGATCTCGGCGACGAAGCGGAGCAGCGGGATGTTCGTCAGGTCGCCGGAGGCGATCTTGTACGCCGGCATGTCGAGGTCGGCGAGCAGCTCGGCGCTCTTGAAGTCGAACGCCGTGGCGAAGAACGTGACGCCGAGCTCGGCGGCGTACGCCTTCAGCTCCTGGTACTCCGCGCGGCCGAACTCGAGCGCCTCGCGGTGCAGGCCGTAGGTCGGGCCGTAGCTGTTCTCGTTCTCGTACGGCCGGTTGAACATCTCGTGCGTGTACAGCGAGGCGTTGTCGCGCTTCTGCAGCTTGACGGCGTGCGCACCGCAGGCGGCCGCTTCGCGGAAGAGCTCCTTGGCGTGCTCGACCGACCCCTGGTGGTTGTGGCCGATCTCCGCGATCACCCAGCAGTCCGTGTCGTCCGCGATCCGGACGCCGTCGATCGTCAGCTCTCTGGGCACGGCTCCTTAGGGTAGCCGAGCCCCCGGAAGGGCGTCCTCGTACGCGGTGACGGTCAGCGACACCGCGCGCTCCCAGGTGAAGCGCTCGAGAATCCTCTGCCGCGCCGACTTGCCGAGCCGGCGGCGGAGGTCGGCGTCGCCGAGCAGGCGCTCGAGCGCGCGGCGTAGGGCGCCCACATCGCCCGGAGGCACGAGCAGGCCCGTCTCGCCGTCGACGACCAGGTCGCGGAGTCCTCCAACGTCCGCGGCGACGACCGGCCGTGCGTGCGCCATCGCCTCGGCGCAGGCGACGCCGAAGCCCTCGCGGCGGGACGGGCAGGCGACGACCGCCGCCCGTACGTAGAGCCGGAGCAGCTCGTCGTGCGGCACCCAGCCGAGCGCACGCGGGAGGCGGTCACGGAGGGGGCCGTCGCCGGCGACCACGAGCGGCAGCCCGCGCGCCGCCTCGACGAGCTCGAGCACCCCCTTCTCCGCCGAGAGCCGCCCGGCGTAGAGGACGTGGGGCGGCTCGTCCGGCTCGCCCGGCTCGACGGGGACGTCCACGCCGGGCGGGATCACGCGGGCGTCGCGCGCGCCGAGGCGCCGCGCCGCCTCCGCGAGCTCGTGCGAGGCGCAGATTGCCAGCCGCGCCCGGCCGAGGATCCGCCGAGCAGCCCGCGGCGCACGCCGCGCGAGCTCGACGTCCGTTCCCCAGAGCTGGACGACGAACGGCTTTCCGGTCGCGACCGCGACGAGGCCCGCCGGGAGCCAGTGCGCGTGCACGAGGTCGGCGTCGCGCGCGGCCGCACGGGCAGCGCGCGCGAACGCCGCGAGCATCGGCGGCAGCGCGAGCCCTAGCCAGGGCCTGCGGCGCAGGTTGCCGACGATCCCGTGGCCGTAGGCGAGACCGAAGTGCCGGAAGTCGAGCGGCGAGACGACGCGCACCTCGACCCCCGCGGCGCGAACGTGCTCGACGGCGTCGGCGACGAACCGGCCGGCGACGTCCTCCGGCGAGCGTGGGTACGACGTGGTCAGGACGACGACCTTCACGGGCGCCGTAACACTGCCTGGCGCCGTGGTCTACGGATGCCGGAGGACGAGCACGTCGGTGAAACCGCGGCCGTAGCGATCCGCGAGCTGCTCGAGCTCGGCGAGCCGAAACAGATGCGACTTCCCGTGCAGGCGATGCCGCAGGTCGACGGCGTGCGTGTAGTGCCGCGAGAGCTCGGAAACCAGCTGCCCGAGGCGTCCGCCGTGCCGCAGCGCGCGCGGGATGAACTCCATCACGATCGGGACCGAGCGCCCGAGGAGCCGCCGCGCACCCTGCAGCGTCTCGAGCTCGTGACCTTCGACGTCGAGCCAGAGCAGGCCCGCGCGCGCCGGCTCGAGCGCGCCCTCGTCGACCAGGCGGTCGAGCGTCGTCAGCGGGACCGTCACCGTGCTCTGGCCGGCCGCGTCGGCGTCTTCGACGAGCCGGTGCTTCGACCCGAACGACGGCCGTAGCTTGAGTTGCGCGGTGCCGACTCGGTTTGAGACCGCGACGTTGAACGTTTGGATCTCGTCCTCGAGCCCGTTGACGCCGACGTTCGCGCGAAGCAGCCGGAAGTTCGACTCCTCCGGCTCGAAGGCGAGCGCCGACCGGAAGCCGAAGCGGCGGACCGCGGTGATCGCCGTCGTGCCGACGTGCGCACCGACGTCGACGAAGACCGCCCTCGAGACGGCGACGCCGGCATGCTCGAGCGCCTGCAGCGCGCGCGCGAGGTGCCGCTTCTCCTTCCACTCCGGCTTGAGCAGACGGTCGATCCCGGCCTTCTGGCGCGTCGGCAGAAAGAAGATCGCGCCGTCGCGCTCGACCGCGACGTGCGAGGTCTGCTCTGCAGCGCCGCGTACGAACTCTGCACGGCGCTCCCGCTCCCGGACGGTCGCCCGACGGGCGCGCGCCGTGCGAAGCCGAACCCCGAGCCCCCGATCCACGCCGACCAGGCTAGCCGACCGTCCGGCGCGAGAAGACGACGGGCACGGCGAGGACGAACGCAGCGAGCACGTAGAAGTAGTAGAAGGTCATCGTCAGGTAGAAGAAGTTCGCGGCGAGGGTGCCGACGAGGGCGGCGGTCAGACCCCACGCGATCGGCCGCAGGCGCGCCGCCGCCGGGTCGCTGGCGAGCGCCAGCGCGCGGCCGAGCGCGCGGGCGGCGTGCAGGCGGCGGAACAGGTACCAGAGGAAGACGAGGAAGACGGCGCCGCCGACGAGGCCCGTCTCGACCAGCAGCGCGACGTAGAACGAGTGCGGGCCCCAGTTCGTCTTGCCGGTGACGAGCTCGTAGTAGACCGAGAAGTTGTTGAAGCCGAGGCCGAACAGCGGGTGGGAGGAGAGCACGTTCGGGATGAAGTCGTAGACGCCGAAGTGGACCGACGCCGAGCTGTCCCTCGTCGACACCCGCGAGCGGATCACCTGCTCGAAGAAGCTGAACCGCGAGAGGACGACGATCGCGACGAGCACGAGCGCTGCGGCAAGCGGCACGAGCAGGTCGCGCGAGGCGAGCCGGCGGCGGTACGGCAGCGCGAGCACGAGCAGCCCGACGCCGAGCCCGAGCAGCCCGCTTCGCGAGAGCGTCGCCAGCTCGACGATCAGGAAGAACGCGAGCACCGCGGCGAGCTGCGGCCGCAGCCGGTGCCCCCGCGGCAGCCGCAGGTAGACCGGGAGGAGAGCGAGCAGCGGGACGACGAGCATGATCCCGAGGTGGTTCGGGTCGCCGGTGAGCGCGTTCGGCCGGTAGACGCTCTGCCCCTCCACCGCCCCGTAGATGTTGATCGAGCTGGCGCCGCCCGTGATCGGCGAGAGCACCTTGTTGTCGAGGTTGCTGCCGCCCTGCGCCGCGACGAGCTGGAGCACGCCGTAGATCGAGTTGAGGACGAGGCCGGCGGTGAAGACGCCGATCGTCCGCCAGAAGAACCGCTCCGAGCGGCGCCCGAGATA
>Ga0070741_10013702_pt1 | contig 14227 bp, 8 predicted proteins | sample Coa_R1_4_FD_66440 | JGI IMG/M metagenome (GOLD analysis project Ga0070741, IMG submission 66440) | Surface soil microbial communities from Centralia Pennsylvania, which are recovering from an underground coalmine fire - Coalmine... | ecosystem: Environmental > Terrestrial > Soil > Unclassified ... | reverse complement strand
GCGCTCGGCTTCGAGCGCGAAGTCGATCATCATGATGGCGTTCTTCTTGACGATGCCGATCAGGAGCATCACGCCGATGAACGCGATCAGGCTGAATTCGGTGCCGCAGATCAAGAGCGCCATGAGCGCGCCGACACCGGCCGACGGCAAGGTCGAGAGGATCGTCAGCGGGTGCACGTAGCTTTCGTAGAGCACCCCGAGCACGATGTAGATCGCGAGCAACGCCGCGAGGATCAGCCAGGGCAGCGAGCCCTGCGATTGCTGGGCCGTGCGTGCCGTGCCTTGGAAGCCGCCGTGGATCGTCTTCGGCACGCCGAGCCGGCTCATCGCACGCTCGACGGCGGCCTGCGCGGTGCCGAGGCTCACGCCTTCGGGCAGGTTGAACGAGATCGTGTTCGCGACGAACTGGCCGTGATGGTTCACCGACAGCGGCGTCGAGCCGGGCCCGTAGCTCGCGAACGCCGTCAGCGGCACCATCTTGCCCGAGGTGCTCTGCACGTAGATGTCCCTGAGCGTATCGGGGTTCTGCAGATACTTCTGCGCGACTTCCATGATTACGTGGTATTGGTTGAGCGGGTTGTAGATCGTCGACACTTGGCGCTGGCCGAAGGCGTCGTTCAACGCGCTGTCGATCGCCTGCGTCGTGAGGCCGAGCCGGGCGGCCGTCGGACGGTCGAACGCGAGCGCGGTCTCGAGCCCGTGGTCCTGCTGGTCGCTGTTGACGTCGGCGAGCTCCGGCACGTTGCGCAGTGCGTCGGTGATCTTCGGTCCCCACTCGCGCAAGTCCTCGAGGCTGTCGCTCTGCAGCGTGTACTGATACGCGGCGGCGCTCTGGCGGCCACCGACGCGGATGTCCTGCGCGGCCTGCAGGTACAGGCTCGCTCCCGCCACTTCGGACAGCTTCGGCCGCAGGCGATTGATGACGCCGTCCGTCGACAGCCGGCGCTGCGCGAGCGGCTTGAGCGAGACGAACATGAAGCCGCCGTTGCGCTGGCCGCCGCCCGTGAAGCCGGCCACCGTGTCGACCGCGGGATCGCTCTTGATGATGCGCATGAACTCGGTCATCTTCTGCGACATCGCCTGGAACGAGATGCTTTGGTCGGCCTGCACGCCGCCGACGAGCCGCCCCGTGTCCTCGGACGGGAAGAAACCCGTCGGTACGATCTTGTACAAGTATACATTGAGGCACACCGTCACGAGCAGCGTGAACATCATGAGCAGTGGCACTTCGAGCGCCGATGCGAGCGTGCGTTCGTAGAACCGGCGCATGGCGTCGAAGGCGCGTTCGTTGAGCTGCATGAGGTGCGAGAACCGGCGGCGTATCGCTCCCCCGCCTTCCTTGTACGCGGGGGCGTCCGCCGTCCGGTGCCGGCGCAGGATGCGCGAGCACATCATCGGCGTGGTGGTCAGCGAAATCACGAGCGAGACCATGATCGCCACCGACAGCGTGATCGAGAATTCGCGGAAATAGCGCCCGACGATGCCGCCCATGAGCAGGATCGGGATGAACACCGCGATCAGCGACAGGCTCATCGACAGCACCGTGAAGCCGACCTCGCGCGCGCCGGTCAGCACGGCCTCGAAGCGCGGCATGCCTTCCTCCATGTGGCGCGCGATGTTCTCGAGCACGACGACGGCGTCGTCGACGACGAAACCCGTGGCGATCGTGATCGCCATGAGCGAGAGATTGTCGAGGCTGAAGCCCGCGAGGTACATCACCGCGAACGTGCCGATCAGCGACACCGGGACGGCGACCGCCGGAATCAGCGTTGCGCGCCAGCTGCGCAGGAACACGAACACCACGAAGATCACGAGCAGGATCGCGATGATCAGCGTGCGCTCGACGTCGTGCAGCGAGGCGCGGATCGTGCTCGTGCGTTCGATCGCGACGTCGATGCGGATGTCCGCCGGAATCGAGGCGCGCAGCTGGGGCAGGAGCGCCATGATGCGATCGATCGTCTCGATGATGTTCGCGTTCGGCTGCTTGTTGATGATGACGAGCACGGCGGGCTCGCCGTTGAACAAGCCCTGGTTGCGGATGTCCTCCACCGAATCGTTGACGTCGGCGACGTCGCGCAGCGTCACGGCGCCTTCCTTGCGCCAGGCGATGATGAGGTCGCGGTACTGGCTCGCCTGGCGCGCCTGGTCGTTCGTGTAGATTTGCCAATGCTTGTCGTCCTGCTCGACGAAGCCCTTCGGCCGGTTCGCATTCGCGTTCTGCAGCGCCGTGCGCACGGTATCGAGCGAGATGCCGTATTTGTTGAGCGCGGTCGGATTGAGCTCCACGCGCACGGCCGGCAGCGACGAGCCGCCGACCGTGGCCTGGCCGACGCCCTGGACCTGCGAGATCTTCTGCGCCACGATCGTCGAGGCGGCGTCGTAGATCTGGCCGAGGCTCAGCGTCTTCGACGTCAGCGCGAGGATCAGTATCGGCGCCTCGGCCGGATTGGCTTTCCGATACGTCGGGTTGCCCGGCATGCCCGTCGGCAATTGCGCACGCGCGGCGTTGAGCGCCGCCTGCACGTCGCGCGCGGCGCCGTCGATATCGCGGGAGAGATCGAACTGCAGCGTCACGCGCGTGGAGTTCTGCGAGCTCGTCGAGGTCATCTCCGTCACGCCCGCGATGCGCCCGAGCTGACGTTCGAGCGGCGTGGCGACCGACGTCGACATGGTTTCTGGGCTCGCTCCCGGCAACGAGGCCGACACGCTGATCGTCGGAATATCGACCTGCGGCAACGGCGACACCGGCAACAACGCGAACGCCACCATGCCCGCGAGCGCCACGCCGACCGTCAGCAGCGTCGTCGCCACGGGTCGGCGGATGAAGGGCTCGGAGAGGCTGGTCGGTCTCACGACGCGGCCCTTCGATCGCGATGACCACGCAGGATGAGTTGAACACAGCGAAACCCATCATGCGGCGATTCCGGAAGGCGATGGGTTTCGCTGCGCTCCACCCATCCTACGAAGAAAATACGCCGCGGGGTCATGCCGGCGCTTCCTCGGGCGCCGAGCGCGACCCGAACCGCCGTGCGAGCCGATCGAACGCCAGATAGATCACCGGCGTCGTGAACAAGGTCAGCACCTGGCTCACGATCATGCCGCCGACGATCGTGATGCCGAGCGGATGCCGGAGTTCCGAACCCACGCCCGTGCCGAGCATCAGCGGCAGCGCACCGAACAGCGCGGCGAGCGTCGTCATGAGGATGGGCCGGAAACGCAACAGGCACGCCTGGTAGATCGCCTCGCGCGGCGATTTGCCTTCCTCGCGCTCGGCGTCGAGCGCGAAGTCGACCATCATGATCGCGTTCTTCTTGACGATGCCGATCAATAGGATGATGCCGATGATCGCGACGATGCCGAGATCGTCGCGCGCGAGGATCAGCGCGAGCAGCGCGCCGATGCCGGCCGACGGCAGCGTCGAGAGGATCGTGACCGGATGAATGTAGCTCTCGTACAGCACGCCGAGCACGATGTACATCGTCACGATCGCGGCGAGGATCAAGAGCACGGTGTTCGTGAGCGACGCCTGGAATGCGGCGGCGGCGCCCTGGAACGCGGTGTCGATGCTCGCCGGCATGCCGAGTTCCTGCTCGACGGCCTTGATGCGTTCGACCGCTGCACCGAGCGAGGCGCCCGGCGCCAAGTTGAACGACACCGTCGTCGAGGGGAACTGGCCGAGATGGCTGATCACGAGCGGCCCTGCGCGTTCGCTGATCTTGATCACGCTGTCGAGCGGCACTTGTCCGTTGGCGACCGCGGCTTGCGTCGTGCCCGACGTCACGCCCGGCGTGGCGCCTTGCGGCGTACCGCCGCCGCTCTGCGTGCCGCCCGGCGACGAGGGGGAGCCTTGCGGCGTCTGCGCGACTTGATTCGCGTTCGACAGTCCCGGCACGTAGATCCGGCTCAGCGCCTTGAGCCCACGCTGGAACTCGGGCTTCACTTCGAGCACGACGCGGTACTGGTTCGATTCGGTGAAGATCGTCGACACGAGACGCTGGCCGAACGCATCGTAGAGCACCGCGTCGAGCCCGGCCGGCGTGATGCCGAGGCGGCCGGCGGTGTCGCGGTCGAGTTCGAGATAGGCCTCGAGCCCTTGCGATTGCAGATCGCTCGCGACGTCGGCGAGCTCCGGCTGCTGGTTGAGCTTGTCGACGAGCTTCGGCACCCAGGCGTTGAGGTCGTCGAGATTCGGCGAGCCGAGCGTGAACTGGTATTGCGTGCGGCTCACGCGGTCCTCGATCGTCAAATCCTGCACGGGCTGCAGATACAGCGCGATGCCGGAGAGCTCGCGCGACTTATCCTGCAGGCGGCGGATCACGGTCGCGACGTCATCGCGCGTGCCGTGCGGCTTGAGGTTGATCAGGAACCTGCCGCTGTTGAGCGTCGTGTTCGTGCCGTCGACGCCGATGAACGACGACAGCGATTCGACGGCCGGATCGGCGAGGATGAGCTTGCCGAGCGCCTGCTGTTCCTTGCTCATCTCGGCGAACGAGACGGATTGCGCGGCTTCGGAGATTCCTTGGATGAGCCCGGTATCCTGCACCGGGAAGAAGCCCTTCGGTATAACAATATACAAAATCACCGTGAGCACGAGCGTGCCGACCGCGACGAGCAGCGTGGCGAACTGGCGGTCGAGCACCCAGGCCAGCCAGCGACCGTACGCGGCGATGATGCGCTCGAACATCTCGCCCGTGCGGCGCGAGAAGCGGCTTTCGTCCTCGGGCTTGCGGTGCTTCAGGATCTTCGCGCAGAGCATCGGCACGAGCGTCAGCGACACGATCGCCGAGATCACGATCGTCACGGCAAGCGTGATCGCGAACTCGCGGAACAGGCGCCCGACGACGTCGCCCATGAACAACAGCGGGATCAGCACCGCGATCAGCGAAATGGTCAGGCTCACGATCGTGAAGCCGATCTGCCCGGCGCCTTTGAGCGCGGCGTTGAGCGGCGTCTCGCCTTCCTCGAGATAGCGCGAGATGTTCTCGATCATGACGATGGCGTCGTCGACGACGAAACCCGTCGAGATCGTGAGGGCCATCATCGTGAGATTGTTGAGGCTGAATCCGGCGAGATACATGATGCCGAACGTGCCGACCAGCGACAGCGGCACCGAGAAACTCGGGATGATCGTCGCCGGCAGGTTGCGCAGGAAGATGAAGATCACGAGCACGACGAGCACGACCGCGAGGAAGAGCTCGAACTCGACGTCGGCGACCGAGGCGCGCACCGTCACGGTGCGGTCGGTGAGGATCGAGATGTCGACGGCGGCCGGCATGGACTCCGTGAGCTGCGGCAGCATCTGCTTGACGCGATCGACGACCTCGATCACGTTCGCGCCGGGCTGGCGCTGGATGTTCATGACGATCGCGGGCGCGGTGTTGGTCCACGCCGCGAGCTTCGCATTCTCGGCGCCGTCGACGATGTCGGCGACGTCGCTCAGGTGCACCGGCGCGCCGTTGCGGAATGCGATGACGATCTTCCGGTATTCCTTCGCCGACTTGAGCTGATCGTTCGCGTCGATCGTGTAGGAGCGCGTCGGTCCATCGAAACTGCCCTTCGCGCCGTTGACGTTCGCGCTGCCGATCGCGTTGCGCAGATCTTCGAGGCTCATGCCATAGGCGGCGAGCGCGACGGGGTTGGCCTGGATGCGCACGGCCGGGCGCTGTCCGCCCGAGAGCGTGACGAGACCCACACCGGTCACTTGCGAGATCTTCTGCGCGAGCCGCGTATCGGCAAGGTCCTCGATTTCGGTGAGCGGCAGCGTCTTCGACGTCAGTGCGAGCGTGAGGATCGGCGCGTCGGCCGGATTGACCTTGCTGTAGATCGGCGGCGCCGGCAGGTCGGCCGGCAGGAACGTGCCGGCCGCGTTGATCGCCGCCTGCACTTCCTGCTCGGCGACGTCGAGGCTCAGCGCGAGCGTGAATTGCAGCGTCACGACCGAGGCGCCCGCCGAGCTCGTCGAGGACATCTGGTTCAAGCCCGGCAGCTGGCCGAACTGCCGCTCGAGCGGTGCCGTCACGGAGGACGTCATGACTTCCGGGCTCGCGCCGGGATAAAGCGTCGTGATCTGGATCGTCGGGTAGTCGACCTCGGGCAGCGCCGAGAGCGGCAGGAAACGGTAAGCGAGTATGCCGACGAGCAGGATCGCGACCATCAACAGCGAGGTGGCGACCGGACGCAGGATGAACAGGCGCGACGGATTCATCGCTCAGCCGCCGGAGCCGTCCGATGCACCGCCGGATTTGCCGCCAGCGGGTGCCGGTGAGGTGCTGCCGGGGCCGGGAGCCGGCGATGCGCCCTTGCCGGCATCGTTCTGGTCGCTGCCTCCGCGCCGGCGGTGCTGTCCTTGCTGGTCCGGCTGCGCTTCGCCGTCGGTCTTGCGTTCCTGGCCGCGCTCTTGTTGCGCACGATCGCCGCCCGACGGTGGCGCCTCGCCCGGCAACTGCACCTTGCTGCCTTCGCGCAGGCGATCGCCGCCTTCGGTCACGATCGTTTCGCCGACCGTCAGGCCGCTTTCGACGGCGACGCGCTCGCCTTGCGTCGGCCCCGTCTTGATGGTGCGCACGGTGACCGTGTGATCGGGCTTCACGACATAGACGAACAAACCGTTGGCGCCTTGCTGGAGCGCCGAGGTCGGAATCACGGTGGCGCCGTGCAGCACATCGAGCAGCACGCGCGCGTTGACGAATTGGTTCGGAAACAGCGCCTGATCGGAATTGGCGAATTCGGCCTTGGCCTTGACCGTTCCGGTGCTCGTGTCGATCTGGTTGTCGAGACTCGCGAGCGTGCCCGAGCCAAGCTTGTTCTGGCCCGCGCGATCGTAGACGTCGACCTTCAGCGAACCGCCGCCATGCATCTTCTTGAGCACGGCCGGCAGATTGTCCTCGGGCATCGTGAACAGCACGTCGATCGGCATGAGCTGGGTGATCACGACGATGCCGCTGCCGTTCTGCACGTTGTTGCCCGGGTCGACCTGGCGCAATCCGACACGGCCGCTGACCGGCGCCAGTACCTTGGTGTAAGCGAGATTGACTTTCGCCGTCCCGATCTGGCCTTCGTCGGATTTCACCGTGCCTTCGTATTGGCGCACGAGCGACGCCTGGGAATCGAGCTGCTGCTTGGCAATCGAATCCTCCTTGAACAATGTCGCGTAGCGGTCGAGGTCGATCTTCGCGTTGGCGAGCAGTGCCTGATCGCGGGCGAGCGCACCTTCGGCCTGGGTCAGCGCCGCTTCGTAGGGGCGCGGATCGATCTCGGCGAGCAGATCGCCCTGGTTCACCATCTGGCCTTCGGTGAAATTCACGCGCTGCAGTTGCCCCGGAATCTGCGCGCTGACCGTGACGTTGCGCAGCGGCGTGACCGTACCGAGCGCGTTGAGCGTGATGTCGATGTCGCCCGTCCCCACTTCGGCGGCGCCGACCGGCATCGGTGCACCGGCACCGCCGAAACCGCCGCGGCCTCCGAAGCGCCCGCCCGCCGTTCCCTGCGCCGGCGTGCGGTGCGCGAGCAGGTAGCCGCCGAGCGCGATGAGGAGCGCGGCGGCGAGAATGCAGAGGGCGATGAACCAGGTGCTCCGGGGCCGCTTCTGCGCCGGGCGGCGGTAGCCTGAATCCAGCGGATCGGTGCTCATGTCGCGAGGCAGTCCTTCTGGTGGGTGTTCGATCCATGCTGCCGAAGTTCAACTTGCGGATCAACGCAATGCTCCCGTTCGGCACGGGTGCGTAACATACTCGGTAGCTGCCGGCCCCGCAGTTGCGACCGGGTAAAAGCCTGTAATCGGTTGTAAACCGCAAAACACAGCGCGCAGCGACTACCGCCCGGGGCTGCATCGCGTCAAAATGCCGCCTCAAGCCCGCAAATTATCCTTAGCCTTGGCTGAACGGCTCCTCTTCGACCGGCTGTCCCGAAGCCAGCGCGAGCTCGCGCTCACGCTGGCCCGCCTGCGCGCCTGCGCGATCGCGGGGCAGGCCGCCACGGTCGTGCTGATCTCGCAGTGGCTCGGGTTTTCGGTCTCGCTCGGCGGTCTCGCCGCGGGCATCGGCGCGCTCGCCGCGTTCGAGGCGCTGGCCTGGTGGCGGCTCAAGCAGCCCTGGCCGGTCGGGGAAGCCGAGGTGGTGGGACACCTCGCCGTCGATATTTCTGTACTTTGTTATCTTTTATACTTGACCGGCGGCGCGACCAATCCGTTCATCTCGCTCTACGTCGTTCCCGTGGCGCTCGCGGCCACGGCGCTGTCGGCGCGCTATCTCGCGGCTGTGGTGCTGCTCTGCGCAGGCGCATACGCGCTACTCATGACGCGCTACGTGCCGCTACCGGCCATGCATCTGCACGATGCGAATTCGCCGTTCAGCGTGCACGTGCTCGGCATGGGCATCAATTTCGCGATCAGCGCTTCGGTGCTGAGCTACTTCGTCTGGCGGCTCGCGCGCACGCTGCGCGAGCGCGAAACCGCGATCCAGCGCGAACGCGAACGCGCCCTGCGCGACGCGGGCATCCTCGCGATCGCGACCCAGGCGGCCGGCGCGGCGCACGAGCTCAACACGCCGCTGTCGACGATGCGCACGCTGATCGTCGAGCTCTGCCGCGAACGCGCCGACGACACCGCGCTCGCCGACGACCTGATCCTGCTCGCCGGCCAAGCCGAACGCTGCCGCGACATCCTGCGCGAACTCGTCGCGCTCGGCACGGCGCAGCTCAACGAAACGCCGCAGGCGATGGCACTCGAAGCGTTCGCCACCGGCTGCGCGGAGCGCTTCCGTCTGTTGCGGCCGGAAACCGAGCTCGCCGTGCGCTTGGGCGAGGGCTGCCGCGGACGCGTGCTGCACGTCGCGCCCGGCCTGCAACACGCGCTCGTCGCGCTGCTCAACAACGCCGCCGACGCATCGGCGGTGCGGCGCTGCGCCAGTGTGGAATTCTCGGCCGATTGCGCCGAAGACACGCTCGAATTCGGCATCCGCGACCACGGCCCTGGCGCGACCGGCGCGCTCGGCGAATCCCGCCCGCAGTTCGTGTCGAGCAAGCGCGACGGCCTCGGTCTCGGACTCGCGCTCGCGAACGCGACCGCCGAGCGTCTCGGCGGCGGCATCGTCGTCGACGCACCCGACGGCGGCGGCACGCTGACGCGCTTGCGCCTGCCGCTGGCCAGTCTCGAGGACGCCCGGCATGCATGAGCAAATGCATACCGGCTCGGGCAAGGTGCTGATCGTCGACGACGACGCGGTGTTCGCGCGCGTGCTCGCGCGCGCGCTCGATGCGCGAGGTTTTTCCTGTGCCGTCGCGCATTCGGCTGCCGCCGCGCTCGACGCCTGCGCCGCATGTGCGCCCGAATTCGCCGTACTCGACCTCAAGCTCGGCGCCGACAACGGCCTCAAGCTCATCGGCGAACTCAAAGCCACCATGCCCGAGCTGCGCATCCTGTTGCTGACGGGCTATGCCTCGATCGCCACTGCCGTGGAAGCCATCAAGCGCGGCGCAGACGACTACCTCGCCAAACCCGTCGACGCGGATGCCGTGACCGCGGCGCTGCTCGGCACGCGCGGCGACAATGTGGAAAATGAGGCAAATCCGTCCGACGCGCCGCTGTCGCTCAAACGGCTGGAATGGGAGCAGATCCAGCGCGTACTGGCCGAATGCGGCGGCAACGTCTCCGAAACGGCACGGCGCCTGCATCTGCACAGGCGCACGCTGCAGCGAAAACTCGCCAAACGGCCCGTCCGCGGTTGACCTACGGCTGAGGCCGCCTGCGACATCGTGCCGCAGCGCCCCGCGTGCAAGCCGCCAGTAAGCTTGCCGGTCATTTGGCGACAGAGAAAACGCACATGCACAGAACCGTTCCGTTCGCCGCCGCCATCGGCCTTGCGCTGCTCGCGCCCGGCGCCGCGCTCGCCTGCTCGGCGTGCGGCTGTACGCTGAGCTCCGACTGGGCGAGCCAAGGCATCGCCGCGACGGGCGGCTGGCATTTCGACCTGCGTTACGATTTCTTCGAGCAGGACGAATTGCGCTCCGGCACGAGCAAAGTGTCGCGCTCGAGCTTCACGTATCCGGCGGACGTCGAAGTGCAGCAATACACGATCAACCACAACGTCGCGGCCGCACTCGACTACAGCCCGAACCGCGACTTCGGTATCAACGTCACGCTGCCGTGGTACGACCGGCCGCACGCGACGATCGCCGAGGGCGATACGCAAGTCTCGACGTCCCACGACAGCGGCATCGGCGACTTGCGTGTCGTCGGCCGTTATTCGGGCTTCGCCGAGCAGCGCAGCACGGGCGTCCTGTTCGGCATCAAGCTGCCGACGGGCCACTTCACCGACCGTTTCGAGACCGGGCCGCAAGCCGGCGAAATCGTCGATCGCGGATTGCAGCTCGGCACGGGCACCGTGGATGCGATCATCGGCGCCTACCATTTCGGCGCGTTCACGCCGGACTGGGGCTACTTCGGCCAAGTCACGCTGCAGCAGCCGCTCGATTCGCGCGAAGGATTCAAGCCGGGCACGGGGCTCAATTTCAACCTCGGGGTGCGCTACATGGGCAACCCGACGTTCGAGCCGCAGTTGCAGATCAACGCGCGCGTGGAGAAACGCGAGCAAGGCGTCAACGCGGACGTCGAAAACAGCGGCGCAACGCTCGTGTATCTGAGCCCGGGCGTCACTTGGCACCCCACGCGCCGGCTCGCGCTGTTCGCCTTCGTGCAGGCGCCGCTCTATCAGCGCGTCAACGGATTGCAGCTCGAAGCGGCCGAGTTCGCTTCGGTCGGCCTGCACTATCACTTCTGATCGGCGTATAGCGCAACGGCCGCCGCGAGCGCCGCGGCTTTCTGATCGGCGCCCCAGGGCGCGCCGACGGTCTTGCCGAGCGCCGCGATGGCGCGCTCCACGGCGGCCGAACGCGCGCCGAACGTGTCGCGCGCACGCTCGGCAAGCGCCCGTTGTGGGATCTCCGATACGGCTATGCCTAACCCGCGCGCCGCATGTATGAGCGCACCCGGGTAAAGAGCGCCTTCGGCTTGATGCATGCGCAAGTGCACGCTCAGGATCTGCTCGACGCTCCACACCGGCATCGGTCGAGCGCAAAGTACCGCGCACCCTGCGACTTCGTGGCCGCGCGCCTCCATGTGCGTTCGCGCCTCGTGCAATGCCCGCGTGGCGGCGCGCTGCGCTTCGGCGATGCCCCGCTCGACGATCGTCCGCGCCTCGGCGGCAGGCTTGCCCTCCGCCGCATGATAGGGCTGTCCTGCCCACTCCGCTTCGAAATTTTCGACGAGCTCGATGCGCCGACGCTCGACGACGAGGAACGCCGCGTCCGCCTGCGCCGCGAGCGCAACGAGAGCCGCCCAGCCGGAATGCGCTTTGAGACCGAAGGCGACGCGCATCGGCGGCGTAGAGCGAAGCTATTTTTCTACAAAGATCGCAATGTGGATTTTTCCGCTGCGATCGACCCAGCCGCGATACATGCCTTCCGTATTGAACGGCGTGGCGAAATTGCCCTTGGAATCGAGCGCGATGACCCCACCGTCGCCGCCGAGCTTCGGCACCACGCCCATGACCACCTCGGCCGCCGCCTTGCCGATCGCCTCGTTGCGGTACTCCACGCGCGCACAGATGTCGTGCGCGGCGTCCGCCCGGATGTAGAACTCGCCCCAGCCCGTCGCCGAGACCGCGCAGTGCGCGTTCGCGTAGGTGCCTGCACCGATGATCGGCGAATCGCCGACGCGCCCGTAGCGCTTGTTGGTCATGCCGCCCGTCGACGTGCCGGCCGCCAGACGTCCTTGCGTGTCGAGCGCCACCGCGCCCACGGTGCCGTGGTGCGGCGTCTTGGCCGGGTCGACGGTCTTGCTGCGCTCCTCTTCGAGCGCCTTCTGCAGCTGCTGCCAGCGTTCTTCGGTGTAGAAGTATTTCGGATCGACGAGCGGCATTCCGATCGATTGCGCGAACTCTTCGGCGCCGTCGCCGACGAGCATCACGTGCGGCGATTTTTCCATCACGGCGCGCGCGAGCAAAATGGGATTTTTCACTTTGTGCACATTGGCGACGCTGCCGGCGCGCAGCGTGGCGCCGTCCATGATCGCGGCGTCGAGCTCGTTCTTGCCGTCGTGATTGAACACCGCGCCTTTTCCCGCGTTGAACAGCGGATCGTCCTCCATGCGGGTGATCGCCGCCGTCACGGCGTCGAGGCTCGATCCACCGTCCTTGAGCACACCGTAGCCCGCCTTGAGGGCCTCTTCGAGGCCGGCACGCACCGCCATCTCCTTCTGCGGCGTGACGTCCTTGGCGATCACGCCGGCGCCGCCGTGGATGACGAGCACGGGCGCGGCGGCCATCGCGTTCAGCGCGAACGACAGCAGCGGTACTGCGGCGAGAACTCTGAGCATGGGCGCGTCCCAGTCGGAATCATGCGCCGAGTATAGCCGCGGACCCGGCGCGGCAGCGCCGAATCAGTGCGCATTGGCGAGCGGGAAATGGATCGTCGCCGTCGTGCCCGCGCCGAGCGTGCTGTTGAGTTCAATCGGCCAGTCGAAGCGCTCCGACAGCCGGCGCACGAGCGTGAGGCCGACGCCCGTGCCGCCGCGGTTGCTGCGCTGGCCGCGGAAATACGGCTGGAAGGCCTGCATGAGCTCGTCTTCGCTCATGCCGATGCCGGAATCCTCGACGCTGACGTAGTCTTCGCCGACGATCACGCGCACTGTGCCGGCTTCCGTGTAGAGGCAAGCGTTGCGGATCAGGTTGCCGACCATCGCCGCGAACACCTTGGGCGGCGCGTGCAGCGCGAACGCGGCGCGCTCGTCGAGCTCGAGCGTCACCGGCTTGCCTTCGAGCAGCGGACGCGCGCGCTCGATCTCCTCGCGCACCGCGTCGTTGATGACGAAATCCTCCTCGGGCAGGCCGGTGTCGGCCTCGCGCGCGAGGATCAGGAACGCTTCGATCATCGCTTCCATGTCGCGCACGGAGCGTGCGATGCGGGCGACCGCACGCTTGGCGAACGCAGAAAGTTCTTCGTCCGCGATCACATCGGCGGCGATCTTGATGACCGTGAGCGGGCTGCGCAGTTCGTGGCTCGCGTCGCGCGTGAAATTGCGTTCGCGCTCGACCAGACCTTCGATGCGCCGGGCGAACGCGTGCAGCGCGCGCGCGAGCGTCTCGACGTCGCCATCTGGATCGCTCGACAGATTGCTCGGATCGAGCGCATCGAGGTCGGGCGCCTTCGGATCCCAGTCGCGCACCACCTTGGCGAGCGCGATGACGGGCGACAGCGCGCGCCGCGACGCGCGGTAGGTGAGCCAGGTCGTGATGTAGATGATGAGCAGCACGACGATGAGCGGCACGAAGCCGAACAGGAAGGCGAGCCGCCCGACCTGCTCCTGGTTGAACACGAGGAACAGGCGCCCCGGCGGTCCATCCGAGACCAGCACGAGCACGATGTTGTCGCCGTGCTGGATGCGGTGATATCCCGGTGCGAGCGCGCGCAGCGGCTCGGGCAGACGCTTGACGTCGTCGCCCGGGCGCAGCAGATAACCGGACATGTTGTTCGTGTCCGGCACCGGGACCGAGGGATCGGACGCATAGCGCTGCCAGAAGTAGGTCGCCTCGCCGTCGAGCGCGCGCTTGATGAGCACGTCCTCGAGCACGGTTGCGGCGCCATAGACGCCGAGGATCGTGGCCAGGCTGATCGCCGCCACCTGCAGGACGTAGACCGTCCAGATCTTGCGGCGGATTCCAGTGCGCGGCACGCCTTGACGCCGCCTCACGCGCTCTTGCTGGCGGTGACTTCGGCGTCGAGATCGGCGAGCCGGTAGCCTGCGCTGTGGATCGTATGCAGCAGCGGCTTCTGGAACGGCTTGTCTATAATTTTGCGCAAATTATACAAATGGCTGCGCAGCGTGTCGGAATCCGGCAGGAGGTCGCCCCACACTTCGCGTTCGATGTCGCGGCGGCTGACGACGCGCGGCGATTCGCGCATCAAGATGCCGAGAAGCTTGAGGCCGATCGGCGAGACGAGAAGTTCCTGTCCGCCACGGGTCAGGCGCAGCGTCGCGGTGTCGAGCACGAGATCGCCCACGCGCAGCACTTCGGCGCTGACCTGGCGGCGGTCGCGGCGGATCAAGGCGCGCACGCGCGCTTCGAGTTCGCGGATCTCGAACGGCTTGACGAGGTAATCGTCGGCCCCCGCGTCGAGGCCGATGAGCTTGTCCTCGAGCGTGTCGCGCGCGGTCAGCATGAGCACAGGCGTG